>ERZ791615.171-NODE-171-length-33465-cov-4.87755_pt1 | contig 33465 bp, 29 predicted proteins | sample MGYA00510273_ERZ791615 | MGnify/ENA primary metagenome ERZ791615 (study PRJEB30046, sample SAMN00715185) | human gut metagenome | study: EMG produced TPA metagenomics assembly of the A metagenome-wide association study of gut microbiota in type 2...
TTGAGCTGACTGGCTCCTTGCTTTTCCATGGCCTCTTTATTGGCTGTGTTTTCCACGAGGGTCACGAGGGTCATCTTGTTGTTGAAATGGTCAAAGACAATAATGTCACGATACATTATGTAGAGCATGTCGGGAGCATCGTTCTTCTCCATGGTTGTGTCCTTGACGTTGATGTTTTCAAAATAGCGAACGGCGTTGAACGAGGTGTAACCATACAGTCCGCAAAAGCGTGCGTCTTCGCCTTCTATGCTGAACGAATGTATGAACTCGTTTATTGCTTTGTCACAACGGTAGGAGCCGTTCACCTCATGTGTCTGACTCATTCCGTTTGGAAAAGCCAGCGTTGCCTTACCATGGCTTATAGCCACGCTACCAAGCGGATAGATTCCTACAAACGAACTGCTGTTTGACGCATCATGATAGTCGGAACTTTCCATTAACGCGCTTTGCGGATAAAGGTCACGCAAGCGCATGTAGACAGCCACGGGGGTGTAGAGGTCTGCCAATATTGTGCGTGAGAATGTTTTATATTTAAACATATTCTTTTTACATTAATGAACCCTTTTTGTTAATGAACAATCTTTTAATGAACAATCTTTTAATGAACCATTTGTTAATGAACCATTTGTTGATGAACCATTTGTTGATGAGCTTTCTTTTAACACCCACCTGCAATCAGAACTGTCCATATTCTCCAGCCATGTCTTTATTTGCGAGATAGGTTTCAACGTCCTTGTCTCCTCGTCCGCTCACGGTCAGCACCACCACATCGTCTGGCAGGAACGTCATCTTCGAGAGAGCAGCCACGGCGTGTGCGCTCTCTATAGCTGGAATGATGCCCTCCATTCGTGTGAGCTCATAGCCTGCTCTTATTGCCTCGTTGTCGTTAATGGCCAACACATGTGTGCGTCCCTTTTTCGCAAGGTCAGCGTGCATGGGACCGATGCCAGGATAATCGAGTCCGGCCGATATGGTGAACGCCTCTTTTATCTGTCCGTCGTCGGTCTGCATGACAAGCGTACGTGCTCCGTGAATTATTCCCTCCGTACCACAATGCATGGTTGCTGCCGTATAGTCGGTATCGGTTCCGTGGCCGCCAGCTTCTGCCAGATATATCTTCACGCGGTCGTCATCAATATAATGGTAGATTGTTCCAGCTGCGTTGCTGCCGCCTCCCACACACGCCACAAGATAGTCGGGATAGTTGCGTCCAATCTTTTCCTCCAACTGCCATTTCAGCTCTTTCGATATGATGCTCTGCATCTTTGCCACGATGTCGGGGTAGGGGTGTGGCCCCATTGTGCTTCCCACGATATAGAACGTGTCTTGCGGATGACAGCACCAGTCGCGAATGGCTTCTGAGCAAGCGTCGCTAAGCGTCATGTTGCCTGTTGTCACGGGGTGCACTTTAGCTCCCAGCATCTTCATTCTTTCCACATTTGTGTGCTGACGCTCCACATCGGTCTTTCCCATGAAGATCTCACACTCCATGTTCATGAGCGCACAAACCGTAGCCGTAGCCACGCCGTGCTGTCCAGCCCCTGTCTCGGCAATAATGCGCTTCTTGCCCATCTTCTTTGCCATCAAGATCTGTCCCACCGTGTTGTTTATCTTGTGTGCTCCTGTGTGGTTCAAGTCTTCGCGTTTAAGATAGAGCTTGCAACCATATTTCTCGCTCATGCGCTTAGCATAATAGAGAGGCGAGGGTCGTCCCACATAATCTTTCAGCATGGCGTAATATTCGTCCTGAAACTCTTTGCTCTCTATTATCGGCAGATAAGCCTTCTGCAAGTCGGTCACACATTTATATAATATCTCAGGCACATAAGCTCCTCCAAACTGGCCGTAAAATCCTTTCTCGTCAACCTTATATTTCTTTTCCATCTTTATCTCTATTTTTTTCCGCTTTTTTTATAAAAGAAAATTCTGAACCTCTTGTCTGAAACTTCCCTGGTTAGACATCTTTGGTTAACCATCTTGGTTTCCATTCTTTGGCTAAACCCTCTTGGCTCAACCATCTCTTTTTTTGTGTTTCTGCTTTATCCTCTTGTCCTCATTTCTCAAGAGCTTCAAACAGCTTGTCGAGAGCCAGCGAGGGATCTTGTGTTTCTCTAAGAAGGGTCACAAACTTGCTTCCTATAATTGCTCCCGCGGCGTTGTCTTGAGCGCTCTGCAACGTTTGTTTGTTGCTTATGCCGAAGCCAATCATGCGTGGGTTGCGAAGGTTCATTGAGTTGATGTGACGGAAATATTCAAGCTTTGCGTCGCCAAAGCTTTGTTGTGCTCCCGTGATGCTTGCGCTGCTCACCATATAAATGAATCCGTCTGTGTGTTCATCAATAAATCTTATTCGTTCCTCGCTCGTTTCAGGCGTGATCATCATTATCACGCGCAGATCGTAACGGTCTGCAATAGGCTTCACAACCTTCATGTAGTCGTCGAAGGGAAGGTCTGGGATGATCATTCCCGACACGCCAGCCTCCACACAACTCTTGCAGAAAGCTTCCACGCCATAGTGCATGATGACGTTAAGGTAACCCATAAGCACAAGCGGAATGGTCACTTCTTGCTTTATGGCTGTGAGCTGTTCAAAGATGCGCTTTAGCGTCATTCCATTCTTTAGCGCCATTGTTCCCGCGCTCTGGATAACAGGTCCGTCAGCCAGAGGGTCGCTAAACGGAATGCCCACTTCTATCATGTCTATGCCACGCTTCTGCATGGTCAAAATCACGTCGGCTGTGCCTTCAAGCGTAGGGCATCCGGCACAGAAATAAAGTGACAACAGTTTGCGGTCGCCTCTCTCAGCAAACAGTTTGTTGATCTTGTTCGTTTTATCCATAGTTATCCTTGTTCGAAGGTGGCATTAAAACGTCACCATGTGTTTAAAATTATTGTGTGTTTCTTGCTCTCTGTTAGTTTCTAACGGTTCTTTATCGTTTCTGTTAGTTTCTAACACTTTTTTATCTTTTCAATAAAGCCACGCAACATCTCCACGTCTTTCACGCCTGGAGCTGTTTCAAAGCGCGAGTTCAGGTCGATGCCTGCAAACATGGGGTGATCAATTTGCAATATGGCTTCTGCATCGTCGGGGCCAATGCCTCCGCTCAGCAAGAACGGGGTGGTGCCGTGATAATGGTTTAGCAGAGACCAGTCAAACTGTCTTCTGCTCCCTCCTCTTGTGTCACACTTTGTGTCGAAGAGTAACATGTCTGCCACTCCTTCATATTGTGCACACGTCACAAAATCGGCAGCAGAACTGATGCTTATGGCCTTAATGATTTTAAGGTTTGGAGCAATACCGTCTGCCACGCTCTCTTTTAGGTTTTTGATCATTACCACACTTTCCTCTCCGTGCAGCTGCACATAGTCGAGAGCATAATTATATATTCGGGTGATAATGTTCTGAGGCATGTCATCCACAAACACGCCCACACGCTTAGGATGTGTCTCCTGTGCGTCTGCCAGCTTCTCCTGTTCGTTTGTCGGCTGTTGATTTTTTAGAGCTTTCAGCCGCGCTTCCGAGTAGTCGGGCATGGTGCCGGCATATGAGCTTATCATCTCCACATATCTCTTGCTTTGTGGCGCAAAGATAAATCCTGTCATGTCGACCCCAAGATCGTCAACAGCCTTTATGTTTTCGGCCTCGCGCAGTCCGCATACTTTTATCAGCATAATGTTCTGTTTTTTTATGTTTTTGGTTTAAGTTTTTAATCTTAGCCAAGCATCTTGTCTCAAGTTTTTTCTTGTTTACTTTTCTGCTTTTCCTCATTTTGGCCAAAAGACAAAAACCTTAATGTTCTCATCTAAGCGCTTTTATAAATTCTCCAAGCGCCTTTCCGGGGTTTTCGCTCTTCATGAAGTTTTCGCCAATAAGGAAACCGTTGAAGCCAGCCAGACGTAACGTCTTTACCGTGTCGGGGTTAGATATTCCGCTCTCGCTCACACAGCACGCATCCTTTGGCAGACGCGCTGCCAGACGAAACGAGTTTTGCACGTCGGTTATGAACGTTCCGAGGTTACGGTTGTTTATGCCGCACATGTCGCGTTGAAGGTCAACCACATCAGCATATTCGGTTTCAGCCTCACTATGCATCTCCAACAACACCTCCATCTGCAGGTCGTGTGCCATTCGTGCGAGAGCGCCGCATTCGTTCTTCCTCAGGTCAGCCGCAATAAGCAACACGGCCGAAGCACCACACAGACGAGCTTGAAAGAGCTGATATTCGTCTATCACGAAGTTTTTATAGAGCATCGGAATGTTTAAGCCGCTCTCCTTTGCTTTCTGCATAAAGCTGTCAGCTCCGCCAAAAAAATGCTCATCTGTCAAGATGCTTACAGCTGCCGCTCCGTTCTGCTCATAGGATAGTGGAATTATATCGGGTTGTCCTTCCTCCTTTATCCAACCTTTCGAAGGCGATTTGCGCTTAAACTCAGCAATAATGCCTGTCTCTGAGCTTCTCAGCGCCTTGCTCATGGAGGGTGGGGCAGGTGTAGAGTTTATTATCGCCTCCACCTGTCTGTGTATCTCGCGTTCGCTCAGAAGCTGCTTCATGCGCTCCACCTCCGTGCGTTTATGAGCCACGATCTCTTCAAGAATATCTTTCATGCCGGTTTCTCCTTTTTGGGGTTACGAGTTGAGCTCCACAAATTTCTTGAATGTTTCAAGAGCCTTGCCGCTCTCCAACGATTCGCGGGCTATGTCGAGACATTCTTCAATAGATTTCTGTCCTTTCTCATAGACCTGAATGCCGAAGGCTGCGTTTGCCAACACAATGTCTTTCTGCGCAGGAAGCGCCTTGTTGGCAAGCACGTTGTCAAAGATCTGAGCTGCCTCTTCCTCCGTGGCGCCTGCCACAAGTTCCTCAGGGCGAGCCGTTCGCAGACCGAGGTCGGAGGGTTTGAAGATGCGCTCATAGTTGTTGGTCGTGACCTTGAAGTTGCCTGTAAGCGAAATCTCGTCGTAACCGTCGATGCTGTTTACGATGGCATAATCTATTCCGATTTTCTGATACACATTATTATATAGGCGCATTTGGTCAAGGTTTGCCACGCCGAGCAACTGACATTTTGGCTTTGAAGGGTTCACAAGCGGACCAAGCAGGTTGAAACATGTAGGAAACTGCAGCGCCTTGCGTATAGGGCCGACAAACTTCATGGCGCGTGCAAAGAGCTGGGCGTGCAGATAAACTATGCCACACTCGTCTATAGACCGGTTAAGCTTGTCGATGTCGTTTGTAAACTTTATGCCATGGTGCTCAATGACGTTCGAAGCGCCGCTCTTAGATGTAGAGGCATAGTTGCCATGCTTTGCCACCTTGTAGCCCGCGCCTGCAATAACGAAACACGATGTGGTTGAAATGTTGAACGTGTTCTTGCGGTCGCCGCCTGTTCCAACCACATCTATGTAGCGGTCACAGTTGAGCACGGCCGGCACGCCGCTCTCCAAGATGCCGTCTCTGAAGCCCAAGAGCTCGTCAACGGTAATGCCTCTCATCTGCAACCCTGTGAGCAGAGCAGTAATCTGTTCTTCAGGAAACTCGCTTCGTGTTATTCCTAACAATATGTTTTTTGTCTCCTCACGAGAAAGTTCCTCGTGGTTCAACATTCTGTTCAAGATGTCTTTCATTGTTGTCATGGCTCAATATTTTTTTATGTTTGTAGTGTTTACCCTTTTTTTCCTGCCGTTGCTTCTTGTTCTTTTTCTTACCCTTGCTCCTTGTTCTTGTGGTCTGTGGTCCAGACAATCTGTATGGGGCTGAAGAGCAGGTCTGTCATCTAAAGAAAATACCTGAAGTTTAAAGAAAAAGGCCTGTCGTAAGAACGGCAGGCCTTGTAGAGATCGGGGTATATTGATTATCCACACAGGTTTGGCTTCTCACGACTTTTCAATCACGAGCTACGCCACCACCATATGTTAGAAATCATGTTATACATAATGTTCTCCTTTGTTTGTTTCTAATATTTTATGTTTTCAATATTTATTGTTGTAATTATCATTACGGTTGCAAAATTACACATTTTCTTTAAACCAACAAACTTTTTGTAAGTTTTTTTGCTGTTTCTCTTAATAATTTACATTTTCTATATAATAATGTACTCAAGTTACGCATGTCTTCGACATGTTGAAAGTAAACAGGGAAATTGGCCTTGCTGGTTTATGCCTTGCGAACAACGATTGTTAGGAAAAAACATATGCGCTTAAAGAAGATGCCCAAGCGTTTTCATGAACTTTTGAAAAATATTTTGTTCGAGATGTAATAAACTTTTCAAACGGGCGTTATTAAGATAACGGAACAAAACAAATAAAAAATTGCCTATGAAACATTTTACCCCAGAAGAAATGAAGCCGTCTGAAAAGACGCTTGCCGTCATTCGACAGATGGCCTACTCGTACACGTTTCTTGTGAAAAGTAGGCTGCCTAAAAGTTATTGTCTGAACTAACGACTTTGTTGAAACAACATCCCGAACGCCCCTTGTAAAGGACATTGAGAGAGTGAACACTTTTTGTTGAACAATAAAAACAAAGCATAAACAAAACCAAACACAATGAGTATTCTGATATCGCCGTCACTTTTGTCGGCCGATTTTCTTCATCTTGAGAAAGATCTTGAGATGATCAACCAAAGCGAAGCCGACTGGCTACATCTTGACATCATGGACGGTGTGTTCGTGCCTAACATCTCGTTTGGCTTTCCTGTTATCGACGCCGTGGCAAAGGTGTGCAAGAAACCCCTTGACGTGCATCTCATGATTGTGCAACCGGAGCGTTATGTGGAACGTGTGGCAAAGACAGGGGCCATGATGATGAACGTCCACTATGAGGCTTGTACGCACCTTCATCGCACAATACAGGAGATCCATGCTGCTGGCATGAAAGCAGGCGTGACGCTAAACCCGTCTACACCTGTGAGCGTGCTTGAAGACATAATAGGAGATGTTGACATGGTACTTCTCATGAGCGTGAACCCAGGCTTTGGCGGCCAAAAGTTTATTCCTAACACCACGGCCAAACTAAAGCGTCTGCGCAAACTTATTGACGAGAGCGGAAGCAAAGCCATCATTCAGATCGACGGCGGCGTGACCGATGTTACAGCTCCTCCTCTCGTTGAAGCCGGTGCCGACTGTCTTGTGAGCGGAAGCTACATCTTTAAGCAGGCTGACCCTATAGCAACCATTAAGGGGTTGAAGAAGGTGAAATAAATGCTTTATCGAAAAACAGATTTCCCCTTGCGGTCTGTAAAAAAACTCATACAGTCTGTAAAAATTTTACACGGTCTGTAAAAGAACACCATTCTCTCGGGCCATACGTCTCATGTTCAAGATAGCATAACGCATGCGTCCGAGAGCTGTGTTTATGCTCACGCTTGTTGTTTCTGCAATCTCCTTAAACGACATGTCCTGATAATAGCGCATATAGACAACCTCACGTTGTGGCGTGGGCAGATTGTCAAGCAATCGTCTCACATCTGCCATGACCTGTGTGTTGACAAAATGGTTCTCAATGTTGCTTTCAAGCAGGTCTACAGACCCCATGTTTGCAAGGTTCTTGTTGTCGGGACATTCTACCACAGGGTCAGCAGCCGTGTCGCGGAACGAGTCCATAATCACGTTATGGGCTATGCGCATGACCCAGGCGCTGAACTTTCCCGTTGTTGCATACATTCCCTGCTGAAGGCGGTAAATGACCTTCAGAAATGTCTCTTGAAATATATCATCTGCCTTGTCTTGATCGTGCACGATGAAAAGGATGTATGAAAAAATCTTTTGCTGAGTGCGATTAAGCAACACGTCAAAGGCGCGATTATTGCCATCAACATATCTCATGGCCAACTCTTCGTCGGTCAATTTCTCCAATGTTTTCATTTCTTAACTTCTTTGAATTTAAGTAAATGTGTTTCGATAAGCAATAATAATTTTTAAGTGTTGAATAATCTGTTCTTGGGGCTGAGAAGCAACCTATCAGATGCAAAGGTATATAAAAAAAATGAAAAACAAAAAGAAACAATAAAAAAGCTATTGTATTTTTTCTTGCAAGTGGCTTTATTCGTAGCTTAAGCTTAAAATAATTCTCATAACTTTCGCATGTAGTTATTGACATATAACCTCAAGAAAGCGCAGCCTTGCTTTTTGGACAAGCGACAAAAGTGAGCGCGGCGACGCTTTCTTGAGTTGACAATTGTTTGCAAAATGCGTTAATCATGTACTTGCGAAAGTTATGTCGTAAAAGACCAACTCGTCACTTTCCACAAATTGTTTCCATCGAAAGCTTTTCAAACACTATGTCGTAGTGGCTTTCCACGCTGTTTTCCTCCATCAAGAACAAGATGTTGCCCTTGTTGTCATGAATCATGGTAGAGTAGGCCGAGAGCGTGTTGCTTACCTCGTAACAGCCTTCCCAGTTGGTAGCCACGCTTTCGGGCGTTGCATAGTCGGCTGCCGATTTTAGCTCCTTAAAGTAGATTGCTACCTTTGTTCGCTCAGGACCGAGCGGCACGCTCTGCAGGAGCATGGTCTTTTTCTTGCCGTTTATCTTAGCCTTTGCCAGCACCAGCTCACCGTTGCAAGCGTTGCTGCTTGCCTTTACGCCCTTGTTCTCTGCTCCCGAGAAAGCCACCGGGCCCCATCGTCCTGCTGCCGTTTTAGCGTTGTCATAGCTGTAGATGTTAAAATATCTGCCGCTGCTCACACGGCTGCTTAGCAGCACATCGCCGTTAGGCAGCTCCTCCACTTTTGCTTCGTCACCCTTAGGCGCAGCCTCCTGTGCGTTAGTTTGTGCTCCAAGCACGCCCCATGTTTTTCCGAAATCGTCGCTATAGAGCACGCGGTTGCCACGGTTGGTTGCCAACGCCGAGTAGATGCGATAGTGGGTTCCAACCTTTATCTTCTTGCTTTGCACCATTCGTCCGCTTGTAAAAAATGCTCCTTTTATGTCGGGCATGAGCTTATAAATTTGGTTCGTAACGTCTTCACCTTGCCATGTTCTGCCTTCATCTCGGCTGCAATAGCGTCCCATCATTATTGGTTGCTCTCTGCTCGAGTCGAAATAACTTATTCCGCCTGAAGCACACATAAGCAGCAGTTCACCTGTCTTGTTGTCTGCCACCACAGCAGCATCGCCGTGTCCACAGTTGAAGTCGGTTGCCACCTTACTACCGCCTTGTGCCACCATCTGTTCGTTTTCGCTCCATGTCTCGCCGCCGTCGCAGCTTGTCTTCATCACGATATCGAGATGATGTCCCCATCCAATGTCGGTTCCGTCGTAGCGATGGTCGGTAAATGCGATGATCTTGCCCGACTTACATTGCACTATGGCCGGAATTCTGTACTGTCCCTTCATCTTGTCAAACAGCACCTTTTTGCTGGCTGTCATGGGCATTGCTATAAGCAGCAAACAAGCTATGGCCATCGTCTCTTTCAGCCATTTCTCTATCCGTTTTTTCATAATTCTTTTTTGTTGATTTTGTTCGATTGTTATTTTGTTCGATTGTTATTTTACAAAATAAAGCTTATTATTAACCTTTTTTATCCACACGAAGTTTCTCGTTCGTGTAAGTTATGGTGTAGCTTTTGCCCCGTTGCGTATTGAAGTTCAACGTCTTGCCGTTGTAATGTACCTTGCATGGCTCTCCCGATTGCGACACGACGGTTGTCTGAACCAGCTTGCCGCCACGCCATGTTAGGTTTACCAAGAAGTTGCCACGGGCGCGAAGCCCCTCAACGGAACCTTCTTTCCATGCGTCGGGCAGGGCGGGAAGCAGATGCAGGAAGCCCATGTGGCTCTGCAAGAGCATCTCCGTAACGCCAGCCGTGCCGCCGAAGTTGCCGTCAATCTGGAAGGGAGCGTGCGTGTCCCACAGGTTGTCGAGCGTGCCGTTCTTAAGCAGGTTGCCATAGAGCTTGTAGGCGTGGTTGCCATCGTGCAGACGGGCCCATTGGTTCAGCTTCCAGCCCATCGACCAGCCTGTTGCGCCGTCTCCTCTGTGCTCAAGCACCACACGCGATGCCTTGGCAAGGTCGGGCGTGGTTACGGGCGATATGGTGTGGCCCGGATGCAGACCGAACAGGTGGTTCACATGTCTGTGTTCATCCTTTGGGTCATCAATGTCGCGTGACCACTCCATGAGCTGTCCGTAGCGTCCTGTCTTGTAATGGGCTATGTGCTTAAGAGCGTTTTCCCACTCTTGACGTTCCTTGGCATCGCGTCCCAACACCTTGCTTGCCTCAATGGCGTCTGTCAAGATCTCGCGCACCACGGCGTGAGCAAAGGTTGCACCCTCGTCAACGGGTCCGTGCTCGGGCGAGGTCGATGGAGCGGCTGTGAAGATCCCGTCTTTGCGTCGCCACAGATAGTCGGTAGCAAAGCGTGCGCTACCTTTAATGATGTCGTAAGCCTCATTAGCCAGAAACTTGCGGTCGCGCGTATAGTCGTAATAGTTCCACAGATGCGTTGCAAGCCACGGTCCGGCAAAGGGTGAGAAGTTCCACGACATGTCCTCGCTTGCAAGGGGAGAGGTGAAGCCGAAGATGTTTGCCGAAACCGATGTTGTCCATCCTCGAGTGCCGAAATAAGACCGTGCTGTCACCTCGCCTGGCTTTATGAGCGTTTTTATGAACGTAAAAAGCGGTTGCTCACACTCGCTGAGGTTGGTTTGGCAGGCAGGCCAGTAGTTCATTTGCAGATTGATGTTCGTGTGATAATCTACACGCCACGGTCCGTCCACGTTGTTGTGCCACACGCCTTGCAGGTTGGCTGGCATGTTGCCGGGGCGCGACGAGGCGATGAGAAGGTAACGGCCAAACTGATAGTAGAGTTGCTCCAGATAGAAGTCGGCCTTGCCCTGCCTATAGTTAGCTAACCGTTGTGTTATCGGCAGGTCTTCCGTGCCTTCTGCCGCGTTGTTTATGTTCAGCTTCACGCGGTTGAAAAGCGCGGCATAGTCGGCATAATGTTCCTTCAGGAGAGCTTCAAAGCCCTTGGCTGTGGCCTGTTCCATCCACCTCTTTGTGGTTGCTTCCGGGTCTACGCCCACATAGGCCAAAGGATCGTCAAACGAGGGAGCATAAGACGGTTTGTAGTCGGTATCGAGACTTATCAGGAACACCACCTCATCGGCTCCGCAAACCGTCAGTTTCGCGTCTTTGTTGTTGACAGATCCTCCCTTTGTCAGGGCTTTCATGCGAATGCAATATTGCATGTCGTTATTATCTAACCTTGCGTTCCAAAGCAGCCCGTCGTTGCCAAGGGCGGTCATCGTGCCCTCCGACACAGGGTTCTTGGCATAAGAGAGCACCAGGTTCTGCTTGCCGCCTTCTGAGGCTGTGAAGCGCACGGCCATGATGTTGGCAGGATAGCTCACAAAATAGTGGCGCTCATATCTCACCCCGTCCTTCACGAACGACACGTTGGCCACAGCCGAGTCGAGCGACAACGAGCGGCGATAGCCTGTCATCCCGACCTCGCTAAGCCCTGTCTCTACATACAGCTCGCCTGCCGTGGTGAAGCTGCCGAAGCGGAAGGGTTCTTCTGCCTTAGCCTCATAAGGCACGTTGCTGTTGAAATGCTTGCTCGTGAGCTGCGCCGCCTTCTCCCAGTTGTTCTCCTCAAACGCCCGGCGTATGTCGTTCATCACGGCTGCCGACTGCTTGTTCACGTCCCAATAGCGGCGAGCACTTTTCGAGTCCTTCCCGGCGTTGGGACCTCCTCTCCACAGCGTCTTCTCGTTGAGCGTTATGCGTTCCGCCGCAACCGACCCCATGACGTTTGCACCGATGGATCCGTTGCCCAAAGGAATTGACTGCGACTCCCATTCAGGGTCTGGGTTTACAGCTGCATCGCCTGCCGCAACAGGTTTGCACCTGTTTGTCCTTTCGTCTTGACGGCCATCGGCGCATCTCTCGCGATATCCTTCATACCACACTTTCTGTCCACGCAGGGTTGTAGGTGTGTCGAACCAATAGTAAAGCTTTTGCTGCCCCTTCGTCATGGTTGACGAAAGCACAATGAGCATAAAGGTAATGAATAATCTGTTTAGCATATATGTAGATTGAAGAAAAGATGTTGTTTAAGTTATATGTTACAAAATTACTAAAAAAAAACGGGACATGCAAGAAAAACAGGATAATTGTGCCTTGAAAAATCGATCTCAATTAATGTGCCATAGCTACGCCGACAAGCGTGGTTCTACGCCGTTTTCCTCTTCTGACCGTCTCAAAACCGCTTGTTGGTGGCGTTTTATGAAGCCTCAAACGGAAGATAAACACAATTCTTGCGCAAGGTTGCGAGGTGTCAGAAGAGTGTTTTTGCGAAAAAAACTCGTTTTTTGAGGAGAAAATGCCCTTTTTGAGCTTTTATTGAGACTGGGAAATGTTGGAAAAATGTTATACTAAAAAAGCTATAACGACCTGACACAAGGCCTTTTAGAGGAAAGTACACACAAAGGCAAAGCGTTTCAGTTTCAGTTGTTTCAGTTGTTTATAAAGGGGTAACGCGTTTCACTCTCTTTATATAATATATTGATTATTAATTAGTTATAAATGTTTAATAAAGGGGTTTGAGACACAACTGACCTTAAAAAACGAACTGAAACTGAAACAACTGAAACGCTTTGGCGAATCGTAGAGGAGATAAACCTTTGTAAATGAACGTGTTACTTTTTTTATTGAGCCCTCTTTAAAAATTCTTCCGCTCTTTCCAGATCGTCAGGCGTGTCGATGCCGATAGTTTCTATATCCGTCAGTCCCACCTTTATCTTATAGCCGTTTTGCAGCCAGCGGAGCTGTTCCAGGCTCTCAGCTTTCTCGAGCGACGACATGGGGAGGCGTGTTATTTCATGCAACACCTCTTTTCTGTAAGCATAGATGCCTATGTGCTTGAGGAAAGGGAAATGTTTAAGCCATTCCTCATGCTCTACGTTACGAACGAAAGGAATGACGGAGCGTGAGAAATACATAGCGCAACTGTTGTTGTCGAGCACAATTTTTGGCGAATTACAGTTGTCAACAGCCTCCATGTCAGCAAACGGTTTGCCCAGGGTTGCTATCTGTGTCTGAGGATCATCGAAGCAATGGCACACGGTCTCTATCTGGCTCTTGTGTATAAAAGGCTCATCGCCTTGAATGTTCACCACAACATCGCAGTCGCTACCCAGTTTTTCTACCGCTTCCTCTATGCGGTCTGTGCCGCTCTTATGATCTTCGCGCGTCATAACGGCCTTGCCTCCAAACGCCACGACAGCATCATATATGCGCTGGTCGTCGGTAGCAACATAAGCGTCGTCGAGAGTTTCTGCCACCATGTTATAAACTCTTTCTATAACATATTTACCTCCAAGCATGGCCAATGGCTTGCCGGGAAAACGTGTTGAAGCGTAACGTGCGGGGATTATTCCAATAAATTTCATGACTTTTGTTGTTTAAACTAACTGATATTTCTGCAAAAGTATACAAAAAATAAGTTATTAAGCATGGTCGACTGTCTTTTTTTTGAAAAAAAACTAAATTCCTTTTGCGCTTTCACTTAAAATGGCTAATTTTGAAAAATCAATTACATGTAGAAGATTTATAGCTACAAAAATCAGAAAAGGGTAGGGCGGTCTACCAAATATATTTAACGGTAGACGAAATCTACAAAACAAAAATGATGTAGACAAGTCTACAAAAACAAAAAATATAATTATGCTCATAAACAAAATATACCTGCTGTCAACAATGTTTGCTTTTCTGCCCATGTGGAGCTACGCACAGAAAATAACGCTCGGAGCTTGCACAACAAGAGACGGCGGTGCCTACAAAGGCGAGATGCAGGCAGGCAAGCCACATGGCAAGGGAACAGCTGTCTATAAGAACGGCGACACCTACGAAGGACAATATGTCAAGGGCAAACGTCAAGGACAAGGCATCTACTCGTTCTCTGACGGAGAAAAATATGAAGGCGAATGGTTCCAGGACCAGCAGCACGGGCTCGGCACCTATTATTTTATGAACAACAACAAGTATGTCGGATTGTGGTTTCGTGACTATCAGCAAGGCCACGGCGTGATGTATTATTATAATGGTGACAAGTATGAGGGCAACTGGCTGCAAGACAAACGCTCTGGCAAAGGCAAATATTCGTTTGCCGGAGGAGCTTATTATGAAGGCAATTGGCTCGACGACAAGAAAAACGGCAAGGGCGTGTATGTGTGGGGCGACGGCACGATGTATGACGGCAATTGGGTCGACAACCAACGCTCCGGCAAGGGCACTAACAAATATTCTGACGGCGATGTCTACATAGGCGAGTGGCTCAACGACGAGCAAAACGGAAAAGGCATTTACAAGTTTCAGAACGGCGACGTGTATGAGGGCGACTATCTTAACGGCGAGCGCACAGGCGAAGGAATATTCAAGTGTGTGAACGGCGACAAGTATGTAGGACAGTTTAAGGAGGGTTACATGTGCGGCATGGGAACCTATACCTGGAAAAACGGCGACATCTACACGGGGCAATGGAAGAACGACCTGCAAAACGGGCATGGAAAGCTCACAAAGAAAGGTGGCGACGTGTTTGACGGAACGTTCAAAGACGGCAAACCCGACGGACAGATAATAATACACTATGCCAACGGAAGCAAGTATAAAGGAACATTCAAGCAAGGCAAACGCAACGGACCTGCCATCGAGGAAGACCGCGAAGGCAAACGCTTCGAAGGGTCTTATCTTGACGATAAACGCGACGGAAAATTCGTGGAGAAAGACCGAAACGGGAAAATTGTCAAGACCGGACACTATGAAGGAGGACGAAGGTTTGACGATTAGCGCTTTGCACAATGATAAACATGTAACGTTGGACGTTGAATGTGAGAACAAAATCTTTTCAAAATATATCTATGAAAACTGAAAATGTAAAAAAATCAGACCGTACGAGCCGTACAAAACACATCGGTTTGGTACGCAACGATTCCTATCTTGAACCCTTTGAGGAAGCCATCAAGGGACGCCACGAGCACGCCCTTTGGAAACTGGGGTGCCTGACAAGAAACGGCAAGACGAAGCTTAGCGACTTTGCCAATGGGCACAACTATTATGGCTTGCATAAGCTGAAACGTGGATGGGTCTTCCGCGAGTGGGCACCCAACGCCACACGCCTCTTCCTCGTGGGCGATTTCAACAAATGGCAAGAGAACGAGAAATATGAAGCCCACCGCATTGAGGGTACGGGCAACTGGGAGCTGAAGCTAAAGGAGAAAGACCTTAAGCACGGCGACCTCTACAAGATGCATGTCTACTGGGAAGGCGGTTTTGGAGAGCGCATACCTGCATGGACACGACGTGTCGTGCAAGACGAGCAGACAAAGATTTTCTCTGCACAGGTGTGGAACCCGGCAGAACAGTATGTGTGGAAGAAAGAGACCTTCAGGCCAAAGAAATCGCCGCTTCTCATCTACGAGTGCCATATAGGTATGGCTGAGGATGCGGAGAAAGTAGGCTCCTACGATGAGTTCCGGGAGAACGTGCTGCCGCGCATTATAGCCGACGGCTACAACTGCATACAGGTCATGGCCATACAGGAACATCCTTACTATGGCTCCTTCGGCTACCATGTGAGCAGCTTCTTTGCTTCGTCAAGCCGCTTCGGAACACCTGAGCAGCTCAAGCGTCTCATCGACACAGCCCACCAGCACGGCATTGCTGTAATAATGGATATCGTCCACAGCCACGCCGTAAAGAACGAGGTTGAAGGTCTCGGCAACCTTGCCGGCGACCCAAACCAATATTTCTACCCAGGCGACAGACACGAGCATCCGGCATGGGACAGCCTCTGCTTCGATTACGGAAAGGACGAAGTGCTCCATTTCCTTCTGTCCAACTGCAAGTATTGGCTTGAAGAATTCCACTTCGATGGCTTCCGCTTCGATGGTGTGACCTCAATGCTCTATTATAGCCACGGTCTTGGCGAAGCGTTCTGCGGCTATCAAGATTATTTCAACGGACATCAGGACGACAACGCAATCTGCTATCTCACGCTTGCCAACCTCCTTATACATGAGGTCAACCCACAGGCCATCACCATTGCAGAAGAGGTGAGCGGAATGCCAGGCTTGGCTGCCAAGTTTACCGACGGAGGATACGGGTTCGACTATCGCATGGCGATGAACATACCCGACTATTGGATAAAGACCATCAAGGAGCAGCCCGACGAGAACTGGAAGCCCAGTTCTATATTCTGGGAGCTGACAAACAGACGTGCCGACGAAAAGACCGTGAGCTATTGTGAGAGCCACGACCAAGCATTGGTGGGCGACAAGACAATAATCTTCCGGCTCATCGACTCTGACATGTATTGGCATTTCCGTCAAGGCGACGAGAACGGCAACGTTCACAGAGGAATAGCCCTGCACAAGATGATACGCCTGGCCACGGCCTCTACCATAAACGGAGGCTACCTCAACTTCATGGGCAACGAGTTTGGACATCCCGAGTGGATCGATTTCCCACGAGAGGGCAACGGATGGAGCTACAAGTATGCACGACGCCAATGGAACCTTGTTGACAATCAGGAGCTCGACTACCATTTCCTTGGCGACTTCGACAAGGATATGATAGCTACGATAAAGAGCGAAAAAAACTTCCAGCGCACACCTGTTCAGGAAATATGGCACAACGACGGCGACCAGATACTGGCTTACATGCGCGGAAACCTCATCTTCGTCTTCAACTTCAATCCGACAAAGTCGTTTACCGATTATGGATTCCTTGTGCCAACAGGCTCTTATGATGTTGTCCTGAACACAGATGCCGTGAAATTTGGAGGCAACGGTCTTGCCGACGACTCCATCACGCATCTCACAACTTATGATCCTCTCTATATGGAGGAACGCAAAGAATGGCTGAAGCTCTATATTCCAGCGCGCTCAGCTGTTGTATTAAAGAAAAATTGAAATGATCATTTCTAACAAGAACAATAAGTATGTGCGCACTCTGTGCGCCATACTTTTTTGTGTTTTCACACTTCTGTATCTATATTTTTATCAGGCAGACATAATGATGTTCACACAGCATGTGTGCTCCGACGGACAGACACATTATCATCGTGTCGTGGGCGCACTTCTTGTGACATTCATTCTTATGCTCATACAGTTCGGAGTGGGCCGACTGTTCAAGCAGCTCGACCTCCTTTACGCTCTATCTTATCTGCCGTCGCTCATGCTGCTCACGGCGCTTACAAGCATAAGGCTTGAGAGCGGCATCTATAGCTTTGGTCCTTGGGGCTATGTGTTGCCCATCATGCTTGTGTCCTTCATCCTTGTGCTCTGCGTCATGAGGAAGGTGAGCTACGACACACGCTTCATGTACCATTACAGCATTCAAATTCTCACCCTCTCCAACCTCGCCATCATGCTCTTGTCATTTCTTGGCGTGCTCACGCTGAGCAACAGCTCCTACAAGCTTCATGTGCAGCTCAAGGCCGAGCGCCTGATCATGGAGAAAAACTATGACGAGGCTCTCGATGTGCTTGCCAAGAACGACCGTCCCGACTCATCGTTGACCATGCTTACTGCATTTGCGTTAGCACACAAAGGGGAGCTTGGCGAACGTCTGTTCTGCTACCCCCTGGCAGGAGGTTCGGCAGCCTTGACACCCGACAACAAGACAACACGGTTGGCTATGTGTGACGAGAGCCATTTCTACGATTATATAGGCGTGTGGACAAAGCAGAAAATGGGCTCAAAGCGTTATCTCGACTATCTCTTGCGCCATCGTTTGGGCAAGAAGCCCTTTGCCGACTATTTCCTAAGCTCCCTGCTTCTTGACAAGGAGCTTGACAAGTTTGTCTATTACATAATGAAATTTTATAACGTAAGAGGCTTGTTGCCAACCCATTACCGTGAGGCACTCCTCCTTTACACCCATTTGCGCACCAATCCAGTTATCATCTTCCACAGCACGCTTATGGAGGCCGATTTCCAAGATTTCCAAGACTTGGAGAACAAGTATGGAAACAAAACGGAACGCAAGAACATGCTTCGCGACATGTATGGAAACACCTATTGGTATTATTATTTCTATCAGTAGCCTTTCGCTAAACCCAAACGGGGCATCACTTTCGCTAAACCAAAACGGAGAATTATAAGTAGGTGTTCAAAATTAATCGCATATATGAATCTAATAAAAAAGGTTATGCTTTCAAATGCCTCTACGCCCTCTTTTGGCCTGTATGCCCAGCTCTCATCGGTCGTGTAGCCCGCTACACTCCCTCTTCGGAGCTGAACATACAGACCAAAATAGAGCATAGAATCATTTAAATTAATTTTGAACACCTACTTATCAACAAACAAAAGGATCTTTCTTATTAAGATTCTAAAAACATAAAACAAAAAGAATTATGATCAGATTAAATGTCTTTTTCGAGAAAAAGGAGAGTGTCAAGGCAGAAGAATTGAACGCCTTGTGTGAGGAGCTTGTAGAGAAGTCGTTGAAAGACAACGGAAACGTTGCATACGACTATTTTGTTAGCGGCACTCGTAATGGTGTAATGATGATTTGTGAGACATGGCAAAACGAAGAGGTGCTGAAAGCACACATGGCAACAGACCATTTCACCACTTTGGTTCCAAAGATTGAAGCCCTTACAAAGAGCGGATTAAAACTGGAGCAGTTTGCTTTCTAAAACACCTTAATGTAGCAGCCTATGACGCATTTCCACTCATAAGCTGCTATATTTTTTTCATACGTTGCAGCTTTGTCCTCATAAATTTACAGCTTTTGTCTTCGTTGCAGAATTTCCATCGTATAGTTTTTCAAATATCATAGACAAGCCTTCTATCTACGTCACTTTCAATGGCTATTTGCCATATATACAACCTCTAAACACGTCACTTGCCCCACTCAAGAGCGTCTGTGACATTTTGGTGGGGTAGGGTTTCCTATTGTTGTCCATCCGCTTTTTTTTATTTATTGTTATCCTGTTTGTAGGTGTGTTTTTCTTATTTATAGTGTTATTGGATTGTTTTGGGTCTTGTCTTGCATTTGTCTTTTTAATATAAATTAACAATAAGGATTAATGAAAAAGCTTGTTCCATATCCATAACACGCTTACAGATCCTATGACACAAAAAATGAAATTGAAAAGGTAGCCACGACCAATGAGCTGTATGTCAAGTAGGCCACTTATCAAGGCGCCAGCGTAGCTGCCAACAATGCCTATGAAAAGGTTAATGCAGCAACCTTTGCCTTGACCGCTCATTATACGGTTTGCAACATAGCCTATAAGTATGCCTGTTAGTATGGGCCATGCTGTAAAATTCGCTATATGTCCTAACATAATTAATGCACGTTTCTTAGTTTAAATAATCGGGACAAAGGTAGATATTTTTTGTGAAAAATATTGTAAGGATGGCGAAAAAGATTAATAAGTACGAATTATTTCATAAGGCCTATTATGATAAATAGTAAATTCAAAGATTGTTATTCATCTCTCCTTTCTGTGTTTTTTCCCTTATTGTCGGATCTTTTGAAAATATTGTCGGATTTTTTGATAAATAACCATTAAGGCATTTATATAAATTTCTCCTTTCTTTGTTTTACCTGATTTGTCAGAACTTGTTTACCTATTATAAAGGTTCTATTGTTGAGTTTATTATGTAAGTCGTTGGAATATGTGTTTTTTTACTAATTTTGTAGCGCTTTTCATGGTAATAGTTCATTTTAAGAATTACATTTTACTAAAACAAGAAAAAGCGTCAAAAACAAGCCCAAGAAACAGATATGATAACAGTTGATGGATTGACCGTTGAGTTTGGCGGTACCACCCTTTTTAAAGACATTTCCTTCCAGATAAACGAGAAGGATCGTATAGCCCTTATGGGCAAGAACGGAGCTGGCAAGAGCACGCTCTTGAAAATTATTGCAGGCGTGAGAAAAGCCACGCGCGGCTCTGTGTCGGCGCCTAAAGATTGCGTCGTTGCTTATCTGCCGCAGCACCTCATGACAGAAGACGGTCGCACGGTTTTTGACGAGACGTGTCAGGCGTTTGCCCATCTGCACGAGATACAGGCCGAGATTGACCGCATAAACAACGAGCTGACCACGCGAACCGACTATGAGAGCGACGAATATATGCAACTCATAGAAAAGGTTTCGACGCTCTCGGAGAAGTTTTATGCCATCGACATGACACATTTTGAAGAGGATGTAGAGAAGACGCTCCTCGGCCTTGGCTTTGAGAGAACCGATTTTAACCGTCCCACAAGCGAGTTTTCGGGTGGTTGGCGCATGCGCATTGAGCTTGCCAAACTGCTTCTCAAATCGCCCGATGTGCTGCTGCTTGACGAGCCCACTAACCACCTTGATATAGAGTCGATTGGATGGTTGGAAGACTTTATCATTAACAGTTCAAAGGCTGTGGTGGTGATCAGCCACGACCGCAAGTTTGTGGACAACATCACAACGCGCACCATCGAGGTGACCATGGGACGCATTTACGACTATAAGGCTTCTTACAGCCAGTATTTGGAGCTTAGGAAAGAGCGTCGCGAGCAGCAGATGAAGAAGTATGAGGAGCAGCAGAAGATGATTGCTGAAACGAAAGATTTTATAGAGCGTTTCAAAGGAACCTACTCTAAGACCCTTCAGGTGCAGAGCCGCGTAAAGATGCTTGAGAAGCTGGAGCTTATAGAGGTTGATGAGGAAGACACAAGCAGGCTTCGGCTGAAGTTCCCGCCCAGTCCGCGAAGCGGCGCCTACCCTATCCAGATGAGCGATGTGGACATGGCGTTTGACGACAAGACGATCTTTAGCGGCGTGAACCTTACAGTAGAGCGCGGCGACAAGATTGCGTTTGTAGGTCGTAACGGCGAGGGAAAATCGACCTTGGTAAAATGTATCATGGGACAGCTTAAGAACACGGGTAAGCTGGAGCTTGGCCATAATGTTCAGATAGGCTATTTTGCTCAGAATCAGGCTTCTCTGCTCGATGGTGAGCTTACGGTTTTCCAGACCATCGACGATGTGGCAAAGGGTGAGATAAGAAACAAGATTCGCGACCTGTTGGGCGCGTTCATGTTTGGAGGCGAAGATTCCACAAAGAAGGTCAAGGTGCTGTCGGGCGGCGAGCGCACCCGTCTTGCCATCCTTAAGCTTCTGCTTGAGCCTGTGAACCTGCTCATCCTTGACGAGCCAACGAACCACCTGGACCTTAAGACAAAGGATGTGCTGAAGCAGGCGCTGCAAGATTTTGACGGCACGCTCATCGTGGTAAGCCATGACCGCGACTTCTTGGACGGCCTCGTGAGCAAGGTTTACGAGTTTGGTCATGGTCGCGTTCGCGAACATCTCTGCGGCGTTTATGAGTTCTTGGAAACAAAGAAGATGGAGAGTTTGCAAGAGCTTGAGCAAAAATGACGTTTCTCTTTTTACGGAAAGCCAATTGACTTTTACGGAAAGACAATTGGCTTTTACTGAAAGACGATAGACTTTCTTTGTCTTTAGAACCGTATAAAGAGGAGTGTGAAATAGAGCTCTGCCACAAGGATGTAGAGAACAAAGAGAGGAGCGAGATGCTCTATGCCCTTTGAAAGCATGGTGAGCATGCCGTCAAGACCTCGCACGGTTCCGCAGACCCACCCGTAGGTCAATGAGCAGATGGTAGCAAGGATGGCGATCTGTGGCACGACGCTTGTGGAGAAACTGCTCGGAAACAAGTGGCCTGTTACGCTCAGCAGAGCTGCATGAGGCACAAGCGTAAGAAGACTTATCATGACAACGTAAGCAAGCACCTCGACAAAGACAAAGCGCAGGGCAACCCATTGTCGGTAAGACAATGGGTGCTTTACGAAAACAGAACACAGCCTGCTGTAGGCCACAGCACCCGATGCCACACACATCATGATGAGCCACACGAGGACATCGGTTGCCAACGCCTTTGTGCTCTGTCCGAAGAGCCATCGCAGCCCGTCGGCAGAAAACAGGGACCGCATGGCTATGTCGGGCCACACGGCTGTGATGATCCATGAGCCTAAGACCACCAATACCTCTACGGCAGCCACGATAACTATGAGCAAGGCACAGAACCTGCGAAAACGTCGCTCTATGTGGCGGCGGTTTCGCTCTCTTTTCTTGCTTGTTGTAATGATATTGTTCATTTTGTATTATAAGTTGACGAGTGGACGAGTTGACAAGTTGACGAGTGGACAAGTAAACAAGTTGAGGATTGGCTATCAGGCTATCTTCTATTCCTCGTCAGGCACAAGGTTGTCGATGTCAAGTATGCGAAGCTCAAGAGCTTTGACAACAAGGCGCGTGGCGTTTATGCCCAGTCCGCCATTGCCGTTTGGAAAGAGCTTCTGTACCAGTTCGTTCTGCCGCTTCTCCAAGCTCTTCACGCCAAAAGGCATTCCCTTGAGGTTTGAGATCTGCTCTTTGGTGTAGCCTAATGCAAGATGGCGCAGGAAGCGCTCGTCATACTCGTCGAGCTCATAATCTATAATTGCCTCTTGGTGAGCGATCTCCGATCCAATGCTGTTCTTGAAACGCTCAACGATCTTGTTGAGAATGGGTTGGTTAAAGACCATCCGCTTTCCATACATCACGCTCGCCACGTCGCTACGGGTGAGCATCTCGCCCGTCTTCAATATTATGCCGTCGCAGCCAGCATCAAGCACATCGACCCACAACTTCTCGTTAAGTATTTCGCCTGTAAAGATGAGCACCTTGATGTTGGGATGCATTTCCTTTACATGACGGCAGATCTCAACGCCAACGGTTGTGGAGCCACCAAGTCCGAGGTCGAGCAAAATGAGGTCGGGGATCTGCTGCTTAAGCAAGCGCCAGAAGTCGGGCTCGTTTGCAGCCGTGCCAATGATTTCTGCTTCAGGAATGTCGTTATGCAGGATGCCTTCTGTACCTTTCAGTTCGAGAGGCACATCTTCTACTATGATAACTTTAAATTTTTCCATATTTTCTGTGTTATTGTTATTTCTATTGTTGTTCCCCCATCAGGAGCTGCAAAAGCCTGGATGCCACAACCGCGGGCATTGGTTGTCTCTCCCAACTCGCGTATGATCTGCCGGCAGATGAGCAAGCGAAAATCGGCTGTTGATGGTGTGAACAGTTCCTGTATCTGCTGAGCAGAGAGCTTGAGGGTGTGGAGGGTCGTTGAGATCCTCACATAGAGTCTGTCAATGTCTTGATGATCAAAGGAGAGCTGCTCCTGTGGCACAATCTTTCGCAACAGAGAGATGGCGTAGCCAGCCGTGGCGTAAGAGAAGCGCACCTGAGGTGCTGTCTGCCGTTGCGCTTGCTCGCTAAGAATGCTGAAGAGCTCTCTATAATAGTAGACCAGCTCGCGTATGACGTTGATGTCTCGCGATGGCGAATCGACCATCTGCATTATGCGGCAAGGGTAATACATGGTCTCGTGCTTCAGCGTTGAGAGACAGTTGTCGAGCACGCTGTTGCTCACATGCAGCCTGTCGCGCTCATATTGCAGCCTTTGCAGCTCGTCCTCAGCCAGGGAGAGCTTCTGCTGCATGTCTTCCCCGCTCGACTTGTCGGCTTGCAGGGTGGTCTCTATCTGGTCCACTATTTCGGTAAGTTGCTCTATCTGCGAATCGTCTGCAGCCGTGTTGCGAAGGTCTTTCCACAGACCCTTTATGGCATCGTCTTTCTGTTGTGCCGTCTTGCTGTTGTCAAGGAGCACCTTGCCAATCTCTTCTATGCGTTCTACGGCGCTGCGGTAACGCAGACGGTAACGATAATAGAAGAGATAGTAGAGCGGGAAGATGCTCACCAAGAGGAGTGACAGAATGATGATGGCCACGTTCTTGTTGGTCTCGCTCTTCTGCATGAGCTTCACATATTGTGCAAGCGAGTTGTCGGCGCTGGTGTCGCGAAACAGTTGAGTGTAGACCTTATTGTTATAAGCGTATGTGTCCCATTGATGTAAGGCAAGGGCTGCTACGGCCGACTCGTTACGCATGTCAAGAATAATGCTATAGTTGCAGGGCAGACCCGAGTAGAACCATTTAATCTCTGCTGCCTCTTTAGCGTCGCCTGTGGTTGTGATGAGCTGTCGGCCTCGCGGGCGTAGCGTCAGATAATAGCGGTTTAGCCACATGCGGCAACTGTCGGCGTAAATCATGGTTTGCGTATATCGGGATGCTATGTTGCTGTAATAGGCGCTGTCGGCGTATGAACTTGCTTTCTGCAAGCAAAGGGCTGTTTGCTGCTGTTGCTGTGATGTTTTGGCAAAACATTCCATGCTTCCACCGAATGTGCTTAACATGAGGAGAAGTCCTATCATGTAGAGCTTGCGCACGCCTCCCTTTGGCAGACTGAAGAAGAATCGGCTGCCCTGCCCTACTTTGCTCTCTACGCCTATGTGGCAGACGCTGAAGATGGAGCTGAGCTTCTTGTATTTCTCGATAATGCCTTTACAGTTGATCAGTCCGAAGCCATGCGACTTTTTCTTTATGCCCACCGCCGTAGAGCTTTGCGTTGTTGTGGTGCCCAACTGCTCGTCCACTATGACCTTAGCGTTGAACAGGCTGTCAATCTGTTCTTGTGTCATGCCGCAGCCGCTGTCAGAGACGCTAATCTCTACCGCCTCTTCTGTGATCCTTGCTTCAACACGCACATGGCCCCCGGAAGGTGTAAAATGGCGTGCGTTCTCGGTAAGCGTGTTGAGCATGAAGAGCGTGAGCGTGCGGTCGGCTTTTACCACAGCCTGTGTCGGCACTACCTCAAAGGAGATGTGCTTTAGGTTAAACTCCATGCGGCTCTTGTCGATGATGTCAAAGAGCTGCTGCAAACGGAAACTTTCTACGCGCACCGTGAGGTCGCCACGACGCAGCTTTATCCATTGTGTCAGGGCGTTGTTATATTCGTTAATCTTTCCAGCCAACTCCATGACATAAGCGTAACGGCTCTCTATCAAAGGGTTGACGGAAGGCGCCTTTTCTGTCTGCGCCAGCTTATCCACCTCTCCGGCAATGCGGTCGATGAGGGGCATGATGTTGCCCACGAGCGAAATTTTGGCTCTCTGCTCAATGTTCAGACGGTTGTTGTCGTCGAGCTGCACACGCGCCACCGCCGTTTCTTCCTCAATCTCTTCAAGCCGTTCGTTACAGGCTTGCTGCTCGTCTTCTCGCGCTTTCTTCCACAGCACCAGCGGTTCAACAACATCATCGGGCAAGCTTCGTGTACCTTCCTTACGACGCATGTGGTTTAGCCAGACAAGCAGAGAGATGAGCACAAGCACCACCACCCCCACGGCTCCGATCATGAGGTTCAGTTGTGCTGCCGTCTGGTCAAGCTGGTCGGCACGCGCCTCGAGCTGGCGGTCCTGACGTGTTACCTCCTGAAGGTCAAGATACAGATTGCGGTTCAGGTCGCTCATGGCCTTGTTGTCGAGTGCCGAATAGACCATGGAGAGCTTCTCTCGAATGGAGGCCACAAGGTCTGGCGCACGATCCACGCGCCTGTTTGTTGCGAGAGCGTTGTTAAGACAGATGAGAGCAGAAGAATAGTCGTGTATGTCGAAATAACATTGTGCGAGCGTTCTGTAAGCGCCTGCCTTCTGATAGACGTCGCCATAGCTGCTGAAGAGGTCGAGAGCACGCAGGGCAAGGTTGCCCGCAATGAGCGTGTCTGCCATCTTGTCTACGTTCACAAACTCCATCTCCTGCACGTTGTTGCGCAGAAGCATGGCCCGCATCTTGTCGTTCTGAAGATGTTCACTTATGCCTTGCAGAGAGTTTGCTTCCCAATAAGGATAGTTATACTGTCGCGAGAGGAGATAACAACGCATGAGATAGTTGAACTCTTCCTGGCATATTGTTTCGGCTGAGCCGTCTCTTAAGATTCCTCCTGAGCCAATGTTGTAATAATAGTTGAGCAGCTGCGCTGTGTCCTTTACCACCTCGCCGTTCGGGTCGATGAGCAAGAGTTGGTCAGCTCCCTTTTTGTCAAGTCCCACATAATAAAAATAGGTGGAAGCAACGATGTTAAACTCGCTACAGGCATAGACAAAACGCTCATGCTGATGAGTGTTGAGCGTCTGCTCATCGGTCTTAATGCGCGACATCAGTTGGCTTGCGAGCTGCATGTATGTGTAGAAATCTTTGTTCTTGCTCTTGCGCTGGCAGAGACGCATAAACTGAACATAGGCCACGAGCTGTTCCACAAGGTTGTCGCTCACGCCGGCAGCATAACGCAGAAACTCTTCAGCCCGTCCATAGTTCATCTTTGCCAAGCACACAAAGGCGAGATTGTTGTAGCTTTCTGCCACGCCAGCATCGTAGCCCTTGCTCAACTTCAAGGCCTGAAGGGCGTAAGCTCGTGTTTGAGCCAGACTTCTATAATGAGCGTCATATGAGTGCTCGTTCAGCATGTCCACTTGTGCCACACGCTTGCTGTCGGAACATGCTCCCAAGAGCGTTGCCCCGACAAACATAAGGATGAATATGAGCACATGTCGATGTTTCATTTCTTTTTCATTTTATTGCCTTGCTCCACGTTTCGCGACCGTTGTTCGCTCCGTTTTCGTTTTCCGTCCTCATTCCGTCTTCGTTCTGTCTTCGTTCTGATAAAGAGGATAAGTGGAGCAAAATTAGCCAAAACAATTTGAATGATGAAAAAAATATGACATAAATAGATGCTTGCTGTAAAAAAAACGGCAATAAGATATATTTTTGTGGCTGTGTGTTCACACAATTCAACTTTTATTCGTAAATTTGCATAATTATAAAGTCGAGACAAAAAGTTACATTTTTATATAAGAGCGTATGAACGAGAAAATAAGAATAAAAGACATTGCCGAGAGAGCAGGTGTGTCGGTAGGAACAGTAGACCGTGTGCTACACGACCGTCCTAACGTGTCGAAGCCGGCACGCGAAAAGGTTGAGCGTGCGCTCAAAGAGATGAATTATCAGCCAAACGTTTACGCTAGTGCGCTTGCCTACAACCGCACATACAAGTTTGCCTTGCTCATTCCCAAGCATGAGAGCGAAGCCTACTGGGAAGAGGTGGAGCAAGGCGTGAAGAAAGCCATCGAGGCGCGTCGCGACTTCCACATAGGCGTTGAGATGTTTTTTTACCAGCGTTTCAACAACCAGTCGTTTGAAGAAGAATACACCAAATGTCTTGACGGCCAGATTGACGGCGTCATTATCGTGCCTGTAGATCTTGAAACGACGCGACAGTTTACGAACAAGCTCCATGAGCGTAGCATCCCGTTCGTTTTGCTCGACTCCTACATGCCCGACCTTCGCCCCCTCTCTTTCTTCGGACAAGACTCGTTCTGTAGCGGATTCTTTGCAGCCCGCATGCTTATGCTCATAGCCAATGACGACAAGCAGATAATGCTCATGAAGCAGATGAAGGACGGTCGCGTTACGAGCAAGCAGCAGGCAAACCGTGAGGTTGGATTCCGCCACTACATGCACGACCATTTCCCGTCAACGGAGATTGTTGAACTGCAATTGCCGTTCAACGGCACACGGGCCGAGTATGATGCTGAGCTGAAAGCGTTCTTTGAAGAGCACCCCCAGATTCATAACGGCATCTCGCTCAACTCAAGAGCCCACATCGTCGGCGAATGGCTGTTGCGCAACAACCGCCGCGACATACAGATTATGGGCTACGACATGGTTGCCAAGAACGCCGAGTGTCTGCGCCAAGGAAGCATCTCGTTCATCATTGCCCAGCACGGCTATCAGCAAGGCTTCTGCTGTGTAGACACGCTGTTCAAGGCCGTTGTGTTGAGAAAGAAAGTGCGCCCGATCAACTATATGCCTATCGAGCTGTTGACAAAAGAGAATGTCGATTTCTACCGACGCACACAGCTGTAAGAGGATGAAAGGTTTGTTTGCTTTAAGTCCGCTTCTCGTTTTTGTAGCCATTTATCTCATCAGCTCCATCGTTGCGGGCGATTTCTACAAGGTGCCCATAAGCGTGGCGTTCATGCTCGCTTCCATCTACGCCATAGCCATAAGCCGCGGTCCCATGCAACAACGTGTTGAGACGTTCAGCAAGGGTGCAGGCAAGCCGGGCATCATGCTCATGCTCTGGGTGTTTGTGTTGGCCGGCGCTTTTGCTGCCAGCGCCAAGGACATAGGCTGCATCGACTCAACCGTTGCGCTCATGCTTCGCATTGTGCCTGAGCGGTTTATCCTGCCAGGCATCTTCCTAACGACCTGTTTCGTGAGCATGGCCATCGGCACGAGCGTTGGCTGCATCGTGGCTCTTGTTCCCATTGCTGCCGGTCTTGCCACAGCCACAGGCAGCTCCTTGCCGCTCTTTGTGGGCGTGGTTGTTGGCGGCGCTTTCTTTGGCGACAATCTTTCGTTCATATCAGACACGACCATTGCCGCCACAACATCTCAAAACTGCCGAATGGCAGACAAGTTCAGGGCAAATGTCTGGCTTGCTTTTCCTGCTGCCATCGTGGTGCTCGCAACCTATGCCTTCATGGGGCAAGACATGAACACCCCTCCCACTCCACCAACCGTCGACACGATAAAGATCATTCCTTATCTGGCTGTTCTTGTGGCTGCCTTGGCAGGTTTGAACGTCATGAGCGTGCTCACGTTGGGCATAATGCTCACAGGCGTCATAGGAGTGGCAACAGACAGCACGGACCTCTATGGCTGGATGGGGTCTATGGGCAACGGCATAATGGGCATGGGCGAACTCATCATTATCACCATGCTTGCAGGTGGACTGTTTGAGATGGTCAGGGTAGCAGGAGGCGTGAGCTACATTATAAGCAAAACTACAACCCACATACACGGAAAGCGTGGTGCAGAGACAGTTATGGGCTCTCTCGTGGCCATGGTAGACGTGTGTACAGCCAACAACACGGTAGCCATCATAACGGTTAGCGGAATAGCAAAACAGCTGAGCGAGAAGTTCGGCATAGACCCCCGCCGCACAGCTTCGCTTCTCGACACGTTCTCATGTATAGCGCAAGGCATCATTCCCTATGGCGCCCAAATGCTTATGGCCTCAGGATTGGCAAAACTCTCACCCATCGAGATCATGCCTTATCTCTATTATCCTTACGCTTTGGCGGCTGTGACCGTGGCAAGCATCGTGCTGCGATTTCCGAAAAGATACACGCGATAAGAAGCGATTCACGCGATAAAAAAAATCACGCGATAAGAAAGGAACAGGTCTGGGGACGTTGTTTTGCAAGATGTTGTTTAAAAGTTTTTTCATCGATAGATATGTTAAAGATGGACATCATTAAACGCAATTTCTTTCGGCTGCTTCGTTGTGGAGCCTTGAACGACATGGAGCCTCTTGAACCCATGTCGCTCTTTAAATGGGAGAAGCTGTTTCGCCTCATGATCTATAAGAACACAGAGGCTGTGGCGGCGGCGGCCCGGGAAAGCGCAGTTCTATGCCCAACAACAGCCGGAGGCAATGACCAAGCAGGCGGTAAACCTCTTCTCAAAAATGTCTGGAGCACGGTCCGGACAGTCGGTTGTGTCGCTTCCCGAGGCCCAGATGAGCAATTTTATGCTCAACCGCCGTCTTAACAACATCCGGGAAAAGGAGCTCCACGCAATCGACACATCTGTCGAGACGCTTAACGCGCTAAACATCATCCTTTATAACGTTTATCTCTTGCTCAACAGCGGCTTGTCGCTTAACGCCATTCTCTGCCTGGGCAAATATATGCGCACCTTTGGCGACAAGGTCGACTTTGTGAAGCTCGACAGCTGGCTCGCGTCCTTACACATGGCACGCATGGCTCAGCTTGAAGGAAGCGTGCTCACAATGTTCTTTGGTTTCGACAAGGAGGAGCTGCCGTTCATGCGGAGAGAAAGTCCCGATGCTGCCAAGGTGGTGGCTCGTGCCTTGAGCAAACGTGCCGCCAGCGATGCTGAGGACATGCGCTTCTGGGAGGCAAAGACCGGCTTTGTGGCTGGCGGCACAACCCTGGTTCGCCGCCAGGACTGGGCTGCCGCGCGCTACTTGAGTTTCGCTCCCGTGGAGGCTTCAAGCAATTTCTTGAAGAACCTGTCGAACAGCTTGGCAAAGATTGAAGAATGATTTTCTTTTATAACATCTTATATAACATTTCATATAACATCTAAAGTTATAAATCTAATTAAGACAAAGACCCTTTTAAGACAAAGGTCTGTTTTTTTATTTATCGTTAAAAACAGATATTCTTTGCGCAGAAAAAGAGAATGAAACAACTGAAAGAAAACGAAGGCATAGAGCGCAGCTTGTTGCTCACGATGGCCGTTATTGCAGGATTGACCGTGGCCAACTGCTACTATAACCAACCGCTTTTGGAGATGATCCGTCACGACATGGGGGTGAGCCAACATGAGGCCAACCTCATAACCGTCGTCACACAGATTGGTTATGCGCTGGGCTTGTGCTTCCTCATCCCCATGGGCGACCTCTACTCGCGCCGCCGCATAATTGTTGTAAACATGTCGGTTGCAGCCATTATGGCAACCGTTATTGCTTTCGCCCACAGAATATGTATTGTTTGGGGAGCCTCTCTCCTGTTGGGCGCCTGTTCCGTAATTCCACAATTTTTCATACCCATCGCCGGACAATATTCGGAGAAGAAGAACAAAAGCAGGAACATGGGCATCGTGCTGTCGGGTCTGCTCACGGGCATTCTTGCATCGAGAGTGGTCAGCGGCTATGTGGGCGAATGGTTAGGCTGGCGCGAGATGTTTGTCATAGCTGCTCTTGTGATGGTTTTGTGTATGGCGCTCACGCTAAAGATAATGCCACAGATGAAAAGCAACTATGTGGGCACTTATAAGGGCCTGATGGCCAGCGTCTTCAACATCGTGACGAGCAACGGTCGAATACGCCTTTATGCCGTCCGTGCCGCCTTTAGTTTTGGTAGCATGATGGCCATCTGGTCGTGCCTTGCCTTCAGGTTGGCAGAAGCTCCATTCTTCTCGGGTAGCGAGATGGTTGGGACCTTAGGCTTGTGTGGCATAGCCGGTGCCTTGGCAGCAAGCGGCGTGGGAAAGCTCGTCAACCAATGGGGCATAAGAAAGATGAGCATTTACGGGGCTTGCTTGCAGCTTGTGGCTTGGTCTACGGCTTATCTGTTTGGCAACACATTCACGGGTCTTGTTTTAGCTATAATATTGGTAGACATAGGTTTGCAATGTCTGCAACTGAGCAACCAGAGCGGCTGCATCCAGGAAATGCCCGAAGCCTCCAATAGGGCTAACACCATCTTCATGACCACCTATTTTATTGGCGGCTCCTTCGGTACCTATTGTGCAGGAATGGCGTGGACACACCACGGCTGGCTTGGCGTGTGTGCTGTTGGCGCCGTCTTGGCAACAATTTCGCTCCTCATAACATGTTTGAACGGTAAGAATATTTAATAATAAATGCCACCATTAGAGACGGTCTGTCTGATGGTGGCATTTTGCTGGTAGAATTTTGTTGGTGCCATTTTGCTGGCGGCATTTTGCTGGCGGCATTTCCTTTTTAGTCCTTCCCTTGGACTAACGGTTTTTTTTATTTGAACAATCCGAAGAGTGTTGCGTCAATTTTGTCAGTAATGCGTCTGAAGGCCTCTGTGTCCGACTCAAACTTTTGTGTGTCGCCGTCCACGATTATCAGCTTGCCCTTATAGTCTTTTATCCACGCCTCGTAACGGTCGTTCAGCCCCGTAAGATAGTCGATGCGTATGGTCTGCTCACACTCGCGTCCGCGCTTTCCGATCTGGTTGATGAGGTTTGGCACCGACGAGCGTATGTAGATCATGAGGTCGGGCAACTTCACAAGCGTCATCATGGTTTGGAAGAGGTCCGAATAGTTGTTGAAGTCGCGGTCCGACATGTAGCCCTGTCCGTGAAGGTTGGGCGCAAAGATGCAGGCATCCTCAAAGATCGTGCGGTCCTGTATGATGTCCTTGTCGCTCTGGCTTATCTCCACCACCTCCTTAAAGCGCTTGTTGAGGAAATAGATCTGCAGGTTGAACGACCATCTCGACATGTCCTTATAGAAGTCGTCAAGATAGGGGTTGTGCTCCACAGGTTCAAAACGTGGTGACCAGTTGTATCTCTTTGCCAACATCTTGGTCAGGGTGGTCTTGCCGCTGCCAATGTTACCGGCTATTGCTATGTGCATTGTTGTGTCTCTTTTTTTTAGTTTTGATGAGTTAGATTGTAGATGGCAAGATGGCGTCGATCTTGTCTGTTATAAACTTGAAGTCTTCAGGACGCATTTTATAGTCGAGCTTGTCAACATCTATGACGAGCACCTTACCCTTATATTTGTTACGGATAAAATCGTCATACCTTTCGTTCAGTCCTTGCAGATACTCGATGGGTATTTTCTGCTCACACACCCTTCCCCTCTTCTGAATGTTCTCCACCAGATGCGGTACTGACGCTCTGAGATAGATCATGAGGTCGGGCAGCTTAACCTTCTCAACCATAATCTCATAGAGCTCCATGTAGGTTTCAAAATCGCGGTCACTCATGTTGCCCTGCGAGTAGTTGTTGGCTGTAAACACAAAGACCCCTTCATGGAGCGTGCGGTCCTGGATGACCGTGTTCTCCGAATGTGAGAAGTCGAGCACATCCTTGAAACGTTCCTTCAAGAAGAACACCTCCATGGCAAACGACCACCTCTGCAAGTCCTTGTAGTAGTCGTCCATATAAGGATTGTCCACCACCGTTTCGTAACGCGGTTCCCATTGGTAATGCTCGGCAAGCATCTCCGTGAGCGTGGTCTTGCCACAACCAATATTTCCTGCTATTCCTATATACACTTGTTGAAATTCTGTAGATTTAGAAAATTAAATAACTTTGCAAAAGTAGTGAAAAAATATTTATTTCCTACCAGAAACAAGCAAAAATGTTAAGCATCCCTTAAAACTTTTTGCGCCGACGAAACATCTTGCTAACGCAAAAGGCAAACGTTTGGCATGGGCGATAGAAGGAAACAAGACACAAATGTTGGGTGTGCTGACGCTAAATAAATTGAAAAACGTTTGGCTATGCAACAGTTTTTAGGTAATTTTGCAAAAACAATAAAACAAAAACATCAGTTATGCAACCATTATTCATTGCTGGCCCTTGTGTTATAGAGAGCGCCGAGCTGCTTGCCAACGTGGCAACAACCATAAGCGACATAAACAAACGGCTGGGTACCGACATTATATTTAAAGCCTCGTTTGACAAGGCCAACCGCACATCCATCCACTCGTTCCGCGGCCCCGGGCTGGAGAAGGGTCTTCAGATGCTTGCCGACATAAAGCAGCAGTTTGGGCTGAAAATTCTTACCGACATCCACGAGAGCTGTCAGGCCGAAGCCGTGGGACAGGTTGTTGACGTCATCCAGATTCCTGCCTTCCTCTGCCGCCAGACCGACCTGCTCGTGTCTGCCGCCAAGACAGGCTGCACGGTAAACATCAAGAAGGCGCAGTTTTTAAGCGGCAAGGACATGATCTACCCCGTTGAGAAAGCCCGCGAGGCAGGTAG
>ERZ791615.198-NODE-198-length-30922-cov-5.26397_pt1 | contig 30922 bp, 22 predicted proteins | sample MGYA00510273_ERZ791615 | MGnify/ENA primary metagenome ERZ791615 (study PRJEB30046, sample SAMN00715185) | human gut metagenome | study: EMG produced TPA metagenomics assembly of the A metagenome-wide association study of gut microbiota in type 2...
CTGGACGAGCCGATGGACAACCCGCTGCAGAAGCTCTATCACGAGAAACGTGACGAGAGCGAGAAGGTGCGCTTCGCCATTCCGAAGAAGCACGACAACGGCTTCAAACCCACACCACGCGACGGACGGCGCAACGACGGTCCGAGAGAATTCAAGCCGCGCTATAACAAACAACAGCAACAGGAGCAGCAGAATAATAACGCCAAACCGGCCGATGCGGCAAAACCTGCTGAGGCAGCTAAGCCTGCCGAAGTAAACGCCAAGCCAAACAATGAGGCTGCCAAGCCTGCGGCTGATGCGCAGCAGAACGTTGCAGCAGAGCAGCAATAAGAAGAGATGAAGAAAAAGCACCAAAACATTTTTTTGTTTTTTGGCTTGGCCATGCTCGTTGTCATGGTCTTGCAGCTCAACTATGATGAGGTGCGCAACGCCTTGCACGATGCCGGCTACTGGTTTGGAGCCATCATCGTGCTGTGGGCGGCACTCTATGTGCTCAACACAACATCGTGGATGCTGATAATAAAAGCTGGCGGAAAGACGCACATCCCGTTTTGGTGGCTTTATAAAATTTCGGTGTCGGGCTTCGCCCTCAACTACGCCACACCAGGCGGACTGATGGGCGGAGAGCCATACCGCATAATGGCGCTCACGCCGCTCATAGGCAGAGAAAGGGCCTCGTCGTCGGTCATCCTGTTTGTAATGACCCACATCTTCAGCCACTTCTGGTTCTGGCTTCTCTCGATAGTGCTCTTCGTGACGTTCTACCCCATAAACGCCCTCGCAGCAAGCGTGGTGGCAGCAGCATCGCTGTTCTGCCTCTTGGGCCTGTGGTTCTTTGTGGTGGGATATAAGAAAGGTGTGGCCATGCGCTTGGCACGATGGCTGAGCAAGGTGCCGTGGCTCGGACGGTTCGCAAGCCGACTGATGGAGAAGCACGGCGAGGAGATAAGCAACATAGACAGACAGATTGCGGCTCTACACAAACAGAACAGGAAGACGCTGGTGGCTGCCGTGATGATAGAACTTATGTGTCGCGTGCTATCGGCTGCAGAGATCTACTTCGTGTTCATGGCCATAGGCTGCCCGGTGAGCTACATGTCGTGTGTGCTCATCTTAGCGTTCACGTCGCTCTTTGCCAACCTCCTTTTCTTTATGCCTTTGCAGCTTGGAGGACGCGAGGGAGGCTTCCTCATGTCGGTTGTGGGATTGGGCATGACGGCATCAAGCGGCATCTTCGTGGCTCTCATCGTGCGATTGAGAGAGATTGTTTGGACAGCTATCGGGCTTCTTGTCATTTAGCCTTTTCCTTTTCACCTCTGCTTACGGGGGAGGGTAAAAGATAACAAGCACTTTCTTGGTTTACCCCTCACATGAGGGTTTAAAACGACAATAGAGACAATAGGGACAATTCTTGGTTTATGGCTTTTCGATATGCCTGCTCAACCAAAGAATTGTCCCTATTGTCTCTATTGTCGTTTAAACCCAACGCTAAGAAAGCGTCGAAGACATGCAAAACAAAAATAAAAACATTAATATCCATTAACCGAGCTATCTTCTTTGTCATCATTTTTCTGCGCGAAGCGCGCAGTAATGACATTTAATGGCTCTATTAATGGATATTAATGTTTAGAAACCCACGAGCGCAAAGCGCGATGTGAATTTTAGTTATGCTTGAAAAAGTTCAATTGTCTTTTAGCGAACAACAAACTTTCTGCCGTTGGCAACATAGATGCCAGGACGGAGAGTATAAGTGGCGGCGTTGAGGTCGGGCATAACAGCCACACAGTCACCATTGAGCGTGTAAACCTTGATCATTGCCTTGGCAGCTGTTGAGTTTACGCCGTTGATTGCTGTTACAGAGATTGAGCCGTTCACGCCACCGCGGTCATAGCACTTGCCATTCTCGAAAATAAGGTCGGCAGTCTGCTCGCTGCCGCCATTGTTGAAGATGATGTTGGTAGGCGTATCGGTCTTGTCGCCATTATACTCCCACTTCCAGATGGTCATGCCGTTGTAGGTCTGTGAGGTCTTTGTGCAGAGCTCACCAGGCCATGTGCCACCGGTGTAATTTTCATCGCCCTTGTTCTTGTTCCAAACCCAAGCCTTCACTGTGGTCCATGATGTGGGTGCAGCAAAGTAGACATAGAACTTGCCTGTTGGAGCGGGTTCGGGGGTAGGATCTGGGTTGGGATTAGGATTGGGGTTAGGATTGGGGGTTGGATCAGGAGCTGTGATATCGGTCAGCACCTTGTAGCCAGAGCCACCATCATATGAGAAGAATGTTGTAGCTGTGATGCCAGTAATGTCACCAGTCTGTGCGCCGCTACCATTGTTGAGAATTATGTTGAATTTCTCTACGCCATCTGCCACGAACATATAATAATCTACACCTTCGATAGTTGTCTTGGTAGACATCTTCTTGCCAGGCCATTCGCCATTGAGAGTCTTGGCTTTTGCGCCGTCCCCTGCCCATGCATAGAGGTTAGGAGCGCTGTTGGCCTTAACGTATACTATGATAGCAGCATTAGGATCCACCTTCTTGAAGGTCAATTTACCGTTCTTCTCTTTACCATCCTGGCTCAATGCGCCCCACTCAATAGTCTTGGTGTCGCCAAAGTTCATATCTGCGCCAATGGTAAGATTTACACTCTCACCAGGAGTCAAGTTCACCTTATCCTGACCTTGTATCTGATACCAACCAGACTGAGCGTCGTCAGAGAGAGTAACTGTCAGGTCGATAGTCTCTGTGCGGAATGTTCCACCTGCTTGTGAGAACTCAACAGTTGCAGAAGCAGCAGGAGCCTGCTCGTTCCATGTTGTACCATCCTCTTCATGACCGTCGTATGCCTGATCGCCTTTTGATACAGGAGAAGTTGTGTAGATGAATGGGCCATCCTCGCCTATTACACCACCAGTCCAATCCTTTACAAGTACACGTACCTGACCTTGAGTCTGAGGAGCGTCTACGGTGATAGTAGAACCTGTGTAGGTCTGACCAGTAACAACATCAGTATATGTGCCTGCTGGGCAATCTGTAAATGTAGCACCACCATTGAGGGCTACGAGTGCGTAGCTGTCCTTGTAAGCACGCTTGAAGGCGATACCACCATTGGCTTCACAACCGTCATCGGTCCACTGACCCTTACGGAGTGCAGGAACTGCCTGACGAATCTTGTTCAGACGGATGAGGTGCTGAGCTACATCATGATTCAATGTGGCAGCCACATTACCAGAAGCTTGATAATCACCGAAGTCAGTTGCAGTCACATCACCAGTGATATAACCACCGAAGTAAGCACGACCAGTATCAGAGAGAGGACCATGAGGGCCTCGATCAATTGCCGAACCACGACGGAAACCAATCTCAGAACCATAGTAGAGACATGGGATACCACGGAAGGTAAACATCAGAGAGAGATTCTCAGCCCACTGAGCATCAGTACCAGGGAAACGAACACCATCGTTTGGACCTGGACAGTAGTCATGGCTATCTACATATACTACATTATATGTAGCGTCATTATATTTCATATCACCAGTTTTAGCTAAACCGTATGCAGCTGCAGCTGTGTTAAAGTTGTAGTGCAATGGGAAATCAATAACATTGAATCCACTTGACTGAGAATAGTTTGGTTCATGCCATTTGCCATTCACCATAAAGGTGTTATCGCTTTCAGGAGATGCTGCATTATCTTTCTCACAGAGAGGCATCAACTTAGCATCAAGACCAGAACCTCTATCAAAGACTTCCTGTGTATCCCAATATGACTGGCTACCATCAAACTTATCCATCAAGTCCTGTGGAGCCTTCCATGTATAATAATAAGGTGAAAGATTGTCCTGACCACGGTACTGTACACCACCGAAACGGGCACACACCTCACCATACATAAAGAAAGGTGCCTGGTTGAGGCGCTTATCCTTGTACTGCTCGCCAAGAGCAGCAAATTGAGGGATAAACTGCTTGCAGAAGGTAAGACGAGAGATGTGACCAGAGGTATCGATACGGAAACCATCTACACCCATCTTGATAAAGCTGCCATAGCAGTTGACAAGATAATCTGCCACTGCATCGTTCTCGGTATTGAGGTCTACACAGTCGCCTGCAATCTGAGCCCACCAACGGGTAGGATCATCCCAATTGAAGTTACCGAAATGGTGCCAGTAATTGTGAATATCATGATTCACACCATCGGTATTCTTCATCTGCGCCAGACGACGCTGATACTGAAAACCTCCTGCAACAGTCAAGTAGTCGCTACCCAACTTCTCCTCATTTGGAATCATACAAGCATCTATGTAAGCCTGATTGCGAAGCTGTGTGTCACGATCAAATAACTTGCAGAGTGTCTCCTCACCGAAGTTACCAGTGTGGTTGAGCACGATATCGAGGATAATTTTGATACCCTTTGCGTGCGCTTTGTCGATGAGTTCCTGGAACATCGCGTCGCCACTCTTCGAGCCGTCACCGCTCTGATAACGGCAGTCAACCCTCGTGAAGTCAGATGCATGATAACCATGATAGTCGTAGCCTGAAGCATTCTGCACGACAGGAGTAATCCAGATGGCTGTAAAGCCAAGCGCCTTGATGTAGTCGAGCTTGTCGATTACGCCCTGGAAGTCACCTCGCCAACAAGGGTCCTTGGTACTCTTCTGACATTCCTGGTTATCCCAACACAATACATTGTTCTTTGGATCACCATCGTAGAAACGAGTGGTCATCATGAAATAAATACTTTCGTCACGAAAATCCGTTCGCTGACTGTTAAAGTCGTTCGCCACAACTGGCATGGCGATAAGCATAAGCAAGAATAAAGCCCATGCTTTAAGTAGTTTTTTTTGCATAAGAAGGTTTTAAAAAATAGTTTTTAAGTTATATATCTGGCCGCAAAAGTATTCATAAAAAGAATATACAACAAGTAAAAATTGAAAGAACAGCCCAAAAAACTATACAATCGTTTGCAGAAAAACATGTGCAATCGTTTGCAAAAACATGCAATCGTTTGCAAAAAAAACTTATAAAGATAACAACAAAAAAGGAAGAAAGATAAAAACACAAAAAAACATTAATTTCTATTAATGGGGGAATTAATGGAAATTAATGTTTTACCCCAAATCGGTCATTAGGCCGTTTTATGTATTATTTTATAACTGCTTGCAGTCTTTTGGTTTTTATAAGTTGTCTTTTGCTTGTTTTTAATTCGCAATAGCTCGCTATTACTCATTAAAAGCCAAACAAAATCCATTCTTCTAAAAATCCAAAATCCATGCAAGCCCTAACGACCGATTTGGGTTTAAAAGACGCATTGGCTGTATTATTTGCTACTTGCTAAAGGTCAAACAACAGCCAACACCTATTTCTTCACCTCCACAATCTTGGTGGCAGCCATTTCGCGGTTGCGCTTGTTGGTGACTGTCACCACAGCCTGTGCAAGACTTATGAATGCCTGTCCTGTAATGCTGTTGATGTCAAGGGCTGCGGGGGTGCCGTTGTCACCATTCTCGCAGATGCTCTGCACGAGCGGTATCTGTGCAAGCAAAGGAACGTTCATCTCCTTAGCGAGGTTCTTGCAGCCTTCCTTGCCAAAGATATAATATTTGTTCTCGGGCAGCTCGGCAGGCGTAAACCATGCCATGTTCTCCACAAGACCGAGGATGGGCACGTTCACCTTGTCGTTTTGGTACATGTCGATGCCCTTGCGTGCATCGGCGAGAGCCACGCTCTGAGGTGTGCTCACGATGACGGCACCCGTAATAGCCAACGTCTGAAGCAGGGTGAGATGGATATCGCTGGTTCCAGGAGGGGTGTCGAGAACAAAGTAGTCGAGCTCGCCCCAATCGGCATCGGCGATGAGCTGCTTCAAGGCGTTTGAGGCCATGCCGCCGCGCCACAGCGTTGCCGTGTCGGGGTTCACGAAGAAACCGATGCTGAGCAGCTTCACGCCATATTTCTCTATCGGCTCGATGAGGTCGCGACCGTCCTTGTTAACACCATAGGGTCGCTCTTTCTCCACGTCAAACATCTTTGGCATGGACGGGCCGAAGATGTCGGCATCGAGCAGTCCCACCTTGTAGCCAAGACGTGCCAACGAGATGGCGAGGTTTGCAGCCACGGTGCTCTTGCCCACTCCACCCTTGCCTGAACTAACAGCAATGATGTTCTTGACCTGAGGCAGCAGTTTGCCAACCTCGGGACGCGGCTTCGACGTAAACTCGGTCTCTATGGTTACCTCCACATCCTTGCTCACATGATAATGGATGGCAGCCTCGGCAGCCTTGAGCGTTGATTTGAGGAACGGGTCTGTGTCGCGCGGGAAGATGAGCGTAAACTTGACCTTCATACCATCAATGCGCACATCGTCGGCAAGCATGTTGCTCTCGATGAGATTTTTCTTGGTTCCGGGATAAGTTACCGTAGCCAATGCATCTGTAATAAGCTTTGGATAAAGTGTAATGTCCATAATTGTCAAATATATAATAATTTCATTATATTGTATGAAGTGCAGACGACCACAACACAGTGTTGCCTCGTCTACACATCATGTAGTTATTGCGGTTTCACATACTGTAGCGTTTGTCCTGGTAACGATAGCGATGGTGCAATATCGTGGCTTGACACAGCCCATCTTTTGTTGGGCTTGGTGCTCATCACAAACTGCAAGTTAATGCCATCTTTTACATCTTCCCAGGTGATGTACGACTTTGTATAGGGTTTACCATTTATAAACACCTTGTCAACATACACAGCCTTCTTGCTCCAGTTTTTCGTCGTCACACGTATCTGCTTTCCGTTACTCATCGTAACAGTGATGGCAGGTAGCGCTGGCGACCCAATGTTGTAATATCCACTGGAAGGACATATGGGATAGAAGCCCATGCAGTTGAAAATATACCATGCCGACATCTGGCCACAGTCGTCATTGCCACATAATGAGCCTGGCTGGTCGCCATAAAACTCATCAATAACGCGACGCACCCACTTTTGGCACTTCCAGCCCTCACCAAGATAGTTATACAGATAAGCTACATGATGACAAGGTTCGTTGCCGTGCCAGTAAGCGCCAATGCGCCCTTGTATGTCGTGTGCACCAGGTATATCTTCGGGCAATTCGTATTGGAAAAGCGAGTCGAGACGTTGACGGAAGATGTCACGCCCCATGAGGTTCATTAACCCTTGCACATCTTGAGGTACATACCAATGATATTGCACGGTAAAACCTTCGGTAATATCGCCCCACCCGTTTACAGAGCCTGGACCTTGATAAGCCACTGGTGCAAAGGGTGTGCGCCAATGTCCAGCGGCATCTTTTCCACGCATATACTTAGTTTCGTTGTCGAACAAGTTTTGATAGCTCATGGCACGGTTTAAGAAATAGGCATATTCTTTTTCTTTGCCAAGCTTCTTCGCGGCCTGTGCTATAGCATAATCGTCATAGGCATACTCAAGTGTCTTCGATACTGATTCAGCCTCTTTATCATACGGCACATACCCCAACGCTCGATAGTCGGGCAAGCAATCGTAATGCTCATTCATAGCAGTGGTAACCATAGCTTCAAAAGCACGCTCGTAGTCGAAGCCTTTCACGTCTTTGCATATCATGTCTGACAACACAGAAGCTGCATGATATCCTATCATGCACCATGTTTCATTGCTTGCGAAAGACCAATAAGGCAACATTTTCTCTACGCTTTTGTCGTAATGAGCCAACAACGAATTAGCCACATCAGCCTGCACATCTTGATGCACCAAATTTAAGAGCGGATGAAAGGCGCGATAGGTATCCCATAATGAAAATTCAGAGCGGTTTATAAACCCATTTTCTTGTTCTATATTCTTATCTAACGCAAGATATTTACCATCGGCATCATCGTATACATATGGGCACAAGGCGGCATGATAGGCTGATGTATAGAAGGTGGCTTTTTGCACCTCATCGCCCTCAACTACATAGCGTGACAACTCATCGTTCCATCGTTGCACAGCATCACGATGAACATCTTCGAAAGAACGATTGTTCAACTCACGCATATTAACGATACAACCATTTGTGCTGGTTGCCGAGATTGCTGTGCGCACTGTAATTTGTTCTCCTTCAGAGGTATTAAAACGTGCTGTAAACAACAGGTTCGGTCCCCAAGCCTCACGATTACTACGAAAACGCGAAGTGTTATATATCACAGGCTTTTTATCTTGATAAATGGTAAACTGGCGGAACGGTTTTGAGAATACCGCTCTGAAATAGATGTGGCGTTCTGGCCCCCACCCTTTCACCAGTTTATAACCTACGATGGTAGAGTCGTTCTCGACACGGATATTCGACCACACACACTTCTGCCATAACGTATGATTCATATCTACTAACACAAAGGCATCACTGCTCTTAGGATATGTAAAGCGCAACATACCACTGCGCACAGCCGATGTCATCTCTGCCTTCACACCGTAGTCGCTTAACATTACACTATAATAACCTGGCGTGGCCACCTCTGCGTTATGCGAGAAACGCGAGCGATAGCCGGTATCAGGGGCATCATCGGTGCCTGGCTGAAGTTTTATTTCCCCCACACCTGGCATGAATAAGAAGTCGCCTAAATCAGGAATACCTGTACCACTGAGATGCGTAAGTGAAAAGCCTTGTATCGAGTTACGCTTCCACTTGTATCCCGACGCGCAGTCGTAAAAGTGCTCATCGGTGTCAGGGCTGATTTGTATGCCACCAAAAGGCACCTGGGCGCCAGGGTATACGTTACCAAACCCATCTGTTCCTACAAATGGATTAACATAGTCGACAGCCGTTTTTCGGCCATCAACATTGTTCTTTTTAGCAGCTGAAGCTGTTAACGTAAGCCCCGACAAGGCCATAAGTATTAAAAAAAGTTTTTTCATATCATCAAAAAAAACATATTTGTTTATTACTGTTTGATGTCGCCCATCGCAATTTGGTATTCATGCCACAACGCATCGATGGTGTATTGTTTTCCTAAACATTTTTGTATGGCTGCATCCCACGACCATGTTTCCAACTCGATTGCAGTGCGGTTAAACTTGCGCAAGAAGTTGGGGTCTTTGGTTTGCTGTATCCAAGCCAAAAAATAGCCTGTATAGCGATATCCATTTTTATAGCTACCGCCCTTAGGTCGATCTTTCTCGCCATGGAAACCATCGTTGGCTACACGCACAGCATCGGCCATTCCCTCGATGAAGCACCAATTGGTTTTATTCGTGCCATATGAGCCAATGCCGTGAGGCTCGAGCTGAAAGGCATGTGTTAGTTCGTGTAACAACACGCCACGTGTTTCAAAGTCGACCCGCGCTGTATCATTATTCGCAAACGACTTTTGTATGTGGCGGGTGCTATAGAAAATACTCACATTACCGTTTCCACCACCTTTTGCCGAGACGCCATCAACATCTTCTAACGTGTAATGCAACACATTAAAGGCGGGTATGCTGTCTTTCTCTGAATAATAGAGGGTGTTTAACACCTCACGTGCCACCTTATTTATATACGCAGTAGGATTAGGTATGAGCGCATGATAAATCTTCGACCCTTGGCTCTGCGGAGCCTTATCCTCAAACAGAATTTTAGGTATCGAGAAATTTTTCCAACGCTTTGCAGCTACCTGCTGTTTCTTTGTTTCTTTCAGTCCGCCAGCAATGCTTCCATTGTCGGCAGTAAGTTTTGTTGTTCCGCATGAAGCAATAATTGTTACGACAGATAGTGTCGCCAACACATTTGTTAGTTTCATTAGTGAATTGTTTTTTAATGTTATTAATAAAATGATTTATTTGGTCATTGAGTAAGGTTTGTCAACGGCCGCCAAGCCACGCTTTTTATTGGGCTTACTGCCCATTGTAAACTCGATGGTACATCCATCAGTGAGCATTTTGTGTGTGAGATACAGTTTTGAATAAGGTTTACCGTTTACTTTCACGCTTTGCACATAACGGTTTTTATCACTCACCTTAGGAGCTTTTACCACAATGTGCTTACCATTGTCAAGTGTCACGTTCATGTAAGGAAGATAGGGAGCGCCCAATACATACTGGTCGGTACCTGGGCATACTGGATAGAAGCCTAATGCCGAGAAGATATACCATGCCGACATTTGTCCACAGTCGTCATTGCCGCCCAATCCGCGTATATGGTTTCGATACATTTTATTCATAATGGTGCGCATCCACAGTTGCGTCTTCCAGGGAGCCGATGTCCATGCATAGAGATAAGGTATATGATGACTGGGCTCATTGCCATGCACATATCCACCCACAAGACAATCGGCCGTAATATCCTCATTGTCTTTATAGTATTTCTCGGGTAAATCCATGTCAAACAGGTTGTCAAGTTTTTGCACAAACTGTTTGTCACCACCAAAGAGACGAATAAGCCCTTTTACATCTTGAGGAGCAGAGAACGAAAAGTTCCATGAATTGCCTTCAATGAAGCCCTCGCCATAGGTCTGATAAGGATCAAGGTCGGCTTTAAATGTGCCATCAACACGTCGGGGCGAGGCAAAGCCTACCGTCGTATCAAAAGTGTTACGATAGTATAAGGCACGTTTGGCAAAGATGTCTGCAATATCGTTGCGCCCTAAAGCCTTTGCTGCAGCATAAATAGTAAAGTCGTCGTATGAATACTCAAGGGTGTTTGATGCAGCTGTGGCATATTTATCGAATGGTGCATAACCATACTTCATATAGTCGCCTACACTCTCATAGTAAGGACAAGTGGCCGTTTCAACCATCGCTTTGAGCGCTGCATCTCTATTAACATCGGCCCCTTTTACAATAGCATCTGACAATACTGATACAGCATGATACCCAGTCATACACCAACCCTCGTTTCCCATAAGGCTCCACACAGGCAAGAGGTGATGAACGCTCTGTTGCTGGTGAGCAATCATCGACTTTACCATATCGGTGTTGCGACTGGTCTTGAGCAGTCCGAGCAACGGATGTTCTGCACGGTAGGTGTCCCAAAGCGAGAAGATGGTATAGTTGGTGAAGCCATCGGCCTTATGTATGTTTCCGTCGAGTCCGCGATATTGGCGGTCTACATCCATGTAGACCGAGGGGTTGATCATGGTGTGGTAGAGCGAGGTGTAAAGCATGGCCATCTGGTCTGACGTGCCTGTACACTCTATTACATCCAGTTCTTTATTCCATTGCGCATCGGTTTCAGCATACACTTGCTCAAACGATTTTCCGCCCACCTCGCTTCTGAGGTTCTTTAATGCGCCCTCAGTGCTCACGGCCGATAGCGCCACTTTCACCACCAGTTCTTGCGATGTAACGTTGTCGAAATTAAAATAGGCCACAATGTCGCGACCTGCAATCTCGGGAAAATTCTCATGCAAACGCAACTTACCCATAAAGCCACGATACTTAGGCTTTTTCATATCGCGGTAGCCATAGCTTTTAATGGGCTTGCTCAGTGTAATTGCAAAATAAGTATAATTGCAATTGGCCCAACCATTGGTGATACGATAGCCGGTGAGCAAGGTGTCGTTTTCTACGCGTATGCTGCTCCACAACACTTTGCCATCATAATTATATATGCCATGCAACATATCAAGAATAACACGCGAGTCGGCACCTTTAGGGAAAGTATATTTATGTACACCTACACGTTGGGTAGCTGTAAGTTGAGCACGAACGCCTTCATCAGCAAGCATCACTTCATAATAGCCAGGGGCAGCCTTCTCAGTGTCATGATTAAATCGTGAGCGATAGCCAGCATCGGGATGAGTAGCCGTTCCTGGGTTTAAACGCAAACTTCCGGTTTGCGGCATTAGCATCACATCGCCTAAATCAGAATGACCTGTACCACTAAGGTGTGTATGACTGAAACCTACGATTGTAGGATCAGTATGCTGATAACCAGCACAATATTCGTACACCTTTCCCTGATAACGTCCATCAACATTTTGTGGAATGGTATCTGTTTCAGGGCTAAGTTGCACGATACCAAATGGAGCACAAGCGCCAGGAAACGTATGTCCCATTCCACTTGTGCCAATCATCGGATTTACATAAGCCGTCTGCTTCTTGCCGTCAACAGCCGACACCGTTGCCGTACCAAGCGCGAAGAGGGCTATTAAGATTACAACAAATTGTTTCTTCATAGTTTATAAATGCTATTTATATTTGTGATTTGTGTGATATGTTTGTATTATATTTTCTGTCAATATGAAGATGTGGTTTGCAAAAGATACGGATTAATATTATTTACTCGTTTCCAGTCCGCTACGCTTAGGACGCTTGTAGCTACGGTAATCGTCGAGCGGAATCTCAATATCGGGCTCAGCTAACTCGCCTTCTTGTGGTAAACGAAATTTCATATATCGTATATTTAGGCCACGCTCTATCCACTGACTCTCATAATAAGTTTGTATGCCCAATATGGTTTGGGTTTGAGCATCTATGCCCTCGGTGTGATATAAATCTTCGGTACGGAACAACACTGGCAACGCGTTGCGCTCTACCATATATGTGGTGTATGTAAAAAGAAAGTTTGAGTCGGTCTTCAGATGCACCACGCCGCCATCTTTTAAGAAATGACGATAACGGTTCATAAAGAAGGTGCTGGTAAGACGTTTGCGAGGATTTTTCATCTGTGGGTCGCTAAACGTAAGCCATATCTCGCTCACCTCGCCCTCTGCAAAGAAGCGGTCAATGATCTCGATGTTTGTGCGCAGGAACGCCACGTTGGTCAGTCCCTCATTGAGAGCCTGTGTGGCGCCTGTCCACATGCGTGAGCCCTTGATGTCGACACCAATAAAGTTGACATCTGGAAACAGCTTTGCCAGCCCAACAGTATATTCGCCTTTGCCGCATCCCAGCTCCAGCACGATGGGATTGTTATTCTTGAAATATTGCTCTCCCCATTTGCCCTTCATGTCGAAAGGCACGTTGTCGATAACCGAATAGGGATACTGGAACACATTCTCATATCTCTCCATGTCGGCAAACTTGGCCAGTTTTCCTTTACTCATCTTGTTCTTTTATGTTTTGTCGTAAATTATCGTTTTTATATCATCTTGCAAAATTAGGCAAAAAAAACGACATTACTTACTCTCTATTACATAAAAAAACGAAAACGGCCATAACATTGACTCACAGAAACGCCATAATCAGAACCTACGCTCCACATCTTCAGAACTCATCTTGCGTTCAGGAGAGTTATCCTTTGAGTTGAAGAACTTATAAGACACGGAAAGGTAAAGCGTGGGATAGCTGTAACGGTTGCGGAACGTGAAAGAATGGTCACCGCTCTTGCCGTAGCCACGGTATGTGGACGAAAGAAGGTTCATGCCCGACAAGCTGACGCTAAGGTTACGTTTAAGAAAATAGCCAGTCACACCCACAGACACATCGTTCTGCGGACGCACCACAGACACCGTGGTCTTACGTCGTCCCTCATAAGAGCCTGACACATAGCCTGTAAACGTGCGTTGTGTGTTGAACACAAATTCGGCGTAGCCATTGAGCCCCCACTGCATGCTCTCCGCACACTTGGCGAGCAGAGGATTGTCTGAAGTGTAGCGAGCATAAGCGCCCTCAGCACCAACAGAAAGCGTTAGCCACGACAGACGGTTAAACCAATAGCTGGCAGAAAGCCCATACTCGGCGCTGTTCTGTGCGTTCTCGGGTTTTGTAACAATATAGCCATCAGAAAACGAGGTTACCTGTGCTATAATGTCGTGACCGAAATTCATCACTCCCGATACCGACAGGCTGCCGTTATATGTGTAAGTGAGACGCGAGTCGTAATGTTTTTCAGGCTTCAACTGCATGTTGCCACGAACATATTGTTTCTGATTGACACGCCAACCAAACGGATTAAGCTGTCCAAACTTTGGCTGCGTAACAGAGGAGTTGAGGGTGAACGACAGCTGGTGATGAGGATTGAAGGCGAAGCTTGTATGCAATGAAGGCAACCATGTGACGAACGTCTTATGCCAGCTATCCTCAATCTGCTTGTTGCGTCGCCAGGCGATGTCTGAAACAAGCCCAAGACGCATCCACCATTTCTTTGTAAGCTGTGACGACAAGCTGGCGTAAGGTGCAAGCACATACTCATCAAGCTTGAAAAGAGCCGTCTCCTCATATGCTGTCTCGTTGAGGTCAATGCACATCCATTGGTTGTGGTCACGGTCTTTGTCGGTGCGCGAGAAAGAGAAACGAGCACCAAAATCGAAAGTGGTGTTGTGGGCTGTGGTGTCGAGAAGCAAGGAGTAATCGTTGTTTACGCCCACTCCTCTAACCTTCAGACAATCTTTGTCGTTGTAAGTAAAAAATTTCTTGCCGTCTTTCACGCTCAAAGAGACGTAATCTGAATTCTGCTTCTCTGTATAATCATAATAAGATGTTTCAAGCCACATCTTGCTCTCGGGGCGTCCGAGAGTCTGCTCCATGTATGCAGTAACAGTTTTCTTTGGCGTGCGGAAACTTATGTCGTTGTTGCTTTTAGCATCTACGACCCCATTTGTTTGAGGCTCAGCCCAATCGGAAGACACAAAGACATTGTCGATGCTGCGTTTATTGAATCCTCCTGTCAAACCGAGCAATCCGTTTTTCGAATAGTTCCATTGAAGGGTGCCCCTTACACCCGCATAGTTATTGTCACCTTTAGACGGAGAAACATTTTTATATAAATAAGAGCCATACTCGTATTGAGCCGACTCCTTCATATAAGACCCGTTCCAGTTGGCAGACGGCGCCACAGAAAGGAACATCTTTTCCGTGTTATACATCAACTGTCCGAAGCCACCATAACGAAAATTATAGTTTTCTCCCTTCATCTCTTCTGTGCCTATTATGCCACCAAAATACTTACTAAAGTATGGCGTGGTGTGCAAGACAATCATCGCGGTGTTGCCGTCTTTGTCATAGCGCAATGGTGGCTGACGAAGGACCTCTACTCGTTCAACAAGCCTTGCGTCATAGCCTTTAAGCACATCAGGCAGCTCGCTTGTCTCTACACGCTGCACAACATTACCTATTTTCACCAGCACCTGTTGCTTGCCTGCCACCTTCAGTTCGTTGTCCTTAACCTGTACTTGGGGAATGCAACTCATGAGATCAAGGGCGTTGTTGAAATCATTGTTTATTTTAGAAACATCCACGCTATAGCCATCTTTCTGCATGCGCACGCTCATTAAACGCCCTTGCACCACAACCGTCTGCAATTCTGTGGCACTTTGCTGCATTTTGATATCTCCCACATCTATGTCGCTGTTCAAGTCGATAACGTTCTGGTACATCTCATATCCGATAAACGTACATCCCAGCATACATTTGCCTGCGCTAACCGTCATCTTAAATTTTCCATCAACATCACACACAGCACTCGCTTCTATCTTATCGCCAGGAGCGACAATGAAAACATTAGCAAAGTCGAGCGGATGACCATCAGCATCTGTAACCCTTCCTGAGACAGATAACTGTTGCGCAAACGCAGATATTGCAAAGCACAAGATTATAAACAAAAGCTTGAAACGTTTATCCATACCAATAAGAATTCTAAATAAATCTAATTTTATAAAAGTTTTTTTTAACAGAAAGTAAAATTAAGAAAAACACCATATATGCAGCAAAACGAATTAATAATTTATGATTAATTTAACAAAATTCACTCTAATTCTCAGACACTTATATCTCGTCGAACTCACGTTAAACACAAAGAATGTCATGGGATTTCCTCAAGGTTGGGAAGAATCACCTTTATGGAGATAGTAGACAGCTACCTGATCAGGCATTGCCCTACAAGCATATAACTTATTAAAAACGAAGGACAAGAACATTATTGTGACAAAAAGCAATAATCTGCCCCAAAGGCCGTTATAATAAGGTATGAAACGAACATTATTTTTATTATATATTCTCGCGCTCGTAACGCTTAACGCCGTTGCCCAAAGCTTCACCTTGCAGGGCCGCGTGACCGACGAGCAATCAGAACCCCTTGAGTTTGCAACCGTGGCTTGCGTGAGCCAGGGCAAGATTGCCATGACATCGCTCAAGGGCGAGTTCTCGTTACAACTCCACAGCGCCGACTCGGTGGTGATACGCTTCTCCATGGTGGGCTACAAGACAAAGACAAGGGTGCTGCGCAAGCCGCGCGGCAAGCAGACGCTTCAGGTCGTGATGTACAGCGACAACACGCTCTCGGAGGTCACGGTGACAGAGATGAAACGCCAGACAGGACAGACACAGGAGCTTAAGAAGGAGAACATGCAGCACACACCCTCGACAACGGGCAACGCCGTGGAGGAACTCATTCAGAGTCAGGCAGGTGTGTCGACACACAGCGAGCTCAGTTCACAGTATAACGTGCGCGGCGGCTCGTTCGACGAGAACAGCGTCTACATAAACAACGTGGAGCTGTACCGGCCCTTCCTCGTGAGAAGCGGACAGCAAGAAGGCCTGTCGGTCATTAACCCCGACATGGTCGACAAGATAGGGTTCTCAACAGGCGGCTTCGAAGCAAAATATGGCGACAAGATGTCGTCGGCTCTCGACATAACCTACAAGCGCCCCAAACGCTTTGAAGCCACAGCAACAGCCAGTGTGCTCGGCGCAAGCGCCTATGTGGGGTTCAGCAACAAGAAGCTGGCGTGGAGCAACGGTCTGCGCTACAAGACAAACCAGTATATGCTCGGTTCGCTGGAGACGAAGGGCGAATACAAGCCCAGCTACCTCGACTATCAGACGCACCTCATCTACACGCCCAACAAGCGATGGACAGTAAGCCTGATGGGCAACATTTCCGACAACCATTACAACTTTGAGCCATCTGACCGCGAGACAAAGTTTGGAACAATGGAGAGCGTGAAGTCGTTCCGCGTCTATTTCGACGGTAAGGAGAAAGACATCTTCCGCACATTCTTCGGCTCGCTCAACATAACGCGCCATTTCACCGACAAGACCTCGCTGTCGCTCATAGCATCGGCCTTCCACACAAAAGAGCAGGAGACCTACGACATTCAGGGACAATACTGGCTCACACAAACGGAGACAAGCGAGAACCTGGGGGTGGGCACCTATTTCCAGCATGCACGCAACTATCTGAAGGCCAATGTGGCAAGCGCAAAACTGCTCTTCCAGCACAAGGCGCAGAAGCACAACATCGAGGGAGCGCTAACCTTCAAGAGCGAAAGGATAAAGGAACGGTCGGTAGAGTATGAGATGCGCGACTCGGCAGGCTACAACATGCCGCACACGGGAACAGACCTGCAGATGGTCTACTCTATGAGAGCCAACAACAAGCTCAACGCCAACCGCATAGAGGCCTACATGCAAGACACTTACCGCTTCGCAAGCAAGGGCGAACACACCCATTTCACGCTCAACTATGGCGTGCGTCTAAGCCATTGGAGCTTCACCAAAGAGACCATCCTCTCACCGCGCCTGTCGCTCGGCATCGTGCCGTCGTTCAACCGAAACGTGACGCTGCGCTTCGCTACCGGACTCTACTATCAGGCACCGTTCTTCAAAGAGGTGCGCGACACAACGACCGTTAACGGCATAACATACGCACAGCTCAACGAGAAGGCAAAGAGCCAAAGGTCCATACACTTCATTGCGGGCTTCGACTATAGGTTCAACATGAAAGAACGTCCCTATAAGTTTACGGCAGAGGCCTACTATAAGGCGCTCGGCAACCTCGTGCCTTACAGCGTTAACAACGTCAAGGTGGTCTATTATGGCAACAACGCATGCAGCGGACACGCCGCCGGACTGGACCTTAAGCTCTATGGCGAGTTTGTGCCAGGCACCGACTCGTGGGTCAGTCTGTCGCTCATGAACACAAGCATGAAGCTTAACGGCAAAAACATTCCGCTGCCCACCGACCAGCGTTACGCGCTCAACATGTTCTTCACCGACTATTTTCCTGGCACAGACCGATGGAAGATGTCGCTGAAACTTGCTTACGCCGACGGTCTGCCTTTCTCTACACCACACCAAGAACTGGAGACCAACACGTTCAGAGCACCTGCCTATAAACGTGCCGACATCGGTCTGAGCTACCGACTGCTCGACAACGAGAACCACACCAAGGGCAAGACGCTGCGCAACATCTGGCTGGGCATCGACTGCCTCAACCTCTTCGGCATAAACAACGTCAACTCTTATTATTGGATTACGGATGTCACCAACCAACAGTATGCCGTGCCCAACTATCTCACCGGCCGACTTATAAACGCCAAGGTGACGTTCGAGTTTTGACAACACCACAACAAGCAAACGCCATGATTATCGACAACTGTAAAAGAGCCGCGCTGAAACGGTCAGCAAATGCCATGAAAAGATACATCCGTCTCGTCATGACAACATGCCTGGCCATGACTGCATGCTTCGTCTTCACATCATCAGCCAAGGCGCAACGCAACGAGGTGCTAAGCCCCGACATTGCATCGCTACAGGTCACGGCCGATGACAACTGGCTGCAAATGCCAATAATGCAGCTGGGCAGCGGCAGCGTCATGAACATTGCCTTCGACGACCTCACACACGAATATCATCGCTACGCCTACAAGCTGGAACATTGCGAGGCCGACTGGACGGTGAGCGACCAGCTCTTCGCAAGCGACTATTGCAAGGGCTTTGCCGACGGCAACACCATCGACGACATGGAAGAATCGATAAACACCTCGGTTCAATATACCCACTATCGCCTGCAGATCCCGAACGACAGATGTGTGCCGACCATAAGCGGCAACTATCGGCTGACGGTCTATGACGACAACACGCAAGACACCGTCTTCAAGGCGTGCTTCATGATTGTGGAACAACAGACGGCTGTGGCTCTCGGCGTAACCACAAACACCGACATCGACATTAACCGATCGCACCAGCAGGTGAGCATGAAGCTGGGCTATGGCACCATCGCCGTGCGCGACCAGCAAAAGGAAATTAAGACCGTGGTGCTGCAAAACGGCTGTTGGACAAACGCTGTCTGCAACGCCACACCCCAATATGTGAAGAACGACGGCTTGCAATGGGAACACAACCGCAGCCTCATCTTCGAGGCAGGCAACGAGTATCGCAAGTTTGAGACCCTCGACCCCTCACACCCCACCATGGGCATAGAGAGCGTGTCGTGGGACAACACCCGTTATCACGCCTTCATCTGGCCCGACGAGCCACGGCCAAACTACATCTACGACGAAGATGCCAACGGATGTTTCTACATCCGCAACAGCGACAACATTGAAAACGACATTGCTTCCGACTATGTCCTCACCCATTTCACCCTCGTCCTCGACCGTCAGCCTGGCGACATCTATGTGAGCGGGAAATGGACAAACGAGAGTACCGACGAGCTCTACCGCATGACCTATGACGAGCTACAGAAACGATATGAAGCGACCATTCTTCTGAAACAAGGCTACTACTCGTACCGTTATCTCACACAACGCTCCGACGGATCGCTCTCTCTCCTACCATCAGAGGGCAACTTCTACCAGACAGAAAACACCTACCAAGCACTCATCTATTATCGCCCCATAGGCTCACGCACCGACCGGTTGGTGGGTTATGCGGAAGTGGGAATTTAGAAAAAAAAGGAAGTGCCTTACTTAGCTTAGCTAAGTGCCTCACTTAGCTTGGCTAAATGCCATACTTAGGAGAGCTAAATGGCATGGTTACTATAACCGGACGAAACACCCGTAAGAACCAAGACCTTATTGGCTCAAAGGATATGACAAACAACGGGCAAGAAAGAAAACTGCCATGAAAGGACTAAAAAATACAAAAAAAGTGACATGTTCTGCCGTTTTGTCAGATAAAATGTCTAACTTTGTGCTCTAATGGATACCTCTGAATTACAGAAAATAAAGCAACGCTACAACATCGTCGGCAATTGCGACGAGTTGAACCATGCCTTGGATGTCGCCTTACAGGTGGCACCCACCGACCTTTCTGTGCTTATTATCGGAGAGAGCGGAGTGGGCAAAGAGATCATTCCAAGAATTATACACGACAACTCACCACGACGCAGAGAGAAATATTTTGCCATCAACTGCGGCTCCATTCCTGAGGGAACGATAGACAGCGAACTGTTCGGCCACGAGAAGGGTTCGTTCACAGGAGCCATTGGCGAGAGCGATGGCTATTTTGGCACAGCCAACAAAGGAACAATATTCCTCGACGAGGTGGGAGAGCTGCCTCTCGCCACACAAGCCCGTCTGCTGCGCGTGCTTGAGACAGGAGAATATATCCGCGTGGGTGGACAGGAGATACGCAAGACCAACGTGCGCATTGTGGCAGCAACCAACGTGAACATGCAGAAAGCGGTGAGCGAGGGACGATTCCGCGAAGACCTCTATTACCGCCTTAACACCATACCGGTAAAGATGCCGCCGCTGCGCGAACGCGGCAACGACATACTGCTTCTGTTCAAGCTGTTCACCATGCAGATGGCAGAAAAATATAACATCCCGCGCATAACGCTCACGGAAGATGCCAAGAAGATTATGCTCAAATATAAGTGGCCGGGAAACGTGCGCCAGCTTAAGAACATAACAGAGCAGATGTCGGTGCTGAGCACAGAGCGCGAAATCGACGCCAACACCATTCACCAGTTCATACCCGAAGACCCTGAAAGCACACAGTTGGCGATGATACCCAACCAAGGGGGCGCCCACTCTTACGAGAACGAGCGCGAGCTGCTCTACAAGATCCTGTATGAGCTGCGAGGCAACGTGAGCGAGATGAGACGCGAGATGAACGACATGCGGAAAAAGATCGACGAGGCAGGCAAGCTTGAAAACGCCACTCCTTACCAACAGGCCACACCCTACCCCACCACCATGCACACCTTGGCTCCGGCAGAGCAGCATGTAACCCCCTACGGCATGCACGACATGAGGCAGCAAAACAGAGTGGAGGATGTGGAGGTAGAGGAGATTAAAGACAGCGACAGCCTCAACCTCAACGACCTCGGACGACAGATGGTGGAAAGAGCGCTTGAGAAGAATGGCGGCAACCGCAAGAAAGCGGCTGCTGAGCTGGGCATCTCTGACCGCACACTTTATAGAAGAATTAAGCAATATGGGCTTGACAAATAAAACGAAAGAACAGATATCAGGAACGTGGACATGGCTTCGCAAAGGCATGAGAAAGGCACACGCTCACACAAGACAGGCACACACATATATAATAATGTGTGTTACCGTGCTGAGCCTCGCCGCAATGTCGTGCTCGGTGTCTTACAAGTTTAATGGCGCAAGCATAGACTACACCAAGACGAAGACCATACAGATTGCCGACTTCCCCATACGCTCAAGCTATGTGTGGGGACCGATGGGACCGATGTTCAACAACGCCCTTAAGGACATGTATGCCAACCACACGCGCCTGATACAGGTGCGCCGCAACGGCGACCTCAAGATTGAGGGCGAGATAACGCAATATACGCAGCGCAACAAGTCGGTGTCGAGCGAAGGCCATTCGGCACAGACAGAACTGTCGATAACTGTGAACGTGCGCTTCACCAACAACGTGAACCACAACGACGACTTTGAGCAACAGTTTACAGCCTCCAAGACCTACGAGACAACGCAAAGTCTCAACTCGGTGCAAGAAGAGCTGGTGACACAGATGGTGAAAGACCTCACAGAGCAGATATTCAACGCCACCGTTGCCAACTGGTAACAAGCGGCCATGGACAAGGTTCTCTGACAAGAAGGTCTGAAGCGTAAGCAAGACATAACCTACTGGTAAAACAAACCTTAAAAAGTGATGGATCTAACGCAACTCATAAACCACCCCGAACTAATGAACAAGGAGACCCTGTACGATCTCCGAAGCATGGTTGCGCTCTATCCTTATTATCAGACAGCCCGTCTGCTGATGCTACAGAACCTGTATCTTCTGCACGACTCTTCGTTTGATGAAGAGCTAAGGCGAGCAGCTGTGTTCATAACAGACCGCAAGAAGCTGTTTGACCTCGTGGAGGCAGCCCACTATCGGCTTAAGCAGGCAGACAGCATATCGGCTACGGCAGACAAAGAGGCAAATGCTCACGATGATGACGACAAGAGCAAGCGCACAATGTCTATAATAGACCACTATCTCGACTCTATGCCCGAAAAAGCCACCGAGCAACCCAAGGAACCTCGACGCAAGCCCACGCCCGCCGATGCCGCCAACGATTATGTGGCTTATCTCATAGAGTCGGAAAACGAAGACGACACGAAACAAGACCAAACGCAAGCGCCTCAGCTTAAAGGTCAGGCTCTCATCGACGACTTCATAAACGACGGTGGAAAGATCACTCTTAAGGACACACCCGAGTATGTGCCGCAGATGGAAGAGGACCACAAAAACGCCGAAACACCGCCCGATGACAGTTTCTTTACGGAGACATTGGCCAAAATATACATCAAACAAGGCAGATATTCGAAGGCTCTTGAAATTATTAAGCGTTTAAATTTGAATTATCCAAAAAAAAATGCTTACTTTGCAGACCAAATCAGATTTTTGGAGAAACTGATTATAAACAGCAAGGCAAAAGGCAAGCAAAAACAATAGTCGGAAGACACAAAAAGAAGATGAAAGAAAGTCTAATAGGCTGACTGATTAAGCCCAGAAGGCTGATGAGCCAAAGCTAAAAAGCTGATAGGTCAAGACCAAAAGGCTGATGATTGGAGGAAAAAGCTGAAAAGCAAAAGACAGAAAAAACAAAAAAATAAAACAATAAAAATAACAAAACAGCAATGATTTACACATTATTCGTAATTCTGATCCTGATTGCATCGGTTTTGATGATCGGCATCGTGCTCATTCAGGAATCAAAAGGAGGCGGTTTGGCTTCCAACTTTTCATCGTCCAACTCAATCATGGGCGTAAGAAAGACCACTGACATCGTAGAGAAGACAACATGGGGTCTCGCAATCGCAATGGTTGTTATCAGCGTTATCTGTGCTTATGTAGCTCCTAAGGCTGCAAACGAGCAGAGCGTTATGGAGAAGAGCGCCGTCGAGGCACCCGCAACCAATCCTAACAATGCTCCCGGATTTGGCGCAAGCCAGCAGCAAGCTCCCGCAGCCGGTGCACAGCAAGCAGCTCCTGCACAGCAGGCTCCCGCAGCACCCGCAGCTCCTGCAGCTCCTGCACAGCCCGCAAAATAAAAGGGAAATTGAAGGAAAAGTAAAAAAAGTTTGAAAAAAGTGCGGGAATTATTTGGTAGTTTAAAATAATTCCCGTACCTTTGCACTCGCTTTTAAGACATAAGCATTTAACAAGCTAACACGGTGGCCGTAGTTCAGTTGGTTAGAGCGTCAGATTGTGGTTCTGAATGTCGTGGGTTCGAGTCCCACCTGCCACCCAAGATAAACCTCATAGATCAGAAATGATTTATGAGGTTTCTTGTTTTTAACAACTTTATCAAACAAAAAAGTATGATAAGAAACGTCACACCAGCAGATGCGAAGGCTATAACCAACATCTACAACCAGTATATCCTCAACACGACCATCAGTTTTGAAACAGAACCGCTAACGGCAGAACAGATGGGGGAACGCATAAAGGACATTTCAACCGAATATCCTTATTATGTGTATGAGAACGAAGACGGCACAGTCGGCGGCTACTGTTATGCTCACCGTTGGAAAGAGCGCGAAGCCTACAGCCACACACTTGAGACAACCATCTACCTTGCACCTGGCATAGAACGCCGAGGCATAGGCACACAACTCATGCACATGCTTATCGACGAATGCCGCCACCGTGGGTTCGTGGCCCTTATAGCTTGCATAACAGGCGACAATGAAGCAAGCATAAAGATGCATGCCTCGTTAGGTTTCGAACAGAAATCGTGCTTTGAGAAAGTGGGCATAAAATTTGGGAAGATGCTTGACGTTGTCGATATGGAACTTTTGCTGTAATCGCACTCTTCTGAAAAAGGATAAAAGGAGGAACAGAAAAAAGAGGGACAGAAAAGGAGGAATGAGAATAGGAACACAAGGAAAGACAAAGCGAAACAAAGATAAAGACAAGAAGAACAGACAAAGAAAAAAAATAACAGGAAGAAGAAAAGGATAGGAAAGAAAGAATAGAAAGAAAGAAGAATAGAAAGAAAAGAAGGAAGAAGCAACAAGATAAAAACAAAAATTGAGAAGAAAATAAAAAAGCTATAAAATGGACGGCGAAATATTTGCGCCGTTCATTTTTTTTGCGTTCCTTTGTAAGCACAATGCAGACGTCAGCGAAAGAAGCGCGGACAGATGCAGGAAGTTAATCAATTTACAAACCTATTTTTTTGAATAATATGCCTAACGAAACAAAAAACCTTCTCGACGGCTCCTTTAATGTGAGGAAGGCCGTAATGTTTGTAGTGGCGGTGCTCATTGCCGCCGTGTTATGGTTCCTTCCTCTTGATGCCTACGGCATAGAGGGACTGACCGTCATACAAGAGCGTGTCATCGCAATCTTTGCTTTGGCCACCATCTTGTGGATAACAGAAGCTGTGCCGTCATGGGCTACATCGGTGAGCATCATCGGCTTGTTGCTGTTCACCACCTCCAACAGCGCATTCAATTTCATGCGTAGCGGCATCGACAAGAGTGAGCTGCTTGACCACACGTCAATCATGGCCACCTTTGCCGACCCAATCATCATCCTCTTCCTTGGAGGTTTCATCCTTGCTATCGCAGCAACAAAGTCGGGTCTTGACGTTCTGCTTGCCCGCACCCTCATACGTCCTTTCGGAACCAAGAGCGAGAATGTGCTTTTAGGCTTTATCCTCATAACAGGCGTGTTCTCGATGTTCGTCAGCAACACCGCCACCGCAGCCATGATGCTCACGTTCCTCGCACCAGTGTTCCGCACGTTGCCTGCCGACGGAAAGGGCCGCATAGCCCTCACGCTCTCCATCCCTGTAGCAGCCAACATTGGCGGTATGGGAACCCCAATCGGAACCCCTCCAAACGCCATCGCCCTTAAATATCTTAATGACCCCAACGGTCTGAACCTCAACCTCGGCTTCGGCGAGTGGATGGCTTTCATGATGCCGCTCACCATCGTCTTGCTCCTCATCGGCTGGATGTTGCTCAAGAAGTTATTCCCCTTCACAAAGAAGACCATTCACCTCACCATCGGCGGTGAGCTGCAACACAACTGGCGCACCGTGGTTGTGGCCGTGACGTTCATTGTCACCGTTGCCCTGTGGATGCTCGACAAGGTCACCGGCGTTGGTGCCAACACCGTGGCCATACTGCCCATCGTGGTGTTTGCCGTGACAGGCGTTGTCAACGCCCGCGACCTTCAAGACATCAACTGGAGCGTTATCTGGATGGTGGCCGGTGGCTTTGCCCTTGGTCTTGCCCTCAACGAGTCGGGGCTGGCAGAGAACGCCATCAAGAGCATACCGTTCGGTTCTTGGTCGGCAGTGGCCATCCTTATCATCTCAGGGCTCATCTGCTATCTGCTGTCCAACTTCATCTCGAACACCGCCACAGCCGCTCTTCTCGTGCCTATCCTCGCCGTTGTGTGCAAGGGCATGGGCTCGTCTCTTGAAAGCATCGGCGGCACACCAACCGTTCTCATCGGCATCGCCGTTGCAGCATCTGTGGCCATGGCCCTGCCTATCAGTACGCCTCCAAACGCCATAGCCCACTCTACCGGTCTGGTCAAACAGAACGAGATGATGAAGATTGGTGTTGTTATGGGCATCATCGGCCTTGTGCTCGGCTACTCTCTGCTCTTCATCCTTGGACAGATGCACATCTTCTAAAGACAAAAGAAGCTTTTAATAAAGACGAGAGAGGCTTCTTATAAAGACGAGAACATCATAAGAAGCAACAAAACAAACATAAAAAAAGTGAGCTTGTAACCATTATGGCACAAGCTCACTTTTTTATGTTAAACAAACTATTCTCAAAAGAAGCGTTATTTTTGCCTGTTGGTGTAACATAACGCAGCACCTATGGCCGTGCAAAACTCCGAATACTTAGGAATATGGAATTTCACGCCATATAACCGCTCGGTTGCAGGGAACACACGGCTACATTGCGGCAGCAACGTGAGGTTGCCGATCATCACAAAATCTTTTATGCCAGAGCCAAGTGAAGAGAGAATGGACGCGCTACAGATGCTCTGAAGCACCATCCATATCAGTCCGATGGCGATATCCTCACGCGAAGCGTTGCTCTTGGCGTTGCCGCAAAGCGAAGCAATAGCATCCATAGGTAGCCCCGGAAGAGGTTTGGCGCTGATGTCTTTTATCAGCAAGTTAATGTGTGCCACATCACCCTCCTCGGCAAGCTTCGACACCTGCAAGATGTCGTCGGTCTTCAGCAACAAGCGCGACAGACCTTGCAGCGTTCCACCGCCGATGCCTATGCCGCCGATATGCTTAATGTCTTCGCCGTCACACTTCACGATAGACGTGCCCGTGCCCATGCTCACCACAATCATGCGGTCGAGCTTGGTCTCATAACGCGCACCAAGACCGTCTGCTATAAACTCTTCTGCCTTCTCTGTGGGCAGATTATATATCGGCTCATTGATGTAAGCGCTACCCACACCCGTGAGCATGACCTTCTCAATGTCCTGAAGCTGTATCTTGTTTACATACAGAAATTTTCCAAAAGCGCCGTAGAGCGATGTCACGGGGTCTGTGGCCTTGATACGGATTGGCGACAACACCTTTCCTTGCTCCACAATTCCCACAATCTTTGTTGTGCTTATGCCAACGTCAATGCCTATTACTATTCCCACAATTCTTGAGATTTGGTTATTACAGGTTGCAAAGTTACATCATCCTACTGTAACGACAAAGAAAAAGCGACACTATCTTACGATGTGCCGCTTTCATTTCCTTATTCTCGCCCCTACTTATAAACAAAATATCTTGCGTTTTGTCCTTTGCAGAAACGGTTCACCAGATTGATGATAAGCTCTGCTGTGGCCCGCACGGTGTTCTCATTGCCATCGTATCCGTTGACAAGCGCCACGAGGTGACGTGTCTGCAAGCCCATCTTCGTGCGCTCGTTGTCGCTTGTTGGCGTACCTACCCCACCCGTGTTGTCACGATACACAGGCAGACCGGCTATGTTGAGCATGCCACGACCGATACCCTCGTAAGGCTCGCCCTCACGTCCCACGCCGAGCGTGAGCGTGTCGCCGTCAAACTTGTCGCCATCGAAGCCACCAATGCTGTAGCCATATTTTATGCTTGCAAGGTTTATCAGGTCCACGAGCGTGTCTATCTGATAAAGCTTCTTGCCTTGCAGCATGCGGCGAATGAGAGCCTCCGATGACGGACGGTAGCGCGAAGGATCCTTGCCGCAAGCCTTATAGACGCGGCGTGTGGCAGCAATGGCGCTGATGTCTTTCAACGATTCGGTCGTCAGCGTCTGGCGAAACTGCTCACCAAGCTCATCGATAAGCTGCCACAGCTCCTCCGAATATTCACTGTTCTCAACATCGGCCTCTACACAAGCTCCCACAAAAGAGGGACAGACCGACTCTATCTTGTCTTCTACAAATATTTTCATTGTTCCAAATTTAAATGTTTCTGTTAAACATTTTTTCATGAATTATTAATCCTCAAACAGAAGCAGTTGCTCACCACCGCCCTTAGACGAAGCTTTAGAGGTTTCTTTCTGAACATTGGAAGATGCAGAACCTTCATTTTGGCTTTCAGAATGACCAGAAGAGCCTTCGTTGGCAGAGCCTTCAGTTGCAGAGCTTTCAGCCATAGAATCTTCGGCTATCGCAGAATCTTCAGTTGCAGAGCCTTCAATCATCTTCAGGAAAGTCTCCTCGTCCACGATAGCCACCCCCAACTTCTCAGCCTTTTGCAGTTTTGACGGGCCCATATTGTCGCCAGCAAGTATAAACGATGTCTTGCCGCTGATAGAGCCTACGTTTTTGCCGCCATTGCGTTCTATTATTGCCTTATACTCATCGCGGCTGTGGTGCTGGAACACGCCACTTATAACAATGCTCTTGCCTGCAAGCACATCGCTGCCACCTTGCTCCTCGCCCTTCTCAACAGCCATCTGCAAACCATAAGCACGCAGACGTTCCACGATAGAGCGGTTTGTGTCGTTATGGAAATAGGTTATTATGCTCTTGGCAATGACCTCGCCCACGCCCTCTACCTCAAGCAGCTGTTGCAACGAAGCGTTCATGAGCGTGTCGATGTCGCCAAAATGTCGGGCAATAAGACGGGCAGAGGTCTCTCCCACAAAACGTATGCCGAGGGCAAAGACCACTCTCTCAAACGGCACCTTCTTTGAGTCGCCAATGGCTTTGACAATCTTCTGTGCCGAACGTAGCTTGCTGCCTCCAGCACTTATGTCCTCAACCTTTATGTCGTACAGGTCGGCGATGTTGTGAATAAGTCCACGACGGAAATATTCATCAACGGTCTCAGGTCCAAGCGAGTCGATGTTCATGGCTCTACGGGCAATGAAATGTTCTATCCGGCCCTTAATCTGCGGTGGACAAGCAGCATCGTTAGGACAATAATGTGCGGCTTCGCCCTCATATCTCACAAGTTCGGCGCCACACTCGGGGCAATGTGTTATAAACTCAACAGGCTGCGCCCCTGGCTCACGACGGTCGGTGTCGACGCCAACAATCTTAGGAATGATCTCGCCACCCTTCTCCACATACACATAATCGCTGATGTGAAGATCGAAGCTGCGTATGAAATCTTCGTTGTTAAGCGTGGCGCGACGCACCGTGGTGCCAGCAAGCTGCACAGGCTCCATGTTGGCAACGGGCGTCACGGCTCCTGTACGGCCAACCTGATAGGTGACCTTGTCAAGGCGCGTGAGGGCGCGTTCAGCTTTAAACTTATAGGCTATAGCCCATCGCGGACTCTTTGCAGTGAAGCCCAACTGTCGTTGCTGTCGTAGCGAGTTGACCTTCAGCACAATGCCATCGGTAGCCACAGGCAGTTTTTTGCGTTCCGTGTCCCAGAAGTCGATGTAGGCATAAATCTCCTCAAGCGTCTTCACCTTCTTCATGCCTTGGCTTATCTTAAAGCCCCATGACGCTGCCGCCTGAAGATTCTCATAATGGCCATCCGACGGCAACTCCTCGCCAAGCAGATAATAGAGGTAACTGTCGAGCTGTCTGCTTGCCACAAGTCGCGAGTTCTGACTCTTCAACGTGCCACTGGCGGCGTTGCGCGGGTTAGCAAAGAGCGGCTCCTCGGCAGCCTCACGCTCAGCGTTAAGACGCTCAAACACCTTCCACGGCATCAGGATCTCGCCACGGATCTCAAACTCATGGGGATAGCCCGTGCCGGGAAGCACCAACGGAATGCAGCGTATGGTCTTCACGTTTGCCGTAACATCATCGCCCTGCACACCATCGCCACGGGTGACGCCACGCACCAGCTGGCCGTCAACATAGGTAAGCGAGATGGAAAGTCCGTCATACTTCATCTCGCAGCACACCTCAAAATCCTCGCCACCCAGTCCGCGCTTCACGCTCTCATACCAGTCGCGCACGTCCTGTTGGTTATAAGTGTTAGCCAACGAGAGCATGGGATACTTGTGCACCACCTGCTTAAACTCGCTGTTCAGGTCGCTTCCCACACGTTGCGACGGCGAGTTTGGATCCGCCATCTCAGGATGTCGAGCCTCAAGGTCTTGAAGTTCGCGCATGAGAGCATCAAAGTCGAAATCGGAAATATCCGGACTGTTGAGCACATAATACTTATAATTGTGTTCATGCAGTTCTTTCCGAAGCTGCAATATTCTTTCTTTCTCGTCCATATCTTTTTTATTTTAAGCAAAACGTTAAGACCTACACAATCAGAGCATGTTGACCTCAGGTCATTTGTTTTTCTTCATAATCACATAAATCACAATTGGGGCGCCCACCAACGGCGTGACGGCATTGACGGGCAACACCCCTCCACCGCCCGGCAGGGAGCAAGCCATGTTGCAAACCATCGCTATGACCGCTCCCATAAGCAACGTGGCAGGCACCAGCGACAAGTGGCTGTCGGTGCGCATGACCATCCGCGCTATGTGAGGCACTGCGAGCCCTATGAACGCTATCGGCCCACAGAACGCCGTCGTAACGGCTGTGAGGAAACCGACAAGCACCAGCGCCCCGTTGCGAACAGCCGCAATGTTAAGGCCCAAGGCTGCTGCATAGTTGTCGCCAAGCCGCATGATGTCAAGACTCTTTGAAAGAAGCAACGCCACAAAAAGGCCCACACCAACGGGCACGGCTATCCACCACAACTGTTCTGACGACACGTTGGCAAAGCTTCCCATGCCCCACAAGAGGTACGATTTCACGCCATCGGCCGTGGCAAAAAAGTTTATAACGGTTATAAACGCCGAAGCGACATAGCCAATCATCAGTCCGATAATGAGCAGAGCCACACCGCCACGCACGGCAAGCGAGAGCACAAACACCAACGCCGTCACAGCCATGGCACCAATGAAAGCCGCCACAACCGTAGCGCCCATGCCCACCAAACTGTCGGTCATGACGGCGCCACCGCCCATGAGCATGACCACAGCCACACCCAAGGCTGCACCGCTACTTATGCCAAAGACCGATGGGTCAGCAAGCGGATTGCGAAAGATGTTCTGAAGAAGCAGTCCGCCAACAGCCAGAGCAGCACCACAAAGCGCCGCTGTAAGCGTCTGCGGCAGTCGCGACTCAAGCACAATGAACCGCAACGTGTCGGACGTCTCGCCACCAAAAAGCGTGGTCAAGACATCTGCTGATGCAAGAGGAACAGCGCCCACAAACAGGCTAAGCACCGCCATCAGCGCAAGAGCAAGCGCCAACCCCATTATTGTTTTCTTATTGCGTGTCATTGTTTTCTTGTCGTTATGCCATGTTTTCAAATAAGCTTTGCCGAGGTGCAGCTTATCTTTTACAAAGATAATGCAAACCGAGAGCAGAGCGTCAAGCTTGCTTGAACGCTTTGCC
>ERZ791615.205-NODE-205-length-30471-cov-4.15706_pt1 | contig 30471 bp, 17 predicted proteins | sample MGYA00510273_ERZ791615 | MGnify/ENA primary metagenome ERZ791615 (study PRJEB30046, sample SAMN00715185) | human gut metagenome | study: EMG produced TPA metagenomics assembly of the A metagenome-wide association study of gut microbiota in type 2...
TCGTGAAGAAAGCATATGGCAGTCATATCGTTTTTCACGATGTGACTTTGACTATTAATCGAGGTGAGAAGGTAGCTTTTGTCGGAAAGAATGGGGAAGGTAAGTCCACTTTGGTGAAATGTATAATGGACGAAATCCCATACGAAGGTAAACTGACCATCGGGCACAACGTACAGATTGGTTATTTTGCTCAGAATCAGGCTCAGATGTTGGATGAAAATCTGAGTGTCTTTGATACGATTGATTATGTGGCAAAAGGGGATATTCGTTTGAAGATTCGTGATATTCTGGGAGCATTCATGTTTGGAGGTGAGGCTTCTGATAAAAAAGTAAAGGTACTGTCGGGTGGGGAGCGGAGTCGTCTTGCCATGATAAAACTTTTGTTAGAACCGGTGAATTTCCTTATTTTGGACGAACCTACCAATCATCTGGATATGCGTTCAAAGGATGTATTGAAAGAAGCTATCAAGGAATTTGATGGAACGGTGATTGTTGTTTCTCATGACCGTGAGTTCTTGGATGGACTGGTGACCAAAGTTTATGAATTCGGAGGTGGAGTAGTAAAAGAACACATTGGCGGCATTTATGATTTTTTACAGAAAAAGAAAATAGAGAGTCTGAATGAGTTGCAGCTTTCGGCTTCTCCTACTATGTCTGCCACTAAAAAGGAAGAACTCGAAACGGTTAGTGAGAACAAATTATCTTATGAGGCGCAAAAGGAATTGAATAAGAAAATTCGCAAATTGGAGAAACGAATTGCGGATTGTGAACAGAAAATAGAAAAGCTGGAAACTGAGATTGGCGAGGTGGAAGCTGATATGGCTACTCCCGAAGGTGCATCGGATATGGCTTTGTATGAAAAGCATCAGAAACTGAAAAAGGACTTGGATCAGACGGTAGAAGAATGGGAAACCGTTTCTATGGAATTAGAAGAGATGCAGGGAAGTTAAAGTATGTATCATATATATAGAACAAATGAAAGCAAAACATTATTTACCAATGGCTGTATTGGCTCTGGCAGTAGCTGCCGGATGTGACAGTAAAAAGGAAGCCGTCATGACTTCGGGTATAGACTTGACAAATTTGGACACTACGGCTGTTCAAGGAGCTGATTTTTATCAGTATGCTTGTGGCGGATGGATGAAGAAACACCCTCTGACCAATGAATATTCCCGTTTTGGCTCATTCGATATGCTTGCTGAAAATAATCGGGAACAACTGAAAGGATTGATTGTGGAAATTGCTGCCGGGCAGAATGCGCAAGGTACAATAGGTCAGAAAATAGGGGATATCTATAAATTGGCTATGGATAGTGTGAAACTGAATGCGGATGGAGTAACTCCTATTCAAGCTGATTTGGAAAAGATTGCTTCAGTGAAGGATAAATCGGAAATAGTTCCTTTGATGGCGGAACTGGCTCATAGCGGTGTATTCCCTTATTTCAGTTTCTATGTGGGTGCCGATATCATGGACAGCAAGAGCAATTTGTTTCAATTGTATCAAGGGGGTATCAGTCTGGGTGAAAAAGAATATTATCTGGACAATGATGATGTGACTGTCAATATCCGTAATAAGTATAAGGAACATATTGTAAAGATGTTCCAATTGGCTGGTTTTGATGAGGCTGCCGCTAAAAAGAAAATGGAGGCTGTAATGGATATCGAAACCCGTATTGCAAAAGCTTCTTTCAGTGCGGTGGAACAGCGTAACCCTGCGGCCAATTATCATAAAATGTCTTTGGATGAATTAAAGAAAGAGATTCCGGGCATTGACTGGGATGCTTTCTTGAATGGTATAGGCGTGAAAGGGGTGACTGAACTGAGTGTTTCTCAAGTGGATCCGATTAAAGAGGTTGAGAAAATTATCAATAGCTTGCCGGTTGAAAATCAGATCGCTTATATGCAATGGAGTCTGATAGACAGGGCTGCCGGTTACTTGAGTGATGATTTGGTGGCACAAAATTTTGATTTTTATGGAAAAACACTATCCGGAAAACAGACTAACCAACCTCGTTGGAAGCGTGCTGTAAGTACTGTAAATGGAGTACTGGGTGAAGCGGTAGGTCAGATGTATGTGGAGAAATATTTTCCGGCAGCCGCAAAAGAACGTATGGTGCAGTTGGTAAAGAATCTGCAGACCGCATTGGGAGAACGTATTCGGAATTTGGAATGGATGGGTGACAGCACAAAGATTAAAGCTATTGAGAAGTTGAATTCTTTTTATGTAAAGGTTGGCTATCCTGATAAGTGGAGGGATTATACCGGTTTGAATATTGAAAAAGATTCTTATTGGGCCAATGTGAAGCGTGCTACAGAATTCGAACTGGATTATATGTTATCCAAGGCAGGAAAGCCGGTTGACAGAGATGAATGGGGAATGACTCCGCAGACTGTCAATGCATATTATAATCCGACCACGAATGAGATTTGTTTTCCGGCGGGTATTCTTCAATATCCGTTTTTTGATATGAATGCTGATGATGCATTTAATTATGGAGCTATTGGCGTGGTTATCGGTCATGAAATGACTCATGGATTCGATGATCAGGGACGTCAGTTTGATAAGGATGGTAATTTGAAAGATTGGTGGACAGCCGAAGATGCCAAACGTTTTGAAGAACGTGCTCAGGTAATGGTGAATTTCTTTGATAGCATCCAGGTTTTGCCGGGACTCAATGCCAACGGTTCTTTGACTTTAGGTGAGAATATAGCCGATCATGGTGGTTTGCAGGTTTCTTTCCAGGCGTTCAAGAATGCGACAAAAGATGCTCCCCTGCTGGTAAAAGACGGATTTACTCCGGAACAGCGCTTCTTCTTGTCATACGCCGGAGTGTGGGCTGGCAATATCCGCGACGAGCAGATTCGTTTGCAAACCAAGTCTGATCCACATTCATTGGGCAGATGGCGTGTGAACGGAGCACTCCCTCAAATAGGTGCATGGTATGATGCTTTTGGCATTAAAGAGGGGGATCCTATGTATTTGGCTCCTGAAAAACGTGTTTCTATTTGGTAAGCTTTGTATGTAAAAGATAATAAGAAAGCATGGTAATTGCTGAGAATTCGGCATTTACCATGCTTTCTTTTTGGAATTTACATGATAAACACCTATTTTTGTGCCCGATGAAACGGAGACGATACATAGCATGGGTATTGATGTTGGTCAGCATTATCATGTTGACAGCATCTGTTCTGCCTCATCATCATCACCGGGAAATTCTTTGTTTGCAGCATGATATGACTTTGTGCGGCTGTCAATGTTCCGTGCAGCATCAGCAGCATAATAATAGTTCTGATGAGAATCATACATGTAATGCCGGATGTGTGACCAAGTTTAAAAGTGTAACTCCGGATCGGGCCCAAGACAGTGTTTCTCCTGATTATTCGTTTTGTTTGCTGTTATATACGGTGACGGATGTATTGGCGCTTTCATTGCGGTTGACAGAACACAACACATTACCTTATAATTACTATTTAGAAAAACTGCATTCTACGTGTCTTCCCCACGTAAAGGGGTTGCGTGCTCCTCCTTGCGATGTTCTTGCTTAACAGATAGAAAGTTTATCTTTTTATCCGCAACTTTGTTGCATTTTCTTTACACTAATTTTGCATTTAGTAAAAAGTAAGAACAAATAATATCATCATGAAGAAACTTATCTTTATGGGAGTCTTAGGCTTGTTCCTCTTAGGCTCTTGCAACAGTAAATCGGGTCATGATCACGAAGGACACGATCATGGAACGGAGGAAGCACATAATCACGACCACGAAGGGCATGACCATAATCACGAAGGGCATGACCATGAAAAAGAAAACCACGACCATGAGAATGAAGGTCACGAAGGGCATAATCATGAAGCGGAAGCTTCTGCAGCCGGACATTCCGATGAGATAATTCTGGCTCCAGAAAAAGCAAAAGCAGCCGGGGTAGAATCGGAAATAATCCGGCCTGAATCATTCCGTCAGGTGATAACGACCAGCGGTCAGGTGCAGGCAGCACAAGGCGATGAAAGCGTAGTAGTCGCCAATGTAGCCGGTGTGGTTTCTTTCCGCCATCCGGTAACGGACGGTATGAGTGTGAGCAAGGGGGCTCCCATTCTGAATATCTCTGCTGAGAATATGCCGGACGGAGACCCTGTAAAACGTACCCGTATCGCATATGAAACCGCCAAAAAAGAATATGAACGTGCCGCCAAGTTGGTAAAAAGTCAGATAATATCGCAGAAAGATTTCAATGCCATTAAGGAGAGTTATGAAAATGCATTATTGGCATACGAGGCTATTTCAAAGAACCAGACCAAGACAGGTGTGTCCGTCACAGCTCCTTTAGGTGGTTATATCAAGAATTGTCTGGTGCAGGAAGGTGACTATGTGTCGGTAGGCCAGCCTTTGGTGAGTATCACTCAGAACCGTCGTCTGTTCCTTCGTGCAGATGTTTCCGAGAAATATTATGGTTATCTGCATAGCATCCAGTCGGCAAACTTCAAGACTCCATACGATAATAAGGTATATGAGCTGGGTGAGTTGAAAGGGCGTCTGCTTTCTTATGGTAAAGCATCCGGTGGTACTTCTTTTTATGTGCCTGTAACTTTCGAATTTGATAATCGGGGAGATGTGATTCCCGGTTCGTATGTGGAGGTGTATCTGCTCTCGTCGGAAATGCCCGATGTGCTGGCCTTGCCTGTTACGGCACTGACCGAAGAACAAGGTTTGTACTTTGTTTATCTGCAACTGGATGAGGAAGGATATAAGAAACAGGAGGTAACTTTGGGAGCGAGCAACGGAAAGAAAGTGCAGATTCTGACCGGTTTGAAAGCCGGTGACCGTGTGGTAACAAAGGGAGCTTATCAGGTGAAATTAGCGTCGGCTAGCAATGCGATTCCGGCTCATAGTCATGAACATTAATCAGCCGTCCTATGCTAAATAAGATTATACATTTTTCCCTTCAGAACCGTATATTGGTTCTGGTGGCGTCGGTTTTGCTGCTTATCGGCGGTACTTACACGGCTTTTCATACGGAAGTCGATGTGTTCCCCGATTTGAATGCGCCGACTGTAGTGATTATGACCGAAGCGAATGGTATGGCCGCCGAAGAGGTGGAACAATTGGTAACCTTTCCTGTAGAAACTGCCGTGAACGGTGCGACCCATGTGCGCCGGGTGCGTTCATCTTCCACCAATGGCTTTTCCGTTGTGTGGGTGGAATTTGAATGGGATACCGATATCTATCTGGCCCGTCAGATTGTCAGTGAGAAATTGTCCTTGGTCAGCGAGGAGCTGCCCGAGAATGTAGGTAAACCTACCATGGGACCTCAGTCTTCTATTTTAGGTGAGTTGCTGATTATCGGTCTGACTTCGGATACTACTTCCATGCTCGATCTCCGTACACTGGCAGACTGGACTATCCGTCCGCGCCTGCTCTCTACGGGAGGTGTGGCACAGGTTGCCGTGCTGGGAGGTGATATCAAGGAATATCAGGTGTTGCTTGACCCTGCCCGCATGAAACATTACAATGTTACGTTGGCAGAGGTGATGAACGTTACCCGTAACATGAATCAGAATGCCAATGGCGGAGTGATTTATGAATATGGAAACGAATATATTGTTCGCGGGGTGCTTTCCAGTCATGATGTGGATCAGTTGTCACGTTCCGTCATCAAGACGGTGGAAGGGGTGCCCGTTACATTGGAGGATATTGCCGATGTGAAGATTGGTTCGCAGGAACCCAAACTGGGTACTGCTTCGGAGAGAGGAAAACCTGCCGTACTGCTGACCGTTACCAAACAACCCAAGACCGGGACTATTGAACTGACAGAGCAGTTGGAAGCCGCATTGAAGGATTTGCAGAAGAATCTTCCGGCTGATGTACACGTTTCTACAGATATTTTCCGTCAGAGCCGTTTTATTGAAAGCTCTATCGGTAATGTGAAGGATTCGTTGTATGAAGGTGCTGTTTTTGTGGTGATTGTTCTCTTCCTGTTCCTTGCCAATGTACGTACCACGGTTATTTCATTGGTAACCCTTCCGTTGTCATTGATTGTTTCTATATTGACTCTTCACTATATGGGACTCACCATCAATACCATGAGTTTGGGTGGTATGGCCATTGCCATTGGTTCGTTGGTGGATGATGCCATTGTGGATGTGGAAAATGTATGGAAGCACTTGCGTGAGAATCGCTTGTTGCCCGAAGGGGAACGTAAGAGCGTGATTGAAGTCGTGTTCAATGCTTCGAAGGAAGTGCGTATGCCTATCTTGAACTCTACCTTGATTATTGTAGTCAGCTTTGTTCCTTTGTTTTTCCTGACAGGAATGGAAGGGCGTATGCTGGTTCCGTTGGGCATTGCCTTTATTGTGGCGTTGTTTGCTTCTACGGTAGTGGCTTTGACACTGACTCCGGTACTGTGCAGCTATCTGTTAGGTAATAATAAAGGCAAAGGATTGCCCAAAGAGGCATTTGTGGCCGTATGGATGAAAAAGCATTACCGCAATGCCTTGTTATGGTCCTTGAATCATAAATCCGCAGTATTGGGTTTTACGGGTGGACTGTTTGCGGTGGCATTGGTTATGTTTTTTACATTAGGACGCAGTTTCCTGCCATCTTTCAATGAAGGTTCGTTCACCATTAATATCAGTTCATTGCCGGGAATTTCTTTGGCAGAATCGGATAAAATGGGACACCGTGCAGAAGAGTTGCTGATGTCTATTCCCGAAATACAGACTGTAGCCCGTAAAACGGGACGTGCCGAACTGGATGAGCATGCATTAGGGGTTAACGTGAGTGAAATTGAGGCCCCGTTTGAATTGAAAGACCGTTCCCGCCAGGAACTGGTAGCCGATGTGCGTGCCAAGTTATCTACCATTACCGGTGCGAATATCGAAATAGGCCAACCTATCAGCCACCGTATCGATGCCATGCTTTCGGGTACCAAGGCCAACATTGCCATCAAACTGTTTGGTAATGATTTGAACAAGATGTTTGCCATCGGTAATCAGATAAAGGATGCCATCAGCAGTGTGGAGGGTATTGCCGACTTGAATGTGGAACAACAAATCGAACGTCCGCAGCTCAAGATTGTTCCCAAACGCGAGATGCTTGCCAAATTCGGTATTTCTTTACCGGAGTTTGCCGAGTTTGTATCAGTGAACATGGCGGGTGAAGTTGTTTCACAGGTATATGAAGAAGGCAAAGCGTTTAATCTTATTGTCCGTACCAAGGATGAGGTGCGTGATGAGATGGAGAAGGTGCGCAACCTGATGATTGATACCGGTGACGGTCAGAAAATCCCTGTCAACTATGTAGCCGATGTGGTTTCTGCCATGGGACCGAATACCATCAGCCGTGAGAACGTGAAGCGTAAGATTGTGATTTCGGCCAATACCAGCGGTCGTGATTTGCGCAGCGTGGTGAATGATATACAGGAACGGATTGATGCGCAAATCAAGCTTCCCGAAGGATATCATGTGGAATATGGCGGTCAGTTTGAAAGCGAGCAGGCGGCCAGCCGTACGCTGATGCTCACTTCGTTTATGAGTATCGTGGTTATCTTCCTGTTGCTTTATACCCAGTTTAAGAATGCAGCCCAAAGTGGAGTCATTTTGTTGAATTTGCCTTTGGCGTTGATTGGTGGGGTATTTGCATTGATGATAACAACGGGTGAGATAAGCATTCCGGCTATTATCGGCTTTATCTCGTTGTTTGGCATTGCTACCCGTAATGGTATGTTGTTGATAAGTCATTACAATATGTTGCGCGAAGAAGGTATGGATTTGAAAGAAAGCATTCTTCACGGTTCGTTAGACCGTTTGAACCCTATCCTGATGACTGCGTTGTCTTCCGCGCTGGCTTTGATACCTTTGGCATTCCGTGGCGATTTGCCGGGTAATGAAATACAAAGCCCGATGGCGAAAGTTATTCTTGGAGGTCTTTTGACATCGACTTTCCTGAACGCTTTCATTATTCCGATTGTTTATGAACTGATGAACCGAAAGAAGAAATAATAGAAATAATATGAAACGAATCTTAGTTATAATAGCCCTCTGCTCTCCCTTGCTGATGCAGGCCCAGAGTATTGAGCACATTTTGAAAAGCATCGAGCAGAACAATAAAGAGCTCAAGGCACAGAAACATGCCGCCGATGCGACCAAGATGGAAAACCGGACAAACAACAACTTGCCTGATCCTACGGTGAGCTACAGCTCTTTTTACAGTAATGGTGCCGAAGGTGGTCACGGTACGGAATTCGTTGCTTCGCAAGGTTTTGATTTTCCTACTCAGTATATTGCCCGCAACCGGCAGGCTACTTTGCAGAACGAAGCGGTGGACAAGCAACAACAGGCTGCCCGCCGGGATATTCTGCTGAATGCGAAGAATCTCTGTCTGGACCTTATTCTGTTGAATCAGGAAAAGACATTGATGGATATCCGTATGAAAAATGCGGATGAATTACAGGCACTTTACGAGAAACGTCTGACTGCCGGTGATGCGAATATACTGGAAGTCAACAAAATCAAGATGGAGCGTATGAACGTGCAGACGGAAGTTGCCCAAAACAGCGCAGCCCACCGCACTGCCTTGCAATCTCTGCTTGCCATGAACGGCAACATGCCTTTAGAATTTGCTGAAACCACATACCCTGCCATACAGGAAATCAATGATTACAATGTCATGCGGGATGAAGTGATGGCATCAGACCTTGACTTGCAGGCCGCCGTCGCCACTGCCCGTGCCGCCGAGAAGCAGGTTTCGGTAGACCGTCAAGGATGGTTGCCGAAACTGGAAGCCGGTTTTCGCCGTAACACGGATGATGCGGTTTCGATGAATGGTTTTGTGGTAGGGGGCTCCTTGCCTTTGTTTCAGAATCGTAAAAAGGTAAAGATAGCCAAGGCACAGGCTATCAGCGCACAATTGATGCAAGAAAATGCTAAAGATCAGGTTGAAGCTTCTCTGATGTCTCTCTTCAATGAGATGCAGCAGTTGAAGGATGCCATGAATGCGTATGATGTCCCTTTGATGTACCGTTCGCTGGATTTATTGAAGCAGGCATTGACCAAAGGACAAATTTCATTGATTGAATATTTTGTGGAAACGGAAAGTATTTATAAGAATCTTCAGGCGTATATGCAGATTGAGAATCAATACCAGAAGGTGATGGCGAATATCTATAAGAACAACCTGTAGGATGTTAATATCCGCTGAGATATAGTAGTGTAGGGGGGATGTTATAGTTGACATCGCCCCTAAAACTTATCTTGTCGGTTCAGTAAGTAAAATATAAAAAATGAATAGGAAATGAATTTAGAAGAGGTATTGAACTTCCGCCGGTCTGTGCGGAGGTATGATAAAAATAAACCGATAGACCCGGAAAAGGTGAAACATTGTCTTGAACTGGCTACGCTGGCTCCCAATAGTTCCAATATGCAATTGTGGGAATTTTATCAAATAACGAATCCCGGACTGATGGCGAAAGTTTCAGAAGCTTGTTTAGGGCAGTCGGCTGCTTCTACGGCTTCGGAAATTGTTGTTTTTGTTACTCGTCAGGATTTGTATAAAAAGCGTGCTAAATTTGTGCTTGACTTTGAAGAAGGAAATATCAGGCGCAATAGTCCGAAAGAGCGTCAGGAAAAACGTATTAGGGACAGGAAGCTGTATTATGGTAAACTGATGCCTTTCATTTATGCAAGGTTCTTCGGGCTTCTAGGGCTTTTCAGGGTGATATTGGCGAGAACCATCAGCCTGTTCCGCCCTATGATGCTGGAAGTTTCGGAATGCGATATGCGTGTGACGGTAAATAAATCCTGTGCCCTTGCTGCCCAAACCTTTATGATTGCCATGGCAAACGAAGGCTATGACACTTGTCCGCTGGAAGGTTTTGACAGCAGGCGGATGAAGAAACTATTGAAGCTGCCCCATGGGGCAGGCATCAATATGGTTATACCTTGCGGCATACGGGATGGGAACAAAGGCATTTGGGGAGAACGGGGCAGGGTTCCTTTCGATGAAATCTATCATAGGATATAAGAGAACAGGGTATTCCTAGCGGGTGATGAAGGTGTATTCCCTTAGATATTCCATCAGCATGCCGAATCGCTCTTCCTGAGTGTGCTTGGAAGAAGACGTCTTGAAACCGTATGTGGGGTCTGCGTGTTCCAGTTCCTTTTCACCCTTTCTGTATACTTCTTTGACAAAATGGCGTGTCGGATTGAATTTGACACTGTCGAAGTGCTTTGGCCGGAAATTATAAGAATGCCGGTTATGCCCTTTTTTTGATTCTCGATAAAATCCGGAAACGGTTGTTGTTCGGACGGCATAAAAAAATGTGCCTGAAGAATTGGGCTGCCTTTTATGACAGAGTGACTTCCGGCACATTTTTTCTTGTTTATTTCTATTTATTTCTTTTTTTTCTTGGCTTCTTTCGCCCATTCTTTCGCTCCCTGCTCTTTCAGTTTCGCGGTGAAAGCCTTTGCTTTTTCCATGCTTGCGTTTTCGTCTTCGGGTGAAGCGTATGCATGTTTGTAACCTTTGGTCACGCTCCATTCACCTCGTGTGAAGTCCGGGAAGGCTACTGCCGCACAGCCGTTATCCATAGAGATAGCTCCCAGTTCAGCCAAACAGCACCATTCGGCCAGGTCATATACATCCATGTCCAAAGGCAGTCCGTTTTGCAGGCAATATACCAGACGGCTGTCCATGATGAAGTCCATACCGCCATGGCCGCCGACTTCTTTTGCCATTTCACCATATTTCTTTAAAATAGGATGCTGGTATTTCTCAACAAGTGCTTCCATTTCTGCCTGGGGTAAGAATCCGTGAGAGTTCAAATCGTCTACTTTGGGTTGCACACCCGATGCGGTCAGTTGTGCTGCATCCAAAGCATATCCTTCAACGGGATATTTATTGGCAAACCCTTTGCTTCCTGTCAGTTGGTACAGGCGGTTGTAAGGTTGGGGAGTCATTACATTATGTTGGATTTCAATAACTTTTCCATTTGCTGTGCGAAGCAGGGTGGTGGTATGGTCTCCGTTACGGAATTCTTTACATTCTTCGCCGGTTCTCTTCTCCACTAAATCTTTACCAACAACAGATTTGGTGTCCATAGCTACTAAAGTGGTTATACGGTCACCACGATGGATATCCAATGCTTGTGCTACAGGACCCAGGCCGTGAGTGGCATATACATCACCCCGGTGTTTCATGTTATAATCCAAACGCCATCCCAGTTTGTCTTCTTTGCCGTTTTTCCAATAATGATCCCAGAACGGGCTTAAATTGTGAATGTAGGCTCCTTGGGCACGGATTACTTCGCCAAATACACCTTGTTGTGCCATATTCAGTGTATTCATTTCAAACCAGTCATAGCAACAGTTCTCAAGAATCATGCAATGCTTGCGGGTTTTTTCACTCAGGTTGATTAAGTCCCAGCATTCTTGCAGGTTCATGGCCGAGGGAACTTCAATAGCTACATTTTTACCGTTTTCCAATGCGCATTTTGCTACCGGGAAATGATGCAACCAGTCTGCGGCGATATAAACTAAATCTATGTCTGTACGTTTACATAATTCTTCATATCCCTTTTCTCCGGAATAAATGGCAGCTTTCGGCATAGATGCTTTCTTTAGGATATCCTGACATTTTTCTGCACGGGATGCTTCATAATCACAAAGGGCCACAATTTGTGTACCGGGAATATAAGTGAAGCGCTCTACGGCTCCGGGGCCTCGCATTCCCAATCCGACAAATCCTACGCGGACTACCTCCATTTTAGGGGTGGTTAAGCCTAATACGCTTTTCTGGCCGGCCGGACGTTCAGGAGTATCAATCACAATGGTTCCTTTGTCCCATGTCCAGGAATCTCCTGAACTTACGGTTTGTGCTGTCGTGGTTTGTGGTAAGCACATGCATAGGGTTGTACCCATACATAAGCTTATCATCAATGATTTAAAGGTTCTCATACTTTTTGAATTTAAAGATTAAAATTTAAAAATATAGGTTGTTTCTTGAGTCAACCACTTGAAACTTAATTATATTTCATGTTAATAATAAGAATATTTTTTATTTTTGCGCTCAAAGATAATTAATCTTTTTTGATTATGGATATAAGTTCGTCCTCTTTTTTCTAAGAAAAAGGTGAGTTAATAAATAATATGAAAGAAGGGAAAAAGTGGAATCAAGACAGAAGTTGTGAAGGTATGAGTGAAAATCTAAAAATAATCAAGGTTTGTTGATCGAAAACGATCAGGGAAAGGAAATAATTTAGTTCAAAAGATCGTTTAATAAGGAGAATTGGCGGGATTTTTTTAATTTTGCACTTACAACTAATTAACAGATAAGAAAATGCCGTTAAATTTACCCGATAAATTACCTGCTATTGAATTGCTGAAGGAGGAAAATATCTTCGTCATAGACAATTCACGTGCCAGTGCACAGGATATTCGTCCGTTAAAAATCGTGATATTGAATTTGATGCCGTTGAAGATAACGACAGAAACGGATTTGGTACGTTTGCTTTCCAACACTCCCTTGCAGTTGGAAATATCATTTATGAAGTTGAAAAGCCATACATCGAAAAATACGCCGGTAGAACATATGAAAGCATTCTATCATGACTTTGATTTGATGCGCGACGAGAAATATGACGGGATGATTATTACGGGAGCTCCGGTAGAGCAGATGCCGTATGAGGATGTGAATTATTGGGATGAGATTACTACTATTTTTGATTGGGCGCGTACTCATGTTACCTCAACTCTTTATATTTGTTGGGCGGCCCAAGCCGGGCTTTATCATTTCTATGGAGTTCCCAAATATCCGCTGAAACAAAAAATGTTTGGTATTTTCCGTCATCATATCAATGTACAGGGATTGCCCATATTCCGTGGTTTTGATGATGAGTTTTTTGTACCACATAGCCGTCATACCGAAATACACCGTGAGGATATTCTGAAAGTAAAAGAGTTGGCTTTAATAGCTGAGTCTGATGAGTCTGGGGTTTATATGGCTATGGCTCGTAATGGGCGTGAATTCTTTATTACCGGGCATTCGGAGTATTCTCCTTATACGCTTGATACGGAATATAAGCGTGATTTGGGGAAAGGGTTGCCTATTGAAATGCCTGTAAATTATTATAAGGACGATAATCCGGACAATGCCCCGGTGGTGCGTTGGCGCGGACATGCCAATTTGTTGTTTTCTAATTGGTTGAACTATTATGTATATCAGGAAACCCCGTTTGATATAAATCAGATACGATGATCAGACAACGAAAAATAGAATTATTAGCTCCTGCTAAAAATCTGGAGTGCGGTATTGCAGCTGTTGATCACGGTGCTGATGCCATTTATATTGGTGCTCCCCGTTTCGGAGCACGTGCGGCTGCGGGGAATTCATTGGAGGATATCGCTGAGTTGGTGCGGTACGCTCATGTGTATAATGTCCGTATCTATGTGACGGTGAATACGATTCTGAAGGATGAGGAACTGAAGGATACGGAAAAAATGATTTGGGATTTATACCGTGCCGGAGTGGATGCTTTGATCGTGCAGGATATGGGATTGTTGGAATTGAATCTGCCACCTATACCGTTACATGCCAGCACACAGATGGATAATCGTACTCCTCAAAAAGTAAGATTCCTGGCTGAGGCAGGTTTCCGTCAGGTGGTATTGGCTCGTGAACTTTCTCTTGTTGAAATAGGAAATATCCATCATGCTTGTCCTGATGTGCCTTTGGAGGTATTTGTACATGGTGCTTTGTGTGTAAGCTATAGTGGACAATGTTATGTTAGTCAGGCTTGTTTCGGACGTAGTGCTAATCGGGGAGAATGTGCCCAGTTCTGTCGCCTTGCTTTTGATATGGTAGATGCGGACGGTAAATCTATAGTAAGGAATAAGCATTTATTGTCTCTGAAAGATTTGAATCAGAGCGAAGAGTTGGAGCAATTGCTGGATGCCGGAGCTTCTTCCCTGAAAATAGAGGGACGTTTGAAGGATGTATCTTACGTTAAAAATGTAACAGCTTATTATCGCCAGAAGCTGGATAGTGTTTTCAAACGTCGTAAAGAGTATATCCGTGCTTCATCGGGGAAAGTGAAATTAGAGTTCAAACCTCAATTGGATAAGAGTTTCAGTCGTGGTTTTACTAATTATTTTCTTTTTGACAGGAATAAGGATATTTTTTCTTTTGATACTCCCAAGTCTTTAGGGGAGGAGATGGGGACAGTGAAGGAAATTCGTGGTAATTATCTTACCGTAGCCGGAATCAAGTCTTTTAATAATGGAGATGGCGTCTGTTTTTTGGATGAGACTGGTAAGTTGCAGGGATTTCGCATAAACCGGGTGGAGAATAATAAGTTATTTCCTCAAGAGATGCCTCGGATAAATCCCCGTACGATACTTTATCGTAATTTTGATCAGGAATTTGAGAGGTTGATGTCGCGTAAATCAGCTGAAAGGAAAATTGCTGTCATTTTAAAATTGGCTGAAAATAATCGGGGCTTTACTCTGTCTCTGACCGATGAAGATGATCACAGTGCCAGTGTGGTGCTGGAAAGGGAGAAGGAACGTGCCCGTACTCCGCAGGAAGATAACTTGCGTACACAACTTGGAAAGTTAGGAAATACTCCATTTGAAGCGTCAGATATAGTGATTGACTGGTCGGACAATTGGTTTATTCCAGCTTCTATGCTTGCCGAACTTCGCCGTAAGGGAATAGAGAAACTGCTGGAAGTGCGCCGTATTAACTATCGGCAGGAAATTTACAAGTTGCCTCGAACGCATCATGCTTTTCCTGTGAATGAATTGACTTATTTGGGAAATGTGATGAATGCTGATGCTGTTTCCTTCTATAGGAATCATGGCGTGCAGCGTATTGCTCCGGCTTATGAAAAGGCTCCGGCAGAAGAAGCGGTATTGATGTTTTGCAAGCATTGTTTGCGTTATAGTATGGGATGGTGTCCCTCTTGGCATAAAGTGCGTTCTCCTTATAGGGAACCTTATTATTTGGTTAGCTCGGATAACAGACGTTTCCGCTTAGAGTTTGATTGTAAAAATTGTCAGATGAAAGTCTATGCTGAAAAGTAAGTACATCGGATTACTGTTTTTGGTGTTGGCTATTTTAATGGCTTGCCAATATCCTTCACCTGTTACTCTGAGTGGGGATATGCCGCAAAAGAAAAGGGATTCTGTCAATTATTTGATGGAACGGCATTATACATTAAACAGTAATTTTGAGGTTACTTCAGATTCGCTTATGTTACAGCAACTGCCATTGGTTGATGTGCTTCCTGTTTTTAAAGGAGAACGGCTGGTGGTAGCGGAGTTTATGATACAAGCTGCTGATAGTGTGGATTCTGTATGGGTAAAGGTAGCACGGGACCAGGAAACAATGGGATGGATACATGAAAAGGAATTGTTGGAGAAAGTAGTTCCTGTGGATTCAGTGTCACAGTTTATTCATTTTTTCAGTAATTCTCATACCATCGCTTTCTTTGTCATATTAGGCTTTTTCGGTATTTGGTATATTCATAGGGCTATTCGTCGCCAGAAGCTGCAATTAATCTGGTTGAATGATATTGATAGCGTTTTTCCTACAGTTCTTTCTTGGTTGGTAGCTACAGCAGCTACGCTTTATGCCAGTATTCAGCATTTTGTTCCGGGAACTTGGGAGCAGTTTTATTATAATCCTTCTTTGAATCCTTTTAGCTTACCTTTTATTCTTTCTCTTTTCATGTTTAATATTTGGGGGATTATTCTTGTGGGGTTGGCTACTTTGGATGATTTGTTTCATCAGACACATATTGAAGCTGCATGTTTTTATTTGTTGGGATTGATGTCCTGCTGTATCTTTTTATATTTGTTTTTTACATTTACTACGTATTACTATTTGGGTTATCCATGTTTATTGGTATATGCTGTATGGTCATTTAATCGTATAAAGCATGCTTCCCGGTATAAATTCAGTTGTGGAAATTGTGGGGCGAAGATAAAGAATAAAGGAGTGTGTCCTCATTGCGGCGCTGTCAATGAATAATTTTATTGTTTGTTTCTTTTAACAAAGGCTCAAGCAGTTTTCTATTGTAAACAGCATTTTCTCTATGTACATACACTAAAACAAATAGGTTTGTTCTAGAAGCTATGGGTATCATTTACAGCAATAATAAAGTTCTTGCTTTTCTTGGTGTGACAGAATAAAAAATAAATTTGATTTGGTAAATGTGGAAACAGAAAGGGAGTTCGTGATGAACCCCCTTTCTGTTTTTGCAAGAATGGTTAGAAGTGATAACGTATATCCACTCCCAGTTGTAAAGGCCTGCTTTTTTGTTCGAATCCTCTATGCATGGTTTCAAAATAGAAGGTTGTATAATCCTTGTTGGTTAAATTACGTCCCCATACATCTATCTGTAAAGCTTTTGTCTGCAAAGAAATGCGCCCGTTCAGTGTTCCGTAAAAACTTTGTGAGACATTGTTTTTTTCAGTCCAATAAATTTTTCCTGCTCCGGTATAGCTCATGCCTAAAGTCAGGCTTTGCATCCAATTGCTTTTATCGAAAAAGAAACTATAATTTGCGCCTGCATTCATGGTATGGCGGGGAACAAATGGTACATAATTGCCGCTATAATCAATTTGCTCTTCTGATGATGTAGTACCTCCGTCATATTTTTTGAATGTGGAATGAGTATATCCATAACTTACATTCATATTCAGGTTTTTGTTGATGGATGCCAGAAAGCTGGCCTCTACTCCATAACTTTCGCTACTACCGGCATTGACCATCATTCGTCCCAAGCCACTATTGACAAATTTGGCGATTTGTTGGTCGTGGGTATCCATGTAGAATGCGGCAAGGTCGGTCTTCAGTTTGCCGTTGAACAAACTGAGATGTGATCCCACTTCGTAATTCCAGCTGTACTCGGGCTTGTAGACAGTTGTTTCTTGTACGTTCAATTCTTTTCCGTAGTTGGGCATGTGTTGCTTGATCATTCCTTCTATCATACCTGCCATAGATTCTGGTGCCTTGTCTAGTATGGCTTCAATCATTTTTTGTTGCATGTCACTTTGTATCAGTTCTGAAAACATCTGTACGTTATAACCTCCGGAACGATATCCTCTGGTTATGCTTACATACATATTGTTTGCAGGGCTGAAATCGTATTTAAAAGCTAGCTTGGGAAGTAGCTGTACATAGTCGTTTTTTTCTTTTCCTTCCAATAGCGGTGCAGCATTCAAATTCCTGAATGGAATATTAAGGGGAGGCATTGCCATTTTAAGAAAGAAATCGAAATCAATATTACTATCCGAGAAATAATTCATAGACATTTTTTCATATTCCAAGCGCAAACCTGCTGTTACTGAAAAGCCTTTCACAAACAGGTCGTTGAATGTAGATTGGTGGTACAGTGCGGTGCTGAATACCGGTGTGTCAAAACTTCCACTTACGCGGATACGGTTGTTCAAAACGTCCAGACTCATTTCAGGGGTACGGGGATCGTCTAAATGAATTTTCTTGAAAGTATTGTTGATGTTTCCTTCGATCATATCGGTCACTCCGTCCTCCATGAAGTTTACCGGACCGGTGGTATGTAGCCATTGATAAAAACCACTAACCCCTGTAACCCATTGCCAGCGCTTGTTGTTTTTGCTTTTAAAAGTAATCTCTTCACTGATGGTATTCAGACGCTGCTTCTGCTCAATGGTATAAATGCTGACAGGCAGGAAATCCTGGTCCATAAACATACGGTCGTTTAAATTCTGGAATCCTGTAACAGCGCTTAAGATAAACTTTTGCGCCTGGTATTCAATATTCAAACCGGTATTGAACAGTCCACGGCGATAAGTACAATCCTGATCGTATGAAATCTTCCCTATGTAGTTTTTATATTTTTCATTCTCTTTGTCGTATCCGTCTATAGCTCCTGTATAGTAATAAGGGTATCCCCCTTCGTCATTATAATCATAGCCTATGGTGAAGTCTAGTTTTAAGTTTTCTGAAGGCAGCCAGATAGCATGTATTCGTCCGCCTCCCGCTTCCATATTATCTACTTTTTTCCCATTGAGCGAATTGCGGAAGAATCCGTCTGATCCCTCATAATAACCACCGGCGGAGAAAGCGAAACAGTCACTCCAACGGTGGTAATGGGTTAATGAAGCACTGCGGTAGTTACTTTTTGTTCCATAACTCAGTTTTACGTCTGTTCCCTGATAGGAGAATGGAGAGCGGGTATGTACCTTGATTAGTCCCCCCATGGTATTGCGTCCGTACAAGGTTCCTTGTGGACCGCGAAGAATATCAATACGTTCTATATCATAAAAATTGAAATCAAATGCAGATTTGTCAATGTAAGGGATATTGTCCACATACAAACCTACCGCAGGAGTATTGATACGCGATCCGATTCCCCGGATGTAAATGGCTGAGGTGAGTCTTGAACCATAGTCGGGCATAAAGAAATTGGGTACCAGTGAACTCACGTTCTTTAAAGTGGTGATTTGGTTTGCTTGCATATCTTTTTGGGAGAGTAAAGATACGGCTGTAGGAAGTTCCCTTAATTTTCCGGTTTCTTTAGGTGAAGCGATAACTACCACCTCTTCTATATCAATGACTTTTGTAGTGTCCTTAGGCAGCGTGTTGATATCTTCAGCAAAAGTTGTTGCAGCCAGCAGGCAGGATGTAATGAATAAAATGTTTTTTCTCATATTTATTGTTTGGTTTTATTTGATACATCACGGATAACCAGAGTTGCTACAAGTTTCTACCAGGCGGAAAATTTATATATTCCACTCTGTATAATCCATGATGGAGAATGATTCCGGCTGCAAAGTAACGGTAAACCTGATATGTGTGCAATCCTAATAAATGAGGATTTTATATTCTGTCTGCTTCAATGTAGCCATTCATCACAGCATAAACGGTAAGACCGGAAACAGACTTGATGCCCAGTTTTTCAGTAATGTTCTTGCGGTGGGAGATAACGGTGGTCAGGCTGATATTAAGTTTGTCGGCTATCTCTTTGTTGATAAGTCCTTTGGTGATAAGTATCAATACTTCTATTTCCCGGACAGACAATTCATGTTCCGTTTTTTCTATGTGCATTGCTTTATCTGCTGCTTGTTTTCTTGCCTGATGTCCATATTGGCGCAATTGATGGATGTCTTTTATCAAAGAACCTTCATCTTGGTAGATATTCAGTTTGGGAACACCGGATAATTGAGGCTGGTTGTCACCTCCTGCTAATACAATTGTTTTTGGTTTACGAAGTAAAAAGAAGGAAGTATGTTCAAAATAGATTTGGGCAGAGATAAAATAATGGGCATACATGTCCGGTGTGTCATCCGTCAGCTCACCAAAGGAATGGAATACACGGATAGTAGCCATTGGAATGATATCTTCCAAAATGTTTTTTAACCCCAGGCAAGTGAGGGTATTTGGGTCTACTATGGCTATTTCGGGATGATGCATGATGTTTTCTTTGGTGCAAAGATACATATCTTTTATAAAAAACAGATTCATAAAGACAAAGAAATCTTCTTTTAGGCAACATCACCAATCATTTATTTGTAGGGGCGCATTTGAATGCGCCCGCATATGTGCTGTAAATCATTTTCGGATAGGTTCAATCTGTCATTACTCCTAAATAAGTGGCTGCTGCTTCAGCACATTTTTCTCCATCGATACCTGCTGAAACAATTCCTCCGGCGTAACCTGCTCCTTCTCCACAAGGAAATAACCCATTGACAGTGACATGTTGCAGTGTCTCATTATCTCGCAGGATCCGTACCGGAGCCGACGTGCGTGTTTCTACACCAATCATCACTGCTTCATTGGTCAGGAAGCCATGGCTGCTCTTTCCGAATTGTTGGAAACCTTTGCTCAAACGGTCGGTAATGAATGCAGGCATCCAAAAATGCAGGGGAGAGGAAACTAATCCCGGACTATACGAACTGTCGGGTAAATCATAGCTTAGTTTTTTGCGGGTGAAGTCCACCATTCGTTGTGAAGGTGCGGTTTGGCGCATATTGCCTTGCTGCCAGCAGGAGGCCTCCAATGCTTCTTGGAAATACATCATGGTTAATGGACAATGGTCGGTAGTCCATTGACCATGATTTTTATTAGTGGCTTTTAATTCTTCACTTTTCGTTTTTAATTCTTCTGTAAAAAGATTATTTTCCGCCAGATCTTCCGGCCTGATTTCTACCACCATGCCGGAGTTGCTCCATTTGGAGCCGCGGTTGCTGGGACTCATGCCGTTTACTACAATCTGATGCGGACCGCTTGCGGCAGGAACAACAAATCCTCCCGGACACATACAAAAACTATAGACACCACGTCCTTCTACTTGTGTCACAAAGCTATATTCAGCGGCAGGCAGATACTTTCCACGTCCGTTTTTATTATGATATTGTATTTGGTCAATCAGCATGGACGGGTGTTCCAAACGTACTCCTACTGCAATTCCTTTGGTTTCCATCTCTATACCATTGTCATACAACCACTGATACACATCCCGTGCGGAATGTCCGGTAGCCAGAATAACAGGTCCTTTGAAAGTCTTTCCGGTATTTGTTTCTATACCTGTGATTTTGTTTTTTTCTATAATAAGGGAATCCATTCGTGTTTCGAAATGCACTTCACCACCACATTCTATGATGGTATTCCGCATATTTTCAATCACACGCGGCAACTTGTCTGTACCGATGTGGGGATGGGCATCTGCCAGGATGGAGGTACTGGCGCCATGTTGGCAGAATACATTCAGAATTTTGTTCACATTCCCTCGCTTTTTGCTTCGGGTATAGAGTTTGCCGTCTGAATAGGCTCCTGCTCCTCCTTCTCCGAAACTGTAGTTGCTTTCAGGGGCAACTTTGTGCTCACGGCTGATACGGGCGATATCTATTTTTCTATCGCGTACATTCTTACCTCGTTCCACTACGACAGGCCGGAGTCCTAACTCTATTAATCGCAAGGCAGCAAAAAGTCCGCCCGGTCCTGCTCCCACGACAATGACTTGTGGTTTCCCATCTACCTTATTATATATAGTACGGGTGAACTCCTCATCTTGTGGCATTTCATTAATATATAGGCGTACTTTCAAATTTACATAGATGGTGCGTTGACGTGCGTCTATGCTCCTTTTTAAGATGCGAAGGGCATGGATGGTACGTATATCCAATCCCTTGTCATGTCCGATGAACTGTTTCAGTGACTGTTCGTTGGCTGCTTGTTCAGGCAAGACTCTTATTTGAAATTCCTGTATCATGGTTCTTATTTGGATTGTTCGCCTTCCGGCATTAATTTTTTACGGTAATAAGAATTGGCGGTATATAGTGCGGCGGCAGGGTTGTGTCCTGTCACACGGTCTTTGGTCACTAAAGTTGTAGTATAGGCATTAGAGTACTTGTAGAATAAACTGTCATGTCCCACACATAGTCCGATAACCACGTTCAACTCTGTATGTGCTTGGTTGAGAAGGCGTGCTTGTAGGATAGGGTTACACATTGCCGCACCGATTTTTTCACATTCTTTGGGGATTCCGATAGAGGATTTGGCTATTCCGGCTACTTTGCAGATTACTGAATATACCTCAAAGCCGTTAGCACGGAGGATGCGGGCAAAAATACGGGCTTCATTCACCAGTCCGATACAATAGGCAATTCCTAGTTTTTTATATCCCATCTTGCGTGCGAAAGTCATGATTTCTTCCACACGGGTTAATCGGCAGTAACCTTCATATTCCACTTCGGCACTGGCTGCCATTATCTTGTTGTTGTCGTTATATTGTTTCAACGCCCATTCCAAATCTTCTTGTTCCAAATGGGTAGTCAGACAAAATTCAGGGTAAGTGCGCTCTTTGAACTTGCAGTTCTGTGTGCCGCAGTCTATGCAGGTCGGGGGGTATGATTGTTCTTTTGTCATTTTATATCATTATTCAAATTAAGTTTTCTCTTATTTATCTCATCCAAACAAAGCCCGGAACGCTTCTTCTACCTTCCTTACCGGAATGATTTCTATCTTTAATTTTGATGTATCCATTCCTTGCAAATTATGTTTCGGTATAAGAATTTGTTTGAAACCTAATTTCTCTGCTTCTCCGATGCGTTGCTCAATACGGTTTACAGGTCGGATCTCACCACTCAGTCCTACTTCACCCGCCATGCAGGTGTCACGTTCTATTTCCGTATCCATATTGCTGGATAGAATGGCACTGATGACAGACAGGTCGATGGCCGGATCATTCACTTTCAATCCACCTGCGATATTCAAAAAGACATCTTTTTGTGCCAGTTTGAATCCTACCCGTTTTTCAAGTACTGCCAGAAGCATGTTCATACGTCGTAAATCAAATCCGGTGGCAGAACGTTGCGGATTCCCATATACTGCCGAACTGACTAAAGCCTGTGTTTCAATCAAGAAAGGGCGGACTCCTTCTATGGCAGAGGCGATAGCAACCCCGCTCATCCCGTCATGGTCTTGGCTAAGCAACAGTTCGGACGGGTTGCTCACTTGGCGCAAACCGTTTTGGCGCATTTCATAAATGCCCAGTTCGGCGGTGCTTCCGAAACGGTTCTTGATGCTGCGGAGAATGCGGTACATATAATGTTGGTCACCTTCAAATTGCAATACGGTGTCTACAATATGTTCCAGTACCTTGGGGCCGGCAATGCTTCCTTCTTTATTGATATGGCCGATCAGAATGACCGGCGTATTTGTTTCTTTGGCAAATTTTAAAATAGAAGCGGAACATTCACGTACCTGTACCAAACTGCCGGGAGAAGAGTCTATCGTTTCGGTTGAGATGGTTTGAATAGAGTCGATGATCACTAAATCGGGTCGTGTATTCTTGATATGGACGTAAATCTGCTCCAACGAAGTTTCACAGACTATCAGGCAGTCGGAAGAATTATGCGGGATACGGTCTGCACGCAGTTTTAATTGCCGGGCACTCTCTTCTCCCGATATATACAATACTTTTTTGTCAGGCAGATGAAGTACGGTTTGCAGCACCAAAGTGGATTTGCCTATCCCCGGTTCACCGCCCAGTAGAACGAGTGATCCCGGTACTAAACCGCCTCCCAATACCCGGTTCAGTTCTTCGTCGTGCATATCAATTCGAGGTTCGTCCCCTCCGGTAATGTCATTCAGTGTGACAGGCTTGCTTTTTACGGATTCCAGGCCGGATACCGGTCTTTTGTTTGCAGGTTCCTTGCGTATAATTTCTTCTACGTATGTGTTCCATGCACCGCAAGACGGACATTTCCCTACCCATTTGGGTGAATCCTGCCCACAGTTGGTGCATACATATACAGTCTTTTCCTTTGCCATATTCTTACGGGATAATTAAAACAGCGCAACTTGAGGCTGAATTTGTACAAAGGTAAGGAAATAGTTCTGCATATCAACATGGGCAGGATAAAAAAGTTTTGTCTTATTTCTGCTTTAATAAAAAGCATTCTTATATTTTATCGCAAAAAAATGGGAAATTGTGATAGATTGTAGGAAATTGTTTTTATATTTGCATCGTTCAAATAAAAAACAGAAGAAGAACAATAATAAAATGACGATATACTATCTCCATACAACCACCACATTAGGGATGGGGCACATGACAACTACAATGTCCACATCCACAACAATGACCCCTCGGGGTTAAGGATAGTATATGTGTTTCTACGTGATACACGCTTACGGACGTAAGCAAAACAAGCTTTTAATTTTATTTTTTTAGTGTAAACAGATACAGTTTCTTTTCGTTGTCATGCTGGGTGAAACGAAAGTAGATTCTTTACCGGACTTGAAATGGCTCGGAGGACAGAATGGCAAAAGAAGCTGGAATAAAAATAGATAATTGCATGAAAGTTATGAAATTCGGCGGGACATCCGTAGGTTCCGTGAACAGCATTTTAAGCGTCAAACAGATAGTAGAGGCAGTTGAAGAGCCCGTAATTGTAGTTGTGTCGGCATTGGGCGGTATAACTGACAAGTTAATCAATACTTCGCAGATGGCTGCCAATGGGGATTCCGCATACGAGAAAGAATACCGTGAAATTGTGAATCGTCACATTGAAATGGTATATACCGTAATTCCGGCAGGTAATGAGCGTACTGTTTTATTGGATAAGGTCAATGAATTGTTGAGTGAACTGAAGGATATTTTTCAGGGAATTTATCTGATAAAGGACTTGTCGTCTAAAACATCGGCTACTATTGTAAGTTATGGTGAGCGCTTGTCGTCTATTATTGTAGCTTCGTTGATAAAGGGGGCTGTATGGTATGACTCCCGCAACTTCATTAAGACTGAAAAAAAACATGCCAAACATATTCTGGATTCCGAACTGACCACTCGTTTGGTTAAAGAGACTTTCCAGAAATTACCGGAAGTGGCATTGGTTCCCGGATTTATCTCTACTGATAAGAACAGTGGTGAAGTGACCAATTTGGGACGTGGCGGTTCAGATTATACCGCTTCTGTCATAGCTGCGGCACTGAATGCGGATAGCTTGGAAATATGGACGGATGTGGATGGTTTCATGACGGCAGACCCGCGTGTAATCAGTACGGCCTATACCATTAATGAGTTGAGCTATGTGGAAGCGATGGAGCTTTGTAACTTTGGAGCGAAAGTGGTTTATCCGCCGACTATTTATCCGGTATGCCATAAGAATATTCCTATTCTGATTAAGAATACATTCAATCCTCAAGGCGAGGGAACTATCATAAAGCAGGAAGTGAATTCCGGTTCTAAAGCCATTAAAGGTATCTCATCCATCAATGATACGAGTTTGATTACGGTTACCGGTCTGGGAATGGTGGGAGTGATCGGAGTGAATTTCCGGATTTTTAAAGCATTGGCACAAAACGGCATCAGCGTGTTTATGGTATCGCAGGCATCTTCCGAGAACAGTACTTCTATCGGTGTGCGTAATCAAGATGCGGCGCTGGCTTGTGAAGTGCTGAATGAGGAATTCTCCAAAGAAATAGAAATGGGGGAAATCAGTCCGGTTGTTGCCGAAATGAATTTGGCTACCATTGCCATTGTCGGTGAGAACATGAAACATACACCGGGCATCGCCGGTAAGCTGTTCGGAACTTTAGGCCGTAACGGCATTAGTGTGATTGCTTGTGCGCAAGGTGCCTCGGAAACCAATATCTCTTTCGTGGTAGAATCCAAGTCACTGCGCAAATCATTGAATGTGATTCATGATTCGTTCTTCCTGTCCGAATATCAGGTGCTGAACCTTTTTATCTGCGGTACAGGTACGGTAGGAGGCAGTTTGATAGAGCAAATCCGTTGTCAGCAACAAAAGTTGATGCAGGAACGCGGTTTGAAGCTGAAAGTGGTAGGTATAGCCGATGGACATCATGCGTTGTTTACCCGTGCAGGCGTAGACTTGTCACATTATAAGGAAGAGTTGGCAGAGAAAGGAATGCCTTCGTCCACCCAGGTGTTGCATGACGAGATTATAGGTATGAATATATTCAACTCTGTGTTTGTGGATTGTACAGCCAGTGCAGAAGTTGCATCCTTATATAAAGATTTTCTGATGAATAATATTTCGGTGGTAGCTGCCAACAAGATTGCCGCTTCTTCCGAATACTCCGTTTACAGTGAACTGAAACAAATAGCCCGCCGTCGCGGTGTGAAATTCTTGTTTGAAACCAATGTAGGTGCAGGGCTACCCATTATCAACACAATCAATGACTTGATAAACAGCGGAGACAAGATCTTGAAAATAGAGGCGGTATTGAGCGGTACGCTGAATTACATCTTTAACAAAATCAGCGCGGACATTCCTTTCAGCAAGACCATCAAAATGGCACAGGAAGAGCGCTACTCGGAACCCGATCCGCGTATTGACCTGAGTGGCAAGGATGTGATTCGTAAACTGGTTATTCTGGCTCGTGAAGCCGGATATAAATTGGAACAGGAAGATGTGGAAAAACATCTTTTTGTACCGAATGATTTCTTTGAAGGCCCGTTGGAGGAGTTCTGGAAGAAAGTACCTTCCCTGGATACGGATTTTGAATCACGCCGTCAAAAGCTGGAGGATGAAAACAAACGCTGGCGTTTTGTAGCCAAACTGGAAGATGGGAAAGGCAGTGTGTCTTTGCAGGAAGTGGACAGCAAACATCCGTTCTATGGTCTGGAAGGCAGCAACAACATTATTCTGCTTACAACCGAGCGATATAAAGAGTATCCGATGATGATACAAGGATATGGGGCCGGTGCCAGTGTGACTGCCGCCGGAGTATTTGCCGATATCATGAGCATCGCTAATATTTAGGCTTATGAAACATATTATTATTTTAGGCGACGGTATGGCCGACTGGCCTGCCGAATCACTGGGAAACAAAACATTGCTGCAATACTCCAGTACACCTTATATGGATAAGTTGGCCGCTATGGGACGTACCGGGAGGTTGGTTACAGTTGCTCCCGGATTTCATCCGGGTAGTGAAGTGGCGAATATGTCTGTTATGGGCTATAATTTACCGAAGGTGTACGAAGGCCGTGGGCCGTTGGAAGCAGCAAGCATCGGGGTGGAGTTGCAACCGGGCGATATGGCTATGCGTTGTAACATTATCTGCATCGAAGATGAGAAGATAAAAAATCACTCCGCCGGACATATCACTACCGAAGAAGCTGATGTGCTGGTTAGATATTTGGAAGAAAAATTGGGTTCTGACCGGATTCATTTCTATACCGGTGTACAATATCGCCATTTGTTGGTGATAAAAGGGGGAAATAAACAATTGGACTGCACCCCGCCCCATGATGTGCCTTTGCAGCCTTTCCGTCCGCTCATGGTGAAGGCGGAAGTACCGGAGGCGCAGGAAACAGCCGGATTGATAAATAATCTTATCCTGGCTTCCCAGGAATTGTTGGCAGATCATCCGGTTAATCAAAAACGTATAGCCGAAGGCAAAGATCCTGCTAATAGTATCTGGCCTTGGAGTCCGGGGTATCGCCCGCAGATGGAACCTCTCTCCGGGAAGTATCCGGCCATAAAGAAAGGGGCTGTTATTTCAGCGGTGGACTTAATCAATGGCATAGGACATTATGCAGGATTACGCCGTATTGCTGTAGAGGGGGCTACCGGTTTATATAATACGAATTATGAGAATAAGGTGGCTGCGGCATTGGAAGCATTGAAGACGGACGACTTTGTGTATCTGCATATTGAGGCCAGTGATGAGGCCGGTCACGAAGGAGATTTTAAGTTGAAGCAGTTTACTATTGAAAATCTGGACAAACGTGTTGTAAGACCTGTTTATGAAGCAGTGAAGGATTGGGATGAGCCTGTGGCTATCGCCGTGCTTCCGGATCATCCTACGCCTTGCGAACTCCGTACCCATACGGCCGAACCTGTGCCTTTCCTTATCTATTATCCCGGTATAGAACCGGACTGTGTGCAGACCTTTGATGAAGTGGCATGTGTGGAAGGCAGTTATGGAATATTGAAAGAAGATGAGTTTATGAATGAATTTATGAAAAAATAATGTGGCAGTTTGCTAATTTGCCCCAATGGCAACCCTCCATGCAAAGCCCTTGGCACATTAGCACATTGACGCATTGAAAAATTGTTTATTATGAAATATTACAGTACGAATCACCAGGCTTCCGATGCTTCTCTGGAAGAAGCTGTAGTGAAGGGGCTGGCTTCTGACAAAGGTTTGTATATGCCCAAGGCCATCAAGCCATTGCCGCAAGAGTTTTATGATCAGATTGAGAATCTGTCGTTTCAGGAAATTGCTTATCGCGTGGCCGATGCTTTCTTCGGTGAGGATGTTCCTGCTGAAACACTGAAGCAGATCGTTTATGATACATTGAGTTTTGATGTTCCTGCCGTAAAGGTAAAGGATAATATTTACTCTTTGGAACTGTTTCATGGTCCCACATTGGCATTTAAAGATGTAGGTGGACGTTTCATGGCCCGTTTGTTGGGCTACTTCATTAAAAAAGAAGGGCAAAAGCAGGTGAATGTACTGGTTGCGACTTCGGGGGATACCGGTAGTGCTGTAGCCAATGGCTTCCTCGGAGTGGAAGGTATTCATGTGTATGTGCTTTATCCGAAAGGAAAAGTCAGTGAAATTCAGGAAAAGCAGTTCACTACTCTGGGGCGGAATATCACAGCGTTAGAAGTGGACGGTACTTTTGATGACTGTCAGGCATTGGTTAAGAATGCGTTTATGGATGCTGATTTGAATGCGCACATGAAATTGACTTCTGCCAACTCCATCAATGTGGCTCGTTTCCTGCCACAGGCATTTTATTACTTCTATGCCTACGCACAGTTAAAGAAAGAAGGAAAAGCGGATCATCTGGTAGTGTGCGTACCTAGCGGAAACTTTGGTAATATCACCGCCGGACTATTTGGTAAACGCATGGGCTTGCCTGTCAAGCGTTTTATTGCAGCCAATAACCGGAATGATATTTTCTACCAATACTTACAGACCGGAAAATACAATCCTCGTCCTTCCATAGCTACTATTGCCAATGCAATGGATGTGGGAGATCCAAGTAATTTTGCCCGTGTACTGGCATTGTACGGTAACAGTCATGCTGCCATAACAGCGGATATCTCTGGTGCGACTTATACGGATGAACAGATTCGTGAAACGGTGGGTGAGGTATATCGGGAAACCGGTTACTTGCTCGATCCGCATGGAGCCTGCGGTTATCGTGCTTTATCCGAAGGATTGTCCCCCAGCGAAACGGGTATTTTCCTGGAAACGGCACATCCGGCTAAATTCCTGGAAACTGTGGAAGGTATCATTGGAGACAAAGTGGAGATTCCCGCCAAACTGCAAGCGTTTATGAAAGGAACCAAACAAAGTGTTCCGATGGAAAAAGACTTTGAAAGTTTCAAAGGCTATTTGATGAAAGAATAGCTTTTAGAAATAGATATCTGATAAGAAAAGAGGGGGCAAAAGTCCAAAGTAACTATCCAATGGTTCACCGTAGGGGCGGATTGAATAGTTACTTTGGGCTTGTTTACATAAAGAACAAAAAAGTTCCGTCACAGCAACGTGCTCATTACTAGTTGCTTTCTGTGTAAAAGATTCTCAAATCTCCTTCAATCGGTATGCTTCCGGCTATCGAATCCTGTTACGTATGTAACAAAAGTTTGTTCCTACCGTATCTTTCACTCCGTTTCATTTGATATTTCACTTGGGTGAAGCAACTGTTTCACTTAGGCGAAAACGGCTGTTCACCTAAGTGAAATCGCCTCTTCACTCGGGTGAAGCAACAAATGCAGATGGGCAAAAATACGCCTTATGACGCTCTCCTGCAAGGAAGTAACCGCAACTATGGCACAGGAATTAGAACAACCGATATACGTCAAGCCGAATTTGATAGCGGAGAATGGAAAACCGTTTTAGGGGAATTTAGAATGTTTTTTCACATTATATTGTTGATTTACAGAGAGATACTGCGCATGATCCGGAATGGTTGATGCGTGTCTTTATTTTATTTCTTCCAGCAACTTCCCGAACGAAGTGAATGTCCGTTGTTTCCCGCCCCAGGTGAGGTACAAGGCATCGGGAGTGATGACTTGTAGATGGGGCAGACCGGCAGGAGCGTTTTGGGTTTGCAGACAAGTATATCCGTGACGGTTCAGTGCGTTGATAGTCCAGTGCAATAAGGTTTCGTCTGTCGCTTCCACCGTTATTTCCTGCTTTCCATTCACGGTTGGATAGTAGATGCCATGATCATAATCGAACCGGATATTACTGTGTGAGAACAGCGTGTCCATCCGATGGTTCAGAATCATATCTTCCGTCACTCCGCATTGCAGTCCTGTTTCTTTGGACAGCAGCCAAAGCTTGTCCGACAGTACCAGGGCTTGTTCTATGTCATGGGTGGATAGCAGGATGGCCTTGTTTTGCTCCACCGCCAACTGATGCAGCAAAGTCATGATTTCTATGCGGCTCACCACGTCCAGAAAAGCGGTCGGCTCATCCAAGATGATAAGCGGACATTCCTGAACCAATGCTTTGGCTATCATTACCTTTTGCCGTTCTCCGTCCGAAAGTTCGGCGGTGTGGCTTTCGGCTTTGTGGGCAATGCCTACGGCATCCAATGCCTCTTTGATAATGAGATGGTCTTTGGGATGGAGCCGTCCGAAGAAGCCTGTATGCGGCTGGCGTCCCAAAGCTACCAGTTCATACACGGTCAGCCCTCCGGCTTGTGTCTTGTCTGTCAGGACTACACCGATGGTGCGCGAACGTTCCTTTTCCGAATAATGCTGCAAAGGCTTGCCCAGCAATTGCAAATCTCCTGCCAGTGAAGGTTGCGAAGCGGACAGGGTGCGGAGTAAAGTCGATTTTCCGGCCCCGTTTGCTCCAAGCAGACTGGTCAGTTCTCCCGGATAGAGTCCGAAAGAAAGGTGTTCGTGCACTTTCTTTTCTCCTTTGTGGGTACGATAACCTATGCACAGGTCTGTGGCGGTGATGACAGCTTGCTTTTTCCTCAGTTGTAAAACT
>ERZ791615.211-NODE-211-length-30107-cov-2.79426_pt1 | contig 30107 bp, 27 predicted proteins | sample MGYA00510273_ERZ791615 | MGnify/ENA primary metagenome ERZ791615 (study PRJEB30046, sample SAMN00715185) | human gut metagenome | study: EMG produced TPA metagenomics assembly of the A metagenome-wide association study of gut microbiota in type 2...
TGGAAAACGCCCTTGGGCTTCCCGCTCAGAAGAAATCATGGCTGCCAAAGAAAGTCAGGAAGCTGCCGAAGCGGAAAAGAGACTGGCCGAAGAGGTAAAAGAGAAGGAGAAAGAAATCAAGGAAGAAGAAGCTGAAAACTCTACAGAGGAGAAAGAGGCAACCGAAGCTAAGATTACCGTGGAAGGTAAAGTTTCCATAGAAAAAAAGGTGATCTCGGCGGAAGGTGGAAAGAAAACAACTTAAAACGCAAATATTTTGGCTAGCAATTTTATCAAACGGGCTATTACAGGTGTGCTTTTCGTCGCCATTCTGGTGGGATGCATCCTTTACACATCATTCAGTTTCGGTATACTGTTCATAATCATTAGCGCCTTGACTATTTATGAGTTTGGACAACTAGTAAATATGCGTGCTGACGGAGTAAACGTAAATAAAACGATTATCATGCTGGGAGGAGCTTATCTCTTCCTTGCAGTAATGGGCTTCTGTATTGATGCAGCTGATTCCAAGATCTTTATTCCTTACGTACTGCTACTGCTCTACTTAATGATTAGCGAGTTATACCTGAAAAAGGAAAATCCGGTGCTGAACTGGGCATATTCTATGCTTAGCCAGCTATACATCGGTCTGCCATTCGCACTACTGAACGTACTTGCTTTCCACAATGATCCCAGTTCGGAATACAGCAGTGTTAGCTACAACCCGATTTTGCCGTTATCTATCTTCATCTTCCTTTGGTTGAGTGACACAGGTGCATATTGCATCGGTTCGCTGATCGGAAAGCATCGTTTGTTCGAACGTATTTCTCCTAAGAAATCGTGGGAAGGCTCTATCGGCGGAGGTATCGTTGCTATTGGTTCTTCCTTTATACTGGCACATTATTTTCCGTTCATGTCGATGTGGCAATGGGCAGGATTGGCGCTGGTAGTTGTAGTGTTCGGAACTTGGGGTGACTTGACAGAATCATTGCTAAAACGCCAACTTCACGTAAAAGATTCCGGTACAATTCTTCCGGGACACGGAGGCATGCTTGATCGGTTCGACAGTTCATTAATGGCTATACCGGCAGCAGTAGTCTATCTTTATGCTCTCACTTGGGTTTAAATCTGTATATTCAGAATAGAGATAAAAAATAAAGGTTGGGAAACTTTCTTTGCGAAAATTATCCCGACCTTTTTTTACACACAGTTACATAGGTTAGGTTATTTATCTGATTACAGATGTAGCATGTACATCTTTAGCTTTCTCCGGCACACCGACCGGATGTTCCAAGTCAAGTACTACCACTACTCCTTCTCCATTTTCTTCAGAGTTAATCGTTACCTTAAAACCTTTCATCGTAGTTTCACCTTCTTTGGGTGTCGGGTAGAACTTTTCCAAATTATAGGAAACTCGTCCCCACCCCCAATAGTCTGTTACATCATCATACGTATTATAACGTAACTCCAAATGAACATAGCCGTCTTCACCGATGCTTAAAGTTTCCGGAGTTTCGGGTTCACCCGGCTCAGTTGCTATCTTATTCTCCACGAGACTGATGCGATGTTTTTCACTGCGAGGCAAATTCTGGCGGAAGATAATGTTCAGAAACTTTCCTCCCAGCCACATATCACCCTGATAAATCAAAATAGGATCATTTCCAAATTCTTCTTCATTTTCAGCAGTCATTTCCTCAACTTCCTTAGTCAACACTTCCTGAATACCTTCCATTTTCACCTGAACACCTTTTTCATCACTCATGTCAGCCAAAGGATTGAAAAAGGATACCACACGTTCACCATCCACAGGTTTGAACCAAGGTATAGAAGTAGCAACCGGATCGATGATTCCCCAACGGTCACCTACCAAATAATAACCTCCTCCACCGGTAGTCCGGACCGTAGCCCAGTCCCAACTGAAATCTCCGATAGAATATCCATCATCATCATCACATGATTGCAACATTGGCATTAGTGCCAGTACTAACATACCTAAAAGCCACTTAAATTTTTTCATATCTGTTCCTTTCTTTTTTAGTCTTCTGCTTAATAAATAAAAAAGCCGTGCAATTACTGCATCGGCTTTACGTTTATTCAGAAAAATCGTTTATTCAGAAAAAGAAAGTTATTTTTTCAACAGCTTCACTATTCCATGAGCTGCATGACAGGGAGCACCGGCAGGTCCCAACCGTTCCGCCACATAATCATATCCAGTAAGCATTTCCTTCTTATACACTTCATTTTCAAGAAGATTAGCCAGTTCACACTGCATATTCTTTACCGTCATGGTATCAGCAACCAACTCTTTAACAACCTCACAGTCGGCAATCAGATTAACCAATGAAATATATTTCACAGTCAGAATGTGACGTCGTAGGAACGAAATAACTTTTCCAATCGGAGTATGATAGCAAACCACCTGAGGAACACGAAACAAAGCTGTTTCGAGAGTAGCCGTTCCCGATGTCACCAAAGCCGCATCTGCATGCTGTAAAATGCGGTATGTCTGTCCGAATATAATTTTTACGTTCGCCTGCCCCACATACTTTTCATAATATTCCGGGGTAATGCCGGGCGCACCGGCTAATACCAGTTGATAATCCGGGAAAGCAGAAGCAGCTTTCAGCATATCAGGCAAATTATCCTTGATTTCTTGCTTCCGACTACCTGCCAGCAAAGCAATAACCGGTTTATTCTCCAACTGGTTTGCTGCAATAAACGCAGCAAAGTCTTTCGGGTTCATTTCCTGATAAGCAGCCACTTCGTCCACGGTAGGGTTTCCTACATAGTGAATGGGATACTGATGCTTCCCTTCAAAAAACTCAACTTCAAAAGGAAGTATAGAGAACAATTCGTCTACATCACGTTTGATATTCTTGATGCGATACTCCTTCCATGCCCATATCTTAGGAGATATATAATAGTAGACCGGTATTTGTGTCTTTGCATGAACAAATTTGGCAATATCAAGGTTGAACCCCGGATAATCCACCAAAATTACGACATCCGGATTCCAAGCAACAATGTCTTCTTTGCAACGTTTCATATTTGCAAAGATAGTGCGCAAATGAAGCAATACAGGAATAAATCCCATATATGCCAGCTCTTTATAATGCTTCACCATTTTGCCGCCAACAGCAGCCATTAGGTCGCCCCCGAAAAAGCGAAAATCGGCTTGCGGATCTGCCGTTTTCAAGGCACTCATCAAGTGGGAAGCGTGCAAGTCACCGGAAGCCTCACCAACAATCAGATAATACTTCATGATAGTTGAAGGTTCTTAATTGAACCACTTATTAAGCTCGTCCATAAAACCATAAGCCGTCACGTCAACAGTAGTCGGGGTGATAGCTACATAGCCGTTAACCAACGCCCAATGATCGTTTTTCTCATTTTCCGGTTCATGATCGGTAAATTCACCGGTTAACCAAAAATAATTTGTATCATTCAAACGGGGACAAGGAGTCCATTCCCCGGTCCAACGTCCCTTTGCCTGTTCACAAATCCTTATTCCTTTGATATCGGCAGTATTCGGGAAGTTCACATTCAAACAAGTTAAAGGAGGAAGTCCTTTCTCCAATATCATAGCAGATATCTTGCGTACATAGAGTCCCGTAGCTTCAAAATCCGCATCATGGTCATGGTTACAAAGCGAAAAGCCAATAGAAGGAATACCATTCAGACAACCTTCAACCACCACTCCCATAGTACCGGAATAATGCATATTAGTTGCCGAATTATCTCCATGATTAATGCCTCCGACCACAAGATCCGGTTCTCGGTCGAGAACGGTATTGCGCGCCAGCTTGATGCAGTCGGTAGGCGTTCCCGTACACTTATAGACTGTTAATCCGACTTCTTTCTTGACCAGTTGATAATGAACAGGCTGCGTCACCGTCAGCGCACATCCGCTACCGGAACGCGGAGAGTCAGGAGCCATGACCACAATGTCCCCAAGAGGACGAAGAAATCTCACTAATTCATTAATACCCTTGGCCATAACCCCATCGTCATTGGAAACGAGTATCAACGGCTTCTTATTTTCCATATATTCAATCCTTTCCTTTTTTAGAAGCCGTACCTCCAAACCCTCTTTCCTCCAGATGAAAAAGTATCTTCCTTCCCTGTTTCTACCCGTTTACAAATCTTAATCTTCTGCAAGCGAGCAAAAAAAGAAATAAATATCCAATATAAATATGTATATTTGCAAGCTCATAAAGAGAAAGGTAGATGATGAACCTGTCGAAGTTTGGTATCTGTTTCGTCCGACAGTTATTAACAAAACAGGTGACTTATCAACAGAAATTGCAAAGTTTCTCTTTTTTCGTAGGCGCTCTAAGGATTTATCACTTATTTCGCTGCCAATAAATTTAGAGAATATGGGAAAAATTATTGCTTTGGCTAATCAAAAAGGTGGTGTAGGAAAAACAACGACTACGATCAATCTCGCAGCTTCGCTTGCTACACTCGAAAAAAAGGTACTCGTAGTAGACGCCGACCCGCAAGCTAATGCCTCCTCCGGTCTGGGAGTGGACATCAAGCAGTCGGAATGTACTATCTATGAATGTATCATTGACAGAGCCAACGTACAGGACGCTATCCATGACACCGAAATTGATTCTTTAAAAGTAATCTCTTCGCACATCAATCTTGTAGGAGCAGAGATTGAAATGCTGAACCTCCCAAACCGCGAAAAGATACTGAAAGAAGTACTTACTCCTTTGAAGAAAGAATATGACTATATCCTGATAGACTGTTCTCCTTCATTAGGACTTATTACAATCTTATGCCCTGACGGCAGCCGATTCTGTGATTATCCCCGTGCAGGCCGAATATTTTGCTCTCGAAGGGATCAGCAAACTGCTGAACACAATCAAGATTATCAAGTCGAAATTGAATCCGGCATTGGAAATCGAAGGTTTCCTGCTGACGATGTACGATTCACGCCTGCGCCAGGCAAACCAAATCTACGATGAAGTAAAACGCCACTTCCAGGAACTGGTGTTCAACACCGTAATTCAACGAAATGTAAAACTGAGCGAGGCTCCCAGCTACGGTGTCCCGACTATTCTTTATGATGCGGACTCCACCGGTGCCAAGAACCACCTGGCTCTTGCTAAAGAGATTATTAACCGTAATAAATAAGTAACGAAGAAGATATGGCAACACAAAGAAGAAATGCATTAGGACGCGGACTTGACGCCTTGCTCTCAATGGATGATGTGAAAACCGAAGGTTCTTCTTCCATTAACGAAATAGAGTTAGCTAAGATTTCAGTCAACCCTAACCAGCCTCGCCGTGAGTTTGACGAAACGGCCTTGCAGGAACTGGCTGATTCAATAGCGGAAATAGGTATCATCCAACCGATCACTTTACGTAAGGTATCGGACAATGAATACCAAATTATCGCAGGTGAACGCCGCTACCGTGCTTCACAGAGAGCCGGATTAAAAACAATCCCTGCTTACATCCGCACAGCCGACGACGAAAACATGATGGAAATGGCGCTGATCGAGAATATCCAGCGTGAAGACCTGAATGCTGTAGAAATCGCATTGGCTTATCAACATCTGCTAGACCAATATGAACTGACCCAAGAACGCCTTAGCGAGCGTATCGGCAAGAACCGGACGACTATCGCCAATTACTTGCGTCTGCTCAAGCTACCCGCTCCTATCCAAATGGCGCTACAAAACAAGCAGTTAGACATGGGACATGCCCGTGCGTTGATTTCATTAGGCGACCCTAAACTACAAGTAAAAATATTCGAAGAAATACAAGAACACGGATATTCAGTCCGCAAAGTCGAAGAGATTTTGTAAAATCATTAAGTGAAGGTGAAGCTGTGAAAAGCGGTACGCGGAAAATAACTCCGAAACGTGCCAAACTTCCGGAAGAATTTAACTTACTGAAGCAACAACTTTCAGGCTTTTTCAGCACCAAGGTACAACTCACTTGCTCCGAAAAGGGGAAAGGGAAAATTAGTATTCCTTTCAGTAATGAGGAGGAACTGGAACGTATCATGGAAATCTTCGATACGCTAAAGAAATAAATGACAAGAAAAAACAAGAAATATCAGTTACTAATCAGCACCCTGCTTCTCTGTTTTTTACAGATGGCAGGGATTGATGTGTATGCACAAGCCCCTGTAACTCCAGTTCAGAAAGATACTACCATTACGCACCGAGAACCGCCAAAAGCCCGTGCACGAAGACATCGTGACCCTATGCAAGAGCAAGATTCATTGCGAAAAGACAGCATAATGTTACCACCTAAGCATCTTCAGTCTATTGACAGTTTATCGGCAGCTAAAATACAAGTAGCCGACAGCCTTGATGCAGCCAACAAAAAAGAACTGAAGAAGATAGAACAGCCGGCAATCCCAAGACATTAATAAAAAGATATTCGTACCTAATCCGACCAAAGCTACCTGGCTTGCCGTCGTATTCCCGGGTGGAGGACAGATTTACAACCGTAAATACTGGAAACTGCCTATTATATATGGAGGATTTGCCGGTTGTGCGTATGCCTTGAGTTGGAATGGCAAGATGTATAAAGACTATTCGCAAGCCTATCTGGACATTATGGACAGCAATCCAAACACTAAAAGTTATGAAGATCTGCTGCCCCCTAATTCCTCTTACAACGAGGAACAATTAAAAAGTACGTTAAAACGAAGAAAGGATATGTTCCGGCGTTACCGGGACCTTAGTATATTTGCATTTATCGGAGTTTACCTCATCTCTATCATTGACGCTTATGTAGATGCCGAGTTGTCCAACTTCGATATAACCCCCGACCTAAGTATGAAAGTGGAACCGGCAGTTATCGACAATAACAACCAGTTCCGTTCAAATAGTTTGAAAAGCAAATCGGTCGGCTTGCAATGCGTATTACGATTTTAAAAACACAATTTAGATTGATCTTATTATTGAAGCATGAAGAAATTAGTTAACTATTGTTCGATTATTCTTCTTTTACTATTGGCAACATCCCAAGTAAAAGCCCAAAGTGTAGATGTGGTGATTCGTGAAAATGGTACAGAACGTAAGGAAAGCATCGACCTGCCTATGAGTATGACTTATCCGCTCGACAGTTTGCTGAACGATTGGAAAGCCAAAAATTACATTGATCTGGGCAAAGATTGCAGCACGGCTGAAGTAAATCCTTTATTCAGTGATTCTGTTTACATGGACCGCCTCTCACGCATCCCGGCTATTATGGAAATGCCATACAACGACATTGTACGCAAATTCATAGATATGTATGCAGGACGCCTACGTAATCAAGTTTCTTTTATGCTGAGCGCCTGCAACTTCTATATGCCGATTTTCGAAGAAGCATTGGATGCATACGGACTTCCATTGGAACTTAAATATCTTCCTATCATTGAATCAGCTTTGAACCCTTCCGCCGTATCACGTGCCGGCGCATCAGGCTTGTGGCAATTCATGATCGGCACAGGTAAAATCTACGGTCTGGAGTCCAACAGTTTGGTAGATGAACGCCGTGACCCGATCAAAGCAACATGGGCTGCCGCACGTTATCTGAAAGAGATGTACGCCATTTACGGCGACTGGAACCTTGTAATTGCCGCCTACAACTGTGGTCCCGGCACAATCAACAAAGCAATCCGTCGCGCCAACGGTGAAACGGATTACTGGAAAATCTACAATTTATTACCCAAAGAAACACGTGGTTATGTACCTGCCTTTATTGCAGCCAACTATGTGATGACCTATTACTGCGACCACAATATTTGTCCAATGGAAACTAATATTCCGGCAAGCACAGACACTGTGCAAGTGAACAAGAACCTGCATTTCGAACAGATTGCCGATCTTTGTAATGTGCCATTGGATCAAATAAAGAGTTTGAATCCACAGTACAAGAAACAAGTTATCCCGGGTGACAGCAAGCCTTATACCCTGCGGTTGCCGATCGAAGCAATCAGCAATTTCATCGACAAACAAGATACAATCTATGCACATCGCTCGAATGAATTGTTCCGTAACCGAAAAACTGTTGCCGTAAAAGAGAATACACCTAGTACCCGCAAAGCTACAACAGCCGTTGCTGGAAAAGGAAAACTGTCTTACTACACAATAAAAAGTGGAGACACTCTGTCGACTATTGCCGGAAAATATGGTGTCAGTGTTAAGGATATACAGCGATGGAACGGAATGTCAAACACCAAGATTGCAGCAGGAAAACGATTGAAAATATACAAATAAACGGTATCCCGCTTGCACCGTTCGGAAATTTGCTTATTTTTGCAAAAGTAAGCAAGTGAAAGGATAACAATTATGGATAATCTGACCCCCAAAGAAATAGCTGATGAAGAGATGATCAATCAGGCGTTCCACGAACTGCTGAATGATTATCTCGCTACAAAACATCGCAAACGTGTTGAAATCATTACGAAGGCTTTCAACTTTGCCAATCAGGCGCACAAAGGAATCAAACGCCGTTCGGGCGAACCATATATTATGCACCCGATTGCTGTGGCGAGTATCGTATGCAACGAAATCGGTCTCGGATCGACTTCTATTTGTGCAGCGTTACTGCATGATGTAGTGGAAGACACCGATTATACGGTAGAAGATATCGAAAACATCTTTGGTCCAAAGATTGCCCAAATTGTAGATGGACTTACTAAAATATCCGGAGGTATCTTTGGCGACCGTGCCTCGGCACAAGCAGAGAATTTCAAAAAGTTACTGCTTACCATGTCGAACGATATCCGGGTGATCCTTATCAAAATAGCCGACCGCCTGCACAATATGCGTACCCTTGGTTCCATGTTGCCCAACAAGCAATACAAGATAGCCGGCGAAACTCTTTATATCTACGCTCCCCTTGCCAACCGTCTGGGGCTTTATAAAATAAAGACCGAACTCGAAAATCTAAGTTTCAAATACGAACATCCCGAAGAATATGCCGAGATAGAAGAAAAGTTGAATGCGACAGCAGCCGAACGCGACAAGGTATTCAACGATTTCACAGCTCCTATCCGTACACAACTCGATAAAATGGGATTGAAATACCGGATTCTCGCCCGCGTAAAATCAATCTACTCAATCTGGAACAAGATGCAGACCAAGCACGTTCCTTTCGAAGAAATCTACGACTTACTGGCCGTCCGTATTATTTTTGAGCCTCGCAACATAGAGGAGGAACTCAACGACTGTTTCGATATCTACGTCTCTATCTCCAAAATATACAAGCCTCATCCTGACCGCCTCCGTGACTGGGTAAGTCATCCGAAGGCAAATGGTTATCAGGCGTTGCACGTTACCCTGATGGGGAACAACGGGCAATGGATTGAAGTTCAGATTCGCAGCGAACGAATGAACGACGTTGCCGAACAAGGCTTCGCAGCTCACTGGAAATATAAAGAGGGAGGCGGCAGTGAGGACGAAGGCGAATTAGAGAAATGGCTGAAAACGATCAAGGAAATACTGGATGATCCGCAACCGGACGCTATCGACTTTCTGGATACAATAAAACTGAACCTCTTTGCTTCCGAAATATTTGTGTTTACACCGAAAGGGGAGTTAAAGAAGACAATGCCGCAAAATTCAACAGCACTGGACTTTGCTTTCTCACTGCACACTGATATCGGCAGCCATTGTATCGGCGCCAAAGTCAATCATAAACTCGTACCACTAAGTCACAAGTTACAAAGTGGCGACCAGGTGGAGATTCTGACATCTAAATCGCAACGTGTACAACCGCAATGGGAGGTGTTTGCAACAACCGCCCGTGCCCGTGCCAAAATAGCCGCTATTCTGCGCAAAGAACGCAAAGTAAACCAAAAGCTTGGTGAAGAAATCCTTAGCGAATTTCTCAAAAAAGAGGAAATCCGTCCGGAAGATTCCGTGATTGAAAAATTGCGTAAATTGCATAATGCCAAAAACGAAGAGGAACTGCTGGCAGCTATCGGCAGCAAGGTTATCATTTTGGGAGAAGTTGAGGGGACAAGAACGAACTGAAAGAAAAACAAACCAGCAACTGGAAGAAATACCTCACTTTCTCTTTCGGCAATACCAATAAAGAAAAGCCGGAAGAAAAAGAGCAACCTCAAGAGAAAGAAAAAATTAACCCGAAACAAATACTCAAACTGACGGAAGAAAGCCTTCAAAAGAAGTATATCATGGCAGAATGTTGTCATCCCATTCCGGGTGATGATGTTTTGGGATATGTCGATGAGAACGACCGGATTATTATCCACAAACGCCAATGTCCGGTTGCAGCCAAGCTGAAAAGCAGTTACGGTAACCGTATTCTGGCTACCGAATGGGATACCCACAAAGAACTCTCCTTCCTCGTCTATATATATATAAAAGGAATAGACAGTATGGGGCTTTTAAATGAAGTAACCCAAGTTATCTCCCGGCAACTGAATGTCAACATCCGCAAATTGACAATCGAAACCAACGATGGCATCTTCGAAGGAAAGATACAATTGTGGGTACATGATGTGGAAGACGTAAAGACAATCTGTAACAACCTGAAGAAGATTCAGAATATCAAGCAGGTAAACCGCGTAGAAGAATAGTCATCGAATTAAAATGTTTGCAAGTAGGGGCGAGAAAATTTACTCCCGCCCGTCGAGTTCCCGTTTGATTGCCAGCAACTCATCCTTTATCGCTTTGAGTCTGTTCACAATCTCATAATTGCGGACAGTAGCTTCTTTATTATCTTTCAACCGCTGTCTGGCACCCGGAAGGGTCATTCCTTTTTCCTTAACCAAATGATAAATTAGTCCGATCGTCTCCACATCTTCTTTGCGATACTGGCGTATCCCTCTTCCCGTTGTTTTGGGAGAGATCTGTGGAAACTCCTTTTCCCAGAAACGGAGCAAAGACTGATTGACACCAAACATATCGGCCACTTCACCTATTGAATAATACAGCTTTAATTCCTTATCCGTATTGAGCATAGCATTCTTTTGTTTCTTTAAAATTTAATCGAACACCTTACCATGGTTGGCAGCTAACTGTATCATCTTCTCATAATCTTCTGCACTCAGATCCATGAAATAATAGTTTACAGGATTCACCACCTGACCTTTCACGTGCACTTCATAATGAAGATGCGGTCCGGTACTCTTTCCCGTACTCCCCACCTTTCCGATAACTTCACCACGTACAACCCTCTTACCCACTTTCGTATTGAAACCTTGCAAGTGAGCATAGCGCGTCATATATCCAAAGCCATGATCTATCTCAATCGTATTACCGTATCCGGTTTCCCATCCCACTTTCACGACAGTTCCATCTCCGGTAGCATATACATCTGTCCCCGGATGAGCCGAAAAGTCCATACCGGAATGAAACTTCGTCGTTCCATAAATCGGATCGATACGCGTTCCATAACCGGAAGCGGTCTGACGAAGGTCTTTATTGGAAATAGGCTGAATGGCCGGAATACATTTCAACATCTCGTCATGGTTCTTGCACATATCCACCACATCATCAAAAGATTTGGATTGAATATACAGTCGTTTGGACAATACATCCAACTTTTGAGTGGTATTTACGACAAGCTTGGCATTGGCCAAGTCCATAAGTTCTTCATAACGGTTCGTACCTCCGTATCCTGCCTGACGAATAGCCGGAGAAACCGGGTCAGCTTGCAGAATCACGCGGTACAAGTTATCATCACGCTGCTGAATATCCTGAAGTACCCCCATGGCGTCATCCAAACGGCGGGAAAGTACATTATATTGCGCCTGTAAACGACTGTTTTCTATTCGCAATTCCTTTTCTGACGGTGAACCGAAGATAAAGAGCAACACGATGAAACAGCCTGCTCCCAGCCCCATACCGTAAAAGAGTCTGCGCAGGATACTGAGCGCACGCTGCCGTACAGTAGGATAAATTCGGTCATAAGTCTGGGTCTGTGGATTATAGATATAGTATACTTTGCGCATCTTTTTGGAAATATTTCGCTTGTTAATACGGCAAAAGTAATAAAAACAAGCTATCTTTGCACAGTTTTTTGAGAATATTAACCTCAACGATAGATATATAGAAGATATGTTGACTGCAAAAGAAATCAGAGATTCATTCAAGAATTTCTTTGAGTCGAAAGGACACCACATCGTTCCGTCGGCTCCCATGGTGATAAAAGACGACCCTACCCTGATGTTTACCAACGCGGGTATGAACCAGTTTAAAGATATTATTTTGGGTAACCACCCGGCGAAATACCAAAGAGTCGCGGACTCTCAGAAATGTCTGCGCGTAAGCGGAAAGCACAAAAATGTTTGCGTGTAAGCGGAAAGCATAATGACCTGGAAGAAGTAGGACACGATACGTACCACCACACCATGTTTGAAATGCTCGGCAACTGGTCCTTCGGTGATTACTTCAAAAAAGAAGCAATCAACTGGGCATGGGAATACCTGGTAGAAGTACTGAAACTGAATCCGGAACATCTCTATGCCACTGTATTTGAAGGAAGCCCCGAAGAAGGACTGAGCCGTGACGACGAAGCCGCTTCTTACTGGGAGCAATTCCTACCGAAAGATCATATCATCAATGGCAACAAACACGATAACTTCTGGGAAATGGGTGATACAGGACCTTGCGGACCCCGAAATTCATATCGACCTCCGTCCTGCTGAAGAACGTGCAAAAATCTCCGGTCGTGATCTAGTCAACCACGATCACCCGCAGGTAATTGAAATCTGGAACCTTGTATTTATGCAATATAACCGCAAAGCAGACAGTAGCCTCGAACCGCTTCCGGCAAAAGTAATTGACACCGGTATGGGATTTGAGCGTCTCTGTATGGCGCTGCAAGGCAAAACGTCCAACTATGATACGGACGTATTCCAACCGATGCTGAAAGCGATTGCTGTCATGTCAGGCACAGAATACGGAAAAGACAAACAGCAGGACATCGCTATGCGCGTGATTGCCGACCATATCCGCACCATCGCTTTCTCTATCACAGACGGTCAATTGCCCTCTAACGCAAAAGCGGGTTATGTAATTCGCCGTATCCTCCGCCGTGCTGTTCGTTACGGATATACTTTCCTCGGACAAAAACAAGCATTCATGTACAAGTTGCTTCCGGTATTGATTGATAACATGGGAGACGCTTATCCTGAATTGATAGCACAGAAAACCCTGATCGAGAAAGTTATCAAAGAAGAAGAAGAAGCATTCCTCCGCACACTGGAAACCGGAATCCGTCTGTTGGACAAGACAATGGAAGATACCAAGGCTGCCGGAAAAACAGAGATCAGCGGCAAAGATGCCTTCACCTTATATGATACATTCGGTTTCCCGCTCGACCTGACAGAGCTAATTCTCCGCGAAAACGGAATGACTGTAAACCTCGAAGAATTCAACGCGGAAATGCAACAGCAGAAACAGCGTGCACGTAACGCTGCCGCTATCGAGACAGGCGACTGGATTACACTGAAAGAAGGAACAACGGAATTTGTAGGTTACGATTATACCGAATATGAAGCCTCTATCCTCCGTTATCGCCAGATCAAACAAAAGAACCAGACTTTGTATCAAATCGTATTGGACTACACTCCGTTCTATGCAGAAAGTGGTGGCCAGGTAGGTGACACGGGTGTATTGGTCAGCGAATTTGAAACGATTGAAGTAATCGACACCAAGAAAGAAAACAATCTTCCGATACATATTACCAAAAAGTTACCGGAACACCCGGAAGCTCCGTTCATGGCTTGTGTAAATACCGACAAACGCGCTGCCTGTGCAGCCAACCACTCGGCCACTCACTTGCTGGACGCTGCTCTCCGCGAAGTATTGGGCGAACACATCGAACAAAAGGGTTCATTGGTCACTCCGGACTCACTGCGTTTCGACTTCTCTCACTTCCAGAAGGTGACAGACGAAGAAATCCGCCAGGTGGAACACATCGTTAATGCAAGAATCCGTGCCAATATTCCTTTGAAGGAATATCGTAACATTCCTATCGAAGAAGCAAAAGAGCTGGGTGCTATCGCTCTTTTCGGCGAAAAATACGGTGACAGAGTACGTGTGATTCAATTCGGTTCTTCTATTGAGTTTTGTGGAGGTACACACGTAGCCGCAACAGGAAACATCGGCATGGTGAAGATTGTCTCAGAAAGTTCCGTTGCTGCCGGTGTCCGTCGTATCGAAGCTTACACAGGTGCACGTGTAGAAGAAATGTTGGATACTATCCAGGATACGCTCAGCGATCTGAAGGCACTCTTCAACAACACTCCTGACTTGGGAATTGCTATCCGCAAATATATTGAAGAGAATGCCGGTTTGAAGAAACAAGTGGAAGATTTCATGAAAGAAAAAGAAGCGGCCTTGAAAGAAAGACTGTTGAAGAATATACAGGAAATTCATGGCATCAAAGTAATCAAGTTCTGTGCTCCTCTACCCGCAGAAGTGGTGAAGAATATTGCTTTCCAGCTTCGTGGCGAAATTACAGAAAACTTATTCTTCGTAGCCGGAAGTACGGATGCAGGCAAACCGATGTTGACAGTTATGATTAGCGATAACCTCGTAGCCGGTGGTCTGAAAGCAGGTAATCTGGTGAAAGAAGCTGCCAAACTGATTCAAGGTGGCGGCGGCGGCCAGCCTCACTTTGCAACAGCCGGAGGCAAAAACGCTGACGGGTTACCGACAGCAGTTGAAAAAGTACTCGAACTTGCAGGAATCTAAGAGTAAGTAAATAAATAAAATAAATAGAGTGTGTCTTAAGGTAGGAATTACTGTGAGACACACTCTATTTTTTATATCCAAATCCGGACGCAGAGAAGGTTTGAATCAAGATACCAAGGGCTCGGTCTCCGACACCAGTGAGGGACATCTCCGATATCGGGAAGCACAAACACAATTATAAAGTCTATCTTCCTCACTTTAAAAATATTGCGTATATAATATAGGGTTGTCACAGTTTTTTTCTACCTTTGCACGCAGATTAATTATTTTTCTTATCCTTCAAATAAATAAAATAAATAATCACTAATACCCAAAGAACGATGAGAACACCCACTTGTCTATGCCTGCTGTTAATCTGCATGCTGATTTCTTGTACCCCTACACAAGAGAAACATGAAATAGATTACACATCTTATGTAAATCCATTTATAGGAACAGACTTCACCGGAAACACTTATCCGGGCGCACAAGCGCCATTTGGAATGGTACAACTTAGTCCGGATAACGGACTCCCCGGCTGGGACCGCATCTCCGGATATTTTTACCCGGACAGCACGATTGCCGGATTCAGCCACACGCACCTCTCCGGTACCGGAGCTGGAGATCTGTATGATATCTCTTTTATGCCTGTCACGCTGCCTTACAAAGAAGCAGAAGCTCCACTGGGCATTCATTCCAAGTTCTCCCACGATGACGAAAGCGCCTATGCAGGCTATTATCAGGTACGCCTGACCGATTATAATATCAACGTCGAATTGACGGCAACCGAACGCTGCGGTATCCAACGGTATACCTTTCCCGAAGCTCAATCCGCTATCTTCCTGAACTTGAAGAAAGCGATGAATTGGGACTTTACCAACGACTCTCACATTGAGGTGATAGACTCCGTCACTATCGGAAGGTTACCGTTTCTCTGACGGCTGGGCACGAGATCAGCACATCTACTTCCGTACCCGCTTCTCCAAGCCTTTCGAGAAAATAGAACTGGATACAATGGCTATTGTCAAAGAGAACAAACGTATCGGCACAGCTACTATCGCACGCTTCGACTTCAACACTCAAGAAGGCGAGCAGATACTTGTCAGCACAGCCATTTCCGGCGTCAGCATGGAAGGAGCTGCCAAGAACCTGCAAGCTGAAGTCCCCGAAAACAACTTCGACAAATATCTGGCTGCAACCAAAGCTAACTGGAACCGCCAACTCGGAAAGATTGAAGTAAAAAGTGACAACGAAGATGATAAAGTGAACTTCTACACAGCTATCTATCATTCAATGATCGCCCCGACAATTTATAGTGATGTGGATGGAGCTTATTACGGTCCCGACAAGAAAGTACACCAAGCCGACGGTTGGGTAAATTACAGCACTTTCTCCTTATGGGACACGTACCGTGCCGCTCACCCGCTTTTTACCTACACCGAACCGGAGCGTGTCAACGATATGGTAAAATCCTTCATCGCTTTCTACGAACAGAACGGACGTCTGCCGGTATGGAACTTCTACGGCAGCGAAACGGACATGATGATCGGTTACCACGCTGTTCCGGTGATTGCAGACGCTTATCTGAAAGGAATCGGAGACTTTGATGCGGAAAAGGCACTGGCTGCCTGCGTAGCAACTGCCAACCTGGACAATTACCGGGGCATCGGGCTTTACAAAAAATTAGGATATATACCTTATAACGTGACGGATAGCTATAACGCAGAAAACTGGTCGTTATCCAAAACACTGGAATATGCTTTCGATGACTACTGCATCGCCGAAATGGCACAGAAAATGGGCAAGAAAGATATTGCAGACGAATTCTATAAACGTTCGCAAAACTACAAGAATGTCTATAACCCGGCCACTTCATTCATGCAACCGCGTGATGACAAAGGCGTCTTTATCAAAGATTTCAAAGCAGACGACTATACTCCGCATATTTGCGAAAGCAACGGATGGCAATATTTCTGGTCTGTACAGCATGATGTTGACGGACTGGTCAATCTCGTAGGAGGCAAAAACCGGTTTGCGGAAAAACTGGATAGTATGTTTACCTATCATCCGTCCGAAGATGACGAGCTCCCACTTTTCAGCACAGGAATGATCGGTCAATACGCGCACGGCAACGAACCGAGCCACCACGTTATCTACCTGTTCAATTCGATAGGATTCAATGACCGGACTCAATATTACGTGGCAAAAGTAATGAATGAGCTCTACAAGAACGAACCGGCCGGCCTTTGCGGCAACGAAGACTGCGGACAGATGTCGGCATGGTACGTATTCAGTGCTATGGGATTCTATCCTGTAAATCCGGTCAGCGGAAGATATGAAATAGGCACTCCCCTATTTCCGGAAATCAAGCTGCATCTCGCCAATGGCAAGACTTTTACAGTACTCGCTCCGAACGTAAACAAAGAAAATATCTATATCCAGTCAATCAAAGTGGACGGCCAACCTTACGATAAGACTTATCTCACCCATGAACAGATCATGAGCGGAGCTACTGTGGAATTCGAAATGAGTAACACCCCTAAAGCAATAGGCGTCATATTCGAAGAAAAGAATCCATAAATAAAACCAAACTTAACTGACCGAGAGCATGAACGAAAACTTCGATATTACTTATAAAGCACTGTTCCGCAGATACTATCCCAACCTGATTTTCTACGCCACCCGTCTGGTGGGTGAGGAAGAAGCGGAGGACGTAGTGCAGGATGTATTTGTAGAATTATGGAAGCGGAAAGACACCATAGAGATAGGAGATCAGATCCAAGCCTTTCTCTATCGTGCCGTTTACACCCGTGCTCTCAACGTCCTGAAACATCGCAATGTGGAAGACGGCTACTGCGCCGCCATGGAAGAAATTAACCAAAGGCGTGCCGAATTCTATCAACCGGACAACAACGAAGTGATCCGGAGGATTGAAGACCGGGAACTACGGAAAGAAATCTACGATGCAATCAACGAACTTCCGGACAAGTGCAAAGAAGTTTTCAAACTCAGCTATCTGCATGATATGAAAAACAAAGAGATAGCCGATGTCCTCGGGGTTTCACTACGCACGGTAGAAGCACATATGTACAAGGCACTGAAGTACTTACGCAGTCGTCTAGATCCTCTTTGGATCATTATAGTTTTATTTTTGTGCAAGTAAGCTAAGTGTTTTTAGGTTCTGAATTGTATTATTTATATGAAGGAAAAGAAAATGAGAAATCTAAGTGAAGACATAATGAATAAATATTTGACTGGGCAATGCTCGGAAGAAGAAATCATCGAAGTAAATGCTTGGATGAAAGAATCGGAAGAAAATGCCCGTCAACTCTTTCGCATGGAAGAAATTTATCATTTGGGTAAATTCGACCGATATGCCGACGAACAACGGATAGCTCATGCTGAAAAGCTGTTATACAAAAAGTTGGATGAAGCAAAAGGGAAACAGGCCAAACTGCTGCGTATGCATCGTTGGATGAGATATGCTGCCGTTATTGCCGTCATTCTTCTTATGGGAGGCGGAGCCGGGTACTGGTTCTATCATAACGGGGCAGACCAGCAATTAATGGTCGCCGTTGCCAACGAAGGTATCGTAAAGGAAGTGGTTCTACCGGACGGTACCAGAGTCTGGCTGAACAACCTTGCGACCTTAAAGTATCCACGCGAGTTTTCTGAAAAAGAACGTAATGTCTATCTGGAAGGAGAAGCCTATTTTGAGGTAACAAAGAACCGTCATAAACCATTTACCGTACAAAGCGACGCTATGCGTGTACGTGTATTGGGAACCACATTCAACTTTAAATCCGATAAGAATTGCCGGGTAGCGGAAGCAACACTGATTGAAGGTGAAATTGAAGTGAAAGGCAATAAGGAGGAAGGGCAGATTATTCTCGCCCCCGGCCAACGTGCCGAGTTAAACAAAAAAAGTGGACGGTTGACTGTGAAACAGGTGGATGCTAAGTTGGACGCCGTATGGCACGACAACCTGATTCCATTCCAAAAGGCCGATATCTTTACCATTACGAAAGCACTGGAACGTTTTTATGACGTGAAGATTATCCTGTCACCGGACATCCGGGCGGATAAGACTTACTCCGGTGTACTGAGAAGAAAGTCGACGATCGATTCTGTGCTAACGTCATTACAAAACTCTATACCTATTGATTATAAAATTGTAGGAAGCAATATCTTTATTTCCCCGAAATAAAGGGATTGCTTTCGGCAAAACTAAAAGCTATTACTACCATGAAACTAAAAACATTCCTGATAGTAGGATGTTTAGGAGGATTCTTCGCACTCAACTCCTGTACAGCTCCCACTAATGAGAAAGATTATAGCGTTTTTGTCAATCCCTTTATCGGTACCGGCGGACACGGGCATACGTTTCCCGGAGCAGTAGTTCCGCACGGAATGATCCAGCCAAGCCCGGATACCCGGATTGATGGCTGGGACGCCTGTTCAGGCTATTATTATGAAGACTCTACCATTAACGGATTCTCACACACGCACGTCAGTGGCACAGGATGTTGTGACTACGGCGACGTACTACTCATGCCGACTGTCGGCGAACAGCGATATCAGACCACTGATCCGCAAAGTCAGCAATTAGCATATTCCTCCGCCAATCTCGCACGAGAATGAAACGGCAGAACCGGGATATTATTCCGTTTTTCTGGACACTTATCAGGTAAAAGCCGAGATATCGGCTACCAAACGTGGCGCTATCCATCGCTACACCTTCCCCGAAAGTTCCGAAGCCGGATTTATTCTTGACTTGGATTACAGCCTGCAACGGCAGACTAATTCCGACATGGGGATCGAGGTTATCAGCGACACGGAAATCTGCGGACATAAGAAAACAACTTATTGGGCTTTCGACCAATATATTAATTTCTATGCCAAGTTCTCCAAGCCGTTCTCTTATACGTTGGTGACCGATTCTATCACTATGGATAACGGCAAGCGGCTTCCTGTCTGCAAATGGTTTTATTACACTTTAATACCACCAAAGATGAACAAGTACTGGTTAAAGTAGGTGTATCTGCCGTCGACATAGCCGGTGCACGCAAGAATGTAGAATCGGAGATACCCGGCTGGGATTTCGATAAAGTGCGCAAGAATGCACGCTCCGCTTGGAATCAGTATCTGTCAAAGATAGATATTACGACTCCCGACAAGGACGACAAAACGATCTTCTACACCGCTCTATATCATACGGCTATCAGTCCGAACCTGTTCACGGACGCAGATGGACGTTACCTGGGAATGGATCTCGAAGTACATCAGGGAGATACAATCAATCCCCTGTATACTGTATTCTCTTTATGGGACACCTTCCGTGCACTGCATCCGTTAATGACAATTATCGACCCGGATCTGAACAATCAGTTTATCAATTCGCTCATCAAAAAACATCAGGAAGGCGGAATATACCCGATGTGGGATCTGGGCTCCAACTATACCGGTACTATGATTGGTTATCATGCCGTTCCGGTCATCGTGGATGCATATATGAAAGGTTACCGTAATTTTGATGCCAAAGAAGCATACAAAGCATCTCTGCGCGCTGCGGAATATGACACTACCGGTATTAAATGCCCGGCCCTGGTGTTACCCCACCTTATGCCGAAAGCCAAATATTACAAGAACGCAATCGGCTACATTCCTTGCGACCGTGAAAATGAATCGGTAGCCAAAGCGTTGGAATATGCATACGACGACTGGTGTATTTCTATCTTCGCTGAAGCAATGAGCGACTTTGAAACAAAAGCCAAATACGAACGTTTTGCCAAAGCCTACGAGTTTTATTTCGACAAATCTACCCGCTTCATGCGCGGACTGGATTCAAAAGGTGAATGGCGTACCCCGTTCAACCCACGTGCCTCTACTCACCGCAGCGATGATTATTGCGAAGGAACAGCTTGGCAATGGACTTGGTTTGTACCTCACGATGTAGAGTGTTAATCTAATGGGAGGTGAAGACGCTTTTGTACAAAAACTCGACTCACTGTTTACGGCAGATTCATCACTCGAAGGAGAAATGATTTCGTCAGACATCAGCGGCCTTATCGGACAATATGCGCACGGCAATGAACCGAGTCATCACGTCATTCACCTGTACAACTACGTCAACCGCCCGTGGAGAACACAGGAACTGGTAGACAGTGTTTATCAAAGCCAATATGCCAACAGTACAGACGGACTGTCAGGTAATGAAGACTGCGGACAAATGTCTGCCTGGTATATACTCAATTCTATGGGATTCTATCAGGTATGTCCCGGCAAACCGATATATTCTATCGGACGTCCCGCCTTCGACAAGGCAGTTATTAATCTGCCCGAAGAAAAGACATTCAGTATCGTAGTAAAAAACAACGAAAAGAAGAACAAATATATTGAAAGCGTAACACTGAACGGCCAACCGTTGAATACCCCATTCTTCCATCATCAGGATATTGCAAACGGAGGAACAATGGAAATCAAAATGACCGCCCAACCCACGAAATGGGGAGTGAGATAATACGTTTGATTGCTTACTATTAAAACATATACGCCATGAAAAGACTATTAATAATAATTTGTGTACTTGCTTGCACATTCTTTGCCAAAGCCAAAGACTGGACACAGTATGTCAACCCGCTAATGGGTTCCCAGTCTACTTTCGAATTATCAACAGGTAATACTTATCCGGCCATTGCCCGTCCCTGGGGGATGAACTTCTGGACCCCGCAGACAGGAAAAATGGGTGACGGCTGGCAATACACTTATACCGCTAACAAGATTCGCGGTTTCAAGCAGACGCATCAACCCAGTCCGTGGATTAACGACTACGGACAGTTCTCTATCATGCCCGTAGTAGGCAAACCGGAGTTTAACGAAGAAAAGCGCGCAAGCTGGTTTGCCCACAAAGGGGAGATCGCCACTCCTTATTATTATAAAGTATATCTCGCCGAACATGACGTCGTGACGGAAATGGCCCCGACGGAACGCGCTGTCCTTTTCCGCTTCACTTTCCCGGAAAATGAACATTCTTATATCATAGTGGACGCTTTCGACAAAGGCTCGTATGTCAAAGTGATTCCGGAGGAAAACAAGATTATCGGCTATACCACCCGCAATAGCGGAGGAGTTCCCGAAAACTTCAAGAATTACTTTATCATCGAGTTCGACAAGCCTTTCACATACAAAGCAACAGTAGCCAATGGCAATCTTCAAGAAAACGTTACCGAACAAACAACTGACCACGCCGGAGCTATTATCGGTTTCCGGACACATAAGGGCGAACAGGTGCACGCAAGGATTGCTTCTTCTTTTATCAGCTTCGAACAGGCGGCTGTCAACATGAAAGAACTGGGCAAGGACAATATCGAGCAAGTAGCCAAGAAAGGAAAAGAAGCATGGAACCAGGTATTAGGAAAAATTGAAGTGGAAGGCGGCAATCTGGATCAATATCGTACATTCTATTCCTGTTTATACCGTTCACTCCTGTTCCCGCGCAAGTTCTACGAACTGGACGCGAACGGCCGGCCGATTCATTACAGTCCATATAACGGACAAGTATTGCCGGGATATATGTATACCGACACAGGTTTTTGGGATACGTTCCGATGTCTGTTCCCGTTACTGAATCTGATGTATCCTTCGGTTAACAAGGAGATGCAGGAAGGGCTTATCAATACATATAAAGAAAGCGGGTTCTTCCCCGAATGGGCAAGTCCGGGACACAGAGGATGTATGGTAGGTAATAATTCTGCTTCTGTTCTGGTAGATGCTTACATGAAAGGCGTGAAAGTGGACGATATAAAAACGCTGTATGAAGGATTGCTGCATGGAACAGAGAATGTACATCCTGAAGTATCTTCAACAGGACGCTTGGGACATGAATATTATAACAAGCTGGGATATGTACCATACGATGTGAAAATCAACGAGAATGCAGCACGTACACTGGAATATGCATACGACGACTGGTGTATCTACAAACTGGCTAAAGAACTGAAACGCCCGAAAAAAGAGATCAATCTTTTTGCAAAGCGTGCCATGAATTACAAAAATCTCTTCGACAAGGAGTCTAAATTAATGCGCGGACGCAATGAAGACGGTACATTCCAGTCACCATTCTCTCCATTGAAATGGGGCGATGCCTTTACAGAAGGAAATAGCTGGCACTACACCTGGTCTGTGTTCCATGATCCGCAAGGGCTAATCGACTTAATGGGCGGAAAAGAGATGTTCGTCACTATGATGGACTCCGTTTTTGCCGTACCTCCCGTATTCGATGACAGTTACTATGGACAGGTGATTCATGAAATTCGCGAAATGACCGTTATGAATATGGGTAATTATGCACACGGCAATCAGCCTATCCAGCACATGATTTATTTATATGATTATGCGGGCCAGCCCTGGAAAGCCCAGTACTGGTTGCGCCAAGTCATGGACAGAATGTACACTCCGGGGCCTGACGGTTATTGCGGCGACGAAGACAACGGACAAACTTCCGCCTGGTATGTATTCTCTGCATTAGGTTTCTATCCTGTTTGTCCGGGAACGGATGAATATATCGTAGGCGCTCCTTTATTCAAGAAAGCCACACTTCATTTTGAGAATGGCAACAGTTTGGTGATTGATGCCCCAAACAACAGTAAAAAGAACTTCTATGTCAATTCGATGAACGTAAACGGCACTGACTATACTAAAAATTATCTTCGCCACGAAGAATTATTCAAAGGTGGTATCATCAAAGTAGATATGAGTAATCAACCGAATATGAACAGAGGTACGAAAGAAGAAGATATGCCTTATTCTTTCTCTAAAGAGCAATAATCCTTTATTCAATAGTGTGCCGCTATTTCAATTGCTGTCCTTCAGTTCACTTCTGAAAGCGGCTATTCATTGAGATTTCGACTAAAAGTAGTAGCCTGAAAGTAAACTTCTTTGCTTTCAGGCTATTTTTCAATAAGTTTTCACTACTTTTGCTCAACAAACATCTACAAATCATGGAAGAAAAAATTGACTTTGCAAAAGTCCCTTATCAATATTCGATGTGCCTTAACCGACAATGCCCCCAAGCAGGTACCTGCCTAAGACAACTTACAGAACAAAGCGTACCGGAAAACATAGAACACTGGATTATCATCAGTCCCAAATATCTGTCTACCGTGAAAGGCGGCTGTCCCCATTACCGTTCCAGTACAAAAGTACGATACGCCCAAGGATTCATCGGAATCTTAGAGAATCTACCTTATAAACAAATGCAAACCGTTATCCTGCACCTAATGAATTATTTAGGACGCAGAACCTACTATCGTGCCCGTAAAGGCGAACGTTTACTCTCTCCTTCCGAACAACAGCATATACTGAATATCCTCAGAAACTGCGGAGTTACCACCACACAAGAATTTGATGCATACGTTGAAGACTATGACTGGTAATCCGGTCTCCCAATTGACATAACTGCAACACAGCATTGGCACAACTGTGCCACGGGCTTGTCACAACAATGACACCGTGGTGGCACAACTGTGCCAAGCCCATGTCACAACTCTTAAATGAGAAGCACTGCAATGATAGTACAAAGGGATTTACACACGAAATCATAATACTCTTAATTATATAAAGAAAAAAAGATAAATTAGACTAAGTGTTTATTGCGTTAGCATTGTTTTATTTATAAAAGAAGAAAATAAGACTTCTTTTATTAGTTCAATAATTTTTATACAACCATTAAATTAAATGTATGGAAAGCAATCATTCTATTCAAAAGTCGAACTTACTTCGAGCTTTATTGGTTTTAATTTTCATGGCAATCCCATTACAATGGGCTACCGCACAGTTGACATTATCAACTACACGCACAAACTTAGGAACTGTTATTAAACAGATACAGTCCCAGTCTAAGTATCAATTCTTTTATAACGACAAGTTATCTGCCACCCAAGTAGAGGCAGTGAATGTAAAAGACGCTTCTTTAGAACAAGTCCTCAACTCTCTTCTGAGCGGAACAAGCATTTCGTACAAGGTAGAAGACAATATTGTATACCTGTCAGAAAAAAATGCGCAACAAACCAACCAACAACAAGTTGGCCAGGAACACACGATTACCGGACAAGTCATCGATACTAAAGGAGAAATGCTGATTGGTGTCAGTATCCTGCAAAAAGGAACAAGTAATGGTACCATTACAGACATGGATGGCAATTATACCCTCAAGGTCAGCGGTGAACAGCCTGTATTGGTATTTTCCTATATAGGATATAAGACATTAGAGATTCCGGGCAACAAACCGACTCTCAATGTCACGATGTCGGACGATACTCAAGTTATCGATGAAGTCGTCGTTACCGCATTAGGTATCAAACGCGAAAAGAAAATGCTGGGATATGCAGTTCAGGAAATAAAAAGCGACCAGCTGAACAAGACCGGAGATCCTTCTGTGACAAGCGCTTTGCAAGGAAAAGTGGCAGGTCTTCAGATGAATACGGCAGGGGGGGGGGGGGTGCATTTCTGTACTGAAAGGTCCGAATGCTGCCGCTCTCTACGGTTCACGTGCCGGTAATGGTGTCATCCTGATAACAACCAAAAAAGGTTCAAAAAAAGAAGGATTCGGTGTTCGTTATAGCGGGAACTTCACATGGAGCACAGTAGCTGAAACACTGAAAATGCAGGAACGCTACGGTCAAGGAACAGACGGTGTTTACAATAAGGCTGCGAGCAGTAGTTGGGGTAGCGAATTGGATGGACACATGGTAGAAGCCTGGAACGGAGAACAACGTGCTTATTCTAAGTATGGAAACAAACTGGAAGATTATTTCAACACCGGTTTTGCCCACAACCATAATGTGTCTATCAGTAATGTAACCGACAAGTCTCATTTCCGTGCATCTTTCGGCAGTTCTAACAATAAAGGTTTATTCCCGAACGAGAAATTGGATAAGATAAATATTGACCTGAACGCCGGTGCAGAAATGAACAAATATCTCTCTATGGAAGGAAAAGTCTCCTTATCACGAACCAAGGCAGAAGATCGTCCCTATTTCGGAAGTTATGGAGTTATTGCACAGTTAATCGGTATTCCGCACAACGTGTCTTTGGATGATTTAAAGAATTATTCAACAGAAAACTCCGCACACGTGAATTGGGCAGGCCCGAACCCCGGATTGGAAAATCCATATTACGTACAAGACCAGCGCCATAATTCTGACGAACGTTGGAGAGCTTTCGGATACTACAACGCAAAAATCAACTTTACCGACTGGTTACACTTTAGCGCCAAATATGCATTCGACTATTACATCGTACACGTGTTCAAAGCACCGACTTATCGAACGGTATCGGTAAAACTATCGAAAACATTACCGATGACCGTATGAGCCGCAGTGAGGAAAACTTCTTTGAGTCAAATGCAGAATTTATCCTTGCCGGAGACAACCGTATCGGAGAAAATTTCCGTATCGGCTACACAGTAGGTGCCAACTTCATGTATCAGAAATTTGAGACCTTGTCGGCTGAAACAAAAGACATGGTAAACAAGAACCAATGGATATTCAATGCCGCAAACATTCTGAACAGTGCTGCTGAAGATGGACACGAACGCGCTACCAACTCTGTATTTGCATCTGCACAACTTGCATGGAAAGAGTATTTGTCAATGGACTTGACTGCACGTAACGACTGGTCGTCCACATTACCCTCCAGCAACCGTTCATTCTTCTATCCATCTGCAAACTTAAGTTTCATCATAACAGATTTTCTTCGTTCATTAGACAAGACATTACCTTCATGGCTCACATTTGCCAAAGTTCGCCTATCTGCCGCACAAGTAGGTAAAGATACAGAACCATACAACCTGTATAATACATTGAGCTATGCATTCAGCAACGGAGTGCTCAATATCACAAAATCTGATATTAAAAAGAATGACCAGTTGAAGCCGGAGATTTCCTCCTCGTATGAAGCCGGTTTGGATATGAAATTCCTCAATAATCGCCTGGGATTCGACTTCACTTATTACAACAGCCGTACCAAGAACCAGATCATGAAAGTCCCTGCACCGGCTCCTTGGAGTGGTGGTAAAATGATTAACTCCGGTTTAATTGTCAACCAAGGATTCGAATTCATGCTATATTCTACTCCTGTACAAACGAAAGATTTCACGTTCGATTTGAATATCAACTTATCCAGGAATGTATCTAAAGTAAAAGAACTGGCAGATGGCGTTGATTATCTCTTCTTCAATGGAGATGCAAATTTCCCAATCAATGTCGGTACACGCGTAGGACACCGCTTGGGTGAAATTTATGCCAAAAACCTGTACAAGCGTGATGAAAACGGTAATATGATAGTTAATAAACAAGGCCGTCCGACCAAGGTCTCCGGTGAAGACGCTTTCCAATACACATTGGATCATCCGATAGGTAATATTGAACCGGACTTATTAATGTCCGTTTCTCCATCATTCACCTACAAAGGATTTACTCTTTCTGCATTGTTCGATATGAAATTTGGTGGTGACATTGTTTCTGTATCCGAGGCAATGGCAACCAGCACAGGATTGGCAGCACGCACCGCTAATCGTGGTAATGCAGAGAATGGCTGGAAAATCGTTGCTCCGGGTGTGACCGCCGACGGTACTGTAAACTCAACAGCTATGAACGCTCAAAGGTATTACACATCAATGAGTGGTATGGCCGAAGAATTCGTATACGATGCTTCATTCATCAAATTGAAAGAATTGTCATTAGGTTATTCTTTCCCGAAATCCATACTGAAGAAGACTCCTTTAACTTCACTGAACGTAGCATTCGTTGCCCGTAACTTGGCTTACCTGATGAAACATACACCGGGAACAAGTCCCGAAGGAGGTTATGACACAAGTATGTTCTCTCAAGCTATCGATTATATGTCTGTTCCTTACACACGTACATTCGGTCTTTCTATTAATCTTGGTTTCTAATCTAAACATAAAAAGAAGTTATGAAATTCTATTATAAAACACTTGCATTCGCATCTCTACTTGCTCTAGCAGCTTGCTCAGACTTTGATGAAATGAACACCAACCCGTACGAACCTCCTTATTCACCGGGTACTTCTAATACCGATGTAAGTCCTGAAGGCATTGATATTGATTATGAACTGCCTGAAGCTGATATAAAAGCATTAAAAGAAGCAGAAACTTCAATTGGTAGTTTGTTCCGTAATCTAACGAATGAGGGACCTTACAATGATTATCAGGTAACCACCAACTTAACTCATGACATTTATGCCGGCTATATGGCAAATACATCTGCCGGTTTCCATGAAAAAGCCTGCACATACGTATATACTGACGACTGGTCCAAAAACAGATGGGATCATTTCTATAATGACCGTACTGCAAACGAATATGCACAAATTATCAAAGTCTGTCATTTCGTCAATAAAGACAAATACTGGAACGAGTTCTACGTAACCCGTATTTATTATGCATTCCTCATTTCTATGCAGACAGATACATACGGTGATATTCCATTGTCGTACTACATAAAAGGAATGTTACCCCCGACACAGTATATTTCATATACCAGCCAAAAGGATGTGTACGATGCTATGTTCAAACTGCTGGATGAAGCTATCACCAACATCAAACCCGACAAAGGTTTGAACTGGGGAGAAGGAAAAGGAAGTAATGACCGTTGCTATGGAGGCGACATCAATAAATGGTTACGCTTTGCCAATACTTTACGTTTGCGTCTGGCGCTTCGTATTTCAAATGTCGATCCGGATCGTGCCCAAGAAGAAGGGAAAAAAGCAATCGAGAGTACTTATGGTTTGATGCAAAGCAATGCAGACAACATGAGAACTGTACCGAAAGTTGCCCCTATCGACAAAGGTGGTGAAGGAGGCGGCGGATCTGAAAATATCCATGCGCTGATATTCGGTTGGGGAGCGCAAATGGTTATGTCGAAAGATTTGGAAAAGGCCTATAAAAATGAATCTGAAGTATTAGATCCCCGATGCGAAATACTGTGGTGGCGCCCAAGTCCATTTTCAGATCTTAAGGAAGCCAAAGAAAGCAATAAGGACTTTGCCGGATGTCCGATTGGCAATATGGATGTACAAGGAGAGGACGCGACAAAAAGTTACTCTCCTGTAAGATGTAATAAACTGATAAGTTCGGATCATAATAATTTAGATGATAACTATTGGTTTAGCGAAGCTCGCGAACTGGTTTGGATGAGCTATGCGGAGAGTCGGTTCATGTTGGCAGAAGCTGCTCTCAGAAATTGGACGACAGGCTCAGTTGAGCAATATTATATTGACGGAATTAGAGCGTCCATGGATTACTATAATATTGATGAGGCTAAAAAACAAGCCTATATTGACGGATTGAAGAACAAACAAGATGTATCCGGAAGTAGTGACAAGGAGAAAGCCTTGAAAGAGATCATCACCCAAAAATGGATTTCGATCTTCCCGAACGGCAATGAAGGTTGGGCAGAATTCCGCCGTACAGATTATCCTGAATTGCTGAATATCGAAGAAAACAACTCGGACGGTGACGTGCCTGAAGGTAAGTTCATCAAACGGATCAAATACCCGCAAAGTGAATCCTTTAACCCCAACCGGCCGATGGGCGACAACCAAGGAACGAAAATCTGGTGGGATGTGGCAGATACAAATAATGACAATGGTCAACGTGTACAGCCAAACAACTTCCGATAATCAGTCACTAACAAAGTGCTAAAACTCTTTGTGCCAAAGCCTGAAAAAATCTAATGACAGGAACTTGTCTTCTTAGATAGAATCAGAAAAACAGTAGATTCGGAACTTCTCCTTTAATCTACTGTTTTTTTCAACTAAATCACTCCACTTGTTCTTTCGGATAATTCACCAAATACAACGTCTTCGTCGCACGAGTAAACGCCGTATACAACCAACGAAAGTAATCGGGAGTCAAGTATTCATCCGTCATATATCCCTGATCCAGGAACACATTCTGCCACTGGCCACCTTGTGCCTTATGACAAGTGACCGCATACGCATACTTCACTTGTAACGCATTATAATGTGGGTCAGCTTTCATCTTCTTCATCCGGTCACGTTTATTGGGAATATCGATATAATCTTCCAGCACTGTGTAAAATAACCGGTCATTATCCGCTTTCGGTAATGCAGGCGAATCTGAATGTAGAGTATCCAACAACAAATTAGCATCCAATTCAAAATCATTCTGATCGGGAAATCTGAGAGTGACTTCCGCAAAACGGAAGCCGTACATTTCACGGGTACGACGGACACGGCGAACAATTGCAATCTCTCCGTTGGCTATGAAATCCATTTCTTTATATTTCTCCGTCCAATAATAATTATTCTTGGCTACCATTAACATATCTCCGGAATTCAATTCATCTTCCCGCCAAAGTATCTGCGCACGTATTCCATTATTATATAAGTTCGCGCGTTTATTAGAGCGACAAATCACGT
>ERZ791615.212-NODE-212-length-30070-cov-4.34493_pt1 | contig 30070 bp, 53 predicted proteins | sample MGYA00510273_ERZ791615 | MGnify/ENA primary metagenome ERZ791615 (study PRJEB30046, sample SAMN00715185) | human gut metagenome | study: EMG produced TPA metagenomics assembly of the A metagenome-wide association study of gut microbiota in type 2...
TTGTTGCTCAGGAACTTATAAATAAAGTTAAATTATAGTGTTGCGGAATTAAGGTTATTATTACTTGTAGGGGTTATTGCTTTAGTATCATGCAATTCCCCTAAAACAAAAGAAGTGGATAAAATTTATCCAATAGAACAATGGGTTATGGATTATGTTAAGAAAAATCCAAACTGCATTAATAATGAAATTACCAAAAAGCAAACAGTTGATGATTTCATTAAAGCGGTTAATGATTCAACACATAAAGACTGGATGGAAGGAATACCAGTTGAACTGGAAACTATCAATAAAGTTAATGATAAATATGTAGCTCAATTCGGTTCTTACTTAATTACTAATGGATTAAGTTATAGAATACCATTAGAAGAAGTGAATTTTGATATAATTACAGTAGTTCCTGATTCATTAGCCTCAAAATTAAAGGAAGATGAACTTTATACTTTAAAAGGAATACAGATAGTTTCTAGACTAGAGAATAGTCAAGTTGCAGATTTTTTATTAGGACAAGAAAGCTCCTACTGGTCATGGGATGTTAGTCTAGAGACAAAAGATTCTTTTATTGCACCAGATTTAACAAGTAATTGTTTAGAAGCAAATTTAGGTGTTTATTACTGTGATGTAAAACATATTAACGTTTTTACTGGGAGAGAAAAAACAATAGTACCAAATAAATGAGATAACGCTCATAAATAGAAACTTCCACAAACAGAAAAAGCCAGCCTAAATTAATAGGTTGGCTTCTTTTGTCTTATAGCTAATATGGTTAAATCAGACTAACTAAAAGTATGATGATTGTAGCTAATATTGCTACTTTACCTGCTATCTTAATATCTACTTCTGTGCCTTCTAAAATAGGCTTATTATCTATAAAATTCACTAGCATTCTAACTAGTAAATGAAGTATTATCATTACGTTAAATATAAATAAGGTGTATATCATTTTATTCTTTTCCAGATTCCGTTTATTTTCTAAAAATGTGCTGCTAAATCTTTAGATACCTCTATAATCAATCTAGGTATAAACTATCTATTTGAACTGTTGTTATCTGGTAGATACTTATTATATGGCTTTATTTCACCATGCTTAATCATTCTAGCTAGTTTCACCACATTATATATAAATATATCATCCCCAAAGATGTTTATGAACATGGCTATATCTTTATTGTCTGCTAGTAAAGCCTTAATCTTATGTACTTCAATGATGTGTGTAGAATATTTGATAGCACTAGCATCCCTATTCTTTATTTCACCAGCAGCCTAGATATTCCTTCCATCTTTACTAGTACATTTGATGTGTAAATCTATATCACAAAATTCTGCATCTGTATAATCTATCTACCAGCCTATCTAATCTGCTAATGTCTGAAATATGTTTCTACCTTTTCTTTCTGATTCTTTTGCGTTTGGATTGTAAATCATAATTTTTACTTTTTAAAGTTTGTTACTGTTGTATCTGATTAATGGTATCATCTGAGTGCTATAAGTGGTACTGATTGAGTGCTATGACTATTACTTATGGCTATTAATCTGAATCATTAACTATAGAAGCTGTAGCTGATTCTTCTTAATCTCATATATCATAGCTTCTAAGTTTTCCAGTTTAGTGTATAGTTCTTTGTTTTCCATATTATATGTAGTTTTAATAGTTTATAGTATTATCTGATTATCTCATTTAAAGATGCACTTTGTTCTGTATATCTCATAGCCTTTAGTTACTTTGCCTTCTATTCTTTTAGATGTGGCTTTGCAGTCAAAGTAGCCTTCAATATCTGTAGCTTTGGCTTTTCTGATGATGCCTAGTGTTTCATAGGCTTTAGCTATATTTGCCTTTAATTCAGCACTACTAATAAAGCCAATGTGAATGTAATCATTCAGGATTTTAGCTACCTTATATTCATTACTATTATCTTTGTTCTGGTTTAACAATGCTGTTTCTATAGCTTTCTTCACATATTTAAGGCTTCTTACTTTGTCTTCACCCAGTTTATTATAAGCATCCACTATTAAAGGCTGAATGGCTGCTAGGTGGTTCTTAGCTTCTTCATCTATACAATAAGGATTCTTAGCTAGTTCTGCATACTTTAAAAAGGCTTCTTTGAATGACATTTTTTTACTAGCACTTTTCAATGTGCCTTCCAGTTTCTCATACATAGGATCAGTAGTTAATATTCCATTTTCATTATAATGTTTCACAATAGAGATTCCATTTTTATAAATACTTTGTTCTAACTTTATTGTGTATAAATCTAGCTTTACTATCATTTCATCTAAGTAATATTTGCCATCTTTATCTTTCTTCACATATTCCTGATTAAATAGTCTATCTGAATTTGTTGGATTATCATTAACAATCTCAATAATCTTATTATCTCTTTCTACCTCTTTATTTGTTCTTTCTACTATTTCTTCATAGCTGGTATCTAAATCTAGGTTTCTTCTTCCAGTAGTATTAAATATATGAACTAAGAAGGTTCTGAAAGGATTTGTTTCAGTTCTGATTCTACCAGCTATCTGATAAATATCTGTAGATATATCTAAAAGGGTATTAGTGTTAGAACTGTTGCTAACCACATAACAGATTCCAGTTTCACTAAAGTAATCAGCACCTTCAAATGATTTTGATGTGATGAATGTGAATGGTTTGTTTTCACTTTTGCTATTGCTTATGCTATATCCTGCTAATGTGGTTCTATTCTTATCAGTATCAGCACATACTATCTTTACTTCATCATTAGTTAATTCACAATATTGTAAGATGCTAGCTATGTCAGTAACACTATTAATAAAGAAGAAGGCTTCATAGCTTTTATTACCATTCATACTAACAAATCCATCTTTCTTATATGTGTTAATGATGTTAGCAGCTTTCAGGTATGGCTTATTTGTTCTTTCTAGAATCACCTTTAAGTTATCTGTTTCCTTCCATTCTGCTCTTATTTCTTCAATACCTTCAAGTGCTTTAGGGGTAAATTCTGGAGAAATAGGAGTAGCAGACATAAAGCAGTAAGACTTATATTTATTGTAGCTGCTGAGAACACCACCAATAGCTTTATATCTGTAGCTATATGCCTTTAAAAGTATGTGATATTCATCTACCAATAGCTAATAATCACTAGGATTCAGGTAGCTTTCAAGTGCAGCCAGCTTATCATAGGTACACATTATTTTCTTTGTTCCTGATGTTGCTAGATACTCTTTAAGCTGTTTCTTTGCAGAATAGCTAAAGATGCCAAACAATCCAAATACAGACTGTTTTCTACCATCTATAGGGCTAACTAATACAGAAGCACCAGCTTCATTCAATCCAGTTTTATTAACTATCAATTCAGTAGTAGGTACTGCTATCACATAATTGATATTATTAAAAAGGGCTACTGTAGTACCACCGCATCCAGTAATTACTTTGTTAAAAATGCAGTTCTTTGGTAAATCATACATATTAAGTTTACCATTAGTTGATTTAATTGTTAAATGTTTCATTTTTCTTCATGGCTAAAATTGTTACAAGCTGTTTATCTAATATATCTTTAAAATCATCTTATTTTGTCGGAAATCCCGATAGTGTAACTTTTTTTGAGTTGTCCTATAGGTATTTTTTCAAATTTTTGGTTACATCAAAAATCAAAGAAAAGGGCTATATTTCAAGCCCTATTCCCCAGTTAGTAACAAATCCTTTAAAAATTTAACCAATTTACGACACAATTTCCCAAAATGCTTTTCCTCTTGCTTTGTATGCTACTATATATATAAAATCCGACAGCTCAAAATAAAATTTTCAGAAATTTAAGTTAGCCGCATCAGGTTGCATTTTCGGGCTTATTTCTACCTGCCTGCCAGTATGAAGCAATAAGAGATCGCCATATTTTCCGAGAAATGGATTTCCTTATATTGTGTGTTTTCTTATAGTATTAAATCTGTATATATTAGCTGGTTTTCCTAGATTCATCCGTGAGTTCTACCATTTCTATGAAGCCAGCTGTGACATTTTTTGCAGACTGCCATCAGGTTATTATAGTCATAGGCTGCTTCTAATCTTTTTAAGCCTTCATAGTTAGAAAATGAATCCTTATGATGAACATCTATAGCAGGTGTAACTAAGCCTTTAGTTAGGCAAACTTCACATAGTGGATGCTGCATCAGATATGACAGCCTTAAAGATTTCCACTGCTTACTTTGATAGATTTCCTATCTTTCTTTTCGGCTTTCTCTAAGTATTGGTTTTATTCTTTTGCTTTCTGCTTTCTTCAAGTATGGCATACCTCTTAATATCATTAATTAGAAAATTCTTCATCTTTATCTATTCCTCTATCTCATTTTTATGGGAGCTATTAACTATTGTTTCTTCTGCATTAATTAGAACATCATCAGAATAGGTTTCTACCTTTGTTTCTGCATAGTTATAACATTTATCATCCCTTTGATATTCACCTTTTAACTAGTTGAAGGCTTTAATGAACTAATCTATGAAATCCTATTCTGGATTATACTTTCTGGTAAGCATTAGATAGGCATCATTAAAAGTAGCTTCATCATCATCTACTTTAACTAGTCTGCTATGCAAGTATCTATAATGTTTGGTGATAGCTTCATTAACCATATAGTTATACTCAGATTTATCCAGATTATTCTGTTTCCTTCTATATTTGCTCCAGTTGTAAATCATTATAACTACCTATTAATTTATCTATTGCGTATCTAACTAATGTGCTTCTTTTTATGCCTAACTTTTCACTGATTAAATCCAGTTGTGTTTCCTGATAAGGTGTGATTCTTACCGATACTCTAGTTTCTTTCTTTGTTATTTTCATAGTCTTATTAATTATTAAGTTATACCTAATTATATACATAAAATTTTGAACTCAAAAATATTGTGAGACATTTTTTATTTGTGTGACAAAGTACTGGATATTAGTAGAAAAAGAAAAAATCAGATTGTATAATTAACTAAAAAATTCAAGAATATGGATAATAAGTTTAAAATACCTACAGACATTGAGAAAGAAGCTAAGGATTATATGAAAGATGTGATTCTTATGCTTGAAGATAATTCACTGATGAAGAATGTAGATAACGCTGCTTTAACTATGTTGGCAAGAAATTACAGTATGTTTATCAAAGCTAGCAAACAGTTAGAAAAAGATGGTTTAACAGTAGTTTCTGATAGGGGTAACATAGCACCACACCCAGCTATTAAGATAGCTAAAGATGCTTAGATTCAGGCTATGAAGGTGATGGAGAAGTTTGGTTTGACAGCAAAGGATAGAACTAAGATAGCCAAATTAAATAGTGGGGATAAGGAACTATCACCATTGGAGTAGTTTGTTAAGAACAGTAAGGAGGTTAGATAATGACAAAGCTAAAGAAGACAGCTATATTAGATGATGATGGTAATATTATAGGCTATGAAGCCAAAGCCAAAAACATCTAGATAAGAGTTTGCAAAAAGAAAGATGCAGACCCTATTATTATTGCTAATCACTACAGCCATAAAGTAACTAGAAATAGCTTTTTATCTTTCTTAGTTTATTATGAAGGCAAAGTATCAGGTGCTTTACAAATTGGCTATGGTACTAATCCTAGAAAGAAGGGAAACTATAATCCTGATGAAGTTAGGGAGTTTGATAGAATGTGGCTTAGTGATGATATGCCTAAATTCAGTGAAACTATAACTATATCCCTGCTGCATCATTATTTAAAGAAGGTGCATCCAGAGATTAAGCATTTAATTAGTTATGCTGATAATAGTAGCGATGTAGGAAATGAAGGCACTATTTACAAAGCTGCTAACTATAGGCAAATAGATAAGATTAAGTCTGATTTCTACATATTGGAAACTGGTGAAAGAGTGCATCCCATAACTATGTGGCATAGACACGGAACAAGACGATGGGCATTCTTATAGGAGCATTATCCCAATATTAAGAAGTCTGATGGCTATTAGATTAAATATGTATATGACTTATGAAACCATACTATAAATATGTGGATGATGTACTTAATGGGAATGTGATTACTGGTGCTAATATCTAGTTAGCCTGCTAGAGATTCTAGGAAGATTTAAATAGGGATGATTTAGAGTTTAGGGAATCAGTAGTAGATAGGGCTTTAGCATTTATAAGTACAATGAAGCACTTTAAGGGTAAAGCATCTGGATAGAACTTCATACTAGAACCATGGTAGGCTTTCATAGTGGCTAATATCTTTGGTTTCTATTGGAAGGGAACAAATGACAGAAGGTTTTCCAGTAGTTACATTGAAGTTTCAAGAAAAAACGGAAAGACCGCTCTAGCAGCAGCACTTTGTATGTTTGCATTGATAGCAGATGGTGAAGATGGTGCTGAGGTAGATTTAGCTGCAAATTCTAGGGAATAGGCTAGAATAGCTTTTGAATTTTGCTACTAGTTTGCCAAATAGTTAGACCCTAGTGGCAAATATCTTACTTCACATTTGAAGGGAATTAAGTTTAATGTTAATGCTTCTTAGTTAAAAGTGTTTGCTGCTGATGCTTCTAAACTTGATGGCTTTAATGCTTCATTTGGCTTAATTGATGAATATCACGCTGCTAAGAATAGTAAGGTTAGAGACGTAATAAAGTCTTCTATGGGTATGCGACAGAATCCACATCTTTGCACTATAACTACTGCTGGATTTGATAAAACTTTGCCCTGCTATTAGCTAAGAAGTACTGCTATTGAGATTCTTCATAAACTGAAAGAAGATGATAGTATGTTTATAGCTATCTATTCTTTAGATGATAATGATGATTGGACAGATGAAGATAACTGGGTGAAATGTACCCCTAATATGGATATAACTGTAACTAAGAAGTACATTAAGGAATAGGTAAAATCAGCCCTTAATAATCCATCTGAAGAAGTTGGTGTAAAGACTAAAACCCTTAATCTATGGTGTGATTCTTCTGAAGTCTGGTTATCTGATAGCTACATAGTAAACAGCACTAAATAGATAGATTTAGCTAAGTATCAAGATGAACTATGTTATATAGGTGTGGATTTGTCTGCAACAAGTGATTTAACTGCTGTTAGTTACCTAGTAGTTAAAGATGGCATCTACTACTTTAAGAACTACTATTATCTACCTGAAAGTTGTCTAGTAGATAATTCTAATAGGGAGAAATATAGACTGTGGAAAAATCAGCACCAATTAAATATAACTAGTGGGAATGTTACAGATTACGATTATATAACTAAGGATATGCTACAATGGGTAGATACTGTTAGCATCCAGAAGGTAGGCTATGACAAGTGGAACGCAACATAGTGGGCTATCTAGGCTACAGAAGAAGGTTTACCACTGGAAGAATATAGTTAGAGTATAGGTAACTTTAACTAGCCTACAAAGGAACTTGAAAGATTGATATTGTCAGGTAAGGTAGTTATAGATAACAATGAAATAACTAGATGGTGTTTCTCTAATGTGCATATTAAGGAAGACCACAATGGAAACGCTAAACCGATAAAGACATAGAAGCAGATGAAAATTGATGGAGTAATCGCTATGATTACAGCTTTGGGATGCTATCTAACAGTACCACATTATAGCAACGAAATTATAACTATTTAAATATGAACTGGAATTTTTTTAAGAAGAAAAAATAGCAGGTAGAAGAAAGAAGTAGTAGCTTTGATTACCTCTTATATAACGGTACTGGAGCTTATTCTACTAATAGGGCTTTACTGTTGAGCACAGTCTATAGATGTGTTGAGGTTATATCTGATTCAGTGGCTTAGTTACCTCTAGAGCCTTATAAGATAGATAGTAGTGGCTACAAATTGAAGTTTACTAACCATCCTACTTACAGATTACTTAATGCAGAACCTAACAGTAGAATGACTAGATTCACCTTCATTAAAACGCTGATTGTATCAACACTTCTAAAGGGAAATGGATATGCATTCATTGAAAGAGATAATTTAGGGAATGCTACAGCTTTACACTATATACCATCTGATTTAGTTACAATCATACCACCAAAGACTTTAAAGGATAATGTAGCCTATAGTGTTACTGGATTGTCTAATATCATTGAAGCTTGCAATATGATTCACATCTTAAACTTTAGCTATGATGGTATTACTGGAATCAGCACATTAGCACACGCAAAGAATACTTTAGGTTTGTCAGCTGATAGTGAAGCACACGCTAGTGGATTCTTTAAAGGTGGAGCTAACTTAGCTGGAATCCTGAAAGTACAAAGTAATCTAACTAGTAAGCAGAAATCTGATTTGAAGAATAGTTGGCAAACAGCATTTAGCCCTTCTACTGGTTAGCCTAATGGTGTGGCTGTATTGGAAGGAAATATGGAGTTCTAGCCTATAACGGTTAATCCTACTGATGCATAGTTATTGGAAACTAGATAGTTTAATGTGATTGACATTTGTAGATTCTTTGGTGTTTCACCAGTGAAGGCATTTGATTTATCTAAATCTAGTTATTCTACAGTAGAAGCTACTAACTTATCATTCCTTACTGATACTCTTTCACCACTGCTAGAAAAGCTAGAGCTGGAGTTTGAAAGAAAACTGTATAAACCATCAGAGAAAGAATCCATTGATGTTAGATTTGATACATCTAGATTACTTAGAGCAGATAAATAGAGTTTGGCATCTTACTACAACACATTATTTAATATAGGTGTGGTTAGTCTGAATGAAATTAGAAAAGAACTTGATTTAGCTGCTGTAGAAGGTGGAGATAATCACTTTATTTAGGTGAACATGATGGAAGTTAATAAAGCTGCTTAGAATGTACCATCAAACAACGCTATAATATCAGAAGATGAAGAAGAAACAGATACTAATAAACAAGAATGAATAAAGCTATGAAAGAAGTAAGAATGAATCAAGACAGCATAACTAATTTACCTGAATCTAGAAAGGTTGAAGGCTATGCTGTAGTGTTCCAGTCTGAATCTAATGATTTAGGTGGATTTAAAGAAGTGATTGATAGCAGGGCTTTAGATGGCATCATAGAAAAGTCTGATGTACTGTGCTTACTTAATCACAATGAAGATAAGGGTGTATTAGCTAGAAGTAATAAAGGTACTGGTAGCCTAACTTTAGAGGTAGATGAGAAAGGTTTGAAATACAGCTTTGAAGCACCTAATACAGCTTTGGGTGACGAAGTTCTGGAAGGTATTAGAAGGGGTGATATTAGTGCTAGTTCTTTTGCTTTCACTGTTGAAAGTGATTAGTGGGAGAAAAGAGAGGATGGAAGTTATCTCAGAACCATCAGAAGCATTAGTTAGTTATTCGATGTTTCACCAGTTTATTCACCAGCTTATTCTGCTACTAGTGTTAAAGCAGATACCAGAGGATTAGATAAATTTAAAGATAAGGAGAAGGAAGATTTAGCACATTATTTTGAGGAGTTAAGAAAGAGTTTATGAAAAATAGTGTTGAGTTGATGGATAAAAAGAATCTTTTGAAGGTTCAAGCAGAAGCATTAATTAAGGGTGCAGAAATGGAATCAAGAAAGTTAAATGCAGAAGAGCAAACTAACTTGGATTCTATTAAAAAGTAGATAAATGATATTGATACAGAGATTAGAGAACTTAATAAGACATTAAACAAAGAAACAAGAAGTATGGAGAAGTTTTCACTTTTGAAGGCTATTAATGATGTAGCCAATAACAGACAGTTAGACGAGAGAAGTCAAGAAGTCATTAATGCAGGTATGGCTGAAATGCGTAAATCAGGTTTATCTTTCAGTGGCTAGATTCTGATTCCAGTAGAGCAAAGAGCAGACATTCAAGCTACAGTAGATACAGCAGGTAAGGAAGCAGTAGCTACTGATAAGTTGAATATCTTAGAGCCATTGAAGGCAAAGATGGTACTTAGTGAAGCAGGTGCTACTTATATGACTGGATTAGTAGGTAACATTTCTATTCCTTCTTACAGTGGTGCTACTGTAGGTTGGGCTGATGAAACTGGTGCTGCTGAGTGTGCTGGTACATTTGATGAAGTAGAGTTTGCACCAAAGAGATTAACAGCTTACATTGATGTATCTAAGCAGTTCCTTATTCAGGATTCAGTATCAGCAGAAGCTTTAATTAGAAAGAATATTGTTGAGGCTATCAGTCAGAAGTTGGAAGCTACTATTTTGGGTGATGGAGCAGGTTCTACAAAGCAGCCAGCAGGTATCTTTAACGGTGTTACTGCTTTGAAGGATAATAGCTATCAAACATTTGCAGAAATGCTTCAAAAGCTGGAGGAAGCAAACGTATATGGTGATATTAAATATATTGTTTCACCTGCTATCAAAGCACAGTTGAAGACTACTGCAAAGACAGAAGGAGCTTTCGTCATGGAGGATAACGAGGTAGATGGCATTCCAGTACTTAGTACATCAGCTTGCAAAGGTATTGTTTTGGGTAATTTTGAGAACTATGTCATAGCACAATGGGGAGCGATCGATTTGACTATTGATCCTTATTCATAGGCTGCTAATGGAAAGGTTAGATTGGTGGTTAATGCTTACTTTGATGCTAAACCAGTTCGTAAAGAAGCATTCGTAGCTAACAAAGCTAAGGTAGTAGCTGCTTAATTAGTAAATCTGATTAACTATGCAAATTGAGCTGGATTTAATTAAGAAACATCTTAATATAGATGATTCTTTTAAGGATGATGATACCTATCTCTTAGCTTTATCTGATGTTGCATAGGACATAGTACAAAAACACATTGATTGTACGTTTGAGGATATTGTGAGAAGTGAAGGAGCTTTACCAGCTTCTTTACTTCACGCAGTACTACTTATGATAGGCAACCTATACAATAATAGGGAATCAGTGGCATTTGCATCTGCTTAGGAAATACCACATTCCTATGATTATCTATTATCACTTTACAAACACTATAAGAAGTATGAGAGCGGGATTGTTAACGGAGCAGATTGACATTCTGGAATCCAGCCTTATTAGAAACGCTTATGGTGAAGAAGAAACCTAGTGGAGCATTAAACAGACTACTAGGGCTAGACTGATGCACAAAGGAGGAAATAGAACATTATCCAATGATGAAGTAGCATACCAATATACAAAAACATTTTAGGTACGTCACTATATAATGGTTAATGAATGCCTAAAATCTATAGAATATTAGATATAGAACCAGATAAACAGCAGATGTTATTAACTATAAATGTAGAATTAGTAAATGATTGATTCTTTAGGCATAGGAAAAGTAATCTTTACCCTATTAGGTGATTTTAAGACTTATCCTTTGGTAGCTGATAATAATGCTAAATATCCCTTTATTGTTTATAAGAGGAATAATGTTATCAGTTCTACCTGCAAAGATGGAAGCTATGAAGATACTGTAGATATAGGTATAACAATAGTTACAATGAAGTATGCAGAAGGTATAGAGATAGCTAATAAGGTAAGAGAGATATTGTAGAGATAGGTAATAAAGATAGATGATATGATACTTAATGATACGTATTTAATTAGTGCAAACGAGAGTTTCACAGATAACGTATTTGTTTAGAATTTGAACTTTAGAACTACTATAACAGAATAAATAATATGGCAGCAAATAAAATTATTAAAGGACGTGATTTGATGCTTTTTGATAATGATGGACATAGTTATGCTTATGCTACTAACCATACATTAACTATTACAGCAGAAACGGTAGATATATCTAGTAAAGACCACGGTATTTGGGGAGCTAGTGAGGTTAGCAAATATTCTTGGGAAATCACATCAGAGAATCTTTTCACATCAGAAGATTATGATAAGTTGTTTGATTCAATGTTAGCAGGTAATGCTATTACAGTAAGATTTGGATTGAAGACAGACCAGACTGATAACACTAAGAATGTAGCAGATGGTGATACTTCACTTCCATATTGGACTTCACAGAGAACTTATTATGAAGGTAAGGTAATTATTACATCTTTGGTAGCTAATGCTAACAATGGTGAGAATGCAACCTATTCAGTTACATTAACTGGAACTGGTTCTATTAAAAAGACTACAACACCTGAATAATTAGATAGATAAGGGCTACTACAGCCTATAACTAAGGGCAGTAGATTTATTTCTATTGCCCTTTAATTATATTGTAAGAACATGAACATAAATATTAATGATAAGGAGATTACTTTGAAGTATTCTTTGAGAGCTATGATGATGTACGAGAATGTAACTAATAAAACTTTGAATCCGTCAGGTATTACTGAGGTGGTTACTTTCTTCTATTGTGTAGTGTTAGCATCATCTAAAGACTATAGCCTATCTTTTGAAGATTTTATGGATTGGCTAGATGAGAATCCAGATACATTAAAAGAATTTGGTGAGTGGCTTCAAGCTACCTTCACAAATACCAATAAGCTAAAAAAAGCCTAACCACCAATAGTAAAGATGAAGAAGCTCCAAAATGTCTATACCACTACCTATTTAATCTGATGTGTTTCTAGTTCAGGATTATCACAATAGAGTATTTTATGGATGATTGTACTGATTGGGAACTAAATAATCTGATAGAGAATATTCCATATTTAGATAGGAATCTATGGGAATCAAGTAGGCTTAATTCTTATGTTACTGCTTAGGTTAATTCTAGAAAGAAGATTAGTTTTCAAGATATATGTACCTTCAAATGGGAGGAAAAGGAAACAGAAGAAAAGAATATAGAGATTTCAGATGATGATATTCAAAGACTTAAACAATTATCTAAGAAATGGAAAGATTGATTTATGATACTGCTGATTTCAATGGTATTAACGCATAGACAGTTTAGAAAGTGAATAGAGCTGTAGTGACTGCTGCTATTAAGATTAGGGATGATGTACGTCAAACCTTTGTTTCTGATGCATAGTCATTATATAGACATCATACTGGAAACATTGAGAATCTAACCACTGGTATAATGATAGGTAAAGATAGAGGTGGTAGCATTAAGATTCACGCAATGGGTAGCAGGGAGGACTATGAGAGTTTTAAGACTAGGTTTTTTATTGGTGGTACTAAATACAGAACGCAAGAAAAGAGAAATGGGAGACCTATCAGACCATTCACTAAGGGATATATAGCCCCTACAGATACATTAAATAGAGTAGTTAACAGTTCTGGAGCTATACTAAGTAATTACATACAAAGAGCATTAAACTAATATGGCAAATAATTTAACTGCTGTTATTTCGGCAGATACCACTAGGTTTACTAGAGCTATAAATGAAGCCCAAAGTGTATTATCTAGATATGCTAGAGAAGCCAGAACTGCAAGCGGTTCAATATCCACTTGTGCTAGTGTTACAGATGCATAGGTAACATCTTATCAAAGATTAGTTAGAGCTATGCAGAGAGTATCTAACGGCACTATGACTACTAGCTAGGCAGAAAGAGCTTTAGTACAATAGATTCAGGAATTAAGAATACAATGGGCAAACTTATCTGATGATGCTAGAAGAAGTGATTTTGGTAGAGCTTTATCTGAATCAATGGCATCAGCAGAAAGATAGTTAGAACAAGTAAGAACATAGATAAGATAGACACGTGAAGAATTAGATAACTTATCATCAGCATCAGAAGGATTTGATTTAAGCAGTATAGGTAATAGCATCAACAGTTTAAGAAGTGGAGATATATCTGGATTTGTTTCTTAGCTATAGGCATTAAGAAATATTTCATTAGGTAGTATTGTTTCTTCTGTTGGAGCACTTGGGGCTTCATTAAGTGCTGCTATTGCACCAGTAGCCGCTTTGGTTGGTGGTATAGCTGCTTTAGGTTATACAGTCAGTGAATCAATATCATCAGTATCAGACTTTGAAACACATCTGGATGGATTGTAGTCTTTAACTGGATTAGGGGATGATGCTATGAAGTCTATAGCAGATGGAGCTATAGAAATGAGTAAAGGATTTAAATCATCAGCTAGTGAAATAGTTGATTCCATGAAGCTGATAGGTAGTCAAGCACCTGAATTATTACAGAATCAAGATGCTTTGATGAAGGTTACAGAAGCTGCTAATGTACTATCAGAAGCAGCAGGTATAGAAGTAGTGGATGCTGCTAAGGGTGTAACTACAGTTATGAATTAGATGGGTGCTAGTGCATCAGAAGCTACAAATGTTATCAATGTATTAGCAGCATCATCTTAGTAGGGTTCAGCAGATGTAGCCTATTTAAATACTGCATTTGAAAAGGCTGGTACTGCTGCTAAATCTGCTGGAATGGATTATACTTAGTTAGCTGCTGCTATTGAAACGATAGCACCTAAATTTAGTAGTGCTGATGTAGCAGGTTCTACTTTAAATTCTACTTTGTTGGCTTTGTCTGTTTAGGCAAATGACAAGTTTAAGCCAGCTGTAGTGGGTATGGATTAGGCACTTTAGAACTTAGCTAAAGCAGAAATGGATGATATACAGATGAAGAACTTAGTAGGTGCTTCTAATATCACTATGCTTAAAACACTGATTGAAGCTAAGGACACATTTAAAGGCTTTGAATCATCTTTAGCAGGTACTAATACAGCCTATGAACAGATGGCAATAAATACAGATAACTTAGATGGTACTATAGGAAGGTTAAAAGCTAATTGGGAAGCCCTTCTACTTACATTAGGTGAATCTGAAATTATCTAGGGTATCATCCAGTTCTTCCAATAGGTAATATCCACCCTAACAGAACTGATTAACTACATTTCTGCTACTATTAAAGAGTTTGAAGGATTAGGAGGTAGTATAAATATAGTGGATGCTTTAGGGGCTGTATGGAAGGTGACTGTAGCCATAATTAAAGCTGCTTGTGAAATCATAGAAGTAGCTATAGCTTCTGTTATTAAGTTATTCCAGAAGATAGGTTAGGTAGTTAGAACTGTTTGGGGAAGCATTAAACAGACACTTAAAAATGTAGGATTCTTTGAACCGATTAGAAACGCTTGCAAAAGTGTTATTACTTGGTTTACTAATATGGTTCAGAAGATATACGGAGTTTGGACAGACTTCAAAAGATGGTTAGGCTTAAACGTAGCATCCACTAAGATAACTGTAAATAATGAAGTAGGTGATGCTGTAGGAGGTAATAAACCATCTGGAGGTACTTCATCATCAAGTGGCAGTACTTCATCAGGTAGTACATCATCAACTGCTTCAAGTGGTAAGACTGGAAGGAAAACACCTAAAGTAACTACAACCAAAGTAACTACAAAGCCACAATATAAAGAAGGCTCATTAGGTAAAATTGAAGAAAATATAAGTAAGAAATAGGCAGAATTAAAGCTAGCTATTTCTGATGAAGATAGAAAGAAAATACAGAAAGAAATCAATGATCTAACTAAGAAGAAGGAAGCTATAGAGTTATCTTTGAAGGTTTAGCCAGATGCAGGTAGCCTATAGTCTTTAGAGGATTCAATAAGTAAGAAGCAGAAAGAATTAAAGTTAGCTGTTAGTGATTCCTCTAGGGAATAGATTTAGAAAGAGATTGATGAACTTACTGGATAGAAATAGGCTATTGAAATCCTGCTTAAACCTGCTATAGATGATAAAGGTATAGAAGGATTGAAGGATAAGATTTCATAGCATAGTGAGAAAAAACAGAACTAGCCTAGTGGTAATAAGGTATCATAGGCAGAAACCAAAGCTGATAATCTCAAAGAAGAACTAAAGTATAATTAGGATATAGTTAAGAGCTACAGAGAACAGTATAAAGCCGTACAATCCAGATTAAAGGCAGGTGTTACATTAACTACTAATGAATCAAAGTTAGCAGATATTTATGAGGATGCTAAGAAGAAAGTGGATGATTTAACTAGTGCTTATGATAATGCTGCTAAATCTGCTGAATAGCTAAAGGCAAATTCCACCTTTAATAAAAAAATGTATTCAGGTATTAAGGGCACTATTAAGACTATTGGAAGCCTTAATGATTCAGTAGTAGGTGTTACTAGCACTTGGGAAAATATGGCTGAAAGTTGGAATGATATGAGTACCTTTAAAAAGGTTACATCATCCATCAGTGCAGTTATCAGTACCATTAATGAAGCTATGGGTGCTTATGAAGCTATATCTGATGTAGTCTAGTTATTTGGTGAAATAAGTGAAGCTAGTGCTGCAAAGAAAGTGGCTGCTGATGCTACTGAAATGGCATCTGATAGTACTAAAACAGCTTTAAGTACTGCAAATTCTCAGGTAGAGATAGCTAACAACCAATAGGAGCAGATGAGTGATTTGGCTAGTGTTGGAACTAAACAAGCTAGTGCTATAGCTAGTGCTACTGCTTCTGGTGCTAAACTACCATTCCCTGCTAACTTGGCTGCTATTGCTGCTGGAATCGCTGCTGTAGTAGCTGCTTTCGCTATGATAAGTAGTTTTGCTGATGGTGGTATTATTGGAGGTAACACCACATTAGGAGATATGAACATAGCTAGAGTGAATAAGGGTGAAATGATTCTGAATGGCACTTAGCAGAAGAGACTGTTTTCTATATTGGATGGTAATGTATCAGCATCCCCTAATAATATAACTAGTGGAAATGTGAAGTTTGAGATTAAAGGCTCTACATTGGTTGGAGTTCTAAAAAATCATAACAGTAAAATGAATAAAATAGGATGAAATACGAAGGAAGATTTAGGACTTTAAAAGATGAAATGATTCAAGTTGTTATCATAACTAATAATGATGTTAGCTAGGAAAAAGAAATATTCTTTGCTGATGAATCGCCAGTGATGATTTCACAAAGTTCTGATGGCATCTTTTCACCTATAAAGTCTAGAAGTTGTACCATTAAGCTAGTAACTAAAGATGAACTTTTTGACATCTATAGCGGTTCTTCACACGGTACATCTGTAGCTGTAAACAATCTAACTAATAGTGAATGTTTGTTTTATGGCTATGTAACACCCTGCTAGTATAACCAGCCTTATCTATATAACAATGAAATCGAGATTGAAGCGGTGGATGCTATTTCCACCCTTCAAGATTTCAAGTATAGTTATTTGAACGGCAAAGAATCATCTGTAGCTATAATGGATATTATTAAGAAGCTGATGGAAATAGCAGGTTATTCAGGTAAGATATATATGTAGTATAATGGTAATAAGCTAAAAGTACTGCAAATACCTACATAGTTTGAGTATATTAATGATGATATATTCTTTGAAGATGATGGTGAAGCTAGTGATTGCTATGCAGTGCTGGAAGAGATATGCAATTTCTATGGAATAAGTTGTGTACCTTATGGAAATGATGTTTTCTTTGTAGACTATCAAGTTATAGCTTATGTAGAGGATGATAATTTGTTATATACTGATTTGAAATCATTAGTTAATTCCACCTTCTATATTACAGACAGTATAACTAAAGAAGACTATGCAGGTGATGATTAGAATCTTGAAATGGATGAAGTATATAATAAGATAAATATAAAGGCAGATGTGGCAGAAGTGAAAGATGATGATTTAGGTGTTAATCCAGAAGATGATGCTAAATCCAGTACCTATTATGATACTAGAATAGATGCAGGTGAAAGAAGTGATGGTAAGAAATGGGCTATAGCATCAAGATACTTTGAATATATTTAGGGTACTTATGCAAATGATAATTCAGATAATTGGCAAACACCAATAAATTGCAATATAATAGCAGATAGTGTAGGTTATAAATTAGCAGGAAGATTTGATAAAACTTATCCATCTATCTCATTAGCTAGGATGGCTTTTCCTTATGGCAATGGTGCAGGTACATTTAATACTATTGTAGGTTAGTGTTGTTTACCTACTTAGCAGTTTGGATATGAATCTACAAAAGAAATGCCTTATAGTGCCAAATGGAATAATATGCTATCTTTCTTCACTTAGGGCTATTGGCTTCATAAATATTATAAAGAAGATAATGTAGGAGCTTTATCAGAAGATTTATAGCACCAATGGGAAACTTTTATTTATGAGCAACGTCTTGGAGGATATAAACCAGTGCTAATATACAATTCACCTAAATATGTAAACTATAGCCCTGCTGAATCAGATAAGACTAGCTATTTATGTTTTACTGGAAATCTGCTGTATCAGAGAGAATGCAACTATGATAAAGTACATTATAATGTGTGGACTATCAACGAAGATACTAACTACTGTGATGGAATAAACACCCCACTAACAGAATTTGGTTGTAGTGGTACTGATAACGCTTATTCCAGAAGAAAAGGGGATGCAGATTATAACAAAGGATGGAATATGTTAAAGCTGAAACTTAGCATAGGAAATAAATACTGGAATGGTAGCTAGTGGACTACTACAGAAAGCACCTGCTTTATTCCCTATCATAAAGATAATGTAGTTACAGATGATGAATGTCTGATATGGACTGGATGGAATAAGCCGGTAACTAATCATAACTATACCTACAAAGTTAATAAGGATGCTTTTGTTATTCCAATTAATAAGGAGGATAATCTCTAGGGGTATTTGCATCTAGAGGTATATATGCCAAAGATTCCCTGGAATAACTAGTTATACAGAGAAAATAATTATCTTAGAATTAACTACAATAACATACCGCCAGTTATCTTTATGAAGGATTTTGGTTTGACTTTATGCAGTACTGATAATTCTGAAAAGTGGTATGATGTATTTGAGGATGATGAAGAAGATGATGATATTATCTATTCAAATCCTATAGATAGCAATAATGTAACAGATATGGATGATTTGGAATTGAAGATAAATACTTATAATTCCTAGAAACCTATAGCTAAATCATACATTATCGAGCCTTCTATTGTTGATGGTAAAGTAGTAGAGGATTCTTTTAAATATCATACTGCTGGATTTTATGATAACTTAATCGGAAACTATAAGAGATAGGAAATGAATCTGGTGGATAAGTACTACAACCATTATTCAGAACCTAAAAAGATTTATAATTGTGTCGTTCACGGTTATAAAGCACCTTATAAATGCGTACAATGTACTGCTATCAGTGGTAAGTATATAGTAGATGAACAAAGCTATGATTTAAAGGCTGATGTAAACGAATTAAAACTAGTGGAGGTATGACGGATTTAGAGCTAGATTCCCTAGATTAGAATGTAAGAGATTTAGGGATAAAGGTAGAAATGGAAAACATTAGAAACAAGATTCACTGCATTCAATGTAATAGAAAGATAGAAGGTATCTAGAATGCTTTGAACCTGATGAATAAGGATAAGATTAAAGAAGATATGGCATACTTAGCTTTACAAGCTTCTAGTTAGGCAGATATTATTTAGGCTATTGAAGATGCTGATTTAGGTACTTAGATAAGTGGTTTATCTGATAAGGTAGGTACTGCTAAATAGAGTTTATATGCTATGAATCAAGAGCATCAAGCAGAACTGGAAGCACTTAAAGGTAGTGTAACTAGTTAGGCTGATTACTTAGATAGAGTGAATGATTTGTTAGCAGGTATCATCCAGCATCAGGTAATTAGTGAAGATATGTATTAGGCTTTAGGCACACCAGATAATGATACTTTATACTTTACTTATGAAGATTAATTATGGCTGCAACATTAGAGAATATACAGACACAAATAGAAGCCATTTAGGGCAACTTATCTACATAGACAACCAAACTAAATAATCATTTGTCTGATGTGGATAACAGTATAACTAATATTAATACTAAGATTAAACTACTTAATAATGAAGATTTGAAGATACATCAAGAAGTACACAATTTAGCATCTGATGTAGAAACCAATGATACTAGACTTTAGAGAATAGAAGTTTAGGATTTATAGGGTTAGATAGATTCTGTAAGGGATTCAATAGATGAAGACATATAGAAGCAGATGGAAGAAATGGATTTAGAACATCATATAGAACTGCATCTATTAGCTAATAGCATAGATTCACATACAGATAAATTAAATAAACTAGAGCTTAAAGGTGCTGAGATTCCAGAGCATATTTTTGTATCTGAATCAGACTATGAAAAGATTCATCCAGAATCAGATAAGTTCTATTTCACTTATGAAGAAGAATAATTATGGCATTATTTGTAAATGGTGGTAAGAATGTAGTGCAGGTAACAGCATACAATAGAGCTATTACAGCCATATATAAAGGTGCTGTGAAAGTTTGGGAAGCTGTTAGAAGCTGCTTTGGAAGTGGTTTCTGGAATCCTAGTAAACCATGGATGCAAAGTGAAGGATGGAGAGAAAATAAAAAGTACTAATTAATAATATTAAGAAATGGCAAAAGTAAAGAATGAATTAATCTCAGATTTAAATGTTTCTTGGGAAAACTATGCAGGTTCTTCTGTTGAATCCTTCATTAAGGATTAGCTAAGAAAAAGCTGTGGCTATATCTACAGAAGTACATCTAGAGAAGGAGATTATTATTATTTGTATGGCTTCCAGTGTATAGATGATTTCTATGCGTGGTAGGAAGGTGAAGATATAACACCACTGTTTAAGGTTCAGTTACCTAATATGGAAAATGATGTGTTTGCTGTAAACCTTAGCACAAGTTCAAATACTAAGAAGTTGGTGAATCTGGGTGATGGTGTAAAAGTACAGATTAGATATACTTCTACATCTACTAATCCTAATACAGAGATTACCAGTGATACCTTCAATGATGGTACATTGATTATAACCAGAAGTTCAAATGGTTCTGCATTCTAGGAGGTAGGTAGAATAACCATCCAGCCACAAAGTTATAACAGTACCACCTTCCAAACTATAGATATAACTAAGTATTTGGCAGATGGAGATAATAAGATAAGAATGAGAGTAGAAGATAACGTAAATGGTTCAGCATCCAATGTTATCACATTCTAGTCTATAGTTAATACTTCTTTGATAGTTAGAAATGCTACAGACAATTCAAAGCCATTAACTTCTTTGAATCTTAGCTACTACATAGAAGGACAGATAGAGAAGACTTTGCACCTTAAAGTTACTGATGCTTCTAGTGCTGTAGAAACATTCTAGGTAGCTATAGGTGATAGCACTTATATAGAAGTACCTTATACTTTCTTAGTTGAAAGAGAGTTTGCAACTGGAATCATCAATGTAGAAGCTTGGTTAACTGTAGATGATACTACATTAGAATCAAACCACATAACTAATCAGTTCTTCTTTATAGCAGATGATTGTACTGATAGCATCATTATCCTGAATGATACTGCTAAGAAGGTAATTAATTATACTAATACTAAATTCTTTGATTTCACCTTATTTAATAAGGCATCAGATGTAACTATAGTATTGACAGATGGAGATAATGAGTATATGAACTATACCTATAAGAACTGTGAAGTAGGTAAGGTATATAGCTTCTATAATACACTGGAACTTGAAAGTACTGCTGATTTGATTGATGCAGTAGTTAGAGTTAGCACAAAGGATATGACATCAGAATTTGCTGTAGTCATAGATAATACTGTGAAAATGTCACCTACAGAAGGAGCGGACTTTATTGTTAATCCAAAGATTAGAAACAATTCAGAAACTAATCCTAGCTAGATAATCAATAGTGCAAATGATTCTGTAGTAGCTTCTACCTTCACTAATTTCTCTTTTGATATTGATGGATGGTTGAATGATAATGATGGTATAGGAGTTCTTAGAATCCCTAGAGGTAGAAAGCTATCTATTGGCTATGATCCTTTGGATAGCCTAACTAAAGGTACTACTATAGAGTTTGACTATAAGGTATTTAACGTATATGATGAAGATAATGTAGTATTTAGATTCTGTAGCTATAAAAATGAAGTACCTCTAGGCTTTGAAATGAAGGCTACAGAAGCGGTATTTATGACTACTGAAAAGCAGACTAAGAGAGATTAGGATATAGTTTTCTAGGATGATGAAAGAACACACGTAGCAATCAATATAGTGCCTAACCTTAGTAACAGTGGTTTAAACTACATCAGAATCTTTATCAATGGTATAATGAACCGTGAAATGGTTTATACAGATGCTGATAGATTTAAGGATGATGTACTTGCTATGGAGTTTGGGGCTGATGATTGCGATTTAGATATATATGGAATCAGAATCTATAAGAAGGGTTTAAGTGCCAATGATGTTAGATAGGACTATATGAGCACCCTTCCAAACTTAGAAGCAAAGATAGCCTTTAGGGATGCTAACGACATAGTTAGTGCAAATGGTACTATTAGTTATGATAAGGCATCTGTGAAGTACAATACACTTATATGGACTGGTTAGCATCCAGAGTATAAGACTGGAAACGCAAAGTACAAAGGTACGTTAGCTATTAACATAATTGGAGAACCAGAGCATTCAGGTATAATTAATAATATGAAGATTAAGGGCTAGGGTTCTTCTTCTAGAGGTTATTGGAAATGGAATCATCAATATGATTTCAATGCTGATTCTGTATGGACTGATGGAAATGGTGAAGAAAGAGGTGCTTTCTACCTGCTTAATGATGATTCACCTAAAGCTAGGAAGTTGGTAGCTAAATTAAATTGGGCATCCCCTATGTAGTCTCATAAAATGGGTGCTACAGCTTTGTTCACTGATTTGTGGAAATCAATAGTTGGAGGTAACAGTATAACTAAAACCTAGGGCTATGAGAATGTAAGAGTATCAGTAGAAGAAAAGCCATTCCTATATTTCATTAAGGAAACAGAAGATAGTTAGCCAGTCTTTTCTGGATTAGTAACCTTTGGAAGTGGTAAAGCTGATGTAGCTACATTCTAGGGAGATAAGAACACATTTAGTGGCTATCTGATGGTTGAAGGTTCTGATAATGGTATGCCACTTACATTAAGACAAGTGCCGTGGATTGATTCAGAAGTTACCTATAATGAAGATGAAGAGTTTTTTGAGTACAATGGTGAAGGCTAGTTAGACTATGATTTAGGTAATAGAGATAATGTAACATACTTCAAAGATGCTTTTAATTTCGCATATCTGCATAGTACCAGATTGAAGCCATATACTAACGATAGTGAATTGATTGATCATTCTTATCAGTACTGGAATACATCTACCTATAATGTGATGAGATATAACCCTATTACACAAACTTGGGTTAATGCAGGTATAACTAAAGAAGGTGAAGACTATGCAGCCTTAAATATCAAATCACAGACTGGAATAGTACCTAGTGGCGATAAGGATGCAGATAACACTGCTTTCATTAATTGGAGAGTAGCAGACTTTAAGGCTAAAATATCTAATTACTACAATGTGAATGATGTGCTGTATTGTATGGCATTCTTGAAGATGATAGCTGCTGCTGATAACAGATGTAAGAACACCTATGAGTATCTAGACCCTATTACATTGAAGATATGTATGGCTTAGGATGATTTGGACACCATCTTTTTAACTGATAACGTAGGTAGAAAGACTAAACCTTATTATGTAGAGGAACACGATAAGAATGGTTCTAACTTCTATTGGAATGGTGAAGATAATGTTTTCTACAACCTGATGGAATAGGCTTTCAGTCTAGAGTATAAAGCTATGATGAAAACTATTCTAGATAAGATGGCTTCTACTGAATTTGGTGGAAGTGCTTAGGAGTGCTTAGATAGATATTTCTTTAGCATCCAGAGATATTTCCCTTCTGTAGCCTTTAATGAAACTGCTAGACTGCTTTATGAAGAAGCATCAGTTAAGTAGGCATCAGGAGAATATAAGAATGGTACACCTGCTATTACATAGTCTTTAGGTGATTAGTTATAGGCTGAAATGCAGTGGTGGAAACGTAGATTACCATACTTACAATCTTTGGCTTCATCTAATCCATTCTATGTAAGAAGTAAAGACAGCTTAGGATTCAGAAGCGTATTAACTACAGCATCAGGAAGACCATCATATACCTTTGATTTAACACCTTGGTAGTGGTTATATCCAAAGATTGGTGTAGGTTAGTCTATGGGTGCTGATACTACTAGAGTTCAAGCAAAAGAGACATATAAAACCAGTACCATTAATACAGATGGTAATACAGATACCTTTATCTATGGTGCTAACTACTATACTAGCTTTGGCGAATTTGCAGATAAGTCTATAGGTGAAACATTTGAGTTATCAGGTGAAAGACTGCTGGAATTTAGTGCAGATTCTAGAAAGATAAGTGGTACTATGCAGTTTAGACCTATTGCTATGAAGGTAAGTTGTCCAAACCTTAGAAAGCTTACTTTGTATGGTGTTTCTACTTTGGCAGGTAACTTAAACCTTAGTGGATGCAGCAAATTGGAAGTAGTGGATTTAAGAGGTACAAATCTTAATACTGTTGTTTTCCCTGCTACTTCTACATTGAAGGAAATCAGCATACCTAATGTTTCTTCTTTATCTATTCTTGGATGCTAGGCACTTGAAAGAGTATATTTTGAAAGCCTATCTAATATGGTATCAATAACTACAGATAACAGTGTAGTGTTTGAGAATGTCATAACTAATGCTGCAAATTTAAGTGAAGTACATCTGTAGGGTATTAATTATAATGCAGGTGAATAGTCAGAACTGGTATATAATTTACTTCTGAATGACAATACTACAGCATCAGGTATTATCAATCTTAATAAAGCCCTAACTATTGATGAAAAGAATGCTTTGATACAGAAGTATGGAAACATTGATGCTAAGGATAATAGTTTGTATGTTACTTACATCTTGGTTTCACAATCATCCATTTCCATTGTCGGAGATAGCACAATTACACAAACCCTTAGCAAGGAATATAAGATTGACTATGGTGGCAATGATTTCATTTCTTTTGAATGGAAGGTAACGAATGCAACTTTCAAGGCTGATGGGGCTACTTGTACAATAACAGCACCAATGGAAACATCTGATGATATTTATATAGAATGCAAGATGTACCGAGTGGACAAAACACCATTGACGGCAAATAAAACCATAAGCATCAGGCAATTTATCAAGATACAATCCATATAGGTTTCCGACTTGGATATTTATGACTTGGGCGAGCATACTTTGAATATCACATACAACCCAAGTGTTTTCACGGCAAAGATTTATGATGTGAAGGCAAGGATTGACAACAATAAATATGTATCGGTGAAATCGGTGAATGAAAACTAGGTAGTACTAGTATGTACACAATTAGTTACAAGTAGAATAGCTACATTTACCTTAACTATTGATGTTACCGATTCCCAGGGATACAAGGTATCAACAACTTCGACAATAAGAATCAATAACCCTATCAAAGATTATTTCATCGAAAACAAGAACCTGAATGACAACCCTACAATTACCAATAAGATAAAGGAAGAAGATATAATATCTTTCAATGTGCAAAGTGGTGTTGGTACTGATGATTGGTACATAGCCAGTGTTACCCCTTCAAGTAGCACAGTTTCGGCTAGTGTCGTTTCAGGTACTAGCTTTACATTGTCCACTAAGGAAGAAGAAAACACAACCATCAAGTTAAAGATTAAATTCCATAATAGAAGTGGAGAGAAAGATTTGCAGTTTACTTGGAGAACAACAATAACTTGTGACAACCTTTGCTTTACTTCTACGGGTGATTCTACGATTTCTTTTAATTATAAAGGTGGTGAAGGCATAGCTAACTTATACATAAGTAAGGATGAATAGGATTGGCAATTATGGGATTATTCAGAAGTTAAACTTGCAGATGGTGAAAAGCTATATTTGTATGGTACTGATTTTTAGCAGGCATCAAGTAGTTATAGCCATTTTAATATCGAAGGTAATATAAAGATAAGTGGTGATTTGGTTGCTTTGAGGAATGGATTATCAGAACCAAGGGGATATGATTTTATGGAGTTGTTTAAAAGTTGTAAAGGTATCACGGATGCTTCTTAGTTAAATATGCCTTCCAAGGTAGAAAGCTATGGGCTACAAAATTTGTTTAAGGGTTGCTCTTCTTTGAAATATCCCCCTAAGATGCCAAAGAAAAAGGTAGGATTTTATGGTTGTTATGGAATGTTTGAGGGTTGTACTTCATTACTTGAAGCTCCTGAACTACCAGCCACAAGCGTAGATAGTGGAGCTTATGGATATATGTTTTTGAAGTGTACATCTTTGAAACAAGCACCTGATTTACCAGCTATCAGTTTGTCAACAGAATGCTATAAAGGAATGTTTCACAGTTGCACTTCTTTAGTTAAAGCAATGGATATTTTGCCAGCGACACGTATCACTAGTAGTGATGCTTATAACTATATGTTTTATGGGTGTACATCATTGGAGGTTGCACCAGTGCTTCCAGCCAAGGAAATATATTACAATTGTTATGCAGGTATGTTTTACGAATGTAGCAAACTTAATTACGTGAAGGCATTATTTACGAGTGGTATAGGGTGTTGTGAAGATTGGTTATATGGAGTATCATCATCAGGTACTTTCGTAAAGAATGCTGCTGCAACTTGGGATGTAGTAGGTGAAAGTGGAGTACCAGAAGGATGGACAGTATAGACTGTAACAGTTTAATTAAAGTACTAACTAAAGAATTAATGCTATGAGAGTATATAATAATAAAGTGATTGCTGATGTAGGCTATTACTTACGATATTAGTCTTTATGTGGTTTCTGCTTACCTCTAATAGAGGGAGCAGACTACATAGAGGAAAAGATTTCAGATGATGTTTTAGTTAAAGATGGCTATGCTTTGATTGGTGAAAGATTCTGGTGGAGTTTGGAAGATACCAAAGCTAAGGTAATTAAATAGATGTTTAACTATGATGAACAGATAGCCATTATCCTGAATCAGAATGAGAGTGAAGAAGATAAGTCTATGTTTGAACTTATGCAGGGATGGAGATAGTTTGTAAGCGATAAGATTAAGATGGCAAAGGTTCTAACTAAATAGGCTGCTGAGAAATGAAAGAGAGCTGGAATCAATTAGGCTTTAAGGATAAGGCACAATATACTACAGCTATGGTAATGATAGCTAGTGGTATTCTTCTAGCATTCCTTAGCTTCTTATCCATCCATACTATAGCTAGTGGAACACTTATCTATATTGCATAGGCTTTCACTGCTGGAGGTGCTATCTTTGGGGTATCTGTTTACTTTAAGAACTAGCTAATAGAAGCGCATGGTGAAACTATGAATAAGGTGAAGGAGTTGATAGAAGATGTAGTAGATAGAAAGATGAATAATTAATTAGAGTTAATAAAAGGCTGGTATCTTTGGAGGTATCAGCCTTTTTTATTATCTTTGGCGAAAAATTTAAAAAACTTATAATTATGACTGACAGTAGTTCGGAAACTTTTTTCGGTTGGGCATTATTAATTTCGTTAATAACATCCCTAATTTGTTTAGCTCCATTTGTATGTAGCATACTACATCTTTTAGGGCTATGCCATTTCCAGTGCTTTAACAATGACGTGATGTGGGTATATGTAGCTTTATCTGCTATTGCTGGAGTACTTTCACTGAGTGCTATATTCAAATTTTTTATCATAATTATTTGTAGAGATAATATGGCGGATGATATAAAGAGAATGATATTTTTTCATCATAAACTAAAGGATCCAAGCAGAGCAAAAGAACTCTATGAAATCTTTTGTGAAGAAAAATGATACTATATCATCATAAACTAAAGAATCCAAATTGAGCAAAAGAACTCAATGAAGTTAAGGAATAACAATAGGCTGGTATCTTACTAAGGTACTAGCTTTTTTCGTTATTATGGTTACATTATTAACTAAATAGATAGATAAGATATGGAAGAAGAAAATAAAGAGTTTGATAAGGCAGTATATGACTATGTTAAGATATATGCAGAAATGGCAGGGGTACCTGCTATTGCAAATATATTTGTTTCAAGATGTAGTAAAGGGAAAATTTTTACAGAACAAACAAAAAGATATACTGATAACATTGAACTTCAAGACACATTAAGGGCTTTTCACTTGGATGCTGAAAAGTTCTGGTATCTGTTCCTATTTGTAAATGATATAGTAGAAGGCTTTACTGTAGATATGGTAACACCTTTATATCCGAGAAAAGAACTAACTAATTTAGCTGATAAGTTAGATAATATAAAAGGGGAAATTGTTAAAAGAAAAGATAGTGAATTAGCCGATTTAGTTTGCAATGGAGAATTGTCATTAAAGATAGATAATAAGACCGTGCTTAGTATAACAGCACCTAATATTTTATCTACTATCAAAGATGCTTTGCAATATTACTTAAAATATAAAGAAGATAAAGGGGAAGGATGGCAGTTAGGTGTTACCCCGTGTACAATTAAACATAAAGACAAATCTACCACTTTTATTGTTTCTTTATTTAGAAAGTATCTTAGCTTCTTTTGTGATGTATTGGTAGCAGATAAAACTGTAGTTTCATCTAAAGGAAGACAATGGGAGGTTTCTACAGATAAATTGCAGCTTATTGGCACTATGATATATATATTAGGTATCTCTAATGATAAAAGGTTTATGAAGGAAAAAGGTTTCCTGAGAACTTATACGTATAAGGGAAAGATGAAATTAGAACCTAACAGATACTATTATATTGTTGATAACGAGGTAGGTCATTAAAAAAATCTACCTCGTACAGAAAGCCTTAAAATTTTTGGAGGTTATTAGAATTTGCCTTATCTTTGCACCCGTCAAATAAAAGCTTTGACTAGTGCAAGCCATTAACAGAAGCTGTAGCCCGTGGATTGTACTATAGTTAATAGTTTAGGGAGGTATAACCAGCATATATAGATATGAAGGCAAATAATAATGAAGTTATGGAGACTGCTAAAGACAAGTTTTTGAAGAAAGTAGAAGACATCTTAAAAACTTATTGTTTAGAGGCTTTTATGGATGAAATTGAAGGTGATGAACTTGGTGATATTTATGCCGATATAGAGTGCTTAATGGATGATGCTAGAAAGAGTAATAATAAGGATGCTTTGACGGATTTGAAAGTAGCTTATGTAGATTTGCAGGAAGCAGAAAGAAGCTACTATAATGAGGTGAATTGTATTAACAAATAAATAATAAAGGTATGGAAAAGAAAGAAATATTTACATTGGCAGATGTGAGGAATGAAGGTAAGGCAATAGCTTTCGTAGAAGGTAATAGAAACTTAGGCAAAGCTAACTTTGAGGGTAAAATGGTTTCACTTCAAGAGACAGAAGGTAATATTACCCCTATGATGCTGATGAATGGTGAAGATGTGGTTAAGTATGGTTTACACTTGGTGGAAGCTGATACTATTGACAATGTGAAGGCTATTGTAAAAAATGAGCCTAAAGAAATCAATGATGCCGATGCTGGTAACTACTATGTAGTTATAGATGGACAGCACCGTTATGTAGCCTATATGCTGATGAAGGATGAGGACTATAAGAAGAAAAGTCGAAATAATGAAGTGAGGAACATTCATCCATTAACAGAAAGCCAGCTGCATTTCTATGTAGATTATTCAGGTAAATCTGCTAAGGTTCTGCTTTCTCATTCAAATGTAGCTTGTTATAGATGGGATAATAAGGCAATGGCTAAAGCTGCTTGTACATATAACCCAGATAATGACTTAGCTAAGTTTATCAATAAGTATATGAATGAATGCAACTATACTATCAGTACTTTAGGTATCTATTTAACTGGTAATGAGTATCAGTGTAAAAAAGATACCTTGGATAACCTTGTTAAGGGTAAAATGCCGACATTTGACTATGATATAGAGCAAGCTAAGGCATTGATGGAAGCTACAGAAACCGTTTTCGGTAAATCATTTGCACAGAAAAGAACTTATGCACAGCCTATTATGGACTTATCTAGAGGAGCTAATGATTACCATAAAGTTATTGATGCTATCAATAAGCTAGGCAAAGGTGAAGTAGAAGTAATAAAGAAAACTAAGGGGGAAGATGTGTCTAGTATATTACGTGAAAAAATAGAAGAACATATTAAAATAGCTGTATAGCTGATTAAAATTTTTCTTATAGAGAGGGTTATCACTTCGGTGGTAGCCTTCTTTTTGCTATAAGGGGTATGGGGCTAAATTTTAAGGGATAAAGCCGCTAAACCCCAGCCCTACCGATTCTTGTGCGACAATTAGAAACGAAAAATCGAAAACAGCGAGAGTGTAAACTAAACTGTGTCAAGCTACAATAAAAGTAGTTTAACACAGTTTT
>ERZ791615.229-NODE-229-length-28814-cov-6.15585_pt1 | contig 28814 bp, 44 predicted proteins | sample MGYA00510273_ERZ791615 | MGnify/ENA primary metagenome ERZ791615 (study PRJEB30046, sample SAMN00715185) | human gut metagenome | study: EMG produced TPA metagenomics assembly of the A metagenome-wide association study of gut microbiota in type 2...
AGTAAAAGTCGCCAGTGTAGAACCGCCACTTGTCTGCGGCATATACGCCGCATCCGCTGTCTTGCGGATAAAAATTTCCGAGGCCATCGTTGATCTAGACTTTTGGTCTGGTCATGTTGTCGCCAGAAGATTCACTGTCCACGGCATGTATGTCGTCGAAGCCGTCGCCATTGATGTCGGCAACGAACAGCAGTGTCTTGCGTGCGTCGAAAGGCTTGTCGTGGTATGATTTCTTGAAACTGCCGTTGCCGAGCGAATAGTATATGCACCATTCCGACCATCCGCCGCTGTTGGGGTCGTCGTCATAGCCCGTGAGCAGAAGGTCGGTCTTGCCGTCGCCGTTGAAGTCGCCTGTATGGATATGGTGCTTGCTTGTGGGCCATATTGCCACTGTAGCGAGATTCAGCTTGCCCATGCCGTTGCTCTGCAGGAGTCGGCAGCCGTCCTTGTCAAGGTTTAGAATGTCTGTCAGGCCGTCACCGTTGAAGTCGCCGAATTCAAGATGTCCCCACTTGCTGTGTTCCATTACTGTCTCGGTGTCGGAGAGAGGGTTGACGGCGTTGCCGTCAACCGCCGAGCGCAGAAGCTCGTATGTGCTTGAGTTGTTGTACCACACGAACAGGTCGGCAGCTCCGTCACCGTTTATTTCCACTGGCTGCATGCCGAAATCGGTGGAGAGGGACAGCACGCTTCTGCTGAAGGCCAAGGATGTGTTGCCGCCGCTGTTGGCGGCAAGGTAGAGGTCGCAGTTGTGGTATTTGCCGGAATGGCAGCGCTTCACTATTATGTCATCGCAGCCGTCGCCGTTGAAGTCGCCGCACATCACATCTTCTATCTCGTCGTCATCCCACTGCCATGTGCCTTCCGACGCTGAAACAAAGCCGTTGCCGTTGCTAAGGAACAGTTTCCAGCCTGACCATCCGGCTTTCTTGTCCTGCGGTGTGGCGAGTATGTCGGCCTTGCCGTCACCGTTAAAATCGCCTACTGTCAGCTTGGCCTTGTGTATGTAGCCGGTACGGGTATAGTTGATGTTCTTTACCTTGAAGTCGTCTATCGTGGCCCATGTGAAGCGTGTGGGGTTCTTGTGCGTGCCGTCGGCAGCCCTCTCCGTGACGCTTGACAGGAGATGCTTGCGGTTCACCGTTCTGTATTCAAATTCGAACGTCCGTACCTTCTGTTCTTCATAATACAGGGAAATGGAAGAGATTACCATGCTCTTGTGTACAGGCACACCGCACACATAGGTGGTGGGAGAATACTCGTTCTTGGCATATGTAAAGCGTACTGATGCGTATGGCGAGAGTCCCGCATTGTCGTTGCCGGTATAGTCGATGCGTGACACGCGGAAATCGTTCTCTGAGGCATCGCCGTCGTATGTCACCTTGTAATAGTTGCCTGCTGTGTCGGTGACCTTCGTTACAAGCCAGAACAGGGTGTTGGCCGACGTTCCGGCCCCGAGTGCCTCAGAGAGCGGCATGTACTCGTATGTAAGCCCCGACTTTGTTTTCACGGTGAAGGTCTTTGGGGCGCCATTGCCGTATGTTGCGGTGACCTTTGCAAAGTTGTTAATCTCTGTAACGTAGTCGGACCCGCCAAATGAGCTTGGTATCAGCCGCTGGCCGTCGAGTGAGAAGCTGTCGTAGCCTGTAAAGGTGACAGCCCTTGCCATTCCGTCATGGAACATGTCAGCTGGTGTGCGGCTTATCACGGAAAGTCCGTCAAGGTCGAAACCATAGCCCAGCAGGCCGTCCTTGGTGGAGCTGCTGTAGTTCACCGACAGACAAGGCTTCATGCCACCGGTGCCTGGCAGTGCAGGTATTGGTATGTTGTAAGCCACTTGCCCTGTGGGCGTTATCTGGAAATCATCGCCGATCTTGCCTACTATACCGCCATCGGTGCCGCCTTTCTCACGGCCTTCATACAAGCTGGATTGCGCCTGGCATAGCAGTGAGAGTAGTGATAAGAGCAATAAAAAGAAATGACGTGCCATAGTTTTTATTTCTTTGTTAGTTTGTATGATTGTGACAGCTCACGTCCGCGAACGTTCAGGAAGTATATGCCGGGCTTCAAGGCAGAAGTGTCGAGCGTGTTGAGACCGTTCTTTATTTCTGCGGCAGTTGCCGTTATGCCGTCAACATCGGAAAGCATGCAGTTTAGCCTCTCGCCATTGGCTATGCTGTCGGCCTTAATGCTGAGGGTTGCATGAAACTCGGGAAAATCAATGACAGTTATTTTTGCCCCGTTTCTGTAAAGGGCTGTCTGCCCCTTTGCTACATTCTGCGCCTTTGTGCGCGATGTACAGCATCCGGTGTCATTGTAGGTGTAGTTTACTTGCCCTTGCACGTTGTGGCAGAAGGCAAAGGTCATGACAAATGTAAGAATGGACCAGTGTGTCATAAGCTTTCGGCTTTTATTAATATGGTTAATGTTAATGTTTGTGGTGCACAATTTAGATAAAATTTCCGAATTATAAGCCAATTCAGATTATAAACGAGAATGAATGTCACCGAGTGCTCGCTAATCTTGCATCCACATGCTCTAAGTCACAACCATGGCTGTTAGAGGAGCTAAGTATGGCAGTTAGAGAGGCTAAGTGGTGACAGTTGTGTTTAGCGTGGGAACCTTTCGCAAAAGCGGTTGACAAGATGCCGCACCACGTCAAGGAGAAGCCAGAGCATCAACAGGGCAAAGAAGAGAAGCCAACCGCTGCCGAGAAACTCGAGCATGTAGACGGGGAGGAGCACCAAGGCCACAACATCAAAAAAGGGGTTCGACATGAACGCATGAGACAACGAGGGGGTGCCGCGATGGCTCTCCTTAACAGCACGGACAAACTGCCATGTAAGAACCAGAGACGCGACAACGGCTGCTACAAACAACCAAAGGTAACGATGCTGAACATTGAAGCCAAGGGAGCCACAGCACCACATAAGAAGGGCATATGAGAGAACTGCCAACACAGAGTTTGTTTTCTTGAACATAGATTTCGATTTTTTGCCAGGTTATTGTTTCTTATCGTCATAATCAACCGCTATGCGGTAGCGCTTAAGATAGGCTGTCACGTCGTTGATGTCGGCGGGATAGGCCACGGCCTTCTTGCCATAGTCATAGCAGAATGTTATGCGGCGGCCCAAGAGGGTTCGGCTCACGGTGACGCTCTCTATCTCGTTCACATTGATGCGATAGACCTTAAACGCGCGGAAAGGGTCAGAGACAAAGAGCTTACTCCCATCGGCCTTGATCTTCAAGATGAGATACTGGAAGATGAAGATTAGGGGGAAGCCAAACAGTAGGCGGTAGAAAAATTCGAGATAGTTGAAGCCCACAACGAAGCACAAGAGGTTCAGAAGCAAGCACAGAAAGAGGTAGAACATCATTGTGCCGACGTTGAACCGCAACGAATAATACATGTCGATGCTATAGTCGGCATTTGAGCGGCTGGCATCGGCGGCGCAGCTTCCGTTCTCATGGCGCGACGACATGCGCTTCTCGCGCCAAGCGGTGAGCTGGGCAAGGGCGTGGCGCAGCAGATCAAAGGAGCACCATGCAAAAACAGCAGCGGCAACGGGCCACCACACTTCTTCTTGCTTGTCTTCTGCATAAGCGGGCACAAACGCCATGAGCATCAAGACATCGAAACAGGGTTTCGACACAAAGAGGGCGGACCAGGAGGCGCCGTCCATGCGGCGCTTCGTGATGTTGTAACAGAGAAAGGCTACAACGCACATAACGAAGCACAAGAGGAAGAACAGGACGGGCAGGCTGTCAACGCCAACCATCAACTTGACAACAAGGGCTGTCAGCAGCAGCAACAAGCCGCACGAGGCAAAGGCCATGATTTTGTTTACGCTTTTTGTCATATCGCTCTTTCGTTTTATTTGTTTTTAGAAAATAAATTTATGGACTAAAGTTTCGCATAAGGTAAGGCTTGCCATTATATGGTCACCTCACTTTACGGTTTACCGATTGTTGGGAACTAAGCCATTCATTCTGAATTTACATTTTTCATACCAATATTATCTAATTATAAGCATCAACACAAGTAACAAGAAACTGAAATTTCGCATTTTTTCAACATGCCATTAAAAATAAGTTAACGAGTAGACAAGCTGCGTCCTTAACTAACAAATAGTTGTCTTTCGAATTTAATCTATAAACAAACAGCTCGTCCACTCATCAACTTGTAGACTATCAGCATTCTATAGACATGCGAATTTAAAATTATAAATCACTTAAGATCATTAGCTTTTTGCTTCCAATACAAATTACTGTTTACAAATATATTATTAAAAGTCTTAAACTGATTTTTTTTATTTGTATCTAGATGTGATTCGTTAATTAAATCATTTAAATCCTTACAATACAGAATAAAATCTTTATCTGACAAGTTTGGAACTATACCCATCATTTTTTGACCTAATTCTCTAACATCATCGAAAGTATCTCTATCAACATTTAATTTATCAATAGAATTTAATCGAGCCATTTCAAAACTGTCAGCAAAATCAAAATCTTCCTCTATAGGATTCATTCTAACAATAAATAGTTTTGTAAATGAACGAATTGCTTCATGTATTGATTCAGGAGTATTATTACGCATATTTTCTTGCGTTATACTATCAGGAAGGATAACTTCTTTACCAGCAGTCGTTAGTAAATACAAACGTTGTGCGTCACTAAAAAGCCCATCATAATCCATTACGCCATTTGAAGCTATATATTTTTTCCCATTTTTTTTCAATTTTGAAAGTAATAAATTATGAAGTCCACCAACAGAATCTACAACACTTGGAGACAACGAAATATTTTCAAAATAAACTGTATTTCTTTCTAAATTAATCTCTACACCCTTCATTTCTGAAACATTTAATAGTTGTGAAGAATCAGGAATAAATACATGTTCTTGATTTAAACCATTTTTAACTAATAAATAATCCAAATATTCATCATAAAGAGCCGAAGCAACAAAACTTGCCAAGACGCCAGCACCGAAAGTAATTGGAGCTGGCACAGCACCAATAGATGCATCTACAGCTCCAGAACATATTCTACGAGCCCACTTTCCTAAATCCAAAGTCATAATACTTGAATACTTATAATTAAGTTTATCAACACTATGCATAAAATCGATAGTCGCCAAATCTTTATCAAAAAAAGTTTGTTTCGACAAAGTTTCTACATAAATGTCATTATACGAACTCTCATTTTCTGCAAGCTCAACATTGCTACACGACGAAAAGAACATGCACATTAATGAAACAAATAAAATCTTAAATCTCATAATTGTAATTTTTTAAAGTAAAAGTGATTTTTTAAACTCATAAAAAGAAAGTTAACATAAACAATTCTATGCTGCAAAAGTAAAATAATAATAATAATCAAATCACAAACTTTTGGTGTTTGTTTTTTACACAGTTTTACACAAAAAAACATAACTTTTTGAAAAACAACGACATAAGAATGTACCAAGGATTCATTAATAATGCAATAAAAAATTTGAAGTTAATATTTACTTCCTATATCAAAGTAAAATCAGATTCGACATACATTGTTTTTAATTGTCTCATCGCACGTTTTTTTAGAACGTTCATTACTGTCGTCTGTACAAATCGTATCTATCCAATAGTCGGATTCTATCCAATGTATAAAAAAAGAGTTACTTCCAAAAGTTTCCCCCTAGATTTATCGGGTGAGCCTTACACAGCTTTACACAAAGCCGCGCAAGAGGCTCAAAATCAACACGAAAAAAAGAAAAAAAACGATCAAAAAAAACGATCAAAAAAACGATCAAATAAAAATGCGGCCACATAAGAATGTGACCGCACCGTGGTTGCAAATGATGCTGTTGGGGTGGTAGGACTCGAACCTACGAAGTCGAATGACGGCAGATTTACAGTCTGCTCTCGTTGCCGCTGGAGAACACCCCAATGTGTTCGCGCTTAATTGCGGATGCAAAGGTAAGCAAAAAAAGCGGAACGCAAAGCATATAGCTCATTTTTTAAGATATTTTTTGTTTTTCACACCCTTTTGCGACACACTAAGAGCGTTTCTGAACGTCATAAGAGCGTTTTATGTACTCCAAAAGCGCTTTACATAAGCTCAATGGCGCCGCGCATCGGTATATCTCAAACTTAACTAATCGATAATTACACCCTGTACGGCCCGGTCAAAATCTTTGGCACCTCCTTCTTTTCCAAACACTTTTCCGAGAAGACGGGCGCGAAGGTTGGTGAGCTTGGAGTTGCCGATGCCTAAGAGGTAGCATATTTCTGACATCTTGAACTGTGCTTTTATGAGAAGACAGACACGATATTCTTCTTCGCGCAAGACCGTGTTGCGGTTCATGATGACATAAAAATCGGGGGCGACGCTCTCTACAAGAGAAGCCAGAGCGGACCACTGGGCTTCGGTGGGAAGGACGTTGCGCACGGGGTGGAGAGCCATCTCGTGGAAAGCGATGACAAGCTCGTCGGTCTGAGGGGTCTGCTGCACCTCCATGCTTCGACGCTGCGCCTCTTTCTTGTCGATGACGCTCACACGATCTGAAAGACGGTCGAGACGCCACTGTTGCTCGGTGATGGTCTTGAAACTGTCGGTGTTGGCATGCTTCTCATCGTTAAGCATCGACTTAAGACGCTGGATAACCTTTTTGAGCGATGAGATCTCGCCTTGTATCTCCTCGGCATGCAGGCGGTTGCGGAAGTTGGCGGCAAACTCTTCGTCCTTCTTCTTGCGGAAGAGGCGAACGAACCATAAGATGATGCACGCAAGGGCGAAGGACAGGATGGAGAGGAGGATGGTGAGGTTGGTCAAAAAAACATTGTCGGCATCATCGGCATCGAGCTTCATGGCTGACAGGACAACATCATGGTGGGGAGAGCTCTTGAGAAGACGATACATGTGGCGCTTCTCGTGAGCAATGATGTTCAGTAAAGAGGGGTCGCCACTCTCAACGGCGTTAGTTTCGGCAACGTCAAGCTGTGCACAGGCATAAGCAACGGCTGCTGGCGATGAGGAGAGAATTTGTGCCATGGCATAATGGCAGCGGGCGGTGGTGGCTGCATCAACCGAACCGTCACTGTCGGCAAGACGACAAGAGGCATCGAACCAACGCAAGGCTTCGGCAGGTCGGTTGTTCTCTAACAGCACCTGACCCGCGAGATTGTAGGCATCAAGACGATGACGGGCATTGCCGTGGCTGCGGAAATAGCGGGCTACTTGAAGGCATGAATCTGCGGAAACAGAGCGACGCAACATGCTGTCGCGCGAAGACATCATGCAACGAAACGTAACAAGACGGTAGGTCATGCGCATAAACTCCGACTGACGGGCGACATTCTCATTAATCGCATGAAGCACATTCAATGCGCTGTCAGGATAACAGGTAGCCAACGTGTCGGCATGGGCAAGTCTCGACTTAAACCGGTTGTCTGCGTATGTGGAGCAAGAGGCTAAAGCGAGGAGGAAAAGGAAGAAGATTAATATCTTGGCGTATGTTTTTAACATAAAGGATGTTTACGGATGATGTTCAGACATACAAAAGTAGGCAAAAATATCTGAATGAAGAAAAGAATGGCCATCAAGTTGAAATATTTTTCACTTGATAGCCACACTTAAAATGTATTCAAAAAAAATTATAATCGCTGAAGCCCAAAAGAGAACGAGCAGACCATAAAAACTCTTTTCATGCGTAAATCGTATTTTTGAAGAAAACTGCACTAAAGCATTTGGTTCATTTCTCAAATGAAGGTATGAACAATGAATCTTTCGGCTTGGTCGTAGAGATAACGCTGTCAGGCAAAAAACCAGGATTTTTGACTGGCTCAACGGCATCAGTAGAGGTCGGCGAAACAGATGAAGTGGGTGACGCGGGCACGAACAGCTCGTCATCATCCTTTGAACATGATACAAAGATGGCGCACATAAGGGTAAAAACTCCAAGTAATATTGCAGTTGTTTTCATAACTTTTATTTTTTAAGATTAGACATGTGGGACCTCAATGAAAAAGCATTAATGCTTGCGAAGCCCGTTACTGATTTCGATTGCGAAGTTAAGAAAATTATTTGTTGAGTGTTCTTTTTGAACGTAATGCTTTTACACGCGTTTTCACAAAAGAGCATAAGTCATTAAAGCACAACGACTTAAAAGAATAAAGAAAAAGAGAGAAAGATGGTGCAAAGGAGGAGAAAGAATAATGATTGTAGAAAGCTTTGAAGGAGGAAACAAAAAAAAGGAAGAAAGATTGTTCAAGGGGTAAAAGGGAGGAACAAAAAAAGGAAAGAAAGATGGTGAAAGGTTAGAAAGGAAGAAGAAAGAAAGAGGAAAAAGGAAGACTGTCAAATGGTTAGAAATGAAGAAACAAAAAAAAGGATGCCCTCGAAAGGACATCCCTTAATGGTTATGATGAATAAAAAATTATTCAGCCTTTGCCTCTTCAGCTGCAGGTGCCTCTGTAGCGGGAGCCTCTGTTGCAGAAGCTTCAGCCTTAGGAGCAGCCTTGCGGCTACGACGAGTCTTCTTAGCGCCGCCCTTGCCTGTCTTGGCCATGTTCTCATCGAAGTCAACGAGCTCGATGAAAGCAATGGGAGCAGCATCGCCACGACGTGTGCCGAGCTTGATTACGCGAGTGTAACCACCGGGACGGTCAGCAACCTTTGCTGCAACAGCACCGAAGAGCTCCTTGATGGCCTCTTTGTTCTGAAGGTAGCTGAAAACTACACGGCGTGAGTTGGTTGAATCGTCCTTAGAGCGTGTGATCAGGGGCTCTACATACATTTTCAGGGCCTTAGCCTTGGCGAGGGTCGTAGTGATTCTTTTGTGCAGGATCAGTGACGCAGCCATGTTAGAGAGCATAGCGGCACGATGCGATGCAGTACGGCCCAGATGGTTGAATTTTTTATTGTGTCTCATTTTTTTTAATTGTCTTTATCTAATTTATACTTAGAAATGTCGGTTCCAAACGACAGATTCAGACTCTCGAGCAAATCATCAAGCTCTGAAAGCGATTTCTTACCAAAGTTGCGGAACTTAAGCAGGTCAGTCTTGTTAAACTGAACAAGGTCACCGAGTGTCTCTACATCAGCAGCCTTCAAGCAGTTGAGGGCACGAACGCTCAGGTTCATGTCAACAAGCTTGGTCTTAAGCAGCTGGCGCATGTGGAGAACCTCCTCATCAAACTCCTGGTTGGTCTCCTGCTCGCTTGTCTCAAGCGTGATCTTCTCGTCAGAGAACAACATGAAATGCTGAATAAGGATCTTGGCAGCCTCCTTAAGGGCATCCTTCGGGTGGATGGAACCGTCCGTAGAAACTTCCAGTACGAGCTTATCAAAGTCGGTCTTCTGCTCAACACGATAAGGCTCAACGGCATATTTCACATTACGGATAGGGGTGTAGATAGAATCGATTGGAATTACGTTGACGTCAGTGCAGTACTCACGATTCTCATCAGCAGGAACGTAGCCACGGCCCTTGTTGATGGTCAGGTCAATCTGCATTGAGGCTTTTCCATCTAAATGACAAATCACCAAATCAGGGTTTAACACTTCAAATCCAGTCAGATACTTGCCAATATCACCAGCCTTGAATTCGGTTGAATTCTCAACAGTAATACTAACTTTTTCATTCTCGAATTCTTCTACTACTTGCTTGAATCTTACTTGCTTCAAATTCAAGATAATGTTGGTCACGTCTTCCTTCACACCCGGTACGGATGAGAACTCATGCTCAACACCTGAAATGCGGATGGTGTTGATGGCATAGCCCTCAAGCGAAGAAAGAAGTATGCGGCGCAAGGCATTACCGATGGTAACACCAAAGCCGGGCTCAAGAGGACGGAATTCGAACTTACCGAACTTGTCATTGGCCTCCAGCATCACAACTTTGTCAGGTTTTTGAAATGCTAATATCGCCATTAATTTAATGATTATTTAGAGTACAACTCAACGATTAACTGCTCCTTAATGTTCTCAGGAATGTCAGCACGCTCGGGCTTGTGCAGGAACTTGCCGCTCTTTGAAGCGTCATCCCACTCCATCCAAGGATACTTGGTGTGGTTGAAACCAGCAAGAGCATTCTCGATAACCTCGAGGCTCTTTGACTTCTCACGAACACCAACAACCATGCCGGGCTTCACTGCGAATGAAGGAATGTTAACAACCTTGCCGTCTACAACGATGTGCTTGTGACCAACGAGCTGACGAGCAGCTGCACGGGTAGGAGCAATGCCAAGACGGAATACTACATTATCAAGGCGGCACTCAAGGTTCTGGAGCAGCACCTCACCGGTGATGCCGTCAGCCTTGGCAGCCTTGGCAAACATATTACGGAACTGGCGCTCAAGAACACCATAGGTGTACTTAGCTTTCTGCTTCTCTGCCAACATGACAGCGTACTCAGAAAGTTTTCTGCGACGGTTATTGCCATGCTGTCCAGGAGGGAAGTTTCTCTTGGACAAAACTTTGTCGGCGCCGAAGATGGGCTCACCAAATCGACGTGCAATCTTAGATTTCGGACCTATATACTTAGCCATAATATTTTAACTTTGCTTTTTCTTATTGTTTGTATCTGTAATGAAGGCTTATTATACCTTTCTTCTCTTCGGAGGACGGCAGCCGTTGTGGGGCAACGGTGTAACGTCTACAATCTCTGTAACCTCGATGCCTGAGCTGTGTACGCCACGAATGGCTGACTCACGACCGTTACCGGGACCCTTAACATAAGCCTTTACCTTGCGCAGACCAAGATCGAAAGCGACCTTTGCGCAATCTTCTGCTGCCATCTGAGCAGCGTAGGGAGTGTTCTTCTTAGAACCACGGAATCCCATCTTACCGGCAGAAGACCAAGAGATAACCTGACCCTCACTGTTTGCCAGAGACACAATGATATTGTTGAATGAACTGTGAACGTGAAGCTGTCCAATAGCATCAACCTTCACATTTCTTTTCTTTGATGTTGCTGTTTTCTTTGCCATTTTTTCTTTTAGTTAAAAAGTTACTAATGATGCCTTTTGATCTCATGAAACCCTGATGACCGAAATTGAAAATCGGAAAGATAGGGAAACAATGAAACAAAGACAACGATAAGATAACTAAATTTTACTTAGTAGCCTTCTTCTTGTTAGCAACAGTCTTCTTCTTTCCCTTACGGGTACGCGCATTGTTCTTTGTGCTCTGACCGCGAACAGGAAGACCATTACGATGACGAACTCCACGATAGCAACCAATATCCATCAGTCGCTTGATATTCATCTGGATCTCTGAACGGAGATCACCTTCAACTTTGAATTCAGCGCCGATAATTTCGCGGATCTTGGCAGCCTGATCGTCGCTCCACTCGCTGACCTTCAGGTCGCGGCTAACGCCGGCTTTATCCAATATCTTTGCTGAACTACTTCGACCGATACCGAAGATATAGGTCAATGCGATTTCGCCACGCTTGTTCTGGGGCAAATCTACTCCAACAATTCTTATTGCCATTTGTTAAAAATAAAATAAAAAATTAATAAAATAATTGGTTAATGAGTCTCATGCCGAATTTCTCAATTCTATGCGCGAAACCCGAAACGTTTTAACCCTGACGCAATTTAAACTTAGGGTTCTTCTTGTTAATAACGAACAGACGACCTTTACGACGAACAATCTTACAGTCGGGTGTACGCTTCTTTAACGATGCTCTTGTCTTCATTTGTAAAAAGTTTATTTGTATCGGAAAACGATTCGTCCCTTTGTCAAGTCGTAGGGGCTCATTTCCACCTTCACCTTGTCACCAGGAAGAATCTTAATATAATGCATCCTCATCTTTCCAGATATATGCGCGATAATCTGTACTCCATTTTCAAGTTCAACACGAAACATCGCGTTGGACAGTGACTCAACTATAGTACCGTCTTGTTCAATAGCGGATTGTTTTGCCATATATATATGTTAGCTTTTTCTAAATGTTTTCTATATCATCAAATGAAGATAAAATCTCTGCCTTACCCTTACGGACAGCAATAGTGTGCTCAAAATGAGCTGAGGGTTTACCGTCAAGCGTAACGATGCCCCATTTGTCGGGAAGCAATCCTATACGTCTTTCACCCATAGTTATCATAGGCTCTATGGCTATGCACATGCCTTCTTTAAGCATGACACCATTGCCACGGGCACCATAATTGGGTATCGACGGATCCTCATGCATTTCTTTTCCAATGCCATGACCTGTCAATTCACGAACCACTCCGTAGCCGAAGCCCTCACAATAGTCCTGTATTGCAGCACCTATATCGCCGACATGATGACCGGCAACCGCTTGTTCTATGCCTTTATAAAGAGATTCTTTGGTAACCTGCAAAAGCTTTTTGACCTCAGGCTTAACCTCTCCGACACAAAACGTATAACAACTGTCGCCGTTATATCCTGCAAGAAGCGTGCCACAATCGATAGAAATGACATCTCCATCCCTTAAAACTGTCTTATTGTCAGGAATTCCGTGAACTACGACATTATTGACAGATGTGCAAATGCTTGCGGGGAATGGACTGCCAAAAGGATTGGGAAAATTTTTAAATGTGGGAACTGCCCCATTGTCACAAATAAACTCCTCAGCTATCTTGTCAAGCTGAAGAGTGGTGACTCCAGGTTTTATGTGTTTGGATAACTCAGCGAGAGTGCGACCAACAAGTTGGTTCGCACTCCGCATGAGTTTTATTTCATCTTCAGTCTTCAGAAATATTTTCATTTCATAAAGAAAAATCAATATGCTGAAACACCGCCGTTGCGTGTGCGGCCTGAATTCAAAAGACCATCGTAGTGACGCATCAGCAAGTGACTCTTAATCTGCTGGATGGAATCGATAACCACACCAACAAGAATCAGGAGCGATGTACCTCCGAAGAATTGAGAGAAGGCCTGCTGCACATTCAGAAGACCAGCAAGTGCCGGCATTACTGCAATGAAAGCGATGAACAACGATCCTGGCAATGTAATGCGTGACATTACAGTGTCGATATACTCAGCTGTATCCTTTCCGGGCTTGATGCCGGGAATGAAGCCATTGTTGCGCTTCATATCTTCAGCCATCTGTTTTGCATTAAGCGTGATTGCCGTATAAAAATAGGTGAATGCGATAATGAGCGTCACATACACACAGTTATACAACAAACTTCTATTATCCATCAATGAACGAACGATATAAGAAGCGTTGTCGCTCTGATACTGCACAATAGCCAAAGGAATGAACATCAGCGCCTGTGCAAAGATAATAGGCATTACGTTTGCAGCAAAAAGCTTCAGAGGAAGGTACTGACGAGCACCACCATATTGCTTGTTGCCAACCAAACGCTTTGCATACTGTACCGGAATTTTACGAGTGCCCTGCACAAGAAGAAGTGAAGCACAAACCACTGCGTAAAGAATAAGGATCTCAATGACGAACATTACAAGACCACCACCGGTGATTGCGGTAAATCGTGAACCGAGCTCCTGCACGAAAGCCTGAGGCAAACGGGCGATAATACCGATCATAATGATCATTGAGATTCCGTTTCCGACACCCTTGTCGGTAATACGCTCACCCAACCAAAGGATGAACATACTGCCTGCAGCAAGGATTACTGATGAGCAGATGATGAAAATTGACCAGTTGACCCCTGAGGCCAGTGCCTGACCGGCCTGTGCCTTAAGGTTCAACAAATAAGAAGGTGCCTGGAAAATCAGAATGCCCACGGTGAGCAGACGGGTATACCAGTTAATCTTCTTACGGCCACTCTCACCTTCACGCTGCATCTTCTGGAAATAAGGTACAGCAACAGCGAGAAGCTGCATTACAATAGATGCTGAGATATAAGGCATGATTCCAAGCGCGAAAATGGAAGCATTGGAGAATGCACCACCTGAGAACATGTCAAGCAGCGACATAAGGCCACCTGACGTTTGCGACTGGAGCTGGGCCAATTTGTTCGGGTCAATTCCAGGAAGAACCACGAAAGAACCGAAACGATATATAGCCGTAAAGAGAAGGGTGATGAGGAGACGCTGACGCAAATCCTCTATCTTCCAACAGTTCCTTATTATCTCAATATACTTTTTCATCTACTTAGATTGTTGTTGCGTTACCACCTACTGCCTTGATAGCTTCTTCGGCAGTCTTAGAGAAAGCGTTGGCTTCAACGTCTACCTTTACGGTCAGCTCACCATTGCCGAGAACCTTAACGAGCTCCTTGCCGCTGCAGATACCAGCTGCCTTCAGCTCCTCGATTCCGATCTTGGTGAGATTCTTGCTTTCAGCCAACTTCTGAAGAGTTGAGAGGTTTACAGCATAATATTCCTTATGGTTGATGTTCTTGAAACCAGCCTTAGGAACACGACGCTGCAAAGGCATCTGACCACCTTCAAAACCGATCTTTCTCTTATAACCAGAGCGAGCCTTAGCACCCTTATGTCCACGGGTAGAAGTTCCGCCGAGTCCTGAACCAGGACCGCGACCAATACGACGACGTGAGTGCGTTGAGCCAGCTGCAGGTTTCAAATTATGTAATTTCATACTTGTTCCTTAATTTAAAATGTTAATTATTCAACTACAGTAACAAGATGATGAACCTTGCGGATCATACCACGTGCACTGGGAGTATCCTCAACCTCAACAACTTGAGAAATCTTGTGGAGACCCAAGGCCTGAAGAGTAGACTTCTGGTCTTTCGGCGCACCAATTTTGCTCTTAATCTGTTTGATCTTTATTGTTGCCATTGCTAAATCTCCTTATCCATTAAATACTTTGTCCATACTGATACCGCGTGTGCCAGCAACAGTGTAGGCATCACGGAGCTCGCTCAGAGCAAGGATGGTAGCCTTCACCAGATTGTGGGGGTTAGAAGAACCCTTCGACTTAGCAAGCACGTCCTTAACACCAGCGCTCTCAAGAACAGCACGCATAGCGCCACCAGCCACAAGACCGGTACCGGCAGCTGCCGGCTTCATGAAAACCTGAGCACCGCTGAAGCGAGCCTCTACCTCGTGGGGAAGTGTGCCCTTGAGCACAGCAACCTTTACGAGGTTCTTCTTTGCAGCCTCTACACCCTTGGCAATGGCAGCGGTAACTTCGCCAGCCTTACCCAGTCCGTAACCGATAACGCCTTTGCCGTCACCAACTACAACGATAGCAGCAAATGTGAAAGTGCGACCACCCTTGGTCACTTTAGTAACACGATTGATTGCTACCAGACGGTCTTTCAACTCAACGTCACTATATACTTTTACTTTGTTCATTGCCATAACGATTAAAATTTAAGACCACCCTTACGAGCAGCGTCAGCCAACTCCTTAACACGTCCGTGGTAGAGATAACCATTACGGTCGAATACCACGGTAGAAACGCCAGCCTCAATAGCCTTAGCGGCTACAAGCTCGCCAACCTTGGCTGCCTGCTGAATCTTAGGCATAGCCTCAAGTCCGAGAGAAGAGGCAGCTGCAAGAGTAGTGCCAGTCTGATCGTTAATAACCTGAGCGTAAATCTGCTTGTTGCTGCGGAAGACAGACAGGCGGGGACGCTCTGCGGTGCCATTCACGCGCTTACGAACTCTATATTTAATCTTGATTCGTCTTTCTACTTTCTTTGTTGTCATAATCGTAAATCAATTAAAATTTTACTTAGCAGCAGCTGTCTTACCAGACTTTCTGCGGATGACCTCGCCCTTGAACAGGATACCCTTACCCTTATAAGGTTCAGGCTTGCGGAAAGAACGAATTTTTGCACATATGAGACCAAGCAACTGCTTATCGCAAGACTCAAGCATGAGGATAGGGTTCTGGTTTCTCTCACTCTTCGACTCTACCTTAACCTCCTTGGGAAGCTCGATAAAGATGGGGTGAGTGTAACCGAGAGCAAACTCGATGATGTTGCCCTGGTTAGAAACACGGTAACCTACACCTACAAGCTCCAGCACCTTCTTGTAGCCCTCGCTCACGCCAACAACCATGTTGTTAACGAGTGAACGGTAAAGACCGTGGAATGCCTGCTTCTGCTTGTAGTTAACGGGTGACTGCTCATCAACCTCGAAAGTGATGTGACCGTCAGCAATGTTAACCTTAATTGAAGAATCAACCTTCTGAGAAAGTTCGCCCTTAGGACCTTTTACTGAAACGACGCCATCCTTGTACTCAACTGTTACATTAGCGGGGATAGCAATTGGCAATTTACCTATTCTTGACATTTCAAATCCTCCAATTAATAAACGTAGCAAAGCACCTCACCGCCGATCTTCAGCGCAGAAGCCTCTTTGTCAGTCATTACACCTTTAGACGTAGATAAGATAGCGATACCCAGTCCGTTAATAACTCTCGGCATTTCCTTGTAGCCGGTGTACTTACGCAAACCGGGAGTAGAAACACGCTTCAGTGCCTTGATGGCGTTCTCTTTGGTTGCAGGGTTGTACTTCAAGGCAACCTTGATGCTTCCCTGAGGTCCATCCTCAACGAACTTGTAGTTAAGAATGTAACCTTTCTCGAAGAGGATCTTTGTGATTTCCTTCTTCAAATTAGACGCAGGAACTTCAACAACACGGTGATGAGCCATAATTGCGTTTCTGAGTCTTGTCAGATAATCTGCTATTGGATCTGTCATAAAATATAAAAAATTTAATTAATCGGGACTACCCCGACAATATTAAAAACTCTTTTCTTTCCTCGCCGATTACCAGCTTGCCTTCTTCACACCAGGAATAAGACCAGCCGAAGCCATCTCGCGGAACTGGATACGTGAGATACCGAACTGGCGGATATAGCCTTTAGGACGTCCGGTAATCATGCATCTGTTGTGGAGACGAATGGGGTTGGCGTTCTTGGGGATAGCCTGAAGCTTACGAGCAGCCTCGTAAGCCTCAGCGGGATCTTCAGAAGTAGCGATAATCTTTTTAAGAGCTGCGCGCTTTTCAGCGTAGCGAGCGACGAGCTTAGCACGCTTCACCTCGCGAGCCTTCATTGATTCTTTTGCCATATTTCTTAGTCGTTTTTACCGTTTTTGAAAGGAAGGCCGAAAGCCTTAAGCAGTGCGAAACCCTCTTCATCAGTCTGAGCCGATGTAACGAAGGTGATGTTCATACCCTGGATGCGGTCGATCTGGTCGATGTTGATCTCAGGGAAGATGATCTGCTCCTGAATACCCAGAGTGTAGTTGCCACGTCCGTCAAACTTGCTCTCGATACCCTTGAAGTCACGGATACGGGGAAGAGCTACGCGAACGAGCTTCTCAAGGAACTCATACATGCGCTCACGACGCAGAGTCACCATAACACCGATGGGCATCTTCTTACGAAGCTTGAAGTTGGCGATATCCTTCTTTGAGAAGGTAGCGACAGCCTTCTGACCAGCGATGGTAGAAATCTCGTTGATGGCAACATCAATGATCTTCTTATCCTGTGTTGCGTCACCGAGACCCATGTTGATGACAATCTTCTTCAGAGTAGGAATCTGCATGGCAGAGCTATAATTGAACTGCTTCTGCAGGGCTGGAGCGATGCTCTCAGCATAATATTTCTTCAACTGTGCTGTATCCATTACTTAATTTCCTCCCCAGACTTTTTAGCAATACGAACTTTCTTACCGTCGTCAGTCTTCTTGACAGCAACGCGAGTAGCCTTGCCGCTCTTGGGATCGATCAGACTCAGGTTAGAGATATGAATCGGAGCCTCCATCTTAACGATACCACCCTGAGGGTTCTTAGCAGATGGCTTAGCGCTCTTAGAGACGATGTTGACGCCCTCAACGATAGCGCGGTTCTTCTCAACCAGCACTTTCAGCACCTTACCTGTCTTGCCCTTATCCTCACCGGCGAGAACAATAACAGTATCGTCTTTCTTGATATGTAACTTGCTCATTTGTAAATACGTTTTATAAATTAAAGAACCTCAGGAGCCAAAGAAACGACTTTCATATTCACAGCGCGGAGCTCACGAGCAACAGGGCCGAAGATACGGCTGCCGCGAAGTTCACCGGCGTTGTTGAGCAGCACGCAAGCATTGTCGTCGAAACGGATATAAGAACCATCAGCGCGACGAATCTCTTTCTTTGTGCGAACGATTAAAGCCTTAGATACTGCACCCTTTTTCAAATCACTTGAAGGAATGACGTTCTTGACAGCAACGACAATCACGTCACCAACACTTGCATAGCGACGGCCAGTACCGCCGAGCACGCGGATACAGAGTGCCTCGCGAGCACCGCTGTTATCACATACTGTAAGTCTTGATTCTGCTTGTATCATAATTACTTAGCTTTTTCAATTATTTGAACTAATCTCCATCGCTTTGTTTTGCTCAAAGGACGGGTCTCCATGATGAGAACTGTATCGCCAAGATTGGCCTCGTTGTTCTCGTCGTGTGCATGGTATTTCTTTGTCTTCTGTACAAATTTACCATAAATAGGGTGCATCTCCTTGAACTTAGAAGCAATAACAATGGTTTTATCCATTTTGTTGCTGATAACGACACCCTGTCTTGTTTTTCTTAAATTTCTTGTTTCCATCTGGACCATTGTTATTTGTTAAGTTCTCTCTGACGAAGTACAGTCTTCAAACGGGCTATATCACGACGAACGGCCTTAATCTGTGATGGATTCTCCAGAGGCGAGATAGTGTGAGTGAGCTTGAGCTGATCGAGCTTTGCAACTTCTGCCTCGAGCTTCTCTGCCAATGCCTTGGCGTCGAGTTCGTTAATTTCTTTAATCTTCATAGTTTAAGCGTTTTTATCGTAATCACGTCTAACAACAAACTTTGTTTTCACGGGGAGTTTCTGAGCAGCCAGACGGAGAGCCTCCTTGGCGATATCGAAACTTACACCCTCAACTTCGAAGAGAATGCGTCCTGGAGTAACAGGAGCAACCCAACCTGCGGGATCACCCTTACCTTTACCCATTCGGACGTCAGCAGGCTTACGAGTGATTGGTTTGTCCGGGAAAATGCGGATCCAAACCTGACCCTCACGCTGCATGTAACGGTTCACAGCAACACGGGCAGCCTCAATCTGACGGCTGTCGATCCACTTGGCCTCGAGTGTCTTGATTCCGAAAGAACCAAAAGCGAGCTGAGTGCCACGGTGGGCGTTACCCTTATTTCCACGACCGTCTTGCGGTCTTCTATATTTTACTCTTTTAGGCTGTAACATGATGTTTCTTACTTTTAACGATTATTGTTTCTCTTGCGGTTGCCGCGGTTGCCACGGTTTCCGTTAGAACCACCATTCTGCTTTTCCTGAGTAAAGTTAGGAGTAAGGTCACGCTTTCCGTAAACCTCTCCACGGCAAATCCAAACCTTGATACCCAGAAGTCCCACCTTGGTGAGAGCCTCAGTCTGGCAGTAGTCGATGTCTGCGCGGAAAGTGTGCAGAGGAGTACGTCCCTCTTTGTACATTTCCTTGCGGGCCATTTCAGCACCGTTCAGACGACCTGTAATCTGAATTTTCACACCCTCGGCACCAGCACGCATAGTGTTCTGGATAGCCATCTTGATGGCACGGCGGTAAGCGATCTTGCCCTCCACCTGACGAGCGATGTTGTTACCAACGATGTTGGCGTCGAGCTCGGGCTTCTTTACCTCGAAGATATTGATCTGAATATCCTTCTTGTAAAGCTTCTTGAGCTCTTCCTTCAGATTGTCAACATCCTGACCACCTTTACCAATGACGAAACCAGGACGGGCAGTGCAGATAGTAATTGTAACGAGCTTCAGAGTGCGCTCGATAACGATCTTTGAAACGCTGGCCTTCTCCAGACGCTTGTTGAGATATGTACGGATGTTCTTGTCCTCAACGAGGTTCTCGCCGAAGCTCTTGCCTCCGAACCAATTTGAATCCCAACCACGGATGATACCCAGACGATTGCTTATCGGATTAACTTTCTGTCCCATTTTTACTTATTTTTCGTCATTAGTTTTCGAATCAACAAACAGAGTCACGTGATTGCTGCGCTTACGGATGCGATAACCGCGACCCTGAGGTGCCGGTCTCATGCGCTTCATTGTAACGCCTTCATCAACGAAGACCTTTGAAATATAAAGTTCGCCATCTTCAGCCTTGCGGTCATTCTTAGCTTCCCAGTTTGCGATAGCAGAACGCAGCAGCTTCTCCACGTCAGCAGCAGCCTGCTTCTTCGAGAAACGGAGAACGCCGAGTGCGCGATTCACCTCCATGCCGCGAACCATGTCAACGACATAGCGCATTTTGCGGGGTGAAGAAGGTACGCCTTTGAGCTTGGCGAAATATTGGTTTTTAAGGGCCTCATGTCTTTTTTCGGCCGCTATTTTCTTTCTTGCTCCCATTTTAATTATTTTCTGTTAAATGGATTAAACCCGCTTACTTTCTGTTGCCTGAGTGGCCGCCGAACTTACGAGTGGGTGCAAACTCTCCGAGCTTGTGTCCCACCATGTTCTCTGTGACGTAAACAGGGATAAATTTGTTTCCGTTATGAACTGCAACAGTGTGTCCCACGAAATCAGGTGAGATCATTGATGCTCTGGCCCAAGTCTTAACAACATTCTTCTTACCGCTTTCGTTCATTGCGAGAATTTTCTTCTCGAGCGATACGTTGATGTAAGGACCTTTTTTAATTGAACGACTCATAATTTCCTCTAGTTAAGATTATTTTTTAGCTCTTTCAATAATGTACTTGTTAGACAGCTTCTTCGGTGCGCGTGTCTTGAGACCCTTAGCGTAGAGGCCCTTACGAGAGCGTGGGTGACCACCAGACTGGCGACCTTCACCACCACCCATTGGGTGATCAACAGGGTTCATAACAACACCACGGTTATGAGGACGACGGCCCAACCAGCGTGAGCGACCAGCCTTACCAGACTGCTCAAGAGCGTGGTCAGAGTTGCCTACAGAACCTACGGTAGCCTTACAAGCACTCAGAATCTGGCGAGTCTCGCCAGAAGGGAGCTTAATAACACAGTAACTGCCTTCACGAGAAGTCAACTGAGCGAAATTACCAGCCGAACGAACGAGCAGAGCACCCTGTCCAGGACGCAACTCAATGTTATGAATTACGGTACCTACGGGGATGTTGGCAAGAGGAAGAGTGTTACCGATCTCAGGTGCGGCATCAGCGCCAGACATGAGGGTAGCACCTACCTGCAGTCCGTTAGGAGCAATAATGTAACGTTTTTCACCATCAGCATAATACAACAGAGCGATGCGAGCCGAACGGTTCGGATCATACTCGATTGTCTTAACTACAGCTGGAACACCATCTTTCTCTCGCTTAAAGTCGATCATACGATACTTTCTCTTGTGACCACCGCCCATGTAGCGAACAGTCATCTTACCAGTGTTGTTTCGACCACCAGTAGAGCGCTTACCGAAAACGAGAGACTTCTCTGGCACGGATGCAGTAATCTCCTCGAACGTGCCAATAACCTTGTGTCTTTGTCCCGGAGTAACCGGTTTAAATTTACGTACTGCCATTTTTTATTTAAATATTGCTGTAAAAATCAATTGTATCGCCCTCTTTCAGAGTAACGATTGCCTTTTTGTATGCGTTCTTCTGTCCCTTTACGAGTCCTGCACGAGTGTAGCGACTCTGACGCTTTCCAGCGTAACGAACAGTGTTCACATCAATCACCGTAACATTGTACAGACCCTCAACCTCTTTCTTAATCTCAAGCTTGTTGGCCTCGGGACGCACGATGAAACCGTACTTAGCTTCAGCTTTCTTTGTACGGGTCTCGCCCTTCACCTTGTAAGTTTTTTCTACAGAAGACTTATCGGTGATTTTGGTCATCTTCTCAGTGACCAATGGTTTAATAATAAATGCCATTTTCTATGTCTCCTTTATTTTGTTAAGATTTGGTCGATTGTCTGGAGCGACTTCTCAGTTACAACGAGCACCTCAGCATTCAACACTTTGTATGCGTTGATGGTGTTTGCGGTCATAACTTCAGCGCGCTGCAGATTACGAGCTGACAAATATACGTTTTTATCTACTTCTGGCAAAACCAGAAGAGTCTTTTTGCCCTCAACTTTAAGATTTTTAGTAATATTTACGAAATCTTTAGTCTTGGGAGCCTCAAAGTTGAAGTCTTCAACAACGATAACGGCATTCTCCTGTGCCTTGTAAGCGAGAGCCGATTTACGAGCGAGAACCTTAACTTTCTTGTTGAGTTTGAAGCGATAATCGCGGGGCTTGGGTCCGAATACGCGACCACCACCAACGAGCACCGGTGAGTTGATGTCACCACGACGAGCACCGCCGCCGCCCTTCTGGCGTCCGAGCTTACGGGTAGAACCGCTAACCTCGCTTCTTTCTTTAGCCTTGGCAGTACCCTGGCGCTGGTTAGCGAGATACTGCTTTACGTCGAGGTAAAGTACGTGATCGTTAGGCTCAATTCCGAAGATAGATTCGTTCAACGAAACCTTTCTTCCGGTCTCCTGACCATTGATATTTAAAACGCTAACTTCCATTATTTCTTAATTAAAACGGTTGAACCATTGCATCCAGCAACCGAGCCCTTTACGAGGATCAGGTTGTGCTCTGGAATTACCTTTAACACTTTGAGATTCTGAGTTGTTACGCGGTCGCCGCCCATCTGGCCGCCCATGCGCATGCCCTTGAACACCTTTGCGGGATAAGAACAAGCACCGATAGAACCCGGCTTACGAGCGCGGTCGTCCTGACCGTGTGTGCTCTGACCTACACCACCGAAACCGTGGCGCTTCACAACTCCCTGGAAGCCTTTACCCTTAGAGGTACCTACTACGTCAACAAACTCTGCGCCCTCGAAGAGGTCAACAGTGATTGTGTCGCCGAGGTTATACTCCTCATCAAACTTGAACTCGGCCAAGTGCTTCTTAGGTGTTGTACCTGCTTTCTTGAAGCATCCCATCATAGGCTTTGTAGTGTTCTTCTCCTTAGCTTCACCGAAGCCAAGCTGAACAGCCTTGTAACCGTCCTTCTCGACAGTCTTTACCTGGGTTACAACACAAGGACCAGCTTCGATAACAGTGCACGGTACGTTCTTACCGTCGGCACTGAAAACGGATGTCATTCCGATTTTTCTTCCAATTAATCCTGGCATTTCAATAATTACTTAAAAAATTAAACTTTGATTTCTACTTCTACACCGCTCGGAAGCTCCAGCTTCATAAGAGCGTCTACAGTCTTAGCAGTTGAGCTGTAGATGTCGATAAGACGCTTAAAGTCGCTGAGCTGGAACTGCTCGCGTGCCTTCTTGTTTACGAAAGTACTACGGTTCACTGTGTAGATACGCTTGTGTGTAGGCAATGGAATAGGACCGCTAACGATAGCGCCTGTAGCCTTAACAGCCTTCACAATCTTCTCAGCTGACTTGTCTACGAGCTTGTGGTCGTAGCTCTTCAGCTTAATTCTGATTTTCTGACTCATTTGAAATTAAGTTGTTAAAATAAAAAGTTGTAAAAGGGAGGGAAGTACGCCCCTTAAGAGTCATTCGCTAAGCAGCGCTTCCCCTCCCTGTATTTGTTTTGTTGTTTAATCGACAAGAATTAAACGAGGTCTGCACGACCCTTAACCTCCTCGAGCACTGCCTTAGCGATAGAGCTTGACAGAGGTGCGTGGTGATCATACTCCATAGAACTTGTAGCACGACCAGAGGTGATAGTACGGAGAGCTGTTACATAACCGAACATCTCTGCCAGAGGAACCATAGCCTTCACGATGCGTGCACCGCTGCGAGCCTCTTCCATTCCCTCTACCTGGCCACGACGCTTGTTAAGGTCACCGATAACGTCACCCATGTTCTCCTCGGGAGTAACAACCTCCACCTTCATGATAGGCTCCATGAGCACGGGACCTGCCTTGGGACAAGCATTCTTGTAAGCGTTCAGAGCAGCGAGCTCGAACGAGAGCTGGTCAGAGTCAACGGGGTGGAACGAACCATCAGTCAGAACGACCTTAAGGTCAGTCATAGGATATCCACCGAGCACACCATTCTTCATTGCGTTCTCGAAGCCCTTCTGTACTGAAGGAATGAACTCCTTAGGAATGTTACCGCCCTTAACCTCGTTAACGAACTGGAAGTCGCCCTCCTTGTAGTCAGCGTCCTTCGGACCGATTGTAACGATGATGTCAGCGAACTTACCACGACCACCCGACTGCTTCTTGTAAACCTCACGAAGCTGTACGGGCTTGGTGATAGCCTCTTTGTAGTTAACCTGAGGCTTACCCTGGTTACATTCAACCTTGAACTCACGCTTCAGACGGTCGATGATGATATCGAGGTGAAGCTCACCCATACCAGAGATAATGGTCTGACCACTCTGCTCATCGGTACGAACGGTGAATGTAGGATCCTCCTCAGCGAGCTTAGCAAGACCGTTGTCGAGCTTAGCGATGTCGGCCTGGCTCTTAGGCTCAACTGCGATAGAGATCACAGTGTCGGGGAATGTCATTGACTCGAGCACGATAGGATGTGCCTCGTCGCAGAGAGTATCACCAGTGCGGATATCCTTGAAGCCTACACCTGCGCCGATATCACCAGCGTCGATTGACTCCATAGGAATTTCCTTGTTAGAGTTCATCTGGAACAGACGTGAGATACGCTCCTTCTTGCGTGAACGGGGGTTGTAAACATAAGAACCTGCAACAACCTTACCTGAGTAAACGCGGAAGAACACCAGACGTCCCATGAACGGGTCGGTAGCGATCTTGAATGCGAGAGCAGCAGTAGGCTCAGTCTCAGAAGGCTTGCGGTCCTCCTCTTCCTCAGTTTCAGGGTTTGTACCCACGATAGCCTGAGTGTCCAGAGGTGAAGGCAAGAAAGCACAAACATAGTCGAGCAGAGGCTGAACACCCTTGTTCTTGTATGAAGAACCGAGAGTCATAGGAGTAAGCTCCATTGCGATGGTACCCTTACGAATAGCAGCAATAAGCTGATCCTCAGGAATGTCCTGACCTTCGAGATATTTCTCCATCAAGTCGTCGTCAAAGTTTGCAGCCGACTCAACCATCTTCTCTCTCCATTCGTTAGCCTCGTCAACGAGGTCAGCGGGAATTTCCTCAACATCATACTCAGCGCCCATGGTCTCATCGTGCCAAAGGATAGCCTTCATCTTGATGAGGTCCACAACACCCTTGAAATTCTCCTCAGCACCGATAGGAATCTGTACAGGGCAAGGATTTGCGCCAAGGATATCCTTCATCTGCTGTACGGTCTCGAAGAAGTCGGCACCAGAGCGGTCCATCTTGTTCACATAACCGATACGGGGAACATTATATTTGTCAGCCTGACGCCAAACTGTCTCTGACTGAGGCTGTACACCGTCAGCAGCAGAATATGTAGCGACTGCGCCATCAAGCACGCGAAGTGAACGCTCCACCTCAGCGGTAAAGTCAACGTGTCCCGGAGTGTCAATCAAGTTGATCTTGTAAGACTTGCCAAGATAGTTCCAGTTACAGGTTGTTGCAGCAGAGGTAATGGTGATACCACGCTCCTGCTCCTGTGCCATCCAGTCCATGGTAGCTGCACCATCGTGCACCTCACCAATCTTGTGAGTCTTTCCTGTGTAGAAAAGGATACGCTCAGAAGTTGTTGTCTTACCGGCATCGATGTGAGCCATAATGCCGATGTTACGAGTCAAATGTAAATCGCGATTTGCCATTTTCTTATCTTGAAGTTTAATAATGATTAGAAACGGAAGTGAGCAAATGCGCGGTTAGCCTCAGCCATACGGTGCATATCCTCCTTACGCTTGTAAGCACCACCCTGGTTGTTGTAAGCATCCATAATCTCAGCGGCGAGCTTGTCAGCCATGCTCTTACCGCCACGCTTGCGTGCGAAAGCGATAAGATTCTTCATAGAGATGCTCTCCTTGCGCTCGGGGCGGATTTCGGTAGGAACCTGGAAGGTAGCACCACCAATACGGCGGCTCTTTACCTCCACCTGAGGAGTAATATTGTCGAGGGCCTGCTTCCAGATTTCGAGAGCGGGCTTCTCTTCCTTGGCCATCTTCTCCTTTACGGTTTCAAGGGCCTTGTAGAAGATTTCGTATGAAGCATTTTTCTTGCCGTCATACATCAAGTGGTTTACAAACTTAGAGACCTTCTGGTCGTTGAAGACGGGATCGGGAAGAATCACGCGCTTCTTTGGTTTTGCTTTTCTCATTTTAAAATAAAAAAAATCATTCTCACTGGGGCTGTAATTTACTGTTCTTCAACATCCACACCTGGACATTTACTCAACCTGTTTATCGCTTCCAGCAAAACTTGTTAAAAATAAATCTTTGTTTGTCGTCCTAGTATTAATCTTCTCCGATTATTACTTCTTAGCTGCCTTCGGACGCTTTGCACCGTACTTAGAGCGGCGCTGTGTGCGGTTTGCAACACCTGCGGTATCAAGAGTTCCGCGAACGATGTGGTAACGAACACCAGGAAGGTCCTTTACACGACCACCACGAACGAGAACGATTGAGTGCTCCTGCAAGTTGTGTCCCTCTCCGGGGATGTAGGAGTTAACCTCCTTCTGGTTTGTCAGACGCACACGGGCAACTTTACGCATTGCCGAATTAGGCTTCTTAGGTGTGGTTGTGTAAACACGAACGCAAACGCCACGACGCTGAGGACATGAATCCAAAGCCGGTGACTTGCTCTTGTCTACGAGCACCTTTCTGCCTTTTCTTACTAACTGTGAAATAGTAGGCATAATTGTAATTTTTAAATTTATATATTTTATTATTTATTTTTCTTCCCAAGAAAGAAACGAATATACTAACCCGTTTCGGGCTGCAAAGGTACGAACATTTTCTTAAACAGCCTAACATTTATTAGAACAAAAGCGTTACAGCGACACGAATTTAAATAAATATAACCAATATTAACATTCTTCTCTTCTTTTTAAAAAATTCAGAAGGTGTCATGACAAGGCATCTTTTACCAGCACGGCGTACCATATAGGCAAAGGTGGCTCCATACAGGCCAGAGCCCACTATGAACCAATCATAACGGCGTTTTCTACTCATTCCGAAAACTCTTACTATTTCCAAACATGCACATTTGTCTTATCACCCTCATATTTCTTCACGACGTTCTTTACATGACGGTCATATTTCATTGGCTTGTCACCGCCCCAATAGTCCATGATTTCCTGCTTCATATCAAAATTGGCAAACCAGTCTTTAAAATCCAAACATCTGGCTCGCACATATTCAGCACGCCTATCATTCTGTCCACACATTTCAATGCCCTTTTCTATAAGTGATAGTGACTTGCCCTTATTTCCACTGAAAGCGTTTATATATGCTGCATTCACATAATCCATCGCTGTAGCTTTTTCCTTTGCATCTACCTCAGAGACTTTCATTTCTGCCGCCTTATTCAGCAATGCACGGCCTTCTTTCCAAAATCCGCATTTTGCAGTCAGAAGTCCCTTCATAAAAAACATATCAGGCGTTACCTTTGACGGATTTGCATGCATACATTCATCCACGGCCTGCAATGCCTGTCTGCAACTGTCCATTTCAGCCAAACGTTCAGCCAAGCAAATGTACGAACTGATTAATGTTGAATCTATGTCAATAGACTCCCTGTACAGTTTGACAATTGGAGGATATTTCCGTATATCTCTTCCACTGGTCGCATAGAGTTCAAACGCCTCTTTGTTCAACGCTACCGCTTTTTCACGAGCAGCATTAGCATCTTTCTGAGCTACCACATTATTGCAACAACACAGAAGACACGAGATTGTCATAAAAACAAATATATTTTTCATACTTTTGATATATGTTTGTTTTCATCGTCACTAAATACTTATCGCATCTTTACCACAAGGCAAGCCTCTTCATGAACTTCCTGTTTGCGGTTTACAGACTTCATCTCTGCCAACATTCTCTTTATGTCAGCGTAAAGATGCGCATAAGACTTATTGGCAAGTGCTGCCTCAAGCACCTTACGCTTGCTTTCTGTACCTTCAAGCCAGCCTGTCAGCATAGCCCTGCTAAACACTCCAAACGGTACCTTATCCTCATTCTTGGTTATGTACGCCAATGCTGTTCGGTATTCACTATCAGCCTGAGCTATAAGATTCTGCTCGTCGTACACATATCCTCTATATACATGGACCATATAGCGACTGCTTCCTGAAAGTGTCTCAAACATACTTATTGCATCCAACGCCTTTTTGTATTCGCCCTCAGTTATGTAGGCACTGGCAAGGAAACGCCAGGCATTATCTTGTGCTGGATATATCTGCAACACGGTTTTAAGGTTTGATATATAGCCGTCAAGTTCACCACCCGACAAGGGCTGGCCTTTCCCGAGTGTGTTTAACACGGACATCGTGCTTTTTTCATACAAAGCATTGGCGCGTTTCATCCGCTGTTCAAGTGAGTCGGCAGGGATAAAACGTCCGTAGAGGAACGATACCGGCAATACCATACGCACGCTAACATTCTTGCCGTTCTGCCTGCCAGGAGTCCAGTTCGGCATATAGGTCACAAGGCGCACGGCCTCATCGGCATACTCGGCAGAATAACTGCCCTCTGCCTTTGGACTTTGCACATTTCCGTTCTTATCAATCACAAAGTTCACATTCACCTTGGCCACAATATGCTTTTGAGACAGAGATTTTGCGTTTTTTGCAAAATATGAGTCCAACGCCGAAGTGCCTCCGGCAAACTGAGGCTTGGTTTCCACCACCTTATAGTCTGTTTGTGCACTTACATCCAGACATAACAGCAAAAAGAGAACAAGTGTTTTCATACGCTACTTTTCATTGTGGTAAAATCCGTTCATATCTATTCGGTAATCTATCATCTTATCAGAAGTTTGTACTACCCTAGAAAAAGTTGAATGGATTTGTACTGTAAGCCTGAGGTTGGTTG
>ERZ791615.242-NODE-242-length-27747-cov-2.68908_pt1 | contig 27747 bp, 28 predicted proteins | sample MGYA00510273_ERZ791615 | MGnify/ENA primary metagenome ERZ791615 (study PRJEB30046, sample SAMN00715185) | human gut metagenome | study: EMG produced TPA metagenomics assembly of the A metagenome-wide association study of gut microbiota in type 2...
CCACTTCAGAAAATCAGGTGTGCTTTCGTGAGCATCCTTAGCTTTCAGCAGCAGCTCCCCTAAATGGAAAGTAGCCTTGCCAGCATCAGCGATGGTTGCCTTAATCTCTCCCTCTAAGCAATCTAGCTCAGACATTAGAGCAGCCTCCTCCTCAACTACAGCAGCCTCATTCAAGCTGACGCGCAGCTGGTCAAGAGATGTAATAAAACCTTCACGGGTTTTGGTATTCAATGAGCTAACATCTACACCTAGCGCATCAACCTCAGCCAAAGCAGCCTTAACAGTCATCTTGTCAAAGCCTTTGATGATAGCTAGCAGGGATTCATTAATGTTTTGCATCTTGTTTGCCTCAAGTTAACGGCTATCGAATGATAGTCACAAAGGCAACTCAGCAAGCTGCCTTTAGTCTTTCACTCATCCTGTAAGTCTGCTGCTGTCAGAAACAGCCCAGCGCTAGCAGCCTTATTAAGCTCGCGCTCCATTTGCCTAGAGCGCTCATTGAACTGCCTCACTTCCTCATCAGTTGCAAGATAGTAATTGCGCCCTCTCAGATCTGTTACACGCTTTAATTCAACGTTTGACATAGTTTCTCATCTCCAGTTTAGCTTTATGAATGGCTTGCATAGCCTCCCCGCGCATCTTCTTATCACCTAAGAAGTTAGCTATAGCAAGCTTACTCTCTGCTGCTGCAATCTGGCTTAAGTAATTAATGTGCATGTTCAATCCTTAAATCGGCAGGTAGTCCTGTTGTATAGCGCATGTTAGATGACTGGAGCCTGGCAGCAAGAGCGGCGCTGTATCGGTTGTATGCATTCCACCAGATTTCATGGCTAAGCTCAGAGTTAACTGGTGCTATAACATTGGCCCTATCCATCCTACGGACACAATCTTCAATAATCTCATCTGAATTCATATTAAACTCCTAACTTGCAGATGTCCCAAAAGCTCTTTGTGATGGTAACAAAGCGCCCTTTGCTGTCTCTCACTGTCCACACATTATAGCGCTTAGTAATGATAAAGCGCTTATGTGCTGTTACAAAGTAATAACGCAACATTAAGAGGATGAATAACCAGCCACCAATAAGAATATAACTCATAGTAACCTCTAATTAAGTGTTAAGTATCCTACAGTAGACCAAAAGACTACCAGAAGTAGCAGCAGTATTAACCACACCTTACCGCGATAGCTCATACAAAGAACTCCCAATAAACAACAGCTATGATTTGAGGGATTACATATAGTGCTAGCGCAAGCCCTCCAGACTTAACAAAGCGATTCCACATATTAGCCTCAGTTAGTTAGTAACAATCATTGCAGCCACTATTAGCTAATGGCTGCTAGTTTGCTACTTCACGATAAACCCATAACCCTTACCATCCGGCAAGCTGCCTTTAGCTACCAGTTTGAAGCCATCATGATTGTCTCCATACCGAAGGTGCATTGCCTTGTTAGTACCATCTAACCACTCATTAAAAGCTGCCTCGTGAGCGCAGTTAGCAGCATAGTCATAGCTAAAGGTTTTATTACCTAACCAGCTTGATACCTTGATACGTGCTCCACGGGTGTTAGTAGCTGGCAGGTATTTAGTAGTTACTGTTTGCATCTTTGTATCTCCAGTTGTTATATCAGTTGAAAGTAAGCTTGATAGACTGCCAGCAAGCTGCTGGCTAGCCTTGTTATGGATACTTAACTTTAAGTATCTCAGATACTTTTAATCTAGTGCCATTAGTAAGCTCTACACATTCATAGCCCATGGCTGATGTGTAATGCTGAGTAATCTTACCCCAAACACGATAACCATAATTATCTTTGTATTGTACTAATGTACCCTCAATTACTTCTCTATTCATGATAGCTACCTATTGGTTGTGGTTAGTCTATCAAGCTCACCTTAATAAGCTGCTCAGCACCTTTCTGGTGTGTCTCGCACTAGCTGAGCTTCTTAGGTTAATTAGCACCGCTTGAGCTGATTAGCGTTCTGTAAGCTTACTGCTCATCAAGCTACTTTGCATCGCTGCTTCGTCTTGATGTAAGTAACTATACCTACAGTGAGCTACCTAGTCAACACTATTTTAGTGATGTAGCTCACATTAGCTTAATCTAGTGCGCTAGACTGACTCTAGCTACCTAGTCAGTTGACCATAGCTACAAGCAGCTACCTAGTAGCCATACGTAGGCTCAGCAGGCTCTTGCAAGTAGCTGATGATAGCTGTTGGCAAGGCGTACTCTATTCTTATTGTAGTGTCTTATTCTTCTTATATTGTGCATCGAATGATGCACTAAGAGAGCTTGAGTAAGCTTACATCAATCCACCTAGTAACTACCTAGTCAGCCATAGCTAGCTACCTAGTGAACTAACAGTAGCTACCTAGTCAGTGATAGTAAGCTACCTAGTAAGCCATCAGTAGTACCAGCAAGCTTTGAGCCTTGTAAGCTACCTATGAGCTACCCAATAAGCTGCTAGTGAGTTACTGCAAGCTGTGGTTGGTTAACCCATAAGACTAAAGACAGATACACCCAGCAGCACACAACGTACTAGCTGACTAGTACAAGCCACCTAGCAGCTTGCCAATCAGCCACTGTCAGCGTACTAGTTCATGAGTACAGCAAGCCAAAGCCCTCAGCAGCTCACAGAGCGACTCAGGCCACAGGCAAGCCAACCGTAGCCCCAGCGGAGCTGAAGCCCACAGCGGCTCACTGGCTGCTCACAATCAGCTATCCGTAAGCCACCTAGCCAGCCCACAGCAGCTGCCTGACCAGCCACTAGTAGACCAGTCGGTCTAGCGTAAGTCATTGATATGTATAGCGCACTCTGGAGCATTCTGTGAGCCACAGCCAGCCTGAGCCAGCTAATATTCACGTAGAGCGCTCTCATGTACTCGTGAGCTGATACAACATCAATGACTTACGCTAGTCACAGCCAGCTGCTGCCAGCTACCTAGCCAGCCTGAGCCAGCCTACCCACCCCCCCTCTAACTGCCTGCGGCCTAAGAGGTGCCAGTCAGCCACCCCGATGGGGGAAAGCTGAAGCTGGCGGCGGCGGGAACTGCTGTAGCTGCCCAACCTAATTTTAGTTTCAAGGCCAGCTTACAGTAACCACTAATGGCTACCTAGCTAGCTTACTTAACCTTCTACATACCCTCTCTTATACTTACGATGTAGATATGAAAGACTGTGTGCATTAATTCTCATAGCTTACTCCAGTTAACAGCAGCTTACTCTAACTACCTAGCAAGCTGCCAATTGGTTACGATTTAACACCAGAAGGCTTCTTAAGCTTCCTAGCATCTCTTTGTACATCTTTAGCAATAGCATAAGCTTGTTCAGCTGGCCTACCACTTGCGATAAGCTCAGCTGTGTTCTGCTGAACTGCTTTCTTACTTAATGATTTGATAAGTGGCATAATTACCTTTAGAGGAATATCTCCCACATAACTTGTGAAACATCTGCCGCATTAGAACTCTTTATAGTGAAAGAGTTTAAGTCTGGATTACTTGCATCTTGTGTAACTGACGTAACAGAAATATGGCCAGCAGTACTTGGGTATGTAAGCCTTGTAAGTTTAATCTCAGATACCCACTTGAATGTGTTAGCATTAGAACTAAACTGCCCCCGAACCCTAGCATTTACAGTTGCAGTACCAGCTACTAAAGTAGCTACGCCACGAACATTGACATCATCTAGTATATTCCTACTCATTCTAGGTGGTGTTGGCTGTGTTGAGTATCCAGACAAAAGTGCCCAAGCCAATCCATGACCTGTCATGTCGCAACCTTCAATAGTCACTAATGTTGGGTCAATTCCCATTATCCCATGGAAATATATAGCCCTCCCCTTGCCATCATACTTCAGACCTACATCTCTAATAACAAGAGGAAGCTGCTGAGTCCCTGAAACATCTTTAGTTATAAAGATTTCAGCCTTAGATATATTAGTGTATCTGCCACCCTCTACAATTCCACCATTAGTCCTTACACCATCTGCACAGAAGTGTGCTTCACAGTCATATATATAACCTCCGCCATAAGATGTATTGAAGCCTGCTCGTGGTGCATTGTATGCTACACATTCCCTATAAATAGGGAAAGCTACACCGGTATTAGATGCAAACCCATCTAGCTTAGGTCTATATGCCTTACATCCTATATATTCAACACCATTTGTTCTGGCTTGGAACCCGTCATCACCCGCATCATATGAAATGCAGTTGATAAACTGGATACGCTTACCAATATCATGTGTATCAAACCCGGATTGAACAGTGTTATAAGCAATGCAGTCCTTCGCCTTAAATGTGATAGGCTCACCCCACTTAGGGCCATCTGTTGTAGTCTGCCAGTTAAGACTAATAGCGTGTCGTACATCCCACGCCTTAATCCTATTAACCTGTATATCCTCTGAAGCCCCAAGTACCTCTACCCCGTACCAACCAATAGAGTAGAAATGAGTTCCATCAACAAAAGAGTTACGGCAGTTATTAAACTTGATAGCTGATCTACCTGTTATATCACCTGTGCCAGCTGGCTTACTACCTTGAAGTACACCACGGTTAATCTTGATATTGTTGCAATACTGCATTGATATACCAAGTGTAAATAGTGTAGTTACATTAGCTTGTTTATTTATCTTAACATCAACAAGCTCAACATCACTAACTGGGTAATATTTGCCAATAACAGCATTCTCTGAAACAAGGAATGGATAGTGCACTGTCTGGTCTAATAGTGCAGTTGTAATACCGCCAGATGAAGTTGTTGCCAGAACCGTCCTTAGGACGGAGGCTCTTACGCCATAAGAGTTAGGGCCACCGTCACAAAGTCTGTCAGATTTAATTACTACGTTATCACCTGCTACAATACCAACGCTATCACTGAATGTTACAAGCGCACTGCTTGCCATCATATCCCCAGCAAGACTTGAGAAAGCTGTTGGCTCTGTACCTAAGATATTAATAACTTGAGAGGGTGTGTCATTTGGTACAATAACACCTGATGGTGTGAACTTAATGGATGATAAAGATTTTAAGGACATAACAGATGTTGCCTTAACTTCATTGTCCACAATAAGAGATCTTCCCGGTAATGACATGTAAGTAACCAGACCTGACCATGATGAGAACCAAGAAGATCTAGCAGCACCTTCAAATGATCTTACTAGATAACCTGAGCCTGCCTGAAATACTGTTCCATTATCTACTAAATAAGACCCAACCTTATAATCGAAAGATACACCTTCCTCACCATATATAAAGATCCTGTCACCAACTCTAAATTTAGGGCCATAAGAAATGGCTTGCTGTATTGTATCAAATGAGCGAGTAGGTGATGTAAGCCTTGTTAAAGCCATTTCATTCTCTCCTTATAACTGCTAGCCACTCACTGTGAATGGCTATGAGTTATAAGGCTACATTAGTAGCCTCTTTCTAATCCTAATATGTAGAAACCAAGACTAGTTGCATCAAGTAGGCTCATGCACATCTGACCGTCAACTTGTGTGACTGTTGTCAGGGATGGCTTTACTGGCATCTGTCTTGTTTCTTTCTGCATCACGCACCCTGAAGTGGTCATTAAACCACTCAGTAGGATTGGTGCTAATACGGTCAGCTTCAGCTTGCGCATCTTGCTGCTCCTCCTTTGCTTGCTTCCTTTCAATAGCTCGGAGCAGGGTTGCCAGAACTTCAAGGAGAGCTTTAATCATTACTGGCAGGCTACAATAGTGCAGACAACATCAGTAATACTAGTTGCAGTACCTGCACCCAAGTCAGTCCCTAGGGCTGCCCCTAGAAGAACCACTACGAGAGTGACAAAGGCAGATACAACCTTCTTGTTCTTGAAGATATTACCCATTACATACCTCTTTTAGTCCATAGCTCATACAGGGCTAGATAGTTATTAGCAGCTTCCTCATCACCTGAGTCAACTGCCTCTTGCCATTTAAGCTGACACCAGCTGCTGCAACTTACTTCCAAGACCGGTAAGCCTTCAAGTAGTCATCAGGAGTGGCCTTACCTAAGTGAGTGTTCCAACGCTTCTTAGCATAAGCAGCAAGCTCCTCGTCGTGTGGCGTTGGCGACGCCTTTGAGTCGTTGCCTGTCGGCAACGCTTCTGGAAAGCGGAGGAAGAACGCGCGAGCCATAGCTGTTGCATAGTCTAAGTCAGTAATCATCTTAACTGCTGAGGGTTGACCATCACCCATCTCAACAATCTGACGATACAGCTCAGGGCGGTTCTTATGTACCCAACGCAGCACATCATCGTGTGTTGCATTCTCCATTTGGTACAAACCTTTAGCCTGACCTGTGGTCTGTACAATGTAATGACCCCTGAGAGATTCATGGGCTACAATCATCGTCAGCAGTCGCTCTGCTTGTGGTGAGTACAGTCCAATCTTCTCAAGGGAGGGGCGCAATACATAGCGCTGGAATTGACTACGATTCAACTCGGAACCTCCTTTGTGTGTATAAATTCCTAGGTGCTTTGATAAATCTTGCTTTAACTGCTGAACAGGATTTATTAACGCAAGTAGTATTAATAATGTATTCATAATAGAAAGAGGCCAGTCTAGCGTACTAGACTGACCAACCTTATTAAACTGGTTCTACTTCGATGGAGCCAGTTGCAGCCATACCAAGGATGAGCCACTTATCAGTAGCGGCAGAACCTTGAGCGATTGCGATGCATACATGATCACCATCAGTAAGCTTGACGTAGACTAGGCCACCAACTTGCTTACCAGACTTGGTAGTGTCATTAATAGGATGAGATGCGCTAGACAAGTTTGCCTGAGTGACAATAGCCACTGGAAGCATAGATACAGACTGAGTTTGTACAGACTTTGGTGAATCACCAGTTACGTTACGTGGCATAAATTAAATCTCCTTAGATGTCATATACGCTAGATATTCCAAGAATCAAACCAGCTGCTGATGGCGCACCACCACTTGCTGCCCTTGATACAATGGATACCTGACGGTTAGATGTAGTTGTTACATGGCGAACTCGGAACAGCTGGCCTGCAACAACCTTGATTGGCATTATTAAATTAGCAGGCTTTTGGTCATTTGCATTTTGACCATCAAATACAAGCCTACGAGTAGAACCATCTACAGCTGTCCAAGTTGCACCATTGTCAGTTGATGTCTCAAGGAACATAGCCCACGAGAGTACACTGCCAGTTAATGCAACACGTACATCTGCTAGTAGAGAGAGGTTATAGCTACCTTCCCTATTGAAGGTTATAACTCCAGTTGCAGTGTTAAGTGAGACTGACTGTGAAGCCAGCTGTACTGCACTGAATATAGCTGTCAGTGGTGTGTTGTTAGCTGCAAGCTGCTGTGTGATGTCAGATGCTGTACCAGTTAGGTATACTGCCCTGAAAACATCATTAACTGCTGGTACGTTAACAGGGACGTATTCGCTATAAACAATATCAGTAGTGATAAGTGAAGGTGAGCCAGCTTCTGCCTGTATGTAAGCACCATCATTGATGGCTGCTTTAGCAAACAAAGCAATTCTATCCCCTGCCTTAACACTCAGCTTAAACTTCTTCATGAGGATTGACAGGGGAACCTTGTCACCACCAGTAACATTGAAGGTAGTCTCTGAGTCAGCTATCTTAGTGAATACACCAGTTGAGCTTACAGTAGAATACCAGAAGGTTACTGAAGACATAGTTCCAGCTGGAACAGATTCACCTGCATAAACACGCAGCTGTGTGCTGATTGTCACATTGCCATCAGTATTAAACTTGATAGCACCTTCACCATTAAAACCACTAACATGGTTAATAGACCTATCAATAGTAACACCAGCTGAGCCTTTACCAACATGACCAACTGGCATAGGTAGACCAGTAACAGGTGTGCTGTTAATGGTATATCGAAGTGCAGAGTAGCCCTCTGAGTTCATATACAACTGGTTGTAGTTTATGTCCTTATAAAGATGCTGCTCACTAACAAGCTTGCTGTCTTTAACATAGTAACCAGTGAATGGGTCAACAGCACCAATCTCAAACTTGCTAATAGTAAGATTAAGAGGATTTTGCTGAGACACTGGATAGATGAGGATTGCAAAGTTATTAGCTGTTGGTGGTACAACAAAACTTCCAGTAAGTGTGTTGTACTCATTAACAACATCCTCCGGGCAAGGGATACTGTCACTTAGCAGGTTCCAACCTTGCGCCAGAACGGGATTATCATTAAGGGACCCTGTAAAGATATTACTTGGGCACTCATCAGGAGCACCTGTCCAATACGCAAGTTTAATCAAGAACCCACAATCAGGTGTCCCTAAGGTGCTGATTACTGACAGCCCCTTGTTTCGAAGAAGCTGAGTTTTATCAGCATTGAAAATCTTACCTAATGAGAAGTATGCAGTATTCTGACCACTGCTAGATACCTTAAATAGACCACTACCAGATGACAGTGTGACACTAGTTGTGTTGTTTAAGAACCAGCCGTCACCCTCTCTGATACCTGTCAGTGCAGGTATTGTTGTTGCTGGCATACTCTGACTTGATACATATGCAAGGCTGTCAATGATGTTACCAAAGTAGTGGCTATCAACAGCTATATTTGAACCTGTATCAAGCTCAAACTGCTTGATAGCCTCACCAGTCTTACCATTAGTCAGCATACACTGAATCATAAGGCCAGATGTAGATTCACCGCGGTCTTTGATAGTCAACAGGTTAGCTTGGAAGTTATCAAGGCACAGACACTTGAATGGTGTGATGGCAGTTGCCCTAACAACACCAACTACAAGTAGCTCACCAAGGACTTCACCAGCTACATACTGACGCTGTGCAACCATTGCAAACCCATTGGCATCAACCAAGTAGTCGCCTGTGGTGGGGTCAGCAAGTGCAATACGTACAATGCCATCAGCTGGTGCAACACCATCAAAACAAAGCTTGTAAGCTATAAGGAAGTCATTACCACCTGTGATGTTTGGGTCAAGACCATCAACCTCTTGGATGCCGTAAACCTTCTCATCACGACTTGTGTAGATGTCACCACTCTGTGTAATGATGTCATCAAACCAGATTGCTCCAGTGTGAAGATTACGCTGGTCGCCAATCTTTCCAACTAAGCTAACTTCTTCTGTCAAATAAGCCAGATGAGATGGCGGTAGCATTTGCTGGTAGGCATTATGATCAATGGCAATACGAGCAGAGCCAGTGTTGTCATTAGACACTTTAAGTGGTGGCAGTAAGTTAATCTCACCAACATTAGTTAAAGTAGAACCTTCACTGTTGATAGTGATACCTTCTGGTGGTGGTATTGTAACCTCAGCCGTAACCTCTCCATTAGAAGATGTTGTGGACTTAACGGTAGCACCTTTAAACTTAAGGCTACCAACACCTTGGATGGACGTAGTTTCATCGTCAACGCCAAAGCTGGTATCAACTACTACATCACCACTTACATTATCAACAAACACAGAAGCAGAAGGGAACACCAAGTTATTTGCACTTATTGGAGTTCCACCTACAGTTTGCTTGATACCCAATTCAGATATGAGCTGCTTGTATTCAAAGGTGCGGAGCTTAGCTGAGTAAGCTGGTACTCCACTAGAATTACCCTTAACATAAACAGAACCATAATCAGATAGCAGGGCAACTTGGATAGAGTTAACATTCTTAATAACAACAGGTGTACTTAGTACAAAGGTATTAGTACCTGCAACAAAGTCACCAAGGAGAACCTTAAACAGCTCCTTGCCATCCCCAAAGCCATATAAGTAAACGTTAGACTGAGGGTATACAACATCCTTGATTGTGATTCCAAACAGGACTTCATCAAGCTGTGGCTGACCTACATACCACTCAGGGTCTTTGATAGTGTTAGTGACATCAGCATTTCGAACAACCTCAGTAAGTGCTGAGGTAAAGCTGATGTAAGTTGGCTTAGCCTGACCAGTGCTAGATAGGGGCATACCAATTGAAACAGTAGTTCCACCAGTAGCTACGTTAGTTACACCTACAGCCTCACCAATTGAGCTGATACGATGTTGGCCTACAATAACACCATCAGCACCAACAGAGACACCTTTCTCGTTAGATACAATGCCAGTACCCTTAGCTCTCTTGGAGACAGGGTCAATTGCAATCACTTCACCAACCTGTAAGTTAGCTAGTGGAAGGCCTACACCGCTAAGTGTAGCGATGCCATTCTCCTCTTTATCTACACTAATACCAACTACGTTAATTCCATCAACAGGTGGCTGGAATACACCATCCTCATAGAGAGCTAACTTACTCTCATCAGCTAGTACAATGCCTGTACCAGATGAGTTAACCTTAAGGATTTTACCACCACCACCAGCAAGGGTTGCTGGGGTATCAGAAAGCCCTACAAAGCTCTCTGATGTTTTAACTTGCTTAAGCTTATATGTAGTCATATAGCTCCTCTATAATAAGATATAAGAAATAATAAGGAAGAAGTACAGTAGCTACTAGGGCTAACAATAGCTTACTATAGCTACTGTATACTTACTGTTCTTCTTATAGCTTCTCCTATTGTAGTGCCTAATACCAAACGCCTGAAAACTAAGAGAAAATTACAATTAATTAAAGTATTTCTTGAGGGCGTTGGCTCCGGTGTTTTGTTGCTCAACATAGCTCATAAAATCACCACCATGCATCATCGTGTGAACGAATCCATTGGGGTTAGCCATAACCTCAAAGAAATGCTTGTCAGCCTCTGCCTGCCGCTCTTTCTCGGCTTTCTCTTGGTCATAGTCGATGTAGTTGACAATCTGCGCCACAGCCCCAGCCAGCGCGTCTAAGCGGTCATCATGCCTAAGCGCCCCACGGTCGCTCGTTATGTGAGCAAGTTGGTAGAAGCAGCTGTAAGTCATCTTGACCTCTGCTGGGTACTTCTGAATGCTGTTGTAGTCCTTCATCACCGATGTCTGTGAGACTACCAAGCGATGCTGACCTAACAGTGGCTCCAGTGTATCAATGATACGTAGTTCCTTTTGACCTGAGGAGTTAATCTCCTCTAGCCTACACTCCGGATAGAACTTCTCAAACAGTGGCTTGAGCATTGCAAAGTGAGCACCGTTACCATAGTTCTTTTCCACATAGCAAACGTTGACCTTAGCATCCTTAGCAGCTTGCACAAGCTTCATCAGCTCTGATTGCTCATAACCGCCCTTGACACCATCAACATCATATATGTAGACATAAGTACCTAACAGCTTAGTTATAGCATAACCCATCTCATCCTGTGAGCGAGAGCCACCGCCAGCTGGGTCAATGAACATAACAGTTAAGTCGAAGTCACGCATGATGTATGGCTGCTGCATGGCAAAGTAAAATCTGTCTTGTGGACGTGTACCAAAGCGAGGTGCAGCTTGCCACATGCTACGCTGGTCGCTGTTCCACACAGGCATAACAGCACCTTGCATGGCATTGAAGTTCATGAGTACAAGATTCTCTAGCTTAAGCTTGAAGCGGTCACGGTCAGACATACCAGTATGAACCATGAACTGCAACATGAACTTAGCAAGACCTTGCCTCATCTCCTTCTCTTGCAACAACTCCTCATCATACATAGCAGGTGTTGTTGGCTTGCCCATAGTACCATCAAGCCCACCGCCACTTTGCAAGCTTGGGTCAGCTTCAATATCCTTACGGAATAAGGGAGCCAGAGCATTTCCATAAAACTCAAGCTGCTCAGCTGTTGGATAGCGGCCAGGCCAGATACGCATAACGTAACCACGAGCTGGGAGTGTGTTATAGATAGACTCAACACCCTGAGGTGTGCCTAGGTAGATGATACGACCGTACTGGTTGATTGACTCAAACTCTAATGACTGCTCAAGCAACCACTCACGACTCTGAGCTGTACGGGAGTTTTGAAGTGACTCAATATCATCAGCAAGGATAAGGTCAGCACGAGCACCCTGAGCACCTGACTCAATAGAGTAGCAAGTAACTGATGGTGACTTATCAGCACCACGGAAACACCAATGAATGTCAAAAGCTTCAATAGATGAACGGTCGCCAGCATAGGTATCTGGCTGCAATACCTCAAGGATGTCGATAGCATAGAAGATTTTTACAACCCACCCTGCAATCTCCTTAGCTCGCTTGCCGTTCTGTGAGAATACAATGATACGGTAGTGCGGCATATGAATAAGGCAGAAGCAGCAGAGGATAGCTGCCATAACTGTCTTAGTCATACCACGGCTTGCCTGTATGCCTATATACTTCCCACCGTTAAGCAGGAAGCTCAGAATATCTTTCTGTGTGCGATTAAGGTGAGGAGAGCCTACAATAGTCTTCTCAAGCACAAGGGATGCAAACAGCCACAAGCCTTGCACAGTGAAGGGGAAAGCTTTCTGTATCGCTTCAAGCTCCTCCCACATTTCTAACTGTGCCTTCTTGTCGTTCCTGTTAACACGCCTCATGTTCCATAGCCCTCCTCATCATCTTCTTTGAATGGAACAACTACACCACGAGCATGTTGAGCCTTGCGAATCTCAGAGAGCTTATCACCAAGTTCATTATCGCTTTGTTCAGCTGGGTCAGCACATACGATGCCATTCTTGTCACACCAGTCAATGGCAGACTTAAGCTGTTTCATATCTACAACCAAGTCTACATCACCACCTTGCTCAATAAGCTTTAACCACTTCTCAAGCTTCTTAGTAATGACCTTAGTAACAAGCTTATGGATAAGACCCACATCATCCTCTGTGGCTGAATTCTTATTACCCTTGCTTACGCTTGCCACAAATAACCTCCTTAATATAATCCCACATGGACTTATATGAACTTATATTTTTAACAGCCAACACATGCATCTGTAAGAAGATGTAGATAAGTGTAGCTACCTGAACCCACTCAGAGATTGAGTAACCTAAGATGTTGAGGCCAACAACCACTGTTGGTGGCGTGGCCTTAAATGCTTCAGCTGCAACCTCTCCTACTTTCTCATGAATCAAAGCACCTCCTATACAATAGTTATGTCAGGCCAGTTGATAGCTGTAATAGTACCTGTAAGGGGTACAGGTGATGTATATACATTGCTACCATCAAAGAACGCCTTGGCATTAGTCACCTTTTCACCAACCCTTGCTAGAAAAGTTTGCCCTATTGGAGTACCAGAGGAGAATGCTGCATAGAGTAGGCCAACCTCATCTGCCGATACTGCATCGACTGGCTCAGCAGGGTAGCTGCCAATTAGTGCAAATACCTCATCACCAGCCCTTAGAGGCTCTGCAAGCTTAATCTTGTTATCTTCAACTTTGTAAGCATAGCCATCACCTAGTGTTTGCAGAACTCCATTTATGGCAATAAGTGCTGTAGTAAAGTGATATGGGGGTGCTATTTCAGTCTCACCACCAGCTGCTACCATACGCCAAGGTGCAGTACGACTTGCAATGTCATCAAGGTTATCCTCAAGTGATGATACTCTGTTAATTAAGTCATCAGTTACCTTCTTCTTAACAGCGTCATCAGGGTCAACAGCATCTCCAAGATTCTTAATGTTGTGACCGCCCATATTGACATCTTGCTTAAAGTAAAAGCCATCTGGCAGGAATCCGTCAAGAAGCTCTTGTGTTACATACAGCTGCTGTAGCTGAGTGTAGTTCAGTGTATCCTGACTGAATGGATTACCATTCTTAAAGTCAGAGTATGGCACGTTCTTAGGCATGATTCGCCTAATTAGAACATCAGCCCCACTAGCTGGGGCAGCTGAGAGGTAAACCTTATTAGGGTCTGATGGGTTAATTGTGAATGGAACCTCAGTACCATTAACGTATACATGGATATTAGAGGCATTCAGATAGCCCTCATCCTGTCCAGCAAAGGACATTGTGAATGTGGTTTTAATTCCATCACCAGTATCACGAGTAAAAGAGAAGTTCATACGCCTCCTATAATGTGTTGAGGATTGCCATACCTATTGCAGTGTTCAATAGCGGTACAGCTCCATAGACTTTATACATATCGGCATCAGGGTCTACTGACTGGTCTGTTGCAAGCCGTGTGCCAGCAGCTGCTGCCTGACTAACCTTGCCAAGAGCACCACCTGCTGCAACACCACGGTACTCACCGAAAGGCTTGAGCACACTGTCTTGATATGGGTTAGCTATGTTCATGACCTGAGTAAGTGTGCTGAGTACAGCAAGCTGAGACATACGTCCGGCAACTGTGTAGGCCATCTCATCTTCAAGGCGCTTACGTACATACTCATCACGCTTTGCCTCAGGCTGCTTGAGCGACTGAGCATGAACATCTACCTCAGACCACAGATAAGCTAATCCAGCTGACCAAGCAGTTGCTGCAACTAATCCAGCTTGGTCATTACGGAAACCACGCTGAATGGACTTCTCATAAGCTACCAGTGCGAATGACTGAAGCTTCATGATAATCTTACCCAGCGATTGGTTAGTAAAGGCAGGCAGCTCACCATAGTAAGAGCGACCAATGTTGAAGGTGTGGATGGTGCGAATAGCTGTACCAAGCTCATCACGCAGCTTAGGGTCAAGAGTGCGGATAGCTTCAAAGATGTCCTTACCAGAATCCATCTGAGACTTGATGTGAGTCATACTGGCATCAAGTGAATCCTCAGACATTTTACCAAGCTCAAGGAAGCTTTTGCGAACCTTTCCAGTGAACATGCCATTCTTAGACAAGTCCACTATATTGGTCATGATGCTCCTAGCAGACAGCTCATCAATCATACCTTGCATCGGTCGCAGGAATGACATAGTGCTTTGTAGCCATCCAATGTTGTCCAGAACCTTATCAGCTTTAGATACCTGCCCAATAACCGCATCACCATACTCAGCACCTTTCATCATCTTGTGACCAAACAGATAGTCTTGATGACTAACAGTACCAAATACCTCAGCCATATTGCTGAGCTGATTATTAGTTTCAAAGTAACGAGCAGACGGCAGCAATGACCTGACGCCATGATACAGAGTAGTTGGCAAGTTACGAAGGGTAGCACCAACACCACTACGAGCTATAGTAACACCCAAGTCAGCTACCTGAGCAAGACCAGAGAAGCCAAGCATCATCAGGTTAACAAGTTTACCAGTAGAGCTAGCGGCATAAGCAATGCTGTTAGCCTGCTCAACGGGTTCACCAAAAGTAACCTTGACACCATTGAAGAAGTCTTCTTCATAGCTATCTAAAAACTTACGATACTTGTTAATATCACCCAAGCGCTCATAGTCCTTAATAGTCTTCTCAAGTTCTGAAACAATAGAAGGTAAGGCTTTACTACGGTCAATCTTTGATAACCTTTCCTTAGCTCGATTATAGTTGTCAGTTAGCTCAGTAAGCTGCTGGCGATGGCGCTTGAATGCCTCGGTGATGGTATCCTCCACCTGACGGCGTGAGCGCATACCATACTTGGCAAAGGCAGCCTGTGCTGCTGCATCTCGTACATACTTATCCACACCAGCTGTTGATGAGTCCACCAAGTCAACGAATCGCAAGCCATCAGCGGTTTCAGCTGCTAAGTTAGGGTGTAGTGATTGCATGGCACGAGCGGAGATGGACTCATCATGCGCCTTATCCTGAAGCATATTAATAACAGTCCTGATTTCACTATCAGATACACCGCCCTCACGTAATTCATTGACAGCCTCAGCAATCTTACCACTGATAGATTCAGTAGGCTTGACTGCTGCTACCTTACCTGACTTACGGTAGTAACGCTCAAGTGTGTTATCAGCTACCAAGCGAGCTGACTTAGCTGACAGGGGAATCTTACCTGTCATATAACCACGAGCCAGAACCTCACGTACAGCGTCTTCCCCAAACTGGTCGAGGGCTGATGTGATGTCGTTCTTGCCGAAGGTCACTGGTGTATAGCTTGCACGTTCCTCCACATTCTCAAAACCACGAACACCATAACGCTTCATAAGCTTAAGTGATTCAGCATAAGCCTGAGCACGGGCTTTAGCAGCTCTGGTAATTGCATCATCTGCATCACCAATAACAGTGTCAGTCAGCTCTGTCATGCGTAGCATAATGTTGCGGTCGAACTTAATAAGCTCCTCATTGTACTTACCAGCTTGGAATAATGGATTAACCCCAAGCTGCTTGAGGTACTGTTCCTTGGCTGCATTCTCAATAAAGAATGCCTTAGGCATGATAGAGGTACGCATAGTGTCAGAGAAAGCGATAGCAGATTGTGGAGCACCCTTGATGCCATGAGGGTCATTGAATACAAGAGAAGCTATACCGCGCAGGGTATTATCCTTAGTACCAGCCATGACTCTGGTATACAGGGCAGTTGAGCCAGCAACCTTAGTTACTGGAATCTTCTCACCAATCTTCTTTAACCCACCAAGCACATTAGCGTAAGTATCACTAATCTCCTTGCCCTCGGTGTCAGGGAAGATGATGGAGTCCTTAACCTCTGCTGCACCAATTGAGGTATCTGGCTGCTCAACTGGCTTAGCAGCTTCTTGTGCTGCTTGCTCAGGGAGAACAATTGGCTCCTCTTTAACTGGTGGCAAGCCAGCAATAGCCTCGTTGAAGGCTGGTGCAGGGTCTTCTGGTGTTATCAAGTCAAGGTAACGCTCCTTAAGCCTATCTGGAATAATACCCTGCTTAAGCCTGCTGATGTCACTAACAGCCTCTGCATACTCACCAGTTGTGTGAGGGGAAAGCTCGGTTTGCTTAGTTACAACCTGCGCTCGTAAATCATCAATCTGCGACCTAAGGGCGCTGATCTCAGAAGACCTAGCTTGTCGTGCCTTGGACAGCGCCTTACCAGAACCAGTTGGAACAGTTGCCTCAACCTCTGCAAGCCTCTGTGCGATAAGCTCCATGTCGTGAGAGGTGGCCTTAATCTGTGCCTCTGCTTCCATACGCTGACCACGAGACATACGAGCCTCAGCAGTTGGTGTGAGGTCATCAATCAGTTTGTTGATTGCATCTCCCTCTGTTAGCACACGCTTGCGAGCTAGTTCATCAGGTATCTCACCCTGAAGCATGTCAAAGTATTTGCCATACTGAGTATTCTCGATGCGACCCATAGAGGCTCCAGTAAGCTCATGGTCAGCTGAGTTAACTAGGTTAATGCTGTTATCCCAATCAAATGCTTCAACAGCTTCATCCATAGCCCTACCAAGCTGACGCTTAGCTGTTAGCCGCTCAAAGATAGCTGCACCACCATCAGCTAAGCTGGAGAATGCAGCACCACCAATCACACCCGATATGCCAGCTAACACAACATCATTGACATCACGGTTAGGGTCATACATAGACAGAACAGCTTCCTGACCTAAGCCAATTGCACCACCTACGATACCCGCACCAACAGCCCTTTCAATGGCTCCAGTGACAGCAGTCTTGGAGAACTGGAAGCCAAGCTTAGTAGCAATTTGACCTACTACCATAGGTGTCTTCAGTGCATATGTTGGCAACATCACAGGGTCAGCTGCATAGCTGAGAACCTCAGCTGCCACACCTTTCCATCCAGCATTATCCAGAGTCTTCTTGCTGTCGTTGTTGTCCTTAAATACCTTAGCTCGGTACTGTAGCTCCTCAGGACTCATAGAGCCTGAGAGGACTTTTGATTGCTCATCTGTTAGCTTGTAATCAGTTGTGATCTTGCTGACATCCTCATAGCTAGGCTTGTAGCCCTCAACAGGCGTACCATAAGTCATCAAGTCCTCTGATTGTTGCTTTTGCTGTAATATCCAATTATTACGAGCAGCAGCCCCAAAGAGGTCGCCAAAGCTTTGCTCTTGGGGTACGCTTGTATCTGCCATAACTCACCTCTCTATTATTTAGGCATTATCTGCTGCACCTTGCGTTGAAGGTCTTTAGTTTCCTCAAACTGACGGAACCGCTCGGATATACCAAGCTGCTTATCCTGTTCAGCATTCCACTGCTTAAAGAATTGTTCATTGAAGTCATTCTTTAAGTCGCTTGTGAAGTATGTGCCAACTGTCAGTCCACCCACGTTAACCTGATAAGTATTACCAGAGTTGGAGAACATGACATTTACATCCTCACGCTTGTAATCAATACCATCAGACTTAGATTGCTGTTTGATGATGTTATCAAGCTTATAGTCCAATGCGGATACAGCTCTACGTTGAACCATCTCAGCGTCATCACCCTTCTGAGCAAACTCAGGGATGAACCTAGCAAGCTGCCTAACACCAATGTTAGCTACCACACCACCACTAAGAATCATGTGGTTGTTCTTGAACTCTTTGGTTGCAAGCTCAACAGCTTTGTCAGTGTTACCAGTTACTGCATACAGACTTTTAGCTTTTGCATTAACCCGATTAGCCACATAATCCCTAACCTGTGTAGGTAGGCTCTCAGCTCGGAAATACCAAGTGGTTTGAGTAGGGTCTTTAAAGTCCTTAACATTAGACAGTGACTTACTACGCAAGGTGTTAGTCTGCTGTGTCGTTAGTGGAACCTTATTATCCCTAACCTGCTGTCCACGGGTAATTGCAGTCTTAAGCATCAAGTCCCCATCCTGACCTTGGTTATTAGCCAGAACATCACGCAACCCAAACAGGAATGCTTGGTCTTGCTCGCTAGGTACATTCATCCTGATAGTCTGGTCATCAGCAGCCATAAGGTACTTAGTCCAAAGCTGGGTGGATGGGGTCATAGTAGCGTTAGTGTCTAGTGTTGCTAGACTTTGCAATGCAGTGCCAATAGTCTTAACTGGCATACCCTCTTGAGCTGACAAGCGAATAAGGTTAGATATAACAAAGTCACCACGCTGCTCATCTGGAACATTCTGCGATTGCTCAATAACAGCAGACTCAGCAGCATCTAGCACCTTCTTCTTATCATCAGTGGGGATGAATGGATTCTGTGCTAGATTAAACTGACCACGATTCTGTTGCCATGTAGCCACATTACCACGTAAGGCAGCCTCAGACTTGCTAATGTTCTGCCCCATTGTTAGGTAGCTAGCCACACTTGAAGGCGTGAACTTAAGACCCTTAGCCTGCATACCCTGCATCATCTGCATAAGCTGCTCTGGTGGAGTACCATTCTTAGCAGCTGTCTCTAGCTCAGCATACATAGCCCCATAAGCAAATACATTCTGCTTCTGTAGCGCAGCTTCATACTTGGCTTGGGCTTCATCCACATAAGATTTATAGAGCTTCTGAGCTTGCTGTGTATCAGGTGCATATTTACTCCAGTCCATATTCTGCATGAATGTAAGCAGGCGATTGTCACCGTTAGCTGCTGTCAGCTTCATATTCTGGAAAAGCATGTCCTTAATAACAGGTTCGCTCAATCCCATAGCCATGCCCTGATGCATGTACTGGTGGATTAAGTTAATACCTTGCTCAACGGACCTAGCCCCATCAAGCTGACTATTGATATTGTAGTTTAAGGTTTCTTTAGCCTTGTAATCCCTGTACTCTTTCTGTGCTCTTGTTCTGATGTTGAACAGGACACTTTGGCTTTCCTGAGCCTTGATAGAAATGGCCTTGAACACATTAGGGTCACGGTCTTGATACTTAGCCAGCAAGTCACCGTACTTAGCATCACGCATCTTAGAGTAAGTCTCATCATCCATATCAGGCTGAGCCATGATAGCTTTGGATAGCTCCTCGTTAGCTACTGCCAACTCAGATTGAGACTGAACTAAGTCATAGCCCATCAGCTCAGCTTTGGTGGCCTCCTCGCCTAGCTTGCCACCAGAGACTGCTGTAGCCATACCGCTAATCTTCTTCTTCTCTACATCAATCTGAGCTTGCTTGTAAGCAGCTTCACTTGATGCATCTACGAACTCACCAAGCGCACCTAAGATGCGGTTAGTTGTTTCATAGCTCTTTACCTTAGAATCATCAATAGGCTCAACAGCTCTGCGAACAACCTGAGCAGGTCTACTAACCTGCCCCGTTGCTAGCTGCTGCATACCCTGAACTTCTGTACGCTGCACCATTAAACGCTACTCCTCACTGTTGCTTTCTCTTGCTTACTGAAGGTGTCTTGATACTTCTGATTGTAGCTGGACAACTCACTTACAGCCTGAGTACCAATCTTAAGGCCAGCCTCAATCCATGATGGACGCTGGATAGCCTCTCGGCTCATATTACTTATCGCACCTTGGCGTGATTGCTCAGCTTGCTGCTTAATGCTAAACAAGCCTGCCTCACGCTGTTTGAGTATCTCATTAGTATTGCGAGCCTTAATAGCGTCGATATTGAAAAGCATACTATCAACGCTTTGACCAGCTGTACCGGATGCTGCTGCGAATACGTTAACCCTACCCTTAGCTTGCAGAGCCTCAGCTTGTTGCTGTAGCTCCATGTCAGCTGCATTACGCTGAGCATCAATCTCAGCAGGTGTCATGTCATCATAGGACTCAACGGCCTGCTTTGCTAGCTGCTCATTCTGCTGGCTAACTGCTTCAGCCTGTGCCTTTGCCTGCTGGCTCTGTGAGTAAAATTGAGAAGCTGTAGCCGCCACTGAAACAGCAGTAGATACAGCTGCAATAGTACCAGCGTTAGCAGCAGCCCATGCACCTATTGCTGCTGTTGCTGCCATAGTGCCTCCTTATATACGTTGACCACGTTGGTGGAAAGTGCCATCTATTTCGATGTCACGTATGGTTAGTGGGTAATGGCTATCAGATTGGATGATGATCTGAAGGTCTTCTGCACGTTGTCTGATAGGTGCCCTGTAAGTACCATTCTCCAGTATTGGTGAGCCTACTAAGTTATTAGCAGAACCCATCCACCTGCCAAAGAATCTATACTCACGCTCCTGACCCTGCTTAGGTTTGACAACCATTTCCAAGAATCCAGTAAGCTCATAATGAACATACATGTTGCTCATGATAATGCTATCAAGACCTATAACTCTGTCACGAGCATCTTTAACCACAGGCTGTGTAGGAATGTACCTAGACTTATACTTAACCCCACAAACTACTGTAAGGTCTTTCTTGTCGGATATACGTTCTGTAGTTGCCCACAGACCATTACCTTTGTAAGTAGCAACAAATGCTGAACCTATCATAGTCTCATACCCACCATCACCTACAGTGAATACAACATCACCCCTACTATATGGCAACTGTATTGAGTAGCTCTTAGTAGCTGCATCATATACAGCAGTCACAGATACTTTGTGGTCTAGCTTAATAGAGTAATCAAGCCCATAGTCAGAAGGGTCATTAACCATATGTAAGTAGTCTACATAGGTCTTATTATCCTTGCTGTACACGACATACATCAAGTCTGATAGGTAGAACAGGAACAATACATTCCCATCAAATACCCACTTATGCCAAGCACTTTGAACCTTCTGTTCAGCTTGCCACAGCCAGTCATACACATATACAACAGATGGATTAGCTTCTGTTCTAATCATCATAGAGTTGAAGTTAGGGGAAGCGAGCAGCTGTGTGCATTGACCTTCTATGTACTTACTAACATAGTCAGTTATTGGGTAGGCTTTCTTGGTATCTGTGTAGTTATCAGTGAACAGCTCACGGATTCCAGTAAACCCACTTGCATCATAAGCAAAGAAGATATTCTCGCCACCAGCCTGTGGTTGTACATGGATGTTGTTTGGGTATGCAGTAACTTGCTGTAGTGTCAAGTTAGCTTTGGTCACTGGCTTAGAGCCATCAATAATAAACTGAGCTTGGTCAGCAAATATAGCCAATGAGCCATTAAGTATCTGGTACTGATAAAGACTATTAACCCTATCAGTATCTGCATACCCATCTAGCGGGTCTGTATCTACCTCAGCCTGTGTTGACTCACGCCAGAAGTTGAAGAACAGATTAGACCTTGAAGCTATCCAAGCCTCACCAGCTAGGAAAAATAGTCTGTTCTGAAATACACCAGTTGCCTGAATCGGCATTGGGTTGTCTTCATCTATAAAGCTTGGCAATGGGTTACTATCCTCACCACCCACTTGACGTTTATCCCAATCAGCTGGCTTTAGCGTGAAAGTAGCTACACCATTACTAATGGATTCCCTAATTAGCACATGTGGCATTGTGTTGGCATCAAAGGCTATTAAGATGTTTGGCTGAACAGATTCCACCCATCTAATCTTAGAGTCATTACTAACCTCAGCCTTAAGCCAGTAGTCATCCTTAGTAGACTTACCCTCGCCAGTAATCCTCAAGACAAACCCATTGGGTGCAATAGGGGGTAACTGGTTAACAGATTTAACAGAGCCTTTTGCTGCAATCAAGTCCTCACCCTTCTGAGAGTCACTTGTTGTTAGCTTAAAGTCACTGCCATCTCTCTTAGTTATGTATATAACATTATCATGCAACTCTGCATCATATGTGGGGTTAGCAGGTATGGCAGGGCTAGCTGTTGGGTCGCCGTGAATCTGCTTATAAAGCTGCAAAGCTACATTATCGGTTGCAACATCATTAATATCAGATGATGAACCACCATCCTTTGTGGTGTAGGTCGCAAGAGTCGCCCCGTCAGCCATTATCTTATAAGTCTTTCCATAGGTAGCATACTGGCAGTATACAATACCCAAGGTTGACTGAACTGGTGACTTCTCACTAGACATCTTAACAGGAACAGTCTTATTGGTAATGAATGTAAAATCGCCTATTGTCCTCATGTCCAAAGTCTTCCAAGGGTCTTGCGTCTGTATATAGTTTACAGAGCCATTCACAACCTGTGGTTCCCCTTTTGAGTTGAAGACTTTTATAGTAGTAGAGGATGGCTCAATAAGCATGAAGTACGACTCATCGCCCCTGTCATATGAGTGGAACTTAGACAGACTGCTTATACTTTTATCAGCTATTTTATTGACAAGATAAGTAGATGGCCTCTTAATCAGACCCTTGACTACATCAGGTATAAAGTTCTCCTGTAGGGTACACTGGCCCTCTAGCCTAATCCTGTCAGGTTGCTGTGACACACCCTGTATAGGCCTGCCATAGCTGGTAGTTACATAGGCCATCAAACCTCCTAAATGTCGTTATACCCACCAACAACAAAGTTAAACTGCGCCATGCTCCTGCTATCTTTGAAAGCGTTAGCCTGAGACTGTGTGGTTTCCTCACACTCAAGACCCCACATAGCTTCTTCAGCCTCACCAGCGAGAACTTTAATGCGGTTCATATCCATCTCATTGCTACGTGCAAACATCATACCAGCCTGAGCAGCAATGGCATCCTTAGCAGTCTGTGGCAAATCACCATACTCAAGCTGTGTCACCAGCATTAGGTGAACAAAGCCATCACTGTTAACAAGGCCGCGCATATCAAATCCATGAGTAGCTGTATCATATAAAGCCCTCCCTCTAGTAGCAATCTTTGCTGGCCTATTGAAGTTGTCAAAACGATAGACAGCTAACGTGTTGTTTGGTATTAGCACATTTCCAGTAACAGGGTCTGGAGAAAGCTTGTGGTTAGCCTCTCGATTAAACCAATAGCCTCTACCCCTATTGTTTTGAATAGTCCTAGAAACCTTATCAACCATCCCGCCAGCTTGAGCAACATCCAAGTTGTAATCATCTTCTGAGTCAACTGGTGCAAGCCCAATACAGCTAAGGACATAGTTGATTGCATCTAATCTTGTGTTGACATAGAGCTGCATTCAGCCTCCTAACAAAAATAAGCCCCATCCAAGAGGACGGGGCAAAGTGGCACTTATAATTAAGAAGTAGCCAGCGGGGTGTTAGACACCGGAACAACCTTACGGTTAGCACGCTTACGGACTGCAATATCCTCAGAGGCTTTGTCGTCCCCTACCACACGTACAATGCCAAGGTGCTCCCAACGGTCAGGGATAGCACCCTCTGACATCCAAGAGTCAATGTACCAAGTCTTGTTGTTGTCGTTCATCCAAATCTTACCTTGCAGTGAGATTGAGCGACCAACCATTAGACCCTCTGAGCCGAACAGGACAGCTACTACGTTATCCATGCGGTCATCACCAGTTGCCAGAACATCATAACGGTATCCGTTATTAGCATTAGACAGCAGGTGATGGTCTGTAGTGTTGCCATCCAAGTCCTGCTGGTCACGAGCCTTATTAGGCATCTGGTTAGTAGGAATGATTGGCAGGTTGTAAGACTTCAGTACAAAGCCATTGACGGTAGTACCAGAGGCAGTGGTGTAGGTGGCATTTACAATACGCTCTGCATCACGCAGGGTATTGAAGTATGTCCAATCCATAATTGCTGCAATCTTCTGGATAGGTACGTTCTGCTTGACCATAGCTTCCAGAACAGCTTCCAGAGAAGCCTGAACAGCGTTAGGGTACTCCATAGTCTCTGCCTTGACTTTAACATCAACAGAGAAGCCGTGACCACGTACACGAGGTTTGGTACGCTTAGCACTGGTGTTCTTGATAGCACCATAAGCAATCTGCTGGATAAGCATACGGTCTTCCATCATACCCAGCTGTTCTACTTGGTCTACTGCCAGTTTACCTTTGGTATTGATGTCATCCTGAACATCAGCCAGAATACCTACGTTGTTACGTGCAATAACAACAGTGTCGATTACCAGCTGGTTTTTGTCGAACTCAACTTGTGTGCCTTTTACATCAGCACCGGGAGCTAAGCCCTGAACTTGGGTAGTACCCATGTATTTGTTAGAGACGGAGTTAGTGCCTACCACTTCCTTCAGGTCGAAGTAGCGCATCATGTTGACCATCTCTTTATAGGCCAACTTAACCTGACCATCAAACTTCTCAATGAGTAGTGTGTCTACCTCACCAGAGACTGAGACAGCAGGGTTTACCAGATTGTTAACGCTAGACATATGTTAGTTGTCTCCTTATAAATTTATTAGGTAGGCACTAGCCCACAAAGCTACTTTCAGCTTCTCCTATTGTAGTGCCTAATTATTAAGTGGTTGAAATTTAAGCAATACCAGCTTGCTTAGAGGCTCGACGGATGGCGTCAACACGGGCAGCGTAGGCGGGGTCTTTCCGGTACTTCTCTGTACCCATCATGCTCTGGAACTCAGCCATTGTCAGAGTTTGCGGCAACCCCTCAGAATTGCGCTTGCCAGCTTCTCCGTCATCACCAATCAGCTCGCCCATGCCAGTACCCTCTGTCTTCTCGACAACAGCACCGCGCTTGATTTGCATGGCCTCAATGACAGCCCGTTGAGCTTTCCAGTTTTCTGGCGGCAGCTGCATAACAGCGTTGAAGGATGCCAGCTCAGCTTCACTCATGTTCTCAGCAGCCCACTTGTCAAGCTCAGACCAGCCCTCATCACCGCCCACCAGCGTGTTAAAGTCACCAGTAATCTCAGTGTGCAACTTCTCCTGAGCTGCTGCATCAGACTTAAACTGGTCAACAGCCAGCTTATTCTGCTGGCGGTAGAGGTTCAGGTAGCCATCTACCAGAGGCTTGCCAAAAGCTTCATCAAGCTTAGCTTTAGTCTCAGGTGTAAGCTCAAACTTACCACCCTTGGCAAACAGCTCTGACAGTACCTGATTGCTATCAATACCCTTCTCAGCAAAAGCAGCTGCAATATCTTCAGGTATTTCAACCTCAACTTGGTCTTCACCAAAGAAGTATTCAGGCACACTCTCCTGAGGTTCATCAGTAGTCTGTTCAGTTTCCTGCTCAGTTGTCTGAGTCTCAGTGGTTGCTTGGGTAGTCTCTACAGCATTACCGTTGCTGTCCTCTACAGTGGTAGCTGGAGTATCTTCTGGTGCAGTTGACAGGTTGCCATTAGTACCATTGTTATTAGCAGGCTGGTCGCCAACTGAAAGGATTTCGTAGCTCATTTAACACCTCTTATTGTTTCATCATTTGTGGAGCAGCTTTACCAGCAGCTTCCATAAGTTGCTGTTGCTGCATTCGCTGTTGCTGCGCCTGCTTCATCTTATTGTACTCATCTTCAGTCATCAGCCAGCTGGTTTCCATGTTAAGGTTAGCTGCGATGAATTCAATATAGTCAGACCACTTGATGCGCTCCTGTGCAGCTGGCGACCAGCTATTAGGGATTGCCATCATCTCTGACAGCTGCATAAGCTTATCAAGCTCACCAGCTTTACCAAGCGCCTCAATACCTGTGATAATAATTGGTACAGCATCAGTAGCAGGGAGCTTAAAGCCAGAGCGCTTGAGCAACAGGTTAGCATAAGGTAACTGACCTGATACAGCAATCTGAGAATAGGTTCCACCTAATGATGTCTCCAGCTCCATTGCATCCATACGCAGCTCATAGGTTGTCACTCGCTCTGCATCCCTGCGGTTAGCAGATGCCAGAAGGAATGCCTGACCTAGTCGCTTAGAGTATGTTTCAAGAACTGATAAGACTGTCTGGTAGTCGCCATACTTCTCTAGCTGTACAACACTTACATCACCTTCCTCACCCCATACATAATCACCTGTTTCGGCTTTAGCATGTGCAGTTGGTGAAGTGGCTGAACCACGCTTGACGAGGAACTTAACCTCTGACATAAGCGCACAGCCTTTAGCAACAGCTTTAGACAGGAAAGCATAAGTGAACAAATCACCGTAGCAAGATTCTACCAAGCCACGGCCATAGTCCTCACCATACAGACGCTCCCAAGTTAGAACGATGAATGGTGACCCCTCAGGCTTGACTCGGTATTCCTTACCTATTGTGGTATCCACAGCTTCCTGAGTGATGACATACATGCTGCCATCCCACTTAGCCTGTGTGTACAGCTCAACAGTATCATCTTGCTTAAGATTAAATCTCTTAGCCTTGATAATAGCTTGAACAGCTGGAGGGAACTCACTTAGGCACTTGACCTCCTCCAGAATCATCTGAGTTACACGTCCAGTCTTTGAACGCTTAACTACATACTTATCCATTGGATAGCATACAAGGCTGTCATTAACTGGTGCATAGAGCATAGCGTTGCCAGCTACTATTAAATGCTTAGCAGCTTGCGTCCATGCGATGCGACCTTGGATTTGCTCATGCAGCAACCTAGCTTTGTTCTCTGCTCTAGCCATAATGCTGAGCAAGTCAACATCACTTGTGCCAGCATCATATAGAGCCTGCTTAGCTTCATCTGTGAACTCTAGCTTAAAGAAGGAACGCTGTGGCGGGAACCAAGTCATAACCAACTTGTTAGCCAGATGGTTAACACCCTGCGCACCCAAGCTCTGCCAGCTATTCTGAGTGTATGCATCACCTTGGTCATTACTCTGGTCTTCAGTGAACAGAGCAGGCAAGGTAATCTTTGCATACATCTTTGCTCGTGAAAGCTGTGTCTCCCTCTTAGCTGAGAGGGTTTTGTATCGCTCAGCTAGGGTTGACTTTGGCTTGCCAGATTCTTCCTTAACCTTCATGCGATTGTTCATATAAGGAACATCACCACCCTTAGTGATGATAGGGCTATACCCTCTCATAAGCCCTCCTTAGACTGCTAAGCCAGCACCACTGCCACCAGCGTTTGCACCGCTCATAGCACCACTTGGGCGCATAAGAGCACGTTTACCTTTCTTAGTTGTATCTTGGCTGGCTTCATCCCCCAGCTGTACGTCCTCAGGCTCAACATCAACCTGACGCTCAGGCTTAGCAGCTGGCGGGTTGTATGCTGGAACCTTAGGTTTACTCATGCTCATGTAACCTCCTTAGAATACATATAGCCTACTTTGCGGAATCCTAATCTTTCAAACAGCTTACAGGTAGTTTCTGTTTCAATACCTGATGCTGTACTAAGGCACACTTCCTTTGCGCCCACTGACTTAGCCCACTTGAGCCAGTCATCTATCAGCAGCCTACCATAACCCCTGAAGTCCTTATTAACAAAGATGATAATGTCCTGTGCAACTAATGTCGCTCT
>ERZ791615.266-NODE-266-length-25672-cov-4.73283_pt1 | contig 25672 bp, 17 predicted proteins | sample MGYA00510273_ERZ791615 | MGnify/ENA primary metagenome ERZ791615 (study PRJEB30046, sample SAMN00715185) | human gut metagenome | study: EMG produced TPA metagenomics assembly of the A metagenome-wide association study of gut microbiota in type 2...
CTTTGCCTTTCCACCCCCCAGCCGATACAGCCACCGTATAAGGGAAATGAACATCATGCTTCATGAAGGCATCCAGTACCCCACTGGTGAAGACCCCTCGCATGCCTCCTCCCTCAAGAACCAAACCTGTTGTTTTCAAATTCAATTTCATAACACACTCTCTGCTTTTAAAATTCTGAAAATAATTATATTTTGCTCGCAGTATAGACAATTTTCTTACATTTTGTCTAGCAAAAAAGCCGTTTTTATATTAATTATTTATAAATTTACGCGTTTTATTCAATTTTGCTTGCAAAGATACGTATTTTTTGGGAAATAATTGCTAACTTTGCAAGCAAAATAATGTAAAATACTAAAAATATGTTCAGCAAAGAGACTTACATCTGCCGCAGACAGGAGTTGAAGAAGCTTGTGAAAAGCGGCGTAATTATACTTTTCGGAAACAACAACTCACCATGTAATTTCCCTAATAACGGATATTACCCTTTCCGTCAGGACTCGACATTTCTCTATTATTTCGGATTGCAGCGCGACGGTCTGGTAGGTGTGATAGATATAGACAACGATATTGAAACCCTGATTGGCGACGACATCGACCTCGTAGACATCGTATGGTACGGAAGCGTTGACAGTGTTCACGATCTTGCAGCGCAGGTAGGCGTTCACAACTCAGCACCTATGAAAACGCTCAAGACTATCTGCAACGACGCCATGTCGAAGAAGCGCAAGATTCATTTCCTGCCACCTTACCGCTACGACATCAAACTGCAGATATTCGACCTTCTGGGCATCCATCCTAACCAGCAGAAAGAAGAGGCCAGCATGGACCTCATCAAGGCTGTTGTGAAGATGCGTTCAACTAAGACCCAGGAAGAAATCGAGGAATTGGAGCGTGCTGCTGTCATCGGATACAAGATGCATACCACAGCGATGAAGCTCGTACGTCCGGGTGTGACAGAAAAATATGTTGCAGGTCAGGTAAGCGGCATTGCCCACTCTTACGGAGCCATGGTCAGTTTCCCAACCATCTTCAGTCAGCACGGTGAAATTCAGCATGGTTATCCATCTATGAATGTACTGGAAGAAGGCAGACTGGCACTCTGTGATGCAGGTGCAGAAACTATGAACAACTACTGTTCAGACAACACCCGCACCATGCCGGTGAGCGGAAAGTTCAGCCAGCGCCAGTTGGAAATCTACTCTATTGTAGAAGAATGCCACGACCATGCACTGGATGTAGCCAAGCCAGGCGTAAAATGGGCTGACGTACACTTCTCTGTTTGCCGCCTGCTCTTCGACCGCATGAAGGAGCTCGGACTTGCAAAGGGTGATACAGAAGAGGCTGTAAAGGCTGGAGCACACGCCATGTTCCTGCCTCATGGTTTGGGCCACATGATGGGAATGGATGTTCACGACATGGAGAACCTCGACCAGATTAACGTTGGTTTCGACGAAGAGGTACGCCCTAATCTGGAGCAATTCGGTACCAACTGCCTGCGTATGGGTCGCCGTCTGCAGGAAGGTTTCGTGGTAACCGACGAGCCGGGAGTTTACTTCATCCCTGCCCTCATCGACGACTGGAAGGCATCCGGTCACTGTGCAGAATTCCTCAACTTCGACAAGATTGAGACCTATAAAGATTTCGGTGGTATCCGAATTGAGGACGATGTACTCATCACCAAAGATGGTTGCAGATTCCTGGGCAAAGACCGCATACCTTATCATCCAAAAGATGTTGAGGAGTTCATGGCAGCCAACAAGGAATAAAATTCCTGAAAGAGAAATCATTTCAGAAAAAGGAATCAGAGAGAAGATATAACAAGAACATTAATATAAAGAGAAAAGAATTCATGAAGAAAACTATGATTGTTGCAGCCTTGATGGCTTTGGTAGCCACAGGAGCAAATGCGAAGAAAGCTGCAGACTCTGCAGAAGTAGCAAAGAACAAACCTGTATTTACTGTAGTAAAGCAGAATCCTATCACTAGCATCAAGGACCAGAACCGCAGTGGTACGTGCTGGGCTTACTCTACCCTCAGCTACTTCGAGAGCGAAATCTTGAAGAAGACAGGCAAGACCTACGACCTCAGCGAAATGTTCGTAGCCAACAAGACTTATATGGACCGCGCCACAGTGGCTGTAAGAATGCACGGCGACGTGAGCTTCTCTGAGGGTGGTAGCGCCTACGATGTACTCTATGCTTTGCAGCACTATGGTATTGTACCTGAGTCTGCCATGCCTGCACCAGGTTCATTGACAGGTGACTCTTTGGCTAACTTCGGTGAGTTCTTCAATGTAATGACTCCATACGTAGAGGCAGTAGCAAAGAGCACAGCTAAGAAGCTTTCTCCAGCCTGGAAGAGCGGTCTTCAGGGCATCATCGACTCTTACATCGGTAAGGCTCCTGAGAAGTTTACATACGAGGGCAAGCAGTATACTCCACAGAGCTTCTGCCAAAGCCTCGGTTTGAATCTTGATGATTATGTAACCATTACCAGCTACACCCACCACCCAATGTGGAGCAAGTTTGCTGTTGAGGTACAGGATAACTGGCGCTGGCCTTTGAGTTACAACGTTCCTATGGAAGACATCTGCAAGATCATCGACAACGCAGTAAACAACGGTTACACAGTAGCTTGGGGCGGTGACGTAACAGAAGATGGTTTCACTCGCAAGGGTCTCGGCATCGCTTACGACGTAAAGAAGGTTCGCTCTATGGCCGGTACAGATGCTGACCATTGGTTCAAGCTCTCTAAGGACGAGAAGAAGGAGAAGTTTGATTCTCTCGGCGTAAATGCTCCTGAGATTGTTCCTACCCAGGCTATGCGTCAGGAAGCATTCGACAATTGGGAGACAACTGACGACCACGGTATGCACATCTACGGTATCGCTAAGGATCAGAACGGCAAGGAGTACTACATGGTTAAGAACTCTTGGGGCGAGTATGGTGACTACAAGGGAACCTGGTACATGACCAAGGCTTTCGTAGCTTACAAGACTATGGACTTCATGGTTAACAAGAACGCCCTTCCTAAGGACATCCGCAAGAAGCTCGGAATCTAGGAGAGTTTTAATAGTTAAAAGTTTATAGTTAACAGTCTATAGGTTTTCTATGGACATTCTCCTAAACAAAAATATTCAAGGGGCAGCAAACCGATGAGTTTGCTGCCTTTTTTGTTGCCAAGAAAATCTCTTATTTACTTATTTTGGGTTGCCAACAAGTCTTATTTTTACTTATTTCTAGGTAATTTAGTAAAATTCCTCCCTAAACATTTCCTTTTGTCATTTTATTTTCGTAACTTTGGAGGCAGAAATAAAAAATAATTAAAATGCATTTTAAATGGAATTACGAATCACCAACACCTGAACAGCAAAAAGCAGCTGAAGAATTAGGCGCCAAGCTAAATATGAGCCCAGTTCTTGCCCATTTGCTCATCAAGCGCGAGATTACGACAGAGTCTGCAGCCAAACGGTTCTTCCGTCCACAACTCTCAGATCTCATCAATCCATTCCTGATGAAAGACATGGATATTGCCGTAGACCGCCTGAACGATGCTATGGGTAGAAAGGAACGTATCCTTGTTTACGGAGACTATGACGTAGACGGATGCACCGCCGTTGCCCTGGTGTACAAATTCTTGCAGCAATTCTATTCAAACATCGACTACTACATTCCCGACCGCTACGACGAAGGTTACGGAGTGAGTAAGAAAGGAATTGATTTTGCTCATCAGACTGGTGTAAAACTGATTATTATTCTAGACTGCGGAATCAAGGCTATTCAGGAGATAGAATATGCCAAGAGTCTGGGAATAGACTTCATCATCTGCGACCATCACGTTCCTGACGATGTGATGCCACCTGCTGTGGCCATACTCAATCCGAAGCGTCCTGACGATCCATTCCCATTCAAGCATCTCTGCGGATGCGGTGTAGGATTCAAGTTTATGCAGGCTTTTGCCAAGAACAACAACATTCCATTCTCCAGGCTCATTCCTCTGCTCGACTTCTGCGCCGTGAGTATTGCTGCCGACATTGTGCCGGTGGTAGATGAGAACAGAATACTCGCCTTCCATGGTCTTAAGTTGCTGAATACCAATCCAAGTATCGGTCTGAAATCCATCATCGACATCTGCGGACTGAACGGACGCGAGCTCTCTATGAGCGATATTGTGTTCAAGATTGGTCCCCGCATCAATGCTTCAGGCAGAATGGAGAACGGCAAGCTGAGCGTAGATCTGCTGGTAGAAAGAGACTATTCCTCAGCCCTGCGCATGGCCAGACACATCAATGAGTACAATGAGCAGCGCAAAGACATAGACAAGCAGATGACTGAAGAAGCCAACGGCATCGTATCGCGTCTGGAAAGCATGAAACACAACTCCAGCATCGTGCTCTATGATGAAGGCTGGAAAAAGGGAGTCATTGGCATTGTTGCTTCCCGACTCACCGAAATCTACTTCCGCCCTACCATTGTTCTGACCCGGGATGGTGATATGGCTACAGGTTCAGCACGTAGCGTAACGGGATTTGACATCTACTCAGCCATCAAGAGTTGCCGCGACCTCCTGCTCAATTTCGGTGGTCATACCTATGCTGCCGGACTTACCTTGAAGTGGGATAAGGTTAGAGAGTTCAGAGACAGGTTCCAGCATTATGTAGAAGAGCATATTTCGCCTCAACAGACAGAACCGATGCTCAACATAGATGCTGAAATTGACTTTAAAGACATTACCAAGCATCTGCAGGCCGACTTGAAGCGCTTCTCTCCTTTCGGTCCATGTAACCAGAAACCTATTTTCTGCACCAACCGGGTATATGATTATGGCACCAGCAAGGTGGTGGGCAGAGAACAGGAGCACATCAAGTTGGAACTGGTAGACTCAAAATCGAGCACGGTCTTAAACGGCATCGCTTTCGGTCAGAGTGCAGCTGCCCGCTACATCAAGAGTAAGCGAAGTTTCGACATAGCCTTCACCATAGAAGAGAATATTTTTAAGAAAAACCAAGTTCAACTTCAGATAGAAGACATCCGTCCAAACGAAGGATGAGGTACTTAGCCTTATGCATGGATTAGGCACTGATTACTCGGATTACACGGATTTGTAGAGCAAATCCGTCAGGACGCGCAAAAGCATCGAAATCTGTAAGGGCAAAAGTTTCAAAAAATGGCAGATAAATATCAAGAAATACTACGTACATATTGGGGGTATCCTGACTTTCGCGGCATACAACGAGACATCATCGAGAGTATAGCCCGAGGTGAGGATACCCTCGGTCTTATGCCTACAGGTGGCGGTAAATCCATCACCTTCCAGGTTCCAGCCCTTGCCCAAAAGGGCGTCTGCATTGTGGTAACTCCACTCATTGCGCTAATGAAGGATCAGGTACAGCATCTCAAGGCCCGCAACATCCTGGCTGAAGCCATCTACACAGGATTGTCGCGCCAAGAGATTCTCCGAATATTGGAAAATTGTATTTTCGGTGAAATCAAGTTTCTGTATGTTTCACCAGAACGTCTTTCTTCAGAATTGTTCCAAACTAAACTGCGCCACATTCCGGTGAGTTTCATCACGGTAGATGAAGCTCACTGCATCAGCCAGTGGGGTTACGATTTCCGCCCGTCTTATCTCGAAATTGCAAAAATAAGAGATATGAAGCCCGGTGTACCAGTCCTTGCTCTTACGGCTACGGCCACTCCCGATGTAGTAGAAGATATCCAGAACCAGCTTCACTTCAAGAAGCAAAACGTATTTAAAATGAGTTTTGCCCGCAAGAATCTTGCCTATGTGGTGCGCACCACCAACGACAAGTTGACCGAAATGATTCATATCCTGCAGTGTACCCAAGGCTCGGCAATCATTTATGCGAGAAGCCGAAAACGAACCAAGGAGATGGCAGAACTTCTGAACAAACAAGGTATTTCTGCTACATTTTACCATGCCGGACTGGATTCCGACGTGAAGGATATCCGACAGAAAAACTGGCAAAATGACGAGATAAGGGTAATGGTAGCAACCAATGCTTTCGGCATGGGAATAGACAAGTCAGATGTGAGAATGGTAATTCATATAGATTGTCCAGACTCACTGGAAGCCTATTTTCAAGAGGCGGGACGAGGCGGAAGAGACGGCGAAAAGGCTTATGCTGTGCTGCTCTACAACCAGAGCGATGAAAACAAACTCATGAAACGCATAGACGAAACCTTCCCAGACAAAGAATTCATCAAAGACGTTTACGAGCATCTTGCTTACTTTTTCCAGGTGGCAGTTGGAAGCGGAATGGGACAGACTTTCATGTTCGAGATAGAGAAGTTCTGCTTCACCTACAAGTACTTCCCTACTCGCGTAGACTCGGCTCTGCGCATTCTGGAGCGCTCAGGCTATATCCACTACGAGGACAATCCTGACGGAAAAGCAAGAATCAGATTTAACATCAGCCGAAATGATCTCTATCTGCTAGAGAATGTTTCGGAGAAGGAAGAGTTTGTTATTACGGGGCTTCTGCGTAATTACGGCGGTCTGTTTACCGACTATGTTTACATTGATGAGTCGCTGATAGAGCGTGTAAGCGAACTAAACCGTCAGCAGGTATACATGATTCTGAAAAATCTGAGTGCCCGCCACATCATCGACTTCATTCCCCGCCGCAAGACACCTTATATCAGCTACACGCGTCCTAGGGAAGATGGTTTCAGAGTTATCATCCCTGAGGAGGTATGGGAAGTACGCAAGAAACAGTTTACTGCCCACATCAAGAGCATTATCAGTTATGCAAAGAACGACAGCATTTGCCGTTCGCGCCAGCTTCTGAGTTATTTTGGCGAAAAAACGAAAATGAAGGACGACTGCGGGATATGTGATGTCTGCATAGACCACAAAATACCCCAGAAGCAAACCATTATATCAGAAATTCTAGACTTGCTGAAAGACGGAAAGCCACATGACATTACAGAATTAAACCAACTGAAATATGATTCAGAAGATATGGCTGCAGTTCTTGAAGAAATGGTTGCAGAGAATATGTTTTATGTCGAGGGAGACAAAATCGTTCATGACCCATAAATGAAATAGTAGAAAGGTGTATCATAAGTTATACTTTATGAGCCCGCTCCCAAATGAAATCACTAAAGCCCCTTATAAACAGAAAAAAGGGAACGACACCTCTCGGGCCATTCCCTTTTCAACATTATGTACGAGAAAAAAATTAGTTATTCTCAGGGCGAAGTTTACGAACTGTAACACCAGCCTGCCACATTTCCTTGTTGCGCATAGCCTCGAGTTCAGCGTTCAACTTCTCGCGGTAATCAGCCTGAGAGTTCTTGTCGATAGAAATCTGAGCCTCGTTACCAGTCTTTACAGAGTAGTACAACCACTCCATTACAGGCTTGATAGCCTCACGGAAACGAGGAGCCCAGTCAAGAGCACCACGCTGAGCTGTTGTTGAACAGTTAGCATACATCCAATCCATACCCTTAGCACCGAAGAGAGGACCAAGGCTCTGTGTGAGCTCCTCAACAGTCTCGTTGAAAGCCTCAGATGGTGAGTGACCATTCTCGCGGAGCACGTCATACTGTGCCTCCAACAATCCCTCAATTGCACCCATCAATGAGCCACGCTCACCTGTGAGGTCAGAAGTAGCCTCACGCTGGAATGTAGTCTTAAACAAATAACCGGCACCGATACCGATACCGAAGGCAATAGTCTTATCCTCTGCCTTGCCAGATGCATTCTGGTATACAGCGTAAGAGCAGTTCAAACCACGACCCTCACAGAACATAGTGCGGAGAGAAGTACCAGAACCCTTAGGAGCAACCATGATTACATCAATATCCTTTGGTGGAACAACGCCTGTTCGGTCGCTCCAGTTGATAGCGAAACCATGTGAATAATACAAAGTCTTACCTGGTGTGAGGTATGGCTTAATCTTTGGCCAGCATGCAATCTGACCGGCATCAGAAAGCAACATACAGATGATAGTACCCTTTTCAGCAGCTTCCTCGATAGAGAACAGAGTCTTACCAGGAACCCAACCATCCTTCAGACACTTCTCGTAGGTCTTACCCTGACGCTGTCCGACGATGACGTTGAAACCATTATCGCGAAGGTTACAAGCCTGACCAGGACCCTGGATACCATAACCGATAACTGCGATTGTTTCGTTCTTCAATACTTCACGTGCTTTCTCCAATGAAAATTCATGACTGGTGACAACAGTTTCCATTACGCCACCGAAATTCATTTCTGCCATAATTTTTATTTTTTTGTGCGGCTTGCCGTTTGTGGAGCCGCGGGTTATACTTGTCCATACGGATGCGAGCTGTATTCTTATCCAAAGAGAGCCTGTTTGATCCGTCCACCCCCTATCCAAGAAGGCGGCTCTGGGTTTATTCTTATTTTCTGAGTGCAAAGGTAAGCAAATAAAATGAAACTACCAAATTTTTCTTTCAATTTTTAATAAATTTAGCCTTACTTCTTACAACTTCCACCTCATTTGCATCATTTTTGCCGTTTTTTGTTATCTTTATGCAGTATTCTTGCATTTTTTCTACCTCACTAGTTTCTTCCAAATAGAAATGAAGTTGGTCTCCCTGGTGACTTTCTGCTACGTAAGCTATCTCAAATCTTTGCAAAAAGTGAGTTTTGTAATAATCCAGATCAAAGAGGTCGAGGATATGTTCGATATATTTTACCGAGTTGATGTGCCCGTTAACATCTACATCATGATAATAGGTGTCAATGGTTCTCACCAGCTTGGCATTCTTGCCCATTTTCACTCTCGAACTTGCCTGGATAGGACAAGGTTTTTCAGAATCAATATATTCTTTGATGAGCCCGTCGTGAATTTCAAAAATATCAACAGGCTGTCGGGTCTCCGTATCAATCATTGCCCACACGCTCTTGCCGTAACCGTAAACCTTGGCTTCTTCAGATGATGATGTCTTGCCGCAGATTTTGAAATCTCGGGATGTGAAATATTTCATGGCACTCTCGCACCAGGTTTCTACCACAAAGCGGTCGTAAGACTTCGGCATCTCTGTCATCTCAATGGCCAGTCGGCTGAGAACCCATGTCTTGTGTCGGGGCATGAGGTAGTTCATACCGAACCCGCGGTCGTTGCTGTGAAAATCGGCAGCATTGAGCAGATGATTTCCGAGATGCCCCATAAAAAGATGGCTGCTGAAATCGCAGTGAAAAGGCTCCGATAGGAATTCGTAACGCCCTACCTTATCTAATATTTTCTGTTCCATAATATCTGTCTCGTCCTTTAATCTTGTTGTTTGTCTTGTTGTTTTAAACCGAAAAAGCCCCCTGCTCCGCTAGTTTGAAGCCAGAGGAACAAAGGGCATCAAAATATGAAAGAAATCTAATCTTCTGAATTCTGCTTGAGATAATCAGAGATGGGTTCGTCAAAACTTCTCGTAACAGCGATTCTGCCGCTTCGGGTATACTGAAGCAGGCAGTTGTAGCTGTTGAGCTGCTGGAAGAGGTCGGCGATGTCTTCGGTAAGTCCTGCCAGAAGCACGGTGCTGTAGGTAGGATTCACCTCCATCATGCGGGCATCATGCTTGCGGATGGTGCGCGAAACCTCTGGATTTTCAAGCAATACCGGAGTGGAAATCTTGAAGAGAGCTACTTCATGGATGAAGATCTGGTCGTCAGTGTAGTAATCGCTCTTCACCACGTCAATCTTCTTCTCTATTGCCTTGTTGATTTTCTCAATCTGCTCTTCATCACTCCAAACCGTGATGGTATACTTGTGTATATTCTTGATACTGCTGGCCGAAACATTCAAGCTCTCGATGTTTACCTGTCTGCGAGTAAACACGGCAGTAATCTGATTCAGGATACCGGCAATGTTTTCTGAGTAAACAAGCAATGTATATAATTTCTTTTCGTTGTTATTCTCCATTTTTCCAAATTTTAAAATAATCGGTTACTTTTCGGAGTCTTTCCTTTTCGGAGGATGCTCCCTCTTGAAGGAATTTACACCTTATTATATATATAGCCGAGAACTTTTAATAATTCAACTCGAGTTGCATCTCATCTACACTCTTGCCCGGCAGCGTCATCGGAACGATGTCTTCATTCTCCTTGATGGCGCACTCCAGCAGGTAAGGACCCTTGGTGCTGATCATCTTCTCCACCTTAGCCTGAAGGTCCTTGCGGTCTATTACCACATCGTATGGTATGCCGTAGGCCTTGGCAATCTCTGCATAATGAGGATTCATCATGTGGGTGAAGGAGTGACGGCCGCCGAACATCAGGTCTTGCCACTGGCGAACGTTGCCCAGATAGTTGTTGTTCAGCAGAATCATCTTTACCGGTGCCTGCTGCTCCATGATGGTGCCCAGTTCCTGGATGTTCATCTGGAAACCGCCGTCGCCGAAGAAACAGCAGATGGTGCGGTCGGGAGCTCCGAAGGTGGCACCGATGGCTGCCGGAAGGCCGAAGCCCATGGTTCCGAAACCACCACTGGTTACGATGCTCAGCTTCTTGGTAAACTTGAAGTAGCGGCTACTGATCATCTGGTTCTGACCTACGTCGTTTACGAGAACAGCCTCATTATGAGTAGCTTCCGTTACCACGTTGGTCACCTCGCCCATGAGCAGCGGTCCCTCTGTAGGATGGATATCCTTCTCTATTACCTTTTCCTGTTCCTGCTGGCGGTATTCCTCGAAGGAATCTCTCCACTCGCGGTGAACATTCTTGTTCAGCAGACGGGTAATGGCTGGCAGACTCTGCTTGCAGTCGCCCACAACAGCCACATCGGTCTTGATAACCTTATCAATCTCAGCCTTGTCAATGTCCAGGTGGATAATCTTTGCCTGAGGAGCATACTTAGAAGGCACGCCTGTGATACGGTCGCTGAAACGCATACCGATGGCGATGAGCACATCACACTCCTGGGTCTTCATGTTGGTAGCATAAGAACCGTGCATGCCGAGCATACCCATGTTGAGCGGGTGGTTGCTAGGCAGGGCAGAAAGGCCGAGCAGGGTTCTGCCGGCAGGGATATCTGCCTTCTCGAGGAATTCGATGAGTTCATTATGTGCACCGCCAAGCTCTACTCCATGACCCACGAGGGCGAATGGTTTCTTGGCATTGTTGATGAGTTCGGCAGCTTCAGCCACCGCCTTTTCATCTATCGTAGGATAAGGGTTGTAAGATGTAACCTTCTCACATTTCACTGGTTCCCACTCGCATGTAGCCACCTGCGCATTCTTTGTAAAGTCGAGCACCACAGGTCCCGGGCGTCCGCTGCGGGCGATGTAGAAAGCACGGCTCACAGCCCATGCCACATCCTCGGCACGGCGTATCTGGTAAGACCACTTGGAGATTGGCTGGGTAACACCCACGAGGTCTACCTCCTGGAAGGCATCGGTACCCAGGGCACCTACGCCTACCTGTCCGGCGATGACTACAATTGGTGTAGAATCCATCATGGCATCAGCGATGCCGGTCAATGTATTAGTAGCTCCAGGACCACTAGTGACAAGAGCGACGCCCACTTCGCCGCTGACTCGGGCATAACCCTGTGCAGCGTGAGCAGCAGCCTGCTCGTGACGTACCAAGATGTGGTCAAACATCTTCTTTTCACCTCTCGTGTAACCGTACAGTGCATCAAACACTGGCATGATGCTGCCGCCCGGATATCCGAAGATGGTTTTAACATCCTCGTTTTTCAGGGAGCGCATCAGTGCTTCGGCTCCTGTTATTACTTCTTTTGCCATTTATATGTTATTATTCTGAATAATTCAAAAACTTTTCTTTTCTCAAAGACTCTAAAAACTGTCTTTTCAAAGACTCTTGAAGACTAGTCGATGATTCTCACACCGCCCTTATCTGCCGAACTTACGCTCTGGGCATAAGCGCGCAGTGCCTTGCTAACCAAGCGGTTGCGCTTCAGCGGCTGCTGTGGGCGTGCAGCGAGTTCCTCGTCAGAGAGCTTCACATTGATGGAGCGGCTAGGGATATCAATGACGATGATGTCGCCATCCTTAATCTTGCCGATGTTACCACCTGCTGCAGCCTCAGGACTGATGTGACCGATGCTCAAGCCTGATGTACCGCCTGAGAAGCGGCCGTCGGTGATGAGGGCACATTCCTTGCCCAGGTGACGGCTCTTGATGTAAGAGGTTGGGTAGAGCATCTCCTGCATGCCAGGGCCACCCTTCGGACCCTCGTGGGTGATGACTACGCAGTCGCCTGAGTTAACCTTTCCGCCGAGGATGCCTTCGCATGCATCTTCCTGAGAATCAAAGCATACGGCTGGACCCTCAAAATGCCAGAGCACTGGGTCTACGCCGGCTGTCTTTACTACGCAACCATTCTGGGCGATGTTACCGAAGAGCACTGCCAGTCCGCCATCCTTGGTGTAGGCATGCTCGAGGTCGCGAATACAACCCTCGGCGCGGTCGATGTCAAGACTCTCCCACTGAGCGTCCTGGCTACCCATCTGGGTAGAGAACTTTCTGCCCGGTGCTGAGTGGTAGATTCTGTCAGCCTCGGCATCAATCTCTGTGTCGGTAATGTCGTATTTCTTCATCTGCTCATCGAGTGTCTTGCCGTCAACACGCTTTACGGCGCCGTTGATCAGACCGCCCTTGTTCAGCTCGTTCAGGATACCGAGGATACCACCTGCGCGGTTGCACTCCTGTACACTGTATTTCTGGGTGTTAGGGCTCAACTTGCAGAGGCAAGGCACCTTGCGACTCAATTGGTCGATGTCTTCCATCTTGAAGTCTGCGCCAGCTTCCTGAGCTACTGCCAGCAAGTGGAGCACGGTGTTGGTGCTTCCGCCCATGGCGATGTCCAGGGTCATGGCGTTGAGGAATGCGTCGCGGGTAGCTATATTGCGTGGCAATACGCTCTCGTCGCCGTCCTCATAATATGCATAAGCGTTCTTAACTATCTGGCGTGCTGCATCTTTAAAAAGTTGGATACGGTTTTTGTGGGTAGCAAGAATGGTTCCGTTGCCTGGCAAACTCAGACCGATGGCCTCGGTGAGTGAGTTCATTGAGTTGGCGGTAAACATACCTGAGCAGCTACCGCAACCTGGGCAGGCGCACTGCTCAATCTGCGTCATCTCCTCGTCAGAAACGCTTGTATCAGCACCCTTAATCATAGCTGTAATCAAGTCGGCGTTCTCACCCTTCCAGCGTCCAGCTTCCATAGGTCCACCTGAGCAGAACACGGTAGGAATGTTCAGTCGCATAGATGCCATGAGCATACCTGGGGTTACCTTGTCGCAGTTTGAGATGCAGATCATGGCGTCGGCCTTGTGAGCATTGACCATGTATTCTACAGAGTCGGCAATGATGTCACGGCTTGGGAGGGAATAGAGCATTCCGTCGTGTCCCATTGCGATACCGTCGTCAACGGCAATGGTATTGAATTCGGCTGCGTAGCACCCCATAGCTTCAATTTCCTTCTTGACGATCTGACCGATTTCATGAAGATGGGTATGACCTGGCACAAACTGAGTAAAGCTGTTCACGATAGCAATGATTGGTTTACCAAACTGCTCGTGTTTCATACCTGCAGCGACCCAGAGTGCTCGGGCACCTGCCATTCTTCTGCCTTCAGTGCAGACGCTACTTCTTAATGGATGTTTCATATCTTTTTTCTTTTATTTCCTTGCTTAAAAGGACTCTTTCGAACCCATTTGTTATAATTTGCCTGCAAAGATACAGAGAATTTATGTAATAGCCAACTAATTTCGCATAAAATTTCACAAAACTTCGTTTTTTTGTTAGAAAAACAAATAAAATGCTTACAATTTATCACAACAGATACTCATTTCTGCTGATTTTGTGCAAAAAAAACAAGAAAGAGCTTATTAACCACACTGAACTCTTATCTTATTAAGATTACCTGACGAAAAAGTATAAAGCGAGGTGGCCAGACATGTAAGAAAGGCAAGAAGAAAAAAAATCCCCCTAAACCGAAGTTTAGGAGGACCTGGTCACAAGACCAAATATCTGAACTACTTATTTCTTTATTCAGCTGCATTGTTATCATTGAATGTAGCAACACGGTTGAACTCAACCTGCTTGAAGAGCTTGTCAGTAGCACCCATACCCTTAGCCTGAAGACGTTTTGCGCTAATCTTGTAAGTCTTAACGAGAATGTTCTTTACAGCATTGGCACGAGCCTCAGAAAGTTTCTGGTTAAGTTCCTTAGAACCCTCTGGAGATGCATAACCCTTAATTTCAACCTTAGCATCTGGATGATTCTTCATATACTGAGCAATCATCTCGATGTTTGGCATCTGGCTACGCTCTACTTTTGACTTACCTACAGTAAACAATACTGTTGGCTGCAAATTGGTAGCAGTAGCTGGCTTTACATACTTAGGAGTCTTCTGGCACTCATTGAGCGCATTCTGGAGATCCTTGATCTGCTTGTCCTTAGCTGCGAGTTCAGAATCCTTGCTATTCAAGTCGTTGCGGAGGTTGTTGATCTGACCATTCAAACCATCAATCTCGTTCTGGTCGCGTGGAGTTACGATAGTGAAGTTGTGAGAGTTGTTAGAACCCTTGAACTTGTAGTTAACACCCACCTTAACCTGGAAAGCAGATTTGTTAACATCAAACTGGCAACCATTGCAAGCACTCTTGTTGTCGTGAAGGAACCAATTCATAGATGGCTCTACATATACCTGCCAAGCCTTGTTTGCGCCAAGGTTGAATGCGAAGTCAACACCTGCGTTAGCTGTGAGGGCATTGAGGTTGCCATTATGAAGATTGAAAGAGTGGTAAGCGCCGATGCCTGCCAATGGGATGATTTCGAATTTACGTGGCTCACCCTTGTAACCCAAGAAGAGGTTTGTTGCATTGATAGTACCGATGAACTTACCGCTTGCACCACGAACCAAAGTCTTATGTGTATAAGGCAGGTTGCGATTACGAGCATAGAGGTCAGCCTCTACAGCAGCACCCCAAACTGGAGTAAACCACTTTCCGAGACGTACACCTACTGAAGGATTTACGTTCTTGAACCATGCATTGTGAGTAGTCTTTGTAGCAGCTCCAACGTTTACACCAAGATACCAATTGTCAAAGAACTTGCTCTCCTGTGTAGTCTGAGCAGATGCAGATACTGCCATTACGGCAGCAGCAAACATTAATACTAACTTTTTCATTTTCTCTCTAAAATTTGATTGTATATAAATTACTTAAAACTTCATTTTCAAGGTGCAAAATAATAAAAAAAATTATTAACTGCCAAATTTTTGGCCATATTTCATGCTGTAAAACATGAAATATGGAGAAAAAGAACATTTTAATATCCTATTTCTCTATTCTATTTTACTCAAAATGAATAATCTGAGCCATTATTGGTTCTATCCGTTTCTATCAGAAAACATCTTCTGAAGAAAGCTAAAGTTCGAAAACCTGAGCGCTTCTGCCTGCGATGGTTACCTGCTTGTTGCCCAAGCCAGAAACCGAGAGTTTCAGCGTGCGAGGCAAGGCATTCACCACTTTAAGCCAGGTTTTGCCCGATTTAGAATCCTTCACCACACTGGTGCCCACATATTTCTTCAGCGCATCCGGCAGACTGAGCACGGATGAGATGTAAAGGTCACCGGCATGCTGACCGAACATCTTCTGCATCTTGTAGCTCTCGCTCGCGCGTACATTATTATTATCAAAGTAAATCATGTCCGGCTGCCAGTTACTGTATCCGTCCTTACACAAGAGAGGAGCATAAGATGTCATTTCTACCACATCGCCGTTGCGCTCCACATTGCAGAGGTGGATGCCCTCAGCCAGCGCATTGTCTACCGCATTGGCACCGCGAGATGCATATTCGCCCAGATAAACCTTAGGAGCCTTGCGGTCGTAATGGTCGTAATAATCCTGATGGTTCAGGAACCAGCCCGGCTGCTCATAATAATGCTCGTCTACGGCAGCAATCCAGCGCTTGTTTTCGCGGGCAATCTTCCAACCCTCAATATAATCGGAAGACGGGAAGTGGAACGGACCTACGGTACCCACCACCTCTATCTGAGGATACTTCTGCTTCACTGCCTTGCAGATCATCAGGTAGCGCTGCTCGAAATCGGTAGAGATAAGGTCTTCGTTGCCGATGCCTATCATCTTGAGGTTGAACGGAGCCGGATGACCCGCATCGGCTCTCATCTTAGCCCACTTAGAGGTGGCAGGGTCGCCATTCGCCCATTCTACCAGGTCTAGCACGTCCTGAATATACTGCGGCATCTCGCTCATCGGGATTCCGCCCTGCTGACCAGCCACTCCGCGCTCATCTGCCACAGAGTTCTGACAAGGAACACCTGCCGCCAATACAGGCAGCGGCTCGGCTCCCATATCCTCGCACCACTGGAAATACTCATAGAAACCCAGCTGGCGGGTCTGATGGTATCCCCAGATGTTGTAGGCTGGCTTGCGATCTTTCTGCGGACCCACGCTCTCCTTCCAGTGATAAATGTTCTTGAGCCCCTGACCGTGGAGCATGCAGCCGCCCGGGAAGCGCACGAAGCGAGGCTTCAGGTCGGCAATGGCCTCGGCAAGGTCTTTACGCAGTCCATGCCCCTTGTAAGTATCTTGTGGATTGAGACTTACCAAATCTACCGCCACTTTCTGCTCGCCCTTAGGCAAGATGGCGAACCGGATGTTCTTGCCCAGTTTGCCTTCCTTGGTGATGGCTTCGCTGGCGAGTTCGCCCTCATATTTATCGGTAACGATGAGCTGCGCCTTATATTCCTTCCAGTCAGTTCCCTGCACCTTAATCTTGGCCTGGCATACCGGCAATCCCTCCTGGTTTACGAGCGCCAGGGTGAGATTTTTCTTCTTGGCATCGAAACAGCGGGCGTGCAGGCTCACCTCGTAGATGGCCGGCTGATGCTTACCCTCCTTGCCCTCAACGGCAGCTCCGCGACGTATGGCGATGCCGTCCCAACCTATATTATAAATAGGTGTGGCGCCCAAAACGGCATAATGGGGATTGTTCTGGCTCACCCCGTTTTCGGTGGCGATGCCCTCTTTCTCTACCCCCACCCATGCCGTGGTGGCATTCCACTGGTGGCGGTGGTCTTCCTTGTTATACTCAAAGTCGCCGTTCTGCAACATTTCTGCAGAGAGTCCTCCGTCGGCAGCGCGGCTGATGTCTTCGAAGAAGATACCCATCAGCTTGTTGGAGATGCGGTGGGATTTCTGTGGATTGATGCTGAGGTTAGCAGGGATTTCCGAATCTTTCGGCAGGTCGATGTGGTTGTCCTTGACATAAGCTGCGAGGTCGGCATCGGTCTTCGGTATCGGCTGGGCGTTGAGTTTTGCCTCTTCAGAGAGGGCGTGGAACCAGGAGCGAATGTAGTTGAGATGTACAGCCGGCACCTCGAAATCGCAGCCCTGGAAGAGTTTTCCGTCTATGGTTGCGGTGTCGCGCTGCCAGAGTATCTCATCGGCAGAAGCTTCCAGCGTATCTTCCTTGAAGGTACGGAAATCGTTGCTTGCCTGTACGTATCGCTTGCCTTTGGATGTCTTGAGATAGATGTCGAAGTTACCGTCATCCATCTGATAGGCAGCCACATCCTTCACGCCTTTTTCGCGGATGATGGGATAATCCTGCGGGCGCCAGGTGATGAGGTCTTCTGAATAGGCTACGGCAAACTGCGGCGCATGCTGGTTCACGCTCCAGAGTGCGCGCCATGTGCCGTCGTTGGCTTTTACCACGAAGGGGTTATACATCTTCTTTTCAGCTCCCCACGGACCATAGTCGCTGGCGCAGAGCTGTCCTACATCCACCCAACGCTCATCGTCGGTGAAATAAGCCAGATGCAACCCCTGGTTGGGTGCTGGCGAATAGATGAATATCTGGCAGATGGAATCCTTGCCCTGTATGGTGTATGCAGGGGCATCCTTGTCTATTTGCGTCTGCATCTGCTGCCTGCTGACAGCCTGACTGGCACTGGCAGCTGCCACGAGTAGCGCTGATGTAAATATGTACTTTAGTTTTATCATGTTTCTATATTTTTAGATTAATATTGTTTGTTTATTTTACACTCTTTCTCTCGGCTTGATAAAAAGGCAGAGTGCATCACTGCACCCTGCCCCCACAAATTAGAGAGTTATAAAAAATCAAGTATGCAGTGACTTAAACACTGCTTCTTTCTGAAATAATTATCTTCTTTCTAGCTGTAATATTCCTTCTTGCCGGCAGCCAGCGTATTCTTCATCAGCGAGCAGATGGTCATCGGACCAACGCCTCCCGGAACAGGAGTGATGAAGGAACACTTCTCTGCCACCTCGTCGAATTTCACATCACCATTCAGGCGGAAACCGCTTTTCTTCGTAGCATCAGGCACGCGGGTGGTACCCACATCAATGACTACGGCTCCCGGCTTCACCATATCAGCTGTCACGAAATCAGGACGACCGATGGCTGCGATGATGATATCTGCCTCCTGACACTCTTTCTTCAAATTCTTGGAATGGGAGTGGCATACGGTGACGGTAGCATCGCCATACTGCTTCTGCATCATCAGCTGAGCCATTGGCTTGCCTACGATGTTGCTTCTGCCCAGAATGACGCATTTCTTGCCACTGGTCTCAATATTGTAATGCTGCAGCAGGGTGAGGATACCGAGCGGAGTGGCAGAAATGAAACAAGCCATGCCGAGCGACATTCTGCCCACATTTACCGGGTGGAATCCGTCTACATCCTTACGGTAATCTATTGCCATGGTCACCTTCTGCTCATCGATGTGCTTAGGCAGAGGAAGTTGAACGATGAATCCGTCAACATCATCATCCTGGTTCAGCTTGTCTACGCACTGCAGGAGCTCTTCTTCGGTAACATCCTCCTCATAACGGATGAGGGTCGACTTGAATCCACACTTCTCGCAGGCCAGCACCTTGTTTTTCACATAGGTTTCACTGCCCCCGTCGTGCCCTACGAGCACGGCTACCAGGTGTGGCTGCTTGCCACCGGCGGCTCCCGATCTGGGCCCCCCCCTGGGCTATCTGTTCCTTGATGGCGGCTGCCGTCGCCTTTCCGTCTATAAGCTGCATTTTTATTCTATATTAATATTAAATGTTCTATGTTAAGTTGCAAAGCATACGAATTCTTCACTCTTCGTTCTTCACTTCTTACATTCCCGGCATCTTAGGCATGCCTGGCATACCCTTCATGCGGCTCATCATCTGCGCCATTTTGTTGCCGGTCATCATCTGCATCATCTTTCGGGTCTGGTCAAACTGCTTGATGAGTTTGTTCACCTCCTGGATGTTGGTGCCCGAACCCTTAGCGATGCGCTGGCGGCGTGATGTATTGAGGATGGCTGGGTTGGTGCGCTCCTTAGGAGTCATACTCTGGATAATGGCCTCTACGCCCTTGAATGCATCCTCTGGGATATCTACGTCGCGGATGGCCTTGCCAACACCCGGAATCATCGCTGCCAGATCCTTGATGTTACCCATCTTCTTAATCTGCTGGATCTGGTTGTAGAAATCGTTGAAGTCGAACTGGTTCTTTCTGATCTTCTTCTCCAGTTTCTTGGCCTCTTCCAGGTCGAACTGCTCCTGTGCGCGCTCTACGAGGGATACCACATCACCCATGCCGAGGATTCGGTCTGCCATACGAGCTGGGTGGAACACGTCAATGGCGTCCATTTTCTCGCCGGTACCTATAAACTTGATTGGCTTGGTTACCACGGTACGGATACTGAGGGCTGCACCACCGCGGGTATCACCATCGAGCTTGGTGAGAACAACGCCGTTAAAGTCAAGGCGGTCGTTGAATTCCTTGGCTGTGTTTACGGCATCCTGACCGGTCATGGAGTCAACCACGAAAAGGGTTTCGTCTGGACGGAGATGATTCTTGAGATTGCTGATCTCGTTCATCATCTGCTCATCAATGGCAAGACGTCCGGCTGTATCGACGATTACCACATCGTTGCCGTTGGTCTTAGCCTGCTGGATAGCATGGTCGGCGATACTGAGCACATCCTTGTTCTCTGGCTCGCTGTATACCGGAACACCCACCTGCTCACCCACAACATGGAGCTGCTGGATAGCTGCCGGACGGTAAACGTCGCAGGCCACGAGCAATGGCTTCTTGCCTTTCTTGGTCTTGAGCATATTGGCAAGCTTGCCACTGAAGGTAGTCTTACCCGAACCCTGCAGACCGCTCATGAGGATGACGGCCGGATGACTTTCGAGCTTCAATGGAGCTTCTTCGCCGCCCATGAGTTCTTCCAGTTCATCGTGCACCAACTTGATCATCAACTGTCCCGGCTTTACGGCAGTAAGTACATTCATGCCGAGTGCTTTCTCCTTCACCTTGTTGGTGAATTCCTTAGCCACTTTATAGTTTACGTCGGCGTCGAGGAGTGCACGGCGCACATCCTTCATGGTTTCCGCCACGTTGATTTCTGTAATTTTTCCCTCGCCCTTCAAGATTTTGAACGAGCGTTCCAGTCTATCACTTAAATTTTCAAACATTTTTCTTTCTTTATATTTTTGGCTACAAAGATACGACTTTTTTTCGAGAAAGCCAACTTGTTTATGTTTTTTTTTATCCCGTCGGCTAAAATAGCTGTCGCTCTGCCTTTCCCGAGTTCATTTCTTCAGTTTACTCTTGTGCTTATTTTTCAGGATTCTCCTTCTTATTCGATTTTGATTCAGCATCAGAAGTTGCTTTTTTCTCTTCTGTAGCCATTTCAGAAGAAGGATCTTTCTTAAAAGCCGAGACATCATACGGATTAGTCAATTCATACTTTTTCCCCGTTGCTTTTTCATAAGCAGCTACCACAGGATCCTTATGTTCCATTTTTTCAAATACCTTTTTAGCCTGTTGCAGATGCTTCTTATCACGTTTCCCCTGTTTATCCATCCATCCGAAAGCATCAAACCCGATGCCAGCAGATGAAGTTGGCAAAGAGTTTATCTTCTCCTGAATATCCTCTTCCATGTTTTTGATGCCTTCCTGATTTTTGCCCCAAACTGTCACTTCGCCTAATTGTTTGGCATCCGGCAAGAGAAACAGAGTATCCGGCAGTTCCTTGTACCGGATAGTTGCCTTCATAAAACCAGGTTTCGATACGGTTGCTGAATCAAACTGATAGCGCATCGTCCAATAGCCCCGATAATCTGTTCTTGCCCAATGATTGTTATTGGTATGAATAAGTGCTTCACGAATAGGCACATGATTTTCTGCCGATGCGATGACACACGTTTTCTGCGCATAGGCTACCTGCCCTAACATGGCAAGCAATACTATTAAAATCAATATGATACGCTTCATGCTTTTTCTCTGATTTATATCTTTTCTTTGTACCAGACAAATTACTTCTTCTTAATATGAATCTGATACAAAAGTAATGATTAAATCTGATACTTCATTAAATTCCCCAAGAAGTTTAAGTTCATTTAAAGAGTAATGTAAAAAAATTAAGCGTCTATAACAGTTGGCCTATTTATATAGCATCATTCAAAGGTATATAGTATCATTCAAAGGAAAGATATGGTGTTTTCAACACTAAGAAATATTTTTAGTAAGTAAAAGCATATAGTTTTTAGAGTTCTTGCATATAGTCTTTTAAGTCAAAACACATAGCTTCCCAGATATTATCACTAGACTCAGCAGCTCTGCCGAGCCTAGTGACAACTCTCTGTTAAACCAGTTCCGTAACTGCAGAAATAATTCACTTATATTCTATTGAGTTCATTTGATTATTCTACTATTCCACGTTGCTCGATTCTCTTAGCCTCTTCAAGAAGCTTGATGGCATCTACATACTGAGCGATGCCCTGAGCCACCTCCTTGGCAGCCTTCATTGCCAGGACTACAGTCTGCGGACGGTGTACCACATCACCTCCGGCAAACACACCGCGACGGGTGGTCATACCGAACGGACGTTCAACAACTTTTACATATCCCTTCTCATCCACCTCGATTCCGGCAGTGGTAGAAACGATACGGTTGGCTGGTCTTGAACCGATGGCGAGATAGATTCTGTCGAATTTTTCTACCCTTTCACCCTCAGGAGTGTTCAGCACACAGCTTCCCAGACGGCCGTTTTTGCCCTTCAGAAAGGCCTCGATGGTAGTTTTCCACTCAAATTTCACGCCTTCCTTCACAGCATCTTCATATTCGCTCTGGATGGCAGGCATCTCTTCCTGGGTCTTACGGTACAGCACAGTTACATCGGCACCCAGACGGATAGCAGTACGGGCAGCATCCATGGCCACGTTTCCGCCGCCAATGACACCCACCTTCTCGCCGTCGCGCAGTGGAACCATGTCGCGGGTCAACGCGCCTTCGTTATAGGCATTCACGTTATGCAGAAAGTATGTACTCTGGCTCACACCGTGGAGCTTTGAGCCCGGTGTAGAGTCCATGTTCTGAGGCACACTGGTACCTGTGCCCATAAAGATGGCGTCGTAGCCTGCACGGAACAGACTGTCGATGGTTACATTGTTCTCGCCCACCATGCAGTTGGTGATAAACTGCACGCCGAGGGCAGCAATCTTAGCCACCTCATCGCGCACTACCGACTTAGGTAAGCGATACTCAGGAATACCGTACATCAACACGCCTCCCGGCTCAGCCTGGCCCTCGAAAATGGTGACGTTGAAGCCCTGACGCGCCAGATCGCCGGCTACGGTCAAGCCCGCTGGACCCGAACCGATGACTGCCACACGGCCACGTGTTTTCTGTGGCAACATCTCGCGCGAAAGGTTCATCTTGGTATCAAAATCGGCAATAAACTGCTCCAGTTTGCCGATCTGTACCGGTTTGCCTTTCTTTCCGAGCACGCAGTTGCCCTGACACTGTTTCTCGTGAGGGCATACACGGCCGCAGATGGCCGGCAAGTTGCTCTTGGCATTGATGATGCTCATCGCTGCACCCATGTTACCCATAGAGAGTTCGTGTACGAAATCAGGTATGTCGTTGCCTATCGGGCATCCCTTCTTGCACTGCGGAATCTTGCAGTGTAGGCAGCGTTTTGCCTCTTCAATGGCTTCGTGGGTTGAAAAGCCCTCGTTCACTACCTGGAAGGCAGCAGCATCCGCCTGCTGTTCTGTTGTATCAGCCTGCTTAGCATCATCATTCTGCTTAGCTGCTGGTTCTGTTGTATTCTGCTCAGGGGCCTGTGCCTCTGCAGCATTCTTCATATTCTTTGTTTCTTTCTGTTCGCTCATAATAGAACTGCTCTTCTTTTTACTGATTCTATAATCTGTTTTATTGATTCTACAATCCTTTTTACTGATTCTACAATCTATCCTTTGATTTGTGGGTGCAAAGGTACAAATAATATTTCAGAAATCGCCCCTATCTCCTTACATATTTTCATTTTGCCCCCTTTTTCCTTATTATCCACCTGCTGGCGCCTTACCGGGGGCGCACACCTGCCTAATCATTAATCACTAATCGGGGGTGGTCATTAAGGTCATTGGTCATTAAGGTCATTAAGCTTTTCCGCTTCCGGCAACACATAAAAAAAAGACCCTACATTCACATGCAAGGCCTTAAAAAAACTTGACTGGTTCTACATTCACATGCAAAACACCAATAACCTGAAGGGGGAAATAATATAAGGGCTCCCCCTCGTAACAACAATTTTATTTTTCTTTAATCTCAATATCTTCCTTCACATGATTACGTATCTTGGTGAGAAAGAGTTTCATACGCTTCGCATCCTTGTGGTCAATGATGTCGATGAGCTCAGCAAGCTCCTCTCTGATCTGTGCCACCTGCCCCGATGTGTATGGGTTGAAGAGAATTTCCTGCAGCAGGTAATCATCTTCGTTGAGCACGCCCTTGGCTATCTGCATGTGGCGCTTGAAGGTGGTGCCCGGAGCATCCTGGTGCTTCATCACTGCCGCAAAGGCAAAGGTGCTCACGAAAGGAATACTCAGCGAGTAGGCCACCGTCTGGTCGTGCTCATCAAATGTATACTCATGCAGACTCAACCCCAACTTCTGGTAGAGGTCCTTGAAGAATATCTTGCCCATGTAGTCACCCTCCTTGATGATGACTGCATTCTCCTCTGAAAGCTGGTTCAGATTGGCAAAGGTTGGGCCGAACATAGGGTGCGTGCTCACGAAGCGGAAACCGCTCTTCTCGTAAAACTCCTGCAGTCCGGTCTTTACCGAAGCTATGTCGCTGATAATGCAGTCGTGAGAGAGATGTGGCAACACCTCTTCAAAGGCTGGCAGCGTATATTTTACCGTCACCGCATTGATGGCCAGCTCGGGGCGGAACATCTCTATCTCTTCCATCTTAGTGAAGCGGTAACAGTTGTAGGTGAAGCGCAGGCGCTTGGCATCCTTCTCGTAAACCGCCACCTCGTGGTCGAAGCTGAGCAGGTCGATGAAGAAACTTCCCATCTTACCTGCTCCCATAATTAATATTCTCATATTTTTCAAGTGAAGAGTGAAGAGTGAAGAACGAAGAATTCTACAGCATCATTTGTTTAAACGAAAAACTACAGCAAAGAACCCTAGCCCTCAAAGCATTTGAATTCTTCACTCTTCGTTCTTCACTCTTCACTTAATTTACTTCTGGTTTAGGATTTCCAACTGCTGGCGGACACTCTCCTCATGGATGTGCTCGAAAATCTGAGCGGCAAACTCAGGGCTCATGCCGCAGAGGGCTGCCTGGGCTCCACGCTTGTCGAGAATCTCGTTGTAACGGTTGGTCTGAACGATGGTCATGTTGTGCTCCTTCTTGTAGGTACCAATCTCGCGGCAAACGCGCATACGTTTAGCCAGAAGATCCATCAGCTGGTTGTCGCACTCGTCAATCTGACCGCGCAGCTGGTGCAGACCCTCTGTAGAATAATGCTCATCGCGCACTACGAGGAGGCTGAGGATGTAATCCAGCACCTCTGGGGTAACCTGCTGCTTAGCATCGCTCCATGCATCGTCTGGGCTGCAGTGGCTCTCAACGATTAGGCCGTCGAAACCTAAGTCCATTGCCTGCTGACAGAGAGGGGCGATGAGGTCGCGTCGGCCACCGATGTGGCTAGGGTCGCAGATGATTGGCAACTGTGGTATGCGGCGGTGCAACTCGATAGGAATCTGCCACATAGGAAGGTTGCGGTAAATCTTCTTGTCGAAGCTGGAGAATCCGCGGTGGATGGCACCGAGTTTCTTGATGCCTGCCTGGTTGATGCGCTGCAGGGCACCGATCCAAAGCTCGAGGTCTGGGTTTACCGGGTTCTTAACGAGCACTGGCACGTCTACGCCCTGAAGACTGTCGGCAAGTGCCTGCATGGCGAATGGGTTGGCAGATGTACGTGCGCCTACCCAGAGAATGTCGATTCCATATTTCAGTGCGAGCTCTACATGCTCTGGGGTAGCCACCTCAGTAGCTGTCAGCATGCCTGTTTCTTCCTTCACCTGCTTCATCCAAGGCAAGGCTGTTTCACCGTTACCCTCGAAGCCTCCCGGTTTGGTGCGTGGCTTCCACACACCTGCGCGGAACATGTGGCAACCTTTGGCAGCCAACTGCTTAGCGGTAGTCATAACCTGCTCTTCTGTCTCTGCCGAGCAAGGGCCGGCAATGACGCAAGGGCGTTCCTGATCACTAGGAAAATTCAATGGTTCTAATTCTAATTCCATAGTCGAATATTTTTATTTTTTTACTTTTTTCTTGGGGGACCAGCGATGGAATCGCTGGGAACGGGGGCGGAAAGGGGAG
>ERZ791615.270-NODE-270-length-25474-cov-5.7289_pt1 | contig 25474 bp, 18 predicted proteins | sample MGYA00510273_ERZ791615 | MGnify/ENA primary metagenome ERZ791615 (study PRJEB30046, sample SAMN00715185) | human gut metagenome | study: EMG produced TPA metagenomics assembly of the A metagenome-wide association study of gut microbiota in type 2...
AAATTATGCCGTCGTTGCTCAGCTTGAAGTTGTGCTGCAATACGCCATAGTAGAGCAGCAGCTGTACATAGTGGGGCTCCAGCTGATAACTGTGATAACCCGGATCTACCTGATGGGTTTCGATATTCATGTTGCGTCCCGATTTCTGCTCCACCAGCAGTTTGCAGTCGGTGGTCATCAGGTCCACACGTCCCTGTATGCCGAGTGCTTCGCAGACGAACGAAGGTTCGAGGATGGCTTTCTTCCTGTCGTAAAGACTTTCGCCACGGAAGGCTGACATCTGTGCCTGCGATGCGGTGCGGGGAAAGAGAATATCCACTACCTGCTGCAGATTGAATGCCTGCTGGTTGGCATCGGTATAGAATTTCTTGGCATCAAACCAGGGACAGGTGCAGAACTCCAGTGCTTTCTCCCTGAAATTCGTCTTTATGGTTTCGTTCATCTGGTATTTGCCGTTTGTATTGATGATGTCATCCAGCGCAGCACCGGCAAAGTTACCGAGCAGGGTAGCCTGGGTGTTGGCGCGGGGCTTCATCTGGTTCAGCAGATAGAGCAGGGGATGATGACCGAAAGCCGTAAAGCAGGTGGCAATGCTACTGATATCTACCAGATAATCGGGTTCTACCACGATGAGTCGGGGAGTGATGACGGGCTGTTTCACCTGACAGTCGAGCAGGTTGAGCTGCATACCTTCCTTCAGGATATCCCAGAGATAGGTATGGTCGATATGGTTCTCTTCATCTTTCAGTTGAACGAGATATTCCTCTTCGTCAGCATCCTGGTCAATATCCACGCGGATGAAATCGCTGTCCCAGTTCTTCACGATGCAGCGGATGCGGCGGTTGTTGATTTCCAGTCCTTTCTGATAAGGGCGGTTGGTATGGGGAATGAGCACGTTCAGCTCGTGGGGAACATCCACTCCGAATACGGCAGAGATGAAGATGGCTAGGGCACGTGCATCATATTTCAAATCTTCGCTTGAGAGCGGTTCCTGCGAATTGCTGTGTCGGCGCATGGTCTGGATGGCAATCTTGTCTGCTACCTTGATGCCGTGGGCCTTACAGAGATAATCCACCTGGGAGAAAAGGTTACCGAAAGCCTGTTTCGTTTCCTTCACTCCTTCGTGGCAGCAGAGGATGAGCGTATCGTGCATTATCTTGTTGCGTGTCTTCGGCTCCAGTTCGGGGAGCGTCAAAAGTTCTCTTACCCTAAGGAAGAGTTCTGCGGCGCTGATATTGTTTTGATTCATAGGCTACAAAGTTACGAAAATTATAACTACTCTTATAATAAAGGTATTTATAATTATTGATAATTAACTGTTGAACAGGAATGCGTATTTAAGGAAATTTAGGGCGTTCGTGCAAAAAAATGTAGTAAAGTGTCGGATATTCGTGCGAAAAAGTGTATCTTTGCAGCAAAAGTACTAAAAAATAATGCATGAAATGCTTGCCGTATCATTTCTTTTTTGTATATTTGTAGCCCCCAATTGAAAAGAATGGGTATTATTAATCTAAAAATATTAAGCAATGACAAAGGAAGAATTGATGCATAGAGCCATTGAGCTCTCAAAGAATAGCGTGAAGACGGGTGGCGGACCTTTTGGTGCTGTGATTGCCAAGGATGGTATTATCATCGCTGAGGCTTCCAACAGTGTAACCATCGACCTCGACCCTACGGCTCATGCCGAAGTGAACTGTATCCGACAGGCTACCCGCAAACTGAAGACCTTCAATCTGGAAGGTTGCGAGATCTATACCTCCTGCGAGCCTTGCCCGATGTGCCTGGGTGCCATCTATTGGGCACATCTCGACCGTATCTATTATGCCAACGACCGGAAGGATGCGGCAAAGATAGGTTTCGATGATGAGTTTATCTACGAGGAGATAGACCGCAAGATAGAAGACCGCCACAAGCCGATGATTGCCCTGATGCGCGATGAAGCGCTCGGTGCTTTCCGCATGTGGGAGGAAAATGCGGAAAAGACGGAGTATTAATTAATAAGATAAAAAGGGAAGGTTGCACGGAATATGAACAGCAGCCTTCCTTTTTTCGTAGATTCTTCTTGTATTCTATCATGCGGGATAGAGAAAAATGGAGAAAAGGAACGATTTCTCAGATTTTCTTTGTAATTTTGTCGCCAAATTCAGAAAAGACCCTGAATTGATGGATAATGGAATTTCTCTAATTATTATGACGACAATGGAACAGTCAATAGAAAATCTCTACAAATTAGACGGCAGAGTGCCCGTAGGTAAAGCACTCCCATTTGGTCTTCAGCATGTGCTGGCGATGTTCGTCAGCAATATTGCGCCAATCATGATTCTCGCTGGTGCGATAGGTCTGGACAGTTCGTTGAGCGCTGTGCTTATCCAGAACTGTATGGTCATCGCCGGTATCGGTACCTTGGTGCAGCTTTATCCGGTATGGCGTATCGGTTCTCGCCTTCCTATCGTGATGGGTATCTCCTTCACCTTCCTTTCGCTCACCATCGCCATTGCGGGTGCTCATGGTATGGGTACTTTGGTAGGCGCTGTCATCATTGGTGGTCTGGTAGAAGGGACACTCGGACTTTTCGCCAAGTATTGGATCAAGCTTATTCCGCCTGTAGTAGCCGCTACTGTGGTAACAGCCATCGGTTTCTCGCTCCTTCCTGTTGGTGCCAACTCTTTTGCGGGTGGTCAGGGTGCTGCTGATTTCGGTAGCATGAACAATTGGGTTGTGGGTTCTGTCACTTTGCTGGCTTGTCTGCTTTGTCAGATTTTCGCCAAGGGTTTCTTGCGTTCACTCTCTGTATTGGTAGGACTGCTGGTAGGTTATGTTCTGGCTCTGTTTATGGAAATGATAGATTTCAGTGGACTTTCTGGTCTCTCTATCGTAGCTTTGCCAAAGCTTCTTCCATTTACACCTGAGTTTAATATCGGTGCTATTCTCTCGGTGGTAGCTGTATATCTGGTTTCTGCCACAGAAACGATTGGTGATACTTCTGCGCTCTGCAACAGTGCGTTGAAGCGTGATCCTAAGACCAAGGAGATGGGCGCGGCAGTCTGCTGCGATGGTTTCGTCAGTTCGGTTTCTGGTCTTTTCGGTTGTACTCCTATCACTTCTTTCAGCCAGAATGTGGGTTTGGCAGCGATGTCGGGAGTGGTGAACCGCTTTACTATTGCCATGGGTGCCATTATCATGATTATCGGTGGTATCTTCCCAGCTATCGGTTATGTACTTACTACGATTCCTCAGGCTGTATTGGGCGGCTGTACCATCATGATGTTCGGTAGCATCCTCTTTGCCGGTTTCGGCATGATGGCGCGTACCGGCTTCTCTCAGCGCAACATGGTCATCGTGAGCCTCTCGCTCAGCGTAGGTCTCGGATTCACATCTGCAACAGGTATGTTCAATATCTTCCCAGAGATTGTACGCACCGTTTTTGCAGATAACTGTGTGGCAGTAGTCTTCCTGCTCGCCGTTATCCTGAACCTCGTGTTGCCGAAGAATCTGGATAAGGCATAAGAATCAAAGATATTTATAGATAAAAAGGTGCAACTCACAAGTAAGAAAGTGAGTTGCACCTTTTTTGCTATAAACTATTAACTAAATCACTGTCCTCCCAGTCTTTCGAAGAAGGTGATGATTTCTTCGAAGGTCTTGAATTCATCGCTGCCGTATTCTATCGTCGTACCCATGAAACCATCGCATGGGCTAGGGTCGATGAAGTAATCGCCGTAGAGCAGGTTCTTCTGGTTGCAGAAGATGATGTGGTTGTAGGCTGGGGTAGAGAGGTATTCCTCCACCCAAGTCTGTACCTTCGCCATGTATTCATGGTCGTTGGTTGGCGCTGGGGCTACGATATATACGTTGTAATGCTCTATCAGCATTTCGTAAGCCTTGTGCATCGAGCTGGTTGCCTTCATGTAACTGTCGTGCAGGGCATCGAAGTCGATGTATACGATAGGGCGCTCCTTGCCGTTCTGCTTGTCGTCAATCCAGCGGATTACCGGACAGAGATAGTGGAATGCTACCTTGTCGATAAGTCGGTGCTCGCCATGGAATGGGATGGCGAGCGGATAGTGCTCATGGAAGAGGTCGAAGGTATGGACCAGCGGATCAGCATCTCCGAAGAGACCGTAAACACGTTGCTGCTCCTCGGGAGTAATGTCCTGGAAGCAACGCTCGGTAAAGTCACGGTATTCCTTGATGAGGCCTTTGTTAACCATCAGTTCGTTCACTCCGTCCTTTCTCGGGTTCTGGAATTCCTGCTTGCCGGTCATGCTGCTCATCGTATTGCCCATCTCGAAGGCAGGGTTTACGAGGATGCGGTCGAATCCTTTCAGTAGTTCGGTATACATGCCTCCCATCGAGGTACCGATGATGAGGTCGGGCTTCTCAGTCTCCGCCATCTTCTGCAGCATCTCTATGGCCTCTTCCGGATGTACCGGGATGTCTTCAGCCAGGAGGGTGGCATTCGGCATCAGTTCCTGCAACATCTTTACGGTGCCGCTCTGTGCAGAAGAGAGGAAACCGTGAACATACATGATTTTCTTGCCCGCCATGAGGTCGGGGAATTGTTTGATATATGGATTCATATTCTTATAGTTTTATAGGGGGTATCATATCATGCTCCCTGAACATCTTATTCATTTCTGCTGCAAAATTACGCTAAATTGCAGACAAAACAAAATTATTGGGCGATAAACTTCCTTGTTTGCGAAAAAAGTAGTAATTTTGCACCCAATAATCATATTAAAGTTCAAGTCATAATGGATTTACTGAAAGAAAGAATTATGCAGGAGGGCAGATGCTTTCCTGGTGGAATCTTAAAAGTAGACAGCTTTGTAAACCATCAGATGGACCCTATTCTGATGATGGACTTAGCTAAGGAATTCGTGCGCCTTTTCAAGGATATCAAGTACAACAAGATTGTTACTATTGAGGCTTCGGGCATCGCGCCTGCCATCATGGTAGGTTATCTGACCAATCTTCCTGTTGTATTTGTGAAGAAAAAGCAGCCTAAGACTATGGAGGGTATGATTACCTCTGTGGTTCACTCTTTTACAAAGGACCGCGATTATACGGTTTGTGTGAGCAACAGTTATCTTACTCCTGAGGATCATGTTATCTTTATCGATGACTTCCTTGCCAATGGTAATGCGTCTAAGGGCGTGATGGACCTTTGCGAGAAGGCTGGTGCCAAGATTGAGGCGATGGGTTTCATCATCGAGAAGGCTTTCCAGCATGGTGGTGACTTCCTGCGCAAAGAGGGAATCCGTTATGAGGCGCTCGCTACCGTAGAGAGCCTGGACGATTGCAAGATTGTCTTGAAGTAAAACATCTTATTATATATATTAAAAGCCGCCTGTAATAGGGCGGCTTTTTTATTTGATAATGTCGGCAGCATAGATTCCCATCGCCTTGTAGCCTGCAGGATTCGGGTGGAGCCAGTCGTTGCTGGCATATTCCCGCTTCATCCTTCTGTCATCATTCGGGTCTTGAAGCAGCTTGGCGAAGTCTAGAATGCCATCTGCTTTCTTTGCCTGACTTCGAATCCAGTCGTTTACATAGAGTCGGGCTGCTTCGTGGAAATGGCTGTAGTAGCCGGCACCCTTGAAAGGCGTGATGGTGCCCAGATAAACTTTCATCTTCCGGGCCTTCGCCTTCCTCATCATTCCCTGTATGCTCTCTATAATCTGGCGGGCTACCGTCTCGCTGTTGCCGCTCTTGGCAGCACCTATGTCGTTGATGCCTTCAAAGATAATTACCTTCTTTACGCCGCTCTGCATCAGAATGTCTCGGTCGAAGCGTTCCTTGGCGAGTGCCCCGAAACCGCCCGGCACGGTTACGCGGTTGTTGCCGATGCCCAGGTTCAGTACACCCTGGTTGGTTATCTTATGTTTCAGCTGCAGCATCTCCGACATAACATCCGGCCACCGGTTCTGGGCATTATCCGTAGAACATTTGCCGTCGGTGATGGAGTTGCCCATGATGGCGATGGCGCTCATGTTGGTGCTCATCGTATACACATCGATACCGCTGATGTTGTACCAGTGGTTCTCTCGGAAAGCCTTTTCGAAGTTGGAGTGGGCATTGGTTACTCCCTTCATGATATAAGAGGTGGTACGTGAGCCCATGTGAACGGTAGGCACATCGGGAGCCGAGGTGTAGTTGATGGTGATGGCTACGCGCTCCAGGTTCTTGAGATTGAACTTCAGCGCATCGCTCACTATCTGTCTGCCGGCAGGGATAGTAGCCTTGTAGCTGTTGCCGAACTTGAAGTATTGAGCCGATTTGGCATCAATCTTGAAGGAGTCTTTGGCGTGGGCGATATAGATGGAGCGTATCACTACGGGTTGCATCGAGTAGATATTGCTCAGTTTCAGTCTTATCACGTCGCCTCCCACGCTTACCTTTACTATCTGGCGAACCGAACGGTTTGTCATGTTGTTATTATAGGGCATAAACGCTTTCACCACAGTCTGCGGTGCCGTAGCCCAAGTTCCAATCCATGTTTGTGCCGCCATCTGTAGTGTGTATGTGCAGATGAAGCATAGTATCATTATAAATCTTTTCACCTTGTTGTATTTTTTAATTATAATCCTTGCGCCCGATGAGCCGTCTCGTTATGCATTATCTCATAAAAAGGGTCGATGCCATTAGAGGCACCGACCAATTCTGTTTATAATGATTTGATATTTTCTTCCGATAGCCCTGTGAATTGCATGATTTGCTCTATAGGCAGACCAGCTTGACGCATTTTTAGGGCGATGGCATTTTTTTCTTCAGTTTTACCTTCTGCTCTACCTTCCGCTCTGCCTTCTGCTCTACCTTCTGCATGCCCTTCTAATCTAGCGTTTCCAAGAACGTCATTTTGAATCATGATGGCATTGACATGTTCATCGTAGGCGTGCCGTTCGGCATTCGACATAGAGTAGTATTTCAGCTTCTCGCGAGCTTCTTGCAATCCTGGTGCTTTCGTGTCAGGATTGATGACTCCGTTTTTGAGGTAATCAACCCATTCCTCCAATGGAGACTTGGCAACCTTGTTGAACTCATTTACGCGCACTAGCATATAGGTTGGGAATATTTCGGCAGGCGACTTTCTCACGATTGTATCTTTCTCCTTGGTACTGATGATGAGTTGGTCTTGCGTATGCAGGCCGATAAAATTGTTTTGTCCTACATAGATATAGTCCGACCCTTTGCCAAGGTCAAAATAAAGTATACTAATGGAATATACCTTTTTTACTTCTTTGTAGGTGTTGCCGAGATTGATATGCTCGGTAATAGCTTTGTCTACGCCATAAAATATACGTTCCTGATAACACAATCTTGTTATATTGTGTATCTCGACGAGAATGTCTTCACCGTTACTATTTTTTGCCTTGATTTCTACTCGATAGAACTTATCTTCTGCCAGCACGTTTCCTTCGTTTTCTAGGATTTCAACAATCTTGATAGGTTCATTCAGAAACACGGTCAGGAAGCCCTCGAGTACACCAAAGTTCGCCTTCTGGTGAAGTTGGTGCAAGATTGCCCAATCGAATCGAATGTATTTATCTTTTAGCTCTTCCATATAGATTTCCTCCTAAAATTAATATTCGGTTGCAAAGTTACGCTTTTCTTTTGAAAGAAGCAAGGATTTTTGGGAAAATGTTTGAGTTGTAAAACTACTATTGTACTGTCAATGAGTTTATACTTGTACAACAGTAGGCTTATGGTTGTACAACTAAAGGGTATACAGTCGTACGACTAAAGAGTGTGTAGTTGTATGATAAAAAGGTGTTGTCACTAGGCTCGGCAGACCTGCTGACTAGGCTCAGCAGAGCTGCCGAGCCTAGTGGAAATCATCAAGAAGCAGTCTGCTTGAACCTCAGATACAGTCTCTCTGAACCTCAGATACCGACTGCTTGAACCTCCTAATCTATATCTTTGCCCCAGCGCAGTCGTATCCTTGTGCCAGATGAGCCGTCTCGTTACGCTTATTCAGCCGCATTATTATGCTTGCTCAGCCACCTTGTTGAATTCGCGCAGCTGGTAGGCACACCTTTTTAGTATAATAAATCTAAAAATTTTTGGTTAGAACTCTACTTTCACATATCTTTGCACTTAAAAAAAGTGGCACATGTGCCATAAATTTTAAGTAGAGGCATAAATCGAAACAATAACCTAAATCTATAACGGCACCTATAACTGCTGGAGTTTTTATAGAAGAATTAAAATGGAATATACCAAAGATCTTTTCGAAAAATTACGTCGGAACGTATCTGTAGCTACGTTGGGACGTAGGAAATACTACGTCGGGACGTAATTTTTGCTGCATCGTGTTAGAAGTTTTTCGGGAAAAGTTTTGGAGATTAGGAGATAAAGTATTATCTTTGCCATCAGATTCAAAAACGAATAATCAAACTGAGTTATGATAGTAAGACCAAAGCGCATTTATCGCAAGCGCATACCATACGGCATGCAGAATTTTGAGGATGTCATAAAAGAGGATTGTTACTATGTGGACAAGACTCCTTTCATAGAGCAAATAGAAGAATCCAACAAGTATTTCTTCTATATTCGCCCTCGCCGTTTCGGCAAGACACTTACCCTCTCCATGCTTGAGAATTACTATGACATCAACAAGAAAGACAAGTTTGATGAAATCTTTGGCAAGCTATACATCGGGCAGAATCCTACACCAGAGCATAATACATATCTCATCATCCACCTCAATTTTGCCGAAGTGGCAGCAGGATTGGATGATTATAAGGATGGACTGGACAACCATTGTCGCCTTGTATTCAATTTCTTCTGCGACATCTATGCACATATTCTTCCTGCTGGTACCAAGGAAGGATTGCAACAGGAGCCTGATGCAGTATCCAAGTTGAGGTTTCTTTGCCAGAAATGCCAGGAGGTGGGGAAGAAGATTTATCTCTTCATCGATGAGTACGACAACTTCACCAACATGATTCTCGCCCATGAGGAGCATCTCGTGAGGTATCGCAACCAGACCCACGGAGAGGGATACTTGCGCCAGTTCTTCAACACCATCAAGGGTGCGGCTGGCAATACTCTGGGCAGAGTGTTCGTCACGGGAGTAAGCCCTGTGACCATGGACGACCTGACCAGCGGATTCAACATCGGAACCAACTACTCGCTAAGCCCAAAATTCAATGAGATGACGGGCTTCACGGAAGAAGAAGTGAGAGAGATGCTGGATTATTACCGCAGCGTCCTGCCGTTCAATCACACCACCGATGAGCTGATCAAGGTGATGAAGCCTTGGTACGACAACTATTGCTTTGCCGTCAAGAGCTATGGCAAGACCACGATGTACAACTCCGTGATGGTACTCAATTTCATTAGCAACTATATAGATAATGAGTACGACATCCCCGACTCCATGGTAGAGACCAACATCCGTATCGACTATGACAAGTTGCGAATGCTCATCCGCCACGACAAGGAGTTCGCCCACGATGCCAGCATCATCCAGCAGTTGGTAACCCAGGGATTCGTGATAGGCACGCTCAACGAGAACTTCCCTGCCGAGCGAATCAACGACCCCGACCCAGACAACTTCCTCAGCCTGCTGTTCTATTTCGGCATGGTGACGATAGACGGAACATACAAGGGTGAGACCAAGTTCATCGTCCCGAATGAGGTGGTGCGAGACCAGATGTACACCTACCTGCTCGACACCTACAAGGAGAACGACTTGGTATATGATAGATATAGCAAGGGTAAACTGGAGAGCAAACTGGCATACGATGGACAATTCAAGCCATACTTTGAGTATATCGCCGACTGCCTGAAGAAGTACTCCTCCCAGCGAGACAAGCAGAAGGGAGAGGCTTTCGTTCATGGCTTCACCTTGGCGATGACAAGCCAGAACAAGTTCTATCGCCCTATCTCTGAGCTGGACAATGACGGCGGCTATGCCGACATTTTCCTCTCTCCGCTCTGTGACATCTACAAGGACATGGTAGATTCATATATCATCGAGTTGAAATATTGCAAGAGCCAAACCACAGATGAGCAAGTAAAAAAGCTCTTCGAGGAGGCTTCAGCTCAAATCTCTCGCTATGCGGACAGTGATATGGTCAGAGAGGCAGTAAAGACTACAAAGCTCCACAAGCTGGTGGTTATCTACCGCGGAGCGGAAATGGTGGCTTGCGAGGAAATATAAAACTATTTCAACCATACAGGTCGAAAATGTTTGAGAGAGATAAAAAGAAAATTTTCGACGACCTCTATTGTTTGATCTTTCGATCTACATGCAGTGATTACAAAGTCACAATTCATTTATAGTATTTCGGTTCAGGGGAGATTGTCCGTGTATAGACAATCTCTCCTGAGCCCATTTATGTCATTTTTTGGGAACGAGAAAATGGGAAAGTGACGAAAAGTGGTAAAACTACCACTTTTTGCTTGTAAAGCAAGGGATAACTGGGAGGTCAGGTTTGTTACCTGCCCAATAGCAAGAATGCCCTATACAAACAATATATTCATTATCCCATTCCTTGACCTTTGTGTATCGTTTGAGGCATTTTGGAGTACGAAATTGGATATTACTATTGCTATATCTAAATGAAGTCATATCTCCCTGATTGGAGAGTAATGCTTCTGATGAAAGATTCACGTTGTCCATATTCTACCTCCTTATTTTAATGATTCACTTATCCTTCTGTTGCAAAAAAATACTTTTATTATGCTTGATAATAAATAGTATCTTCTGCATTTGACGGTTTGTATATGCCAGCATCTGCGAATAGTCCTTCAAAGCATAAATCTTCGTCTAATTCAGGCCAATGGATACCATATCTGCTCAATACGAAAGCCTTACGCTGGGCAGGTGTGGCGTTAGCAAGACGGCTCCAACGGCTGAAAGGATAGTTAGCCTTCCAGCCATTTTGGGTTTCTGCCCAAATATGGGCATCGTCAACCCAAACGCGATTTACTCTATATTGCTCCATAATATCTTATTTTTGATTAAAATATTCTTTCCATCTATCTATAATGACCGCCTCATTCTCAGAAATAATAGATTCTATCAAAGCAATATCATGTTTTTTGAATCCATGATTATAAATCTGGGTTAGAGGAGATACATTGTATTTTGCTTCATTTCCATCCTTGATAACATGGACATGAATTGGTTCATGATCATTAGAATAAAACATGAATCTGAATCCGAAAAATATAAATATTGTTGGCATCGTTTCTTTTTTCTGCAAAGATACGCTTTTCTTCTGAAAGAAGCAAAGAATTATTGAAAAATGTTTGAGGATGAGGGAAATAAAAAGAAAAAGGTGTATCTCCGCTTGCCCGATGTATGGGGCAAGAAGGATACACCTTTTTATATTATAGTTCTTTTATTTCCTTTTCAGTCAAACCGGTAATAAAAGCAATTTGCTCTATGCTCAACCCATTCTTCTAATGGTGATTTAGCCACCTTGTTGAATTCGCGCAGCTAGTGCGCACACCTTTTTAGTATAATAAATCTAAAAATTTTTGGTTAGAACTCTACTTTCGCATATCTTTGCACTTAAATAAAGTGGCACATGTGCCATAAATTTTAAGTAGAGGCATCTGTTCGAGCAGTCCTTAGAAAGCAAGTAAGCACAGGGAGGGCAGGTTTGTTACCTGCCCAATAGCATCCCCCGCCCTAATTAAAAAGGCGAGTGCCGCTTTACTGATTTGTCGCAGCCGTGAAAACCTACAACAAGATTAGAACGTCTAGAATATAGAGATTCTTCCATTATCTATTATCTTAAATGAGGGGCAACTTCTCCACTTGGCAGCAATATGCCAGCTCTAATCAAGAAAGCTTTTGCTGCTTCCTTGCTAGCCGTAGCAGCTTTTGCAGCTGCCTCTAATCTTTCTTGTCTTTTGCTATCAAATAAATCCATATTCTACCTCTTTATATTATGGGTTTGGATAATCTTGATTGATTTCTCTTGGGAGGAAATAACCCTTGATGCAATTTGGATTGCAGACACAAATCTGAATATGATTCTTTTCTCTAAATCCCGCATTAGGATAAAGCTCCTGTCCTTCCCAAAATACTCCTTTTACTGAATCGTATGGATGGGCATTGGCATCCTGATTGTATGTTAAAGCTGTTTGTACAACAGCACAATCCAATTTTCTAATCAACAAATCTGTAGAATTTCCGATAGATGTATTCTTCGGTAATTCAATCCCAGATTCTTTATAAATAGTAACCATAGCCTCATAAGCAGCCTTCAATTCCTGAAGATATGTGCTATCTGTTAAGTCAAAGCAATATCCCAAGTCAATAATTGCACCAACAACTGCTGGCTCTTTGATTTGTGAGTTCTTTCTTTTTGCTAAATCTTTAGCCCATTGCCAAGCTCGTTCCTCATTATTCTCCCAAAAGTAAATGCCATTACCTAACCAGTCATAGTCATTAGTGCTGGAAAGAAGATCGGTCTTACCAGCAACTACGGCATCAACAACAGACTTGTCGCAGCCATGAAATCCAATTACTAGGTTGGAGCGCCTTGAATATAAAGACTTATCCATACCTTTATCTCAAATGTGGTGCAACTTCACCATTAGGTAAAAGAATTCCTGCCCTAATTAAAAAGGCGCGTGCTGCTTCTTTACTGGCAGTAGAAGCTTTTCTTGCTGCCTCTAATCTTTCTTGTCTTTTGCTATCAAATAAATCCATATTCTACCTCCTTATTTTAATAATTCAACTTTCGTGCTGCAAAGATACGCTTTTCTTCTGAAAGATGCAAGGAATTATTGAAAAATGTTTGAGAATGAGGGAAATAAACAGAAAAAGGTGTGTCCCGCTTGCCCGATATGTTGGGCAAGAAGGATACACCTTATTATATATATATTGTATGACGTATCTCTTGAAAAGACCTATGCATCATTTTTCTTATAAAGACCTATTGCATCACTTTCTTTCCATCCTTGATGACGATACCGTGATAGCTGGAATCAACCTGCTGACCATTGATGTTGAATGTCTTGGTAGAACGATACTTGGCTGGAATAGCATGTATAGGAGTAATGCCGGTAGTGGTCCAGGAATCATCCGCAATGCCCTCGCCTACAGAAGCCAGTTTGCCATCAGCTATGGTAAGCATATAACTGTTGGCAGTTCCCTCTGGAGTACGAATCAGACGCCAGTCAGTATCCTTGTCACACTTAGAGGCTACATACACTCTGTAATCACCATCCTTCAAGGTAGAAGGCAATTTCAGCACACCTCCAACTTTCACAGCATCACTACCGCTATTCACATAATAATAGGTAATCGCATTAACTACATGAGCTGATTGAATTACATTCTTTACACCATCAGAAGATTCCAGAATCACAGCGATATCACCAGAGATGTTATCACCCGTCTGATTATAGATCTTACCCGGCTGCACATTCAGCAAGGAAGCCACCTTGCTGGCTTTCAATCCTTCATCAGCATAAAAACGGGATTCATATTGAAGACAGGAAGCAGGCGAAATGCCTATCAGCATATCCTGACCTTCGCTGAACTGAAATCCTGTAGGATTCAGGAGAGCTATGTCGAAGTATCCATTTCCGCCTTTTGGTCCCCATCCCCAGTTGATGTGAACCATGCCCTGCTTGTCATATCCATCAAGCACGAAGGCATGACCGCCATTTCTTTCATCATCACCCGTATAATAGATAGGACGGTTCTGATTCAATTCCGTATAGATATACTTCATCCATTCGGCAGCCGAATAGAAAGAACGGTTCAGCCAGTTGATATTCTCATTATAGCAGAAGTAATTGATCAAACCATAACGCGCTTCCCTTGACATGGCACCAGAACCAGACTCTGTATATTGCATATCTACGGAAACACCTACAGCAGCCATCAGGGTTGCCACGGCTTTTCCCTGCTCCTCCGTATAATCTTTATGGCTTGCATAATCCTCCAGCATATTTTCCCAGTCGAAAGTGGTGTTTGCGAAATCACAACTCAGCAATCTACCATCTCCCACGGCTGGTGTAAAGCTATACTGATGGCTGCCCTTTCCCCTTACAGGATACTTGTGATAATACATGATTTGCGATAACGCCGTAGCTACGCATCCCGAAGGATAAGCCTTGTTTTTAGAATTGGTAGGACAAAGATTATTGAATGGTTTGTCCTGCGCCCAGAACGTCTTGCAGAGAGGTTCTACCGCTTCCTTGAAATCGCCCGAAGGAATCACCAAAGCTCTTGTTACGGCAGAGCCTTTCTGCAAATCAGCCTTCATGGATTCAGATGCAGCACGAAGATACCATGCCAGAGAACTATTGGCAGAAGCATCGAAAGGAGAGTCTGCATAACCGATCACGGCATCGAAAGCATCATCATTGCTTACTACTACAAAGCGGCTATCGTCTCCCAATACTGTATAGGTATCTGAAGCCTGCAAGAGCCTGAGCGTAAGTTCTGCCTTACCACGAGTCTGTGACTGCATAGTCAATACCGAAGAAGCAATGGCTTGCTTCTCATCCATCGTTCTCTCCTTAGCCTCAACACCGCAGAGAAAGAGAGACGCTACTAAAGCTAAAGTAAAATATCTTTTCATAGGCAAAAAAATGAAAAAAGCCAGATGGGTACTGTCCCATCCGGCTTTCTTGTTATATTAAATTAAAGAGCTGGCTTCTCGTCAAATACAAAGACATCGTCAAATGTTCCGAAAGAACCGGTATTAGGTATGAAATTATACATAGCCATAGTTACCACGCCAGTTTCTGGATCATAAGTACCAGCAACACCAGAACCAGAGCCATCAGCTGCAGCATCATTTTCGGCGTTACCGATAACATAAACTGCGCCATATTTTGGATTATTCCAAGCAGGCTGTGGAGCTACGATTACATTATTGTCCTTATCGATGGAGAATACTATATCATACTCATATCCGTTCGCAGGATCAGCAGGAACCATAAACTTACCAGCACCAATCTTATAGCAAGGAGTCTGGATTTCGAAACCAAGACCTGAAGCTACGTATGTACCACTGTAAGCCAGATAACGTGTGATGCTATAATCGAGCACGGTTGCAGCATAGTAATACTTCTCTGCATCGGTGATGGCAATACGGGTATTCTCTGATGTACCTGCTGCGATATTGAAGTTAACCTTTACCTCAGCAGTACCCTGACCTGCAGCAAATGATACAGTTGCAGGAACAGTAAACTTATCATTGCTACTAGACAGACCTACAGTCTGAGCCTCAGTAGAATCAATACGAGACACCTTGAATGTAAAGCTCTGCTCTGCCTCTGGCAAGAAAGATTTAGCTGTAGAGCCTTCACTTACCAGGAAAGCATTACCACCCAACTCTGTCTTAGAAGTTGGAGTATATTCATATTCATCTGTACAAGAGCTCAAACCGAGGGTAAGAACACCGAGCAGTGCTATAAATGTATATTTAAAAAACTTGTTCATAACTTTTTTAATCTTTTATATAACGATTCGTGTTATTACTCTGTCCAAAGTGGATACTTGCCAGATGGGTCTGGGTTGTTCCATCCCTTAAGAGCTGTATTGTTCTCTGCCTCTGTACGATAGAAAAGGAAGTTGGTTGTAGCAGGGCGGCCATTTGTATTGATGCGAGCACCTACAGAATGGTTTGTGCCATGATAACCACGAGTCAAAGAGTAGTTCAAACGCTTCATATCGAAGAATGTGATACCCTCACCCCAAAGGTCGATACACTTCTGGAAGTAGATTTCCTTGATGATATCCTCCTTGCTTGTTGCCTTGCAAGTATATTTAGGGTCACGAGTCTTCATGAACAACTCCAAGAGTTCCTTACCCTTTGCTGCATCCTGCTGTGCAGCTGCCTCCATGCGGATGTAGTACATCTCCTCAACACGCATTACAGGGAATGCTGTAGCAGCTGCAACAGATGGAGCATCCATCTCACCCTGGTTAGGACGGAACTTGACAGATGCCATAGGAGGCATTGAAGCACCATAAGTCTTATTGACAAATGAAACCTTGTTTGCGATTGGAGAACCCGCTGGTGCTACCCACTCCAACTTACGGAAGTCGGTATCATTCAGACGATTATAAGCCAATGTATCAATTCTGATATAGTCTCCAGTACCTGCACCGCAATAACCGAAGGTCTGCTCGTTACACATAAATGATATCCAGTTGATGATACCTGTAGAAACTACAACATCCTCTGATGTCTGCTGAGAACCCCACATGAAGTCTGCCAGGTTGTTGAAACCTGTAGTGGTGTTCAGGCACTGAGCCTGAGTCATAGGCTGTACAGAAGAAGTCTTGATAGCGTTCTCTGCTGCAGCCTGAGCCTTAGCATAATCGCCTTCCCACATATAGAGACGAGCCTCCAGACCATATACGCAGTCCAAGTGAGGCAAAGTCTTCTCTGTCTTTGTGAGCTTACCGATATTCTGCTCAGCATACTCCAAATCCTCCTTGATGAATTTGATCAAGTCCTCCTTCTTAACACGAGGATTGTTACGTGCATCAGCCTCAGCCATACCCTCCTTCACGATAGGCACAGTCAAGCCAGTAACATCATTACCATCGGCATTTACACCCTTTGTAACATCTGTTGGCAAGTACTCGTACATACGACCGAGGTCGAGATAAGCGAGCGCACGGAAAGCCTTGGCAGCAGCAATGTAACCCTTCTGCTCATCAGTAGCAGTCTCCTCATTGATAGTAGAGAGAACGTTATTGGCTGTCTGGATGAACTTGTAGTAGTATGTCCAGACGAAGTTAGAACGGGCTGCATCCTGGTTGATACCCTCATTCTCTGCCCATGGAGCGAACCAGTCGTAACCAGAGCCTGGTGTTACGAAAGGCTCTGTCAATGTGGCACGGATACGGATCATTGATCCGTAACCGAAGTTGAAGTGGTAGTTGTTTGGCGTATAGAATGTCTCGTTCAAGTTGTTGAAGAACGCTGGCATTGCCATCACCAATCCTTCTACGGCTGCAGCAGACTGGCTAACCTGCTCAGATGTTGCAATATCGGTAGGCTGGGTCTCGTCGATACATCCAGTGAATGTAGTAAGACTTGCAAAGGCCAAACCTACACCTAAGATTGAATTCTTTATCTTAATCATAATTGTATTCCTATATTATATAAGTTAGAATGTAAGTGTGATACCACCAGTGATGGTACGTACGCCTGGATAGTAAGAAGCGTTGGCAGCTGTCAAGCTGGTACGTGGGTCGAGACCCTGACGCTTTGACCATACCCATACGTTGTTAGCCTGAGCGTAGATGCGCAAGTTGCTCAAGTTGAGCTTGCTGATCCATGCCTTAGGGAATGTATAACCCAAGTTGATGTTCTGGAGACTCAGGTAAGAAGCGTTTGTCAAGAAACGGTCTGACTGAGAAGCCATGTATGAATCACCATACTGCAGACGTGGGATATTGCTGTTCTTGTTCTCAGGAGTCCAAGCCTTCAGGATATCCTCGTGGAGAGCCATACCACGCATAGACTTACCGCTTGCGTTCATCGCACTAGCATAGTCGTTATCGTAAATCTGACCGCCAATCTGATACATGAAATCTACAGAGAAGTCGAAGCCCTTGTAGGATACGCTTGTTCCGAAACCACCAAATACGTCTGCCAAAGCTGTACCACACAAGTAGTAATCAGACTCTGAAGAGTTCTTGGTTGTGGTCAGACCGGTAACATTACCGTTCTCATCCTTCACATTCTTGTAATAGAGAGCCTCACCAGTCTCATGATCTACACCAGCATACTTGTGGAGGTAGTAAGTGTACATAGGCTCACCCTCACCGATGAAGTAACCACCGTTAGTATAACCCTGAACACCATCAACTGTCAAAGTCTTCTTTGCATCTGGCAAATAGCTTACGTAGTTGTGGTTGTAAGTGATATTCATATTGGCACTCCAAACAAAGTCTCTTGTACGGATGATGTCACCGTTCAAGGTCAACTCAAGACCATTGTTGATCATATCACCCACGTTGTCATAGTAACCGGTATAACCGAATGACTGTGGCAATGAGAAGTTGAAGAGCATATCTGTAGTCTTACGAGAATAGAACTCGAAAGTACCGTTCAGGCGATTCTTGAACAATCCGAAGTCAACACCTACGTTGAACTCACCAGTTGTCTCCCAGGTAATCTTTCTGTTACCATAACGGCCTACAGGAACCAGAGATACAGAACCATTAGAGTTCACGATATCGTAGTTGGTAGTATAGTGATAGTAACCCAAAGAAAGACTCTCGATATTGTCGTTACCTACCTGACCATAGCTTACCTTCAGTTTCAAATCATCTACCCAATCTACATTGAAGAACTTCTCCTTGTTGATGACCCAAGAAGCACCCAAAGAATAGAAGGTACCCCAACGGTTCTCCTTTGCGAAGCGTGAAGAAGCATCGCGACGGAGAGATGCATCGAAGAAATAGCGGTCATTGTAGTCGTACTGTACACGACCGAAGTAACCCTCGTTGTTATACTCACGGGTATAGGAGTTAGTATTGTTCAACAGCACAGCACCAGCCAACTCATCGTTAGAAGGGCTATACTGATTGCTCTTGCTACCATAGAGGTAAGCATAACTCTGGTTGTAGTACTCATGACCGAGCATCAAAGCTACAGAGTGCTCACCGAACTCATGAGCCCAGTTCAAACGCTGCTGCAGGTTATAGTTGAAGTATCTTTCATGATTCTTGTAAACCATACCATTAGATGATGCATACTGACCGAAGTAAGGGTTGGTTGTTCTTGTTGTACGATACTCATCAACATAAGCATTGTTGATAGATGTGAAGGTGACATCCAAAGGCAAGCGAACCTCAACGGTACCCTGCATGTTGAAGTTGTTTCCTTCTACCTTATACTTGTCAAGCTGATTAGCAGCAAGAGGGTTAGACTGTGCAACATAAGCACGCTTCTGACCATTGATAGAAGCATCACCATAGTCATACAACTTTGTACCACTAGCCTCGTGCATCATGATGTTGCCCTGAGCGTCGCGGATATAAAGAGGATAGATAGGAGCCATTGCTACGAATGCGAACACGTTGCCAGATGAACTAGATGAACCCTCATCACCCACACCTGACTGATTGTTGGCATAGTGAGCGAAGTTGACATTAGCACCAACCTTCAACCAATCCTTGATTTTGTACTCTGACTTCAAACGAGCAGAATAACGCTCGAAACCAGAACCGAAGGTAATACCCTCATTGTTCAAGTAGTTGAAAGAGAGCATGAAGTTACCCTTCTCATTAGCACCCTGTGCAGAGATGTTATACTCCTGGCGGAGGCTGTTACGGAACATGGCATCTACCCAATCATCAGCTGTAACATAATACTGCTGACCATTGTTAGATACTACGCGACCCATAGTAGCATTAGGGTTCAACTTACCGTTGGTGCCAATCAGCACCTCACCTGCAGGAGCCTGGAATACGCTCATACCCAAACCGAAAGCATTGTCTGCAGTCAGGTTCTTGTTAGCCCAAAGGTTTGCATTATTTGCATCATACTTCAAAGTATTCAAAGCATAATTGTTCAAAGCAGTGTACCAAGTCTCGTAGTAACCAGCAGCATTGTTGATATACTTGTAATCTGGCACTGCGCGAGAGTTAGAACCCCACTTAGCATCGAATGTAATAGAAGAAGAACCTGTCTTACCTGTCTTGGTTGTAATCATCACAACACCATTGGCACCACGTGCACCATAAAGTGCAGAAGAAGCTGCATCCTTCAATACGGTAAGGCTCTCAACATCGTCTGGGTTGATAGTATTCATATCACCGTCATAAGGCACACCATCAACAACAATCAATGGGTCTGTACTAGCATTGATAGTACCGATACCACGAATACGAATCTTTGAGCTCTCGCCTGGACGACCAGAAACCTGAGTCATCTGTACACCGGCAACCTTACCCTTCAAAGACTCAACTGGGTTAGAAACCTGAGCCTTACCAATTTCGCCAGCACCTACTACCGCAGCAGATCCTGTGAAAGCTGAACGCTTCTGAGTACCGAAGGCTACGACCATCACCTCATCAAGGCTATGCTCGTCTGGATCAAGAACAATCTTCATGTTATTACCTGCCTTAACATGAGCAGGATTCATACCGATGTATGTGATTTCCAGCTTAGCTCCGGCAGGAGCGTTCAATGAGAAGTTACCATCAATGTCGGTAACTGTACCTGTGTTAGTGCCTGCAACCTTGATAGAAGCACCGATAACTGGGCTTCCGTCCTCAGAAGAGGTCACGTGACCAGAGATTTGACTTTGTGCAAAAGCCATGCTCGTGCTAAGAGCAAGACCTGCAACTACTGTCATGAGTCTTTTTTCCATAAATCTCTCTCGTTTAATTAATTAATAAATATATAATGTTTTATATTTCTTTCTCACTACATATCCTCCCAACTTTTATTGGGCGTGGGGGCTCATTTCTTGTCTCCAACTCTTATCCCGAACTGGTGGGGGGTGGGTATGTTGCCATACCTTATTATATATAGGGAAGTATCTCAAACTTCACTAAATTTTAATAATATTTTTAATCGGCTGCAAAATTAAGCATTTTTTAGGAAATAACCAAACTTTTTTCTAGAAAAGTTGCACTTTGCTCGATATTTTGTTATAAATATGCGGTTTTTATACACTTTTGCTTATGAAAAACAAGCGAAAGCGGCAGTTTTGTCAAAAACTGCCGCTTTCGCTGAAATACTAACTTTCTGCCTTTAATTCTTTGTCTAGAACAAAGAGCATATAGAGGGGGATGTTGATGGTTTTTGAACTGTTATTTCTCTCGTATGGCAAGAGACTGGTGCGAACCAACTTGTCTTGCACCTTCCTGTATGAGTGGCTTTCTTCCGTGACTGTCTTTCCATTTTAACAATTGGGATATAAGTAGTCTTTCCATACGCTAAAAATTATGTTTTGGAAAAGGTGCTAATAAACAGTGAATTACGCAAGGAAAATCACATTCCCCTAAGGACTTTTCTGTTAAATCATCACATTTTCCTAAGGAGTTTTAGGGGCTTAAATCGAGAATTCTGTCGTAATCTCAGAAAAAAAGCAAGATTACGACAACTTTTCATGAATTTTTCAATTCCGTATCTGGGAAAAGGAGAAGAAGCGAAAAGGGTGTGCCATAGACTTATGACACACCCTCTTGGGTTATGGGTTGCTAAACATGCAATTTATTGTCAGGTTTAGTTTCTGTATCCTGGATTTTGATAAGCTTCTTTTTCTGCGTCGCTCATCATCATTGCATCAATCTGACCTTGTGGAATAGGGCGGAGATAGAAATCTTTTGGAATGTCGCGCTTGAAAGTCTGAGGTTCATGGTCGGCTGCACCTGCGCCTGCGATTTCATACGTGCCAGCACGCTCTGCCCATGTCTGGGTGCGTACGAGGTCGAACCAACGATGGCCTTCGCCAAAGTACTCACGGCTTAATTCATCCAAGATGTAGTTGATGGTGATGGTCTGTGGGGTAGCAGCTGTCATTTCTGCACTGTGGTCTTCAATCTTCTCCTTGTTGCCGTTGTTGTCCCAACGCCACTTTCCTGCACGAGCACGGATGACGTTGATGAGCTCACGGGCAGAATAACCTGGTTGTGTGGTAGCTCCCTTTACTGCTGCCTCTGCTGCGGCAAAGTACAGTTCTGAGAATTTGCAGATTGGGAATGGACGTGTACTACCTGCATTTGGCTGACCTGTTGTTCCGTTGTTATCAGTACGATAAGGACCAATCTTCCAGAGAATAGGATACTTGAAACGGCTAATGGCAGAAGGGCCTACGACATAGTCTGCACGACCAGCGGTTGTACCTGCGCCTACACCTGCGCCATTTCCATTGTAAGAGATGTTGTTATCGTTATCAACGAAAGTGAGGACAGCATCACCCACCTTGATGTCCATACCATTGGCACCAATACCTTTTTCTGTGTTATTGCCGCCTAAGTCCCAGTTCGCACGGAATGTGTAGGTGAATGTGCCATCATAACGAGAGTCGTTGGTCTTGTCAGCAAAAGTCTCTTTGAAAACATTCTGCGTAGGTGCCATACGAGTCCAAGGACGTCCTAAGGCTTGAACAGCAGCACGCAATACTGGATTGAACTTAGAACCATCAGCCTTATCGATTACCATGTTAGGGTAGTTCCAGCATACCATCCAAGAGGCGAAGTTGTCTGGTGCGCCACCACCGCCATAAGAGAGGGAACCTCCATTGTATTCCTCGCTTTTCTCTGTATGGTCAGCGTAAAGCAACATCTCCTTGTTGCGATCGTTTTCTGCGAGGTTTACGTCATAATAGGTGTCCATCAAGCCAAAACCAGCTGGGTTCTTGATGCCTTCAATGGCGATATCGTATGCCTGCTGGAAATACCAAGTAGCATCGTGCCCGTCAAGATCTTTACGTTCGCACTTTGGGTAAGTTGGAATGTTATTAGGATTCTCCAACCACCAAGCGTAGGTGAGATATGCTTGTGATAAGATAAGGCGTGCCAATGTTTTGGTGACGCCACCTGTTACACGTCCTTTTTCAGGTAAGTTCTCTACTGCTTTCTTCAAGTCAGGGAAGATGGCCTTAGTGTAAACTTCTGGTACAGTATTACGTGTAGAGGTGCGAGTTGGAGAGGTGTTGAATTTCAATTCGCCAGCACCTAAGTCCAAAGGTACACCGCCAAATGTCTGTACAAGACGGAAGTAGTCGAATGCTCTGAAAAAACGAGCTTCGCTAAGAAGAGATTCGTTAATACCTGCTTGTTCACCGTTTTCAATAACGCCACTGGCTGTATTGATGTATGTGAAAGCGTTGCCCCACAAGACGTCAGAACGTGATGACAGAGAGGTCAGAGTTCCTACGCCAGAAAGGTCTGCGTCCTTAAAGTTGCCATCGGCTGACTGTGCCCAGGTATATTCATCCGTACCTGTCTCGCAGTTGTTGTAGTAGTATGCTTGACCGTATGTGTCACGGAGATGTGAGTAAAGTGCTGTAAGACCTCCCTTGATACCATTTTCTGTCTTGAAGAAGGTTGGGTCGTATTGGCTGCGTGGTTGCTCGTCTAGTATGTCTGAGCATGAACCCAGCATTAAAAGTGCGATAGACGCAATGCCAAGGCCTTTTATATTTTTGCTTAATATCTTATTCATAATAGTATATCTTTAGAATGTTGCATTAATACCGAAGATAAAGTTACGTGTAGATGGGGTGTTGTAACCTACTACAGGTATCTTATGAGCGTTGGTGTAACCATCCATGGTTACTGCCATTGTACTACCATTGTTACTCAATGTGTTGGTCTCTGGGTCAAGACCACATTCATTCTTGAATGGAGAGAAGAATACAAATGGGTTTTGTACTGAGCAATATACACGGAGTTTGCTTATACCAAGATTCTTGATGGCATTCAACTTGTCGAAGTTATAACCCAATGTGATGGTGCGAATCTTGAGATAGCCTGCGTCGAAGTAACCCAATGTAGAACCATATTTTGGATTGTCGCCAGTCATGATGCCACCAGGTTTTGGATATTTGGCATTCGTGTTGTCTTCTGTCCAATAATCTACCTTGATGTTGTTGCGGCGACCAGACAATAGGTTAAGATAACCGTTGGAAGAATGGAGTGCACTGACCAACTTGCCACCAATCTGGAATGAACCGATGACAGTCAAGTCGAAGTTCTTATAACCCACTGTTGTGTTAAAACCACCCATTAAGTCTGGATCCATATCCATGATTTGCATATCATCGCTGTTGATTTGACGAGTAGGTGTTCCGTCTTCATTGTAATCACCGGTGTATTCAACCTTGATCATACCCACATTTCCACCTGGCTCAAGAATGTCGAGATATTTGTCGTCTTTTTGCCACAAACCAATCTTCTTGTAGTCGTAAATGACATCAATAGGATGACCTACGAACCAGCGGTTGCCCAGATCACGATCTGCACCTGATGCCAATGCTACCAACTTGTTTTTGTTGGCATACAAATTGATACCAGCGTCCCAAGTCCAGCCGTTTTTGCCATCAAGAATGGTACCGTTTAAAGAGAACTCAATACCTTTATTACGTGTCTTTCCGACATTTGCTGTATAGCTGTTCACGCCAGAGGTAGATGGGAGAGATACTCCTAGCAACAAATCCTTGGTGTCCTGAATATAGTACTCCAAAGTACCACTCAGACGACCTTGGAAGAGACTGAAATCAACACCGAAGTTCCAGGTAGATGAGTATTCCCAACCCAATTCTGTGTTAGGTAATGTGCTTACATAGAAACCACGGTCATAAGTAGTTGGACCAAAGTTGTATGGACGTGTACTGAGTGCACCGAGGGTAGAGTAAGGATTGATACTCTGGTTTGAGGTCTCACCATAACCAATGCGGAGCTTCAAGTTGTCAAGCCATGTCAAGTTTTGCATGAAATTCTCACGTGCGATATTCCAACCTACAGAAACTGCAGGGTAGGTGTGCCACTGGTGTCCTTTTGCCAGACGAGAGGATGCGTCAGCACGGAATGTTACAGAAGCCATGTATTTATTGTCGTATGAATACATAAGACGTCCCATCCAAGACATCAAGCCGCTCTGCCAGTAATTTTGGTAGCTTGGGTTGACGGATAGATTCTTTGTGGCTGCACCTATATTATAATACTGGAAGTATTCTGCAGGTATAGCTTGACCAGACATTTGTGTCTGTTCATAAGTCGTCTGCTCGGCAGAATACATACCAACAACATTGACATGATGCTTTTCTGCAAAAGTGTGATCGTAAGTAATCAAATTCTCTACAGCCCAGTTCTTGTAAACTGATTCTTGTACCGATGCACTGTTTGGAGAATCTGCGTTGTCACTACCAATGCCTGTACCTGTGAAAGCACCTTGTTTGTTGGAACGGTAGTTCAGACCTACGTTGATACGGTATGACAAACCTTGTATCCAAGGGCATTTTACCTCCGCGAACAAGGTGTTGTAAGAACCGATACCCTTGCTCTCATTGAGCCAAGAGTCTTCGAGACTTTCTGCTACGTCCTTGGTCAATACCCATGTGTTGTCCAGAGGCATCTTGATGACTCTCTTTAAGTTGCCTTCCTCATCGTATGGATTTGCAAGAGGACTCATGGTCAAAACATTGTAGAGGCCAACGTTGCCACCTTTGATTTCACGATAACTATTGTTGGTTGACAAGCCGAAATGGAAGAACTTACCGACATTTTGGTCAAAGTTACCTCTTACAGAGATACGATTGAATCCCTGTGTAGGAACGACTGACTCGTCATGGTAGTAACCAGCGCCGAAGCTATAGCTTCCGCCCTTAGTTCCGCCTGCTACGCTGACATCGTGACTTGTGGTGATACCTGTTTTGAAGAACATATCTTGCCAGTCGGTATCTGTGTCATCGCTTTCGTCCAAGGTGTTTTCGTATTTACCAGCAGCCTTGCGTAAAGCTGCGAATTCCTTACCATTCATCATAGGGAACTTATGGAATGTTTTCTTCA
>ERZ791615.280-NODE-280-length-24845-cov-2.97148_pt1 | contig 24845 bp, 27 predicted proteins | sample MGYA00510273_ERZ791615 | MGnify/ENA primary metagenome ERZ791615 (study PRJEB30046, sample SAMN00715185) | human gut metagenome | study: EMG produced TPA metagenomics assembly of the A metagenome-wide association study of gut microbiota in type 2...
GCGTGTGAAGCAGCTCTATGAGCAGCAGAACAACGTGAACGCTTCCAACGCCACGGGTACGGATATCAATGAATCCCGCCTTCGTGAAGAGATGAAGGAGAACACCTCGGATATGTTGGAGGACCACCCTAGTACCCAAGACCTCGCACGCGGTAATCAGGTCTTCGGACGTAACATCTTCAACACCCGTAATCTGACCTTCGAACCCAGTGTCAATATCGCCACCCCCTTGAATTACCGCCTTGGCCCCGGTGACGAAGTGATAATCGATATCTGGGGGGCGAGCCAGAATACTATCCGCCAGCAGATCTCTCCCGACGGCACTATCAATATCCAGAAGATAGGCCCCGTCAATCTGAACGGACTTACGATCGCTGAAGCGAACGACTATCTCAAGAAGACATTAAACAAGATCTATAACGGTCTTAATAATACGAACGACCCGACCTCTGACATCCGTCTGACACTCGGCAGCATCCGTACTATCCAGATCAATGTCATGGGTGAAGTGGTCCAGCCGGGCACCTACTCCCTTTCCTCCTTTGCCACTGTCTTTCACGCGCTTTACCGTGCGGGAGGTGTGAGTGACATCGGCAGCCTGCGCAATGTCCAACTGGTCCGTAACGGCAGGAACATCGCTACAATCGACGTCTACCAGTTTATCATGAAAGGTAACATTCAGGACGATATCCGTCTTCAGGAAGGTGACGTTGTGATAGTTCCCGCTTATGAGGTACTGGTCAAGATCGACGGCAAGGTGAAACGTCCGATGCGTTTTGAGATGAAGAAGGACGAGAACCTTTCCACGCTTATCAGCTATGCCGGCGGCTTTGAAGCCGATGCCTACACCCGTTCTTTGCGTGTAGTTCGCCAGAACGGTCAGGAATATGAAGTCAACACGGTCAAGGACATGGATTACAGTGTCTATAAGATGCGCAACGGCGATGTTGTGACGGCCGAAGCTATCCTTAACCGCTTCATCAACAAGCTTGAAATCCGCGGTGCGGTCTACCGTCCCGGTATCTACGAACTGAACGGCAGGCTGAATACCGTCCGCGAACTGGTTAACGAATCCCAGGGCCTTACCGGTGATGCGTTCCTGAACCGTGCCGTCCTTTACCGTCAGCGTGAGGACCTGACTTCCGAAGTAATCCCTTTGGATATCAAGTCTATCATGGAGGGTACTTCCCCCAATCTTCCCCTGATGAAGAATGACATTCTTTATATTCCCAGCATTCATGACCTGGATCGGAGTGCGTGAAGCCGCTTCCGTAGTCCGTGTTGATGTATCCCGCAGAATAAAGAACCCGTATAGTACAGTTGATAATGATACTATCGGTCAGATGTATACGTTTGCCTTAAAGGACGGTTTTGTAGTTGACGGTCGCCCCGGCTTTGTCCTTCAGCCCTACGATGAGGTTTATGTTCGTCGCAGCCCCGGTTATCAACCTCAACAGAATGTTTCAGTCGAAGGAGAAATACTCTTCGGCGGTTCCTATGCGATGACCAGCAGGGAGGAACGTCTTTCAGACTTGATCAACAAAGCCGGCGGAGCCACCAACTACGCTTATCTTCGTGGTGCGAAGCTTACCCGTGTAGCCAATGCGAGTGAGAAGAAACGTATGGGTGATGTAATCCGTTTGATGAGCCGTCAGTTGGGTGAGGCTATGCTTGATTCCCTGGGTGTCCGTGTGGAGGATACGTTTACGGTCGGTATCGATTTGGAGAAGGCGTTGGCCAATCCCGGAAGTACGGCAGATATTGTGTTGCGTGAGGGTGATGTAGTCTCTATTCCGAAGAATAATAATACGGTAACAATCAATGGTGCCGTCATGGTTCCTAATACTGTTTCTTATATGAAAGGCAAGGATGTAGACTACTACCTGAATCAGGCGGGAGGTTATTCTGAGAATGCAAAGAAGAGTAAGAAGTTCATTGTTTATATGAATGGTCAGGTGACTAAGGTGAAGGGTAGTGGTAAGAAACAGGTTGAGCCCGGTTGTGAGATTATTATTCCTAGTAAGGCTAAGAAGAAAACTAATATCGGAAACATTTTGAGTTATGCTACTACATTCAGTACTTTGGGAATGATGGTTGCTTCTATTGCCAATTTAATCAAGAAATAACGACTATATCTTAACTCGCTATGATAGAACAGACATCAGAAAAAAACATAAAGCAGAGAGAGGATAATCATAATGAAGAGATCGAAATCGATTTCATAGGTATTCTTCGTAGGATTATAGGTATTCGTAAGACAATTTACAAAGCTGCCGGTATTGGCTTGGTTATAGGTATCATTGTAGCTATAAGTATTCCCAAACAATATACAGTCAAGGTTACTCTTTCTCCTGAAATGGGAGGTTCTAAAGGCAGTGGTTTATCCGGTTTGGCCGCTTCTTTTTTGGGAAGTGGAGTTGTTATGAATGAGGGTACTGATGCATTGAATGCTTCTTTGGCTGCCGATATTGTTTCTTCTACACCTTTTTTATTAGAACTTTCTAAAATGAGAATCCTTATATCGAAAGAAGAGACTATGACATTAAACACTTATTTAGATAATGAATCCTCCCCTTGGTGGGGGTATGTAGTAGGGTTTCCAGGAATGGTAATCAGTGGAGTAAAGTCCATGTTTATTAAAGAAGATAAAAAGGAAGCTATTAATAGTGCAAACCAGGGTACAATTGAACTGTCAAAGAAAGAATCGAAAAATATTGAAACTCTCAAGAGAATGATAACAGTTTCAGTAGCTAAGAAAACTTCTATAACTACGGTTTCTGTAACTTTACAAAACCCTAAGATGGCTGCAGTAGTAGCTGACTCAGTAGTGAGTAAATTGCAAGAATGTATCATTGACTATCGTACCTTCAAAGCAAAAGAAGATTGTCTCTATTTAGGAGAAGTTGTTTAAAGAACGTCAACAGGAATATTACGTGGCCCAAAAAAAATACGCCGATTATATAGATTCTCATGATAATGTAATTTTGCAGAGTGCTCGTACTGAACAAGAGAGGCTACAGAATGATATGAGTCTTGCTTATCAGGTGTACAGTCAGGTAGCAGGCCAGCTTCAAGTAGCCAGAGCCAAAGTTCAGGAAGAGAAACCAGTTTTTGCTGTTGTAGAGCCTGCGGTGGTACCGTTAGATTCTTCTGGGACTAGTAGAAAGGTATATGTTTTAGCCTTTATTTTCCTATCAGTTTGTGCTGTTATTTTGGGGAAGTTATGGGGAGAAGATATATTGAATAAATTCAAAGAAATCCGTGCCTAAAATCATTTTATAATGCGATATGGTATCAACAACCAGTCAAATAAATAAAGTCGTAGAGTTTATTGCAGTATTGGGAGACTTGATCATTCTGAACTTGTGTTTGTTCTTTCTCCTTTTCTTTTGGGAAGAAGCATTTGTATCTCAACCTTTTTCTTGTAGAGTTTCATGGATGATGACCTCATTAAGTCTTTGTTATTTGGCATGTTCGGCGTCCCGTGGCAGAGCATGGAATAGTCGGGCGATTCGTGCCGATCAACTTGTGGTACGTGTGCTGAAGAATATTATCATTTTTTCGGTTTTTTGGGCGTGTATCATGGCTTTTAGTGGAATCTCCATAATATCTCCTCTATTTTTTATTATCTATTTTTTTATCCTTTTTGTCGTATTAAGTGTTTACCGCATTATTATCCGTCGTTTGCTGATTGATTATTGTGCGAAAGGTAAACATAAAAGCTATGCTGTTTTTATCGGTGGAGGAGATAATATGCATACATTGTATGAGGAAATGGAAAGCTCTTTGGCCGCCATTTATGAAGTTGTCGGTTATTTTGATGTTACTCCGAATGATACTTTCTCCTCTCAATGCCGTTATCTTGGCAATCCGGACAATTTTGCCGATTTTATGTCCGGAAAAACATCCGTAAAACATGTATTCTGTTCTTTGGCAATGGATCAGGGACGTTATAATGTCCCTATTATAAACTATTGCGAGAACCATTTGCTTTATTTTCATGGTGTTCCTAATGTTTGTAAGGGATTCCCTCAACGTATCTGGCATAGTATGATAGGTAACATGCCGATTTTGAATTTGAGATACGAACCTTTAAGTAAAGTGGAAAATCGTTTCTTGAAACGGCTATTTGATATTGTGTTATCCGGTATTTTTCTGGTTACTATTTTTCCTGTTATTTACCTAATTGTGGGAACTATCATAAAATTGACTTCTCCCGGCCCTGTATTCTTCAAACAAATGAGGACAGGATTGAATGGCAGAGAATTCGAATGCTATAAATTTCGTTCCATGAGGGTGAATGATGAAGCAGACAAAAAGCAGGCAACAGTTGATGATCCTCGAAAGACTAAATTTGGAGACTTCCTTCGACGTTCTAATATAGATGAACTTCCTCAGTTTATTAATGTCTTTAAAGGTGAGATGTCTATAGTTGGACCTCGTCCTCACATGTTAGCTCATACAGAGACTTATGCGCGGTTGATTGATAAATATATGGTACGTCATTTTATCAAACCCGGTGTAACTGGTTGGGCGCAAACGCATGGTTTTCGTGGTGAAACGAAAGAACTATCCCAAATGGAAGGTCGTGTTCAGTCTGATATCTGGTATATGGAGCATTGGACATTATTGCTTGATTTATATATCATTTATAAGACTATAATAAATGCAGTCATTGGAGAAGAAAATGCTTACTAAGATTCTTTATTCCAAGATTATTGCCTGTCTATGAACGTGAGAATCAGTATTTGAGATCTATTTACTAAAAAATATTAACATATGAGTAAAAAAGAATATCTGAAGCAACAAATCCTTCAGTTAACTCGTGAATATTATAATGAAGTACATAAAAACTCTAAAGTCTTTGAACCAGGTAAAAGTCATATAAATTATGGGGGGCGTTACTTTGACGATGAAGAACTTGTTAACTTAGTTGATTCATCTTTGGACTTTTGGCTTACGGCTGGCCCTTGGGCTCATAAATTCGAAAAGCGCTTTGCTGATTGGTTGGGGATAAAATATTGTTCTTTAACTAATTCTGGATCTTCTGCTAACTTGTTAGCATTTATGACATTAACTTCTCCATTACTTGGTGAACGTCGTATAAAAAAAGGTGATGAAGTTATAACAGTAGCTTGTGGTTTCCCTACCACGGTAACTCCTATTATCCAATATGGATCGATTCCTGTGTTTGTAGATGTTACTATTCCTGAGTATAATATAGATGTAACGCAATTGGAAGCTGCATATTCAAATAAAACGAAAGCTGTAATGATTGCTCATTCATTAGGCAATCCTTTTAACTTGGAATCAGTGAAAGACTTTTGTGATCGTCATGACCTTTGGTTGGTTGAGGATAATTGCGATGCATTAGGATCAGAATATACCATTAATGGTGAACCGAAAAAGACTGGAACTATCGGTCATATCGGAACTAGCAGTTTTTATCCACCTCATCATATGACTATGGGCGAGGGAGGGGCTGTGTATACCAATGATCCATTACTCCATAAAATCATCAATTCCTTCCGTGACTGGGGACGTGACTGTTGGTGTGTTGGTGGTGTTGATAATACTTGTAGATATCGTTTTAGTAAACAGTTTGGTGAATTACCTGTAGGTTACGATCATAAATATGTTTATTCCCATTTTGGCTATAACCTAAAGTTAACTGATATGCAAGCAGCTATCGGTTGTGCTCAATTAGACAAGTTGGATTATATTGTATTGGCAAGAAGAAAGAACTTCCAGATTTTGCTTGACGGTTTGAAGAATATAGAGGGGCTTATACTTCCCAAACCTCAAAAGAACTCTAACCCTAGTTGGTTTGGTTTCCTTATTTCTGTAAAGGAGGATGCGGGTTTTACTCGTAATGAATTGTCTGAGTACTTGGAGAGTAAGAAAATACAAACCCGTAATCTTTTTGCTGGAAACCTGTTGAAACATCCTGCTTTTGATGAGATGAGAGACACAGGGGAAGGCTATCGTGTGGTTGGCGAATTAGCGGGAACCAATTTTATTTTAAACAATACATTTTGGATTGGAGTCTATCCGGGCATGACTGAAGAAATGCTCCAGTATATGATATCTGTAATCAAAGAATTTGTTTTATCTCGTAAAGTATAATAAGAATGAAAGCAGTCATTTTTGCAGGCGGCTTTGGAACCCGTTTGAGTGAGGCTACTAACCTTATTCCCAAACCAATGGTTGAAATAGGGGGAAAACCCATTCTTTGGCATATTATGAAAACATATAGTCATTATGGTATTAATGAATTCATAATCTGTTGTGGTTATAAGCAATATGTTATAAAAGAATATTTTGCTAATTATTTTCGTCACAATAGCGATCTGACCGTTGATTTGTCAAATAATAGTGTTGAAATTCTCGATAACCACTCAGAGAATTGGAAAGTGACAATGGTTGATACGGGATTGAATACCCAAACGGGAGGGCGCTTGAAACGAGTACAGAGATATATTGGTGATGAACGCTTTTTACTTACTTATGGTGATGGCGTATCAAATATTAATATAGCAGAGAGCATAAAAGAACATGAATTATCAGACTGTGCCATATCACTGACAGCTTATAAACCTGGCGGAAAATTCGGAGCGTTACAAATGGACTTGGAAAGTAATAAAGTACTTTCTTTTCAAGAGAAGCCTGATGGTGATCGTAATTGGATAAATGCAGGTTATTTTGTTTGTGAGCCTAAGGTTTTTGATTATATTCCAGAATGTGATGATACTATTGTTTTCGAGCGTAAACCTCTTGAAGATTTGGCAAAAGACGGTAACATGCATGCTTATCGTCATACAGGCTTTTGGAAACCAATGGATACTTTGCGTGATAATGTTGAATTGAATGAAATGTGGGATAAGGGGATAGCCCCTTGGAAAGTTTGGTAATCGATGAGTATAGATATATTTAATAATTTCTATAAAGGGAAGCGTATTCTTATAACTGGACACACTGGTTTTAAAGGTAGTTGGCTTTCAGTCTGGCTCCATGAGCTTGGAGCAGAAGTGATTGGAGTTGCCAAAGATCCAATAACTCAAAAAGATAATTATGTTTTGTCCGGCGTAGGAGAAAAGATAAAAGCAGACTTGCGTGCTGATATTCGTGATGGTCAACGAATGAAAGAAATTTTTCAGGAATACAAACCGGAAATTGTTTTCCATTTGGCTGCTCAACCTTTGGTTCGTTTAAGTTATGAAATTCCTGTTGAAACATACGAAACGAATGTGTTAGGTACGATTAATATATTGGAAGCCATACGGATGACAGATAGTGTAAAGGTTGGCATTATGATTACTACCGATAAATGTTATGAAAACAAGGAGCAGGTTTGGGGATATAGAGAAAATGAACCTATGGGAGGATATGACCCTTATTCTAGTAGTAAGGGAGCTGCTGAAATAGCAATAAATAGTTGGCGAAGAAGTTTTTTTAATCCTGAACAATACGAAATACATGGTAAGAGTATTGCTAGCGTGAGGGCTGGTAATGTAATTGGGGGTGGTGACTGGGCTTTGGATAGAATTATTCCCGATTGTATTCGTGCTTTGGAAGCAAATAAGCCTATTGAAATTCGTAGTCCAAAAGCTATTCGCCCTTGGCAACATGTATTAGAACCATTAAGTGGTTATATGTTGTTAGCTCAAAAAATGTGGGATGAACCGGTGAAATATTGTGAAGGCTGGAACTTTGGACCGCATCTAGAAAGCATTATCCCAGTGTGGAATGTGGCTTCTATGGTCATAGAAAATTATGGTAAAGGTGAATTAAAAGATCTATCTGATCCGAATGCTTTACATGAGGCGAAGTTACTTATATTAGATATTAGTAAGGCCAGATTTCAGTTGGGATGGGAGCCAAAGATGAATATTGAACAATGCGTGGCATTAACGGTGAATTGGTATAAGAGCTATTCAAGAGGAAAAGTTTATAATCTTTGTGTTGAGCAAATCGAAAAATATATCAATTAATGAATATCTTCATAACAGGAGCTACTGGCTTTTTAGGTTTTCATATTGTAGTGAAATGCGTAGAACAAGGGCATCGAGTCTTATGCTTAAGAAGAAAGGAGTCGGTTGGTAAGTTTTCGAAAAGAGTAGAAGCAAAGTTACATTGGGTAGATAAGGATGAAAGTTGTTGGAAGGAAACCATAGCCCATTTTCAACCTGATGTGCTGATTCATTGTGCTTGGGAGGGGGTTTCTTCATAAGATTCGAGAAATGATAAGCGTGTACAATATCATAATCTTCAATTCTTTATGGACTTGCTTACTCTTTATAAGTACCAGCAAATTATAGCTTTAGGTAGTCAAGATGAGTATGGCTATTTGGATTCGATAGTTGATGAGAACAGCCCATTAAATCCTGAAACAGAATATGCCAGAAACAAAGTAGCATGTTGTGAGCAATTGAAGGCCCTCAACCGTGAATATGGATATGAATGGCAATGGATTCGTGTTTTCAATATTTATGGTGAAGGTCAAAATGAGAATTGGATTATTCCTGCTGTAATCAGAAGTTGCAAAAAAGGAGAAGAATCATTTCCAACAACAAAAGGCGAACAGCGATATGCGTATCTATATGTTGATGATTTTGCTAAAGCTATAATATCGATTATTGGTCAAAAGAATAAATCAGGTATATATAATTTGTCCTCGGCGCATTCAATAACTTTGAAAGAACTATTGTTGACAATAAAATATTTGATGAGGTCAAATATTAATTTTAATTTTGGTGCCTATCCTTATCGTTCTAATCAGTCTATGCTGATATGTGGAAATAGTAACAAATTTATAAAAACATTTGGAGAGTTTGAAAATACATCATTGGAAGATGGTCTGATTAAAACAATAATGTCTGTTGATTAAATGAAGGTTTCTGATTATATAGTCTCTTTTCTGGAAGAGAAAGGAGTTAATGTCATTTTCGGTTATATCGGTGGAATGATAACCCATTTGGTGGATTCTATAGATAAAAATCCAAATATTCAATTTGTTCAAACTTACCATGAACAGACAGCAGCTATTGCTGCCGAAGGCTATGCATTGGAGAGTGGTAAGTTTGGAGTAGCAATTTGTACTAGTGGTCCTGGCGTTACTAATATGATGACAGGTATAGCAGATGCGTATTTTGGTTCTATACCTGTTCTTTATATTACTGGCCAAGTAAATACATATGAGTATAAATATAGCAAACCGATTCGTCAGCAAGGTTTTCAGGAAACAGATGTTATAAGTCTGGTAAGGTCGATTACTAAATACGCTAAAATGGTTGATGATGCAGAAGATATTCGTTATGAATTGGAGAAGGCTATTTATATGGCAATGGAGGGGAGAAAGGGGCCAGTTGTGATAGACTTGCCAATGAATATTTCTCGTGCAGAGATAGAACCTGAAAAGTTGATTGGTTTCCAGTCTGAATCATTAGAAGAATCTTCTTTTGATTTTTCAGAGGTGAAATTATTATTAGATAAAGCGGAACGTCCGATGTTACTTTTAGGGGCAGGAAGCTTGGGATGTGAGGAACTTATTCAAAATTTTATTGATCAATTACAAATACCTGTTGTTACGTCTTTGATGGGGCGTGGCATTATTGATGAGACCTATGAACATTATGTAGGTATGATAGGTAGTTATGGTAATCGGTGTGCAAATATGGCTATTTCTAAGGCTGATTTGTTAATAGCTTTAGGAACCCGATTGGATACTCGACAAACAGGAGCAATGATTGACAGTTTTTTACGTGATGGAAAGATTATCCATGTGGATATAGATAAAAATGAATTGGATTACCATCGTCTTTGTAATCGTCTGAAAGTAAATTTATCGGTATCTGATTTTTTACGAGGGCTAGCTAATGTAAATATATTGCATAAAGATTATTCGGTTTGGAATAGTTGGATATTGAAGATTAAGAAACTTTATAGTCAAGATCAGGAAATAGAGCGTTTTGTTGAGAATAAGTCTCCTTATCTGTTGATGCAGACTCTTAATGAGATAACTAAAGAAAATGATATTATAACGGTTGATATTGGACAAAATCAGATGTGGGCTGCACAAACTCTTCGTCTAAAGAAGGGACAGCATTTTGTTACTAGCGGTGGTTTGGCCCCAATGGGTTTTTCTTTACCGGTTTCGATAGGTATAGCTTTTGCGAGTCCTCATAAAACAGTTTATTGTATTAATGGTGATGGAGGTTTCCATATGGCTGTGCAATCATTGATGCTTATTTCTCAATACAAGTTGAATATTAGAGTGATTGTAATGAACAATAAAGCATTGGGGATGATAACGCAGTTTCAACATTTGTATTTTAATGATAGAATGGCAGGAACTACCAGTGATAATGGTTATTGTGTTCCAAATATAGAAACTATATCAAAAGCCTATGGAATCCCTTATATTAATATTTCAAAGGAAAATATGAAAAGGGAATTTTTGATTAACTCTAAAACAACTTCATTTGTTATCTTTAATTATCAAATAGAAGGTTTGACAACAGTTTGCCCTAAATTAGCTTATAATAATCCGATTGAAAGCCCAATGCCATTGTTGGAAGATGAGGAATTTAATGATATAATGAACGTTTAATGGTAGTTCCTGTTTTTTTGAAGAAAATAGCTAGAAGTTTGGGTGTGGATGAGTCTATTATTTACTTGTATATTGTCATTTTGACCGTTGAGTATATATCTTCTTTGACCGAGTCGTAATTATCTTGTGATTGATGTTAAGAATTAATCAATACTCAAATATTGTAAAAATTATGTCTATTAATTATGACTATATGGGACTAAGTATAGGTGAGCGGAAATATTTATAAGATTTCAATTATAATTATGAATAAAGATGTTTGTGTTTATATTCTAACACACAATAGACCAAATGATATATTACGGTCTTTAAATTCCGTTAGACGACAAAATTTTCCTAATTTGAGAATAGTTGTTTCAGATAACTCGGATAATGACACTACTTTTAAACTATTAAAAGATGTCATTGAGAGTGATAAAAGAATAAGTTATATAAGAAGAGGAGAGGAATGTTCATCAAGTAATGCTCATTTTAATTGTATATTAGAAACTAACACTAGTGAGTATTTTATGTTATTTCATGATGATGACGAGATGTTGCCTAATATGGTAAGTTCATTATATGAATATCTATCGAGTCATGATGTGGTCAGTGCAGTAGGATGTAATGCATATTTGAATATTAATGGGAGAAATACAAAGAAGAAAAAGTTTTCCTCTACGACTATAAAAAAAATGGATAATAGTGAGGGCGTTGTAAGACAATATGCTATAAATGAGATTGCTCCCTTTCCTTCTTTTATGTATAGGAAATCAAGAATCGCTGGAATTAAGATGGATTGGCTCAAAGGAGGGAAATACTGCGATTGTTCGTTTATTTCTACTATTGCAAATAGAGGAGGAGTAGTATATTTGCCTCAATGTTATATGTCTTATTTTATATCTCCAAGTCAGGATAGTCAACATCATGAGTTTCTTCAATACTTGTCTTTAATTAAATTCTTATCAACTCAAGTGGAAGATAGAAATCTGTTATTAAATATGCGGATTTTCAATATTTATAATTATCTGCGCGATTTACAAATGAAGACTGGAGATATTCCATATAAGAGAAATGCATTTTTTATATTTTGTAAATACTCTCTTTTTAATTTTTTCCCTAAATATATTTTACGTTTGTTGAAACTGTATACAAAATGATAAAAGTTTATATTCCTGGTCCTGGTTTAATATTCCAATACAAAGACAATTCCCGGATCCAGCAAAAACTGTATGGGGAAATTGTGAATTTGTTTTTTCGGAAATAGATAAGTATGATTATATTGTTGTAATTGATAATTTGAAAGAAGAAATTAAAACTACTCTTTCTAAAACTAAAAGAATAATTTTTTTAGGAGAGCCTCCTTATGTGAAAAATTATAATAAGAAATTCTTGAAACAGTTTGGGGAGGTGTATGGTTGTCACCAGAAGAAAGTAGAGCATGGTTTTGTGCGGTTATCTATTCCATTATTACCATGGATGGTTGGATGTCATTTACATGAAAATACACATCAGTGTAGCAGTGGTAAATTCTTGACTTATCAGGATTTTCAGAAAGATGAGGATTTAAAACCTCGTTTAAATAAAATTTGTTTAATAACTTCTAATAAGACATTTACAAGAGGACATCGAGATAGAGTACATTTTGTAGAGCGGGTTTTAAAAGAATATCCAGGATTAGTAGACGTATACGGAAATGGATATAAGTCAATTTCTGATAAATGGGATGTCCTTTCACGTTACAAATATTCTATTGTAATAGAAAATTGTTCTTATCCCAATTATTGGACGGAGAAATTAGCAGACTGTTTTTTAGCTGGATGTTATCCAATTTATTATGGATGTACAAATATAAATGAATATTTCTCAAATGAATCAATGGATGTAGTTGATATCAATAATTTTGAAGTTGCCATTCATCAGTTAAGAATGATTCTTTTATCTTCGAAATATGAAGATTCTATGAATTCGAGATGTGAATCAAGAAATTTAGTTTTGAACAAATATAATATGTTTTGTATTATATCGCATATTGTAGAGAATATGGAACAATTTTCTTTTCAGAAAAAAGAAGGTTATAGTGAAATAATCTCTCCTATGCAATATTCTATAAAAGATAGAATCATTCAGAAGATAGCATGGTGGTTTAATATTGTATTATAAATTAATGGATAAGAAAGAAACAGGACAAGTTTTAAAAACTACTACTATATTCGGTGGTGCTCAGGTCATAATAGTTCTCTCTGGGCTTGCGAAATCTAAGATTATTGCACTATTGATAGGGCCTGCTGGTGTTGGTATTTCTACATTGTACAATAATATTTTAACGATGTTGTCAGGTATTATTGGTTTAGGAATTGGTTTAAGTGCAATTCGTGAGATTGCAAAAGAAGAAGATATAGAAAAAAGATTAGAAATTGCATTATTAACAAAACGACTAATTTTACTTTTATCTGTTGCGGGATTTCTGATAACGTTTTTATTGTCAAGATTGTTGTCAGAAATTCAATTCGGAAACTCCCAGTATACATCAGGCTTTTGTATTATTGCTTTGGCTGTTGCTTTTACTATTTTTACAACAGGGACTGATGCATGTTTGAAAGGATTTAGAAGGACGAAACAAATTGCTGTAGCCTCCTTATACAATAGTCTTGGCGGAGTTCTCATTTCAGCCTGTATATATTATTATGTGGGCTTAAGAGGTGTTCCGTATGCAATTGTATTATGTGCTTTCTTATCACTCATTATATCATGGAATTTTAGCCGCGACATAGCTCCATATAAACGAGATAAATATACTATAAAAGAAACTGTCACCCAAGGATATCCTATGATAATATTGGGAATTATGTTAGTTCTTTCTTATTTGATTGATTCTATAGTTTCTAATGTTTTGAATATAGTTATTCGAATGAAAGGTTCTATTCCAGATGTTGGATTATATCAAGCAGGTATGTCAATTAGTGCTATGTCTATAAATATGATATTTGTAGCTATTGCTAATGATTATTATCCTAAATTGTCAAAGTACTGCAATAATAGAGAAAACATGAATGCAACTGTAAATTCCCAAATGTATGTTGCGACCTTATTAATTGCGCCTATATTAGCTTTTATGATTGTTTTTTCTTCTTTATTGATTCGAATGTTTCTCTCTGCTGAATTTCTTGATATAGAAAATTTTATTCATTGGATACTTTTTGGTTCATTGTTTATGGTGATGTCATGGTGTCTATATTATGTACCATTAGCTTTTGGGCACTCCAAAAGGTTTATGTACATATCACTGATAAAAGTTTTTATGCAATTATTAGTTCAGATTCCATTATTTCTACTAGGAGGATTGGTTGGGTTGGCTATAGGAAGATCCATTACAACGATAGTTTATGCTATAGCTATGTATATTTATGTATATAATATATATGGTGTTCGTATTAAATCTGAGAATATATATTTATTATCTATCTTCCTAATTTTGTTTGTGGTTTTAATTATTGCAAAATTAGAGTCACTATTAATTCTCCAATTTGTTATACTATTAATAATTTCGGTACTTTCTTTGTGGCTATTGATTAAAAATACAAATATTATCAATTTTATAAAAAGTAAAATTATTACAAAATGAAAAAAATAATTCGCTTTGTTTTCCATAGAATGGACACTCCGCAGTTTAATATTTTGCGAACTTTAGTTTTTAATTTTATGATGTTTCCTTTTCATCAAGCTATTAAGTTACCAGTTTTTATTTATGGTAAGTTTCGTTTTAGTGCTTTAGAAGGTAAAGTCATTATTAGAAGTAAAGTAAAAACCAAAATGATAAAGATAGGAATTAATATGGATTCGTTTTCTGGGAATTCTAAATGTGGTTCATTGTTTTTAATGAAACATTCATGTATAGAATTTTGGGGACCATGTGTTATTTCACTTGGTAGTAATTTTAGAGTTTCGGGGCACTTATGTATTGGTGCAGATGCTTTTTTTGGTTCGGAAAATAAAGTTATTTGTGAGGATGAAATTACTCTAGGAAAATGTTTTAGGTCAACATTTCAATGTTGTATTATGGATTCTAATTTTCATCCAATAATAGATATATCTACTAGATGTGTGTATCCAATAAATAAAAAAATTTCTATAGGAGATAACAATTGGCTTGGAAATAGAACTAATATTATGCCTGGAACAAAGACTGGTAACAATGTTATAGTTGCGTCCAAATCATTATTGAATAAAGATTATACAGCTTATGGAGAAAATATTCTATTAGGTGGATGTCCTGCAAAATATATCAAAAATAATGTAGCTCGGATATACAATGGTGAGTTTGAAAAATTAGTTAGAACTCATTATAACAATACGGATTCGATATATAAACTTAATAGTGGTGTAAGTTTGAATGATTTATTTTAACTAAGAATAATTTTATCTTGATAGTATTTATATCATAAGAACAAAGGTTTATGGGTAAAATTATTTTATGCTGTCCTTTTTATAATGAAAATTTGGTAGCAGACATTAATATAGCAGAAGCAAGCAAGTGGGTGGATGAGATTCATATAACTGAATTTGATAAATCATTTAAATATACGAATCATAATTATGTGTTTAAAAATGATAGTGAGAAAGTTTATTATCATCAAATGAATGCATCAAAGTTATATAAAAAACCACGTAAATATATTCCTCATTTTTTTGCTCATCCGATTAGTCGGTGGATGAATAAGATAGTAAGGGATACTGCTTGGTATAATGATGGTGTATCGCGTAATTATTCACTTTGGAATAGTAATTATAATGATGATGATATACTAATCTTATCAGATATGGATGAGATTATAGATAGTAGGTATGCTGATGAGATAATCGATGCGGTTAACCGTTATGACATTATTACTATCAAAATCCATTTTACAATGTTTTATTTTAATTTATTTTGTTCTAATTGGAGTGGACCTGCTTATTATTCTTATCGGATTTTTATAGTAAAAGGAGGATATTTAAGAAAGAATTTTTATAATGACTCCGATTATTTAAGAAAAATGGGAGAACAATCAAACTTGTTGAATGAAGTGAAATGTTTAGAAGGGATAAAAGGGTATCATCATTCATGGTTAGGGGATGAGACATTTGTTGTAAATAAGTTGAAATCTTATGCACATACTTTAGATTGTCATTCAAAGGATATTATTGACAATAGAGGAGAAATAGATATTGATGTTGTGAAAAATAATATAAGATTAGGTAAATCTATATTTTCAAATGTTTCATTGAACGTAAATAATGAAATAGAATTACTGTACTCTGTTGAACAGTTGAGAAAAGATAACCCTAAGTTATTTTTATAGGATATGTTGATTCTTCAATTAAAAAGAGTATTTCCTTTCTTCTTATTATCATTCCCTGTAATTATTGATATAATTAATGGTTATCTGCGAGGTACAGATGGTACGGGGGAGAGTCTGGTTGGAATTCTTTATCGTGGAATGATTATTCTATTATCTGTTGTCTATCTATTTCGCACTAAATATTCTGATTATATCAAAATATTAATACTATCGAGTATTGCTTTATTAATATATCATATTCTTATAGGTGCATATTCTAATAGTGTTTTCATGAGTTTAATGAAAATAATGAATTTCTATTTTGTTTTGTGCATAATATTAAAGAATCACTATTTCTCTGATCCAGAGAAAGTTATAAAGGCCGCGATATTGTATGGAGTACTTGCAGCAGGTACTTTAGTGTATTGTTTTATTGTAGGTGCAGGTTATAATGCCTATACAGACGATACTTTTGGTACAAAAGGTTTTTTTGTGGCAATGAATGATGTTGGATTAACAATACTATTATTAAATATTTTAGCGTGTTATTCATTTCAAAGAACGGGTGACTTATTTTATTTAATTGCATTTATAATTATGTCTGTAGGATCTTGTTTAGTAGGTAGTGCAGCTTGCTATTTTGGAACGGCATTTATATTGTTTTTTCTAGCTTTAAGTATTGTGTTTGTTAAGTTTGCGGATTATAAAAGTTCTTATAAAATAAAATTTGTAACATTGATTTTAGTGGTGGCTACATCTTATTATGCAGTCATTAATATCATTTCGATTATTCAGCAGGATTCTTATCTTTCGAGAAAATATGAGGATATTGGTGCGATTTTTTTAGAAGCTTCAGGAAGAGGATATTTGATAGATGCATCGATTAAAACCATTAGTAACTTTAATTTTTTTGATTGGTGCTTTGGTAAAGGATATCTTTATTTGGTAGAAAACCAACATCATTTGTGTTATGGAGATCCGAAAGCAGCTGAAGTTGATCCATTAGATTTAGTAGGGCAATTTGGAATTTTCTTTTCTATTCCAATCCTGTTATTCCCTATAAAAAGATTAGTAGCATGTATGCGAAATTTTATTAAGCGTCATACTATACTAGATTATTGGTGCATAATAGCTTTTTCTTGTTTTATTGGTCATGCTTTTTATGGTGGACATGCATATACGAGTCCTTTAGTGCTTTCGTATTTAGCTGTTTTTATCTATGTATTAGATAATAGAAATATTCTTAATTCAACGTCATAAATTCTTTTGTTTAATAATGGTAGTGGTAAAAGTATCTGTTCCTAATTTATTTTTAGGAAATATGAATAAATATATTTAATTTTATGAATATTCTTTTTTTTGTAGAGAGCGGACATGGTAATTCGGCTCTATTAACAGAACAATTGATTGCGTTGCATAAACAACATAAGAAAGTATGTGGTATATTAAGCACAAAGGAACAGGAATCTGGTTTAATTGATAAATTAAACTCTTTATTAATCCCTAATTATATATTACCAGGGTTGGCGGAGCATCAATCTTTTAAGAAAGATGCAATTCAACTTAAAAAGATAATTGAAGAACAATTAATTGATGTGGTACACATTCAAACGAATTGGGAACTAGCACTTATCATCTACGTAAAATATATTCTAGGAGTTTGTAGAAAGTTTAAAATGGTATATACAATTCATGCATATCGAAATAATAAGAGGTATAAATCGTATTTAGTTCGGGTTCTCCTAACTTTTTTTCTTGCATTTTTTGTGGATAAAGTTATATGTATGTGTACATCATTGAAAAATAGCTTTCGTTGGTTGTCCTACAAAATTGCAATGATCCCTTTAGGGGTTGATGAGAATTTTTTTGAATGTCCTTATCAATCATTACCTATAGATAAATTGAGGTTGATTTATCCAGCTCAATTTCGAGTTGGAAAAAATCAGGATATAGTAATAAGGGCATTTGCAGAATATCGAAACATGACTCGTGATATGAATTCTATATTGATATTACCTGGGAATGGTGAATTATTGCAGAAGATGAAAGACTTATGTAAAGATTTGGGATGCGAACAGCAAGTATTATTCCCAGGATATTGTTCAAAAAGGGAGATACTTGAATATTATAAAAAAAGTAATAATGCTGTAATAGCAAGTGATAGTGAAACATTTGGGCTATGTATTGCAGAACCCTTTGTTTTAGGGCTTAATATTATAACTACAAGGGTAGGTGTTAGTTCAGATATTATTCGAAATAAAGAGGGAGGTTTCTTTTTTAAAACGCAAGAAGAATTGAAGTTGATATTTCTTGAATTATCAAAAAATCCTTTATTAATTCAACAAAATGGTAAACGAAATTTTCAAATGCGAGATAAGTTTAGGTGGTCTATTATTACTAAGGAGTATTTGAAGATTATAAATCAAATAGTCAGTAATGGGAAATAGTATTCTTCACATTTTCTGGCTATACATCGTGTTTTCATGGTAGAAAAAACAATTCATATTTTTTTATAAACGCTTAAATTAAGGCGCAAATACGATAAATCTATCTTTCTTTACTGCAAACTAAAAAAACAATGAGGATTTTATAAGGTTTAGGTCGAGGCAATACCTTTAGGAATATTTTGTGAAGCGTTTATTTATTTGTGAAGTTGTAAGTCTACTCCACTTAGGAGTATCTTCGTAGACTTTTTACTAGAATTTCTAACACATTTGCAGGGATTATTTAAGCTTGGCATTACATATAGATTTGACAGTATGCCATAGAAATAAATTGATATTTCTGACAGAAAATTGTTATGTATTTCAAGAAGCACTTTTATAGAAAAAATATGATCTAATTTGAGTTTTAACTTCGGAATGCCTCTTCTTATATAATTAATATTGTAGAGATAAAATTATAATATACAATGTTATTGAACTTGAAAAATTTATCTTTGATCGAAAATCGCCAAGAGTTAGTTTTTTTGCCTTCAGGTAAACTGCTAATAAATACTATAAATGCTCACTCTTATAATACGGCTCAGCAAGACTTACTTTTTGCCGAAGCTTTGCAGCAAGGTGATGTCTTAATTCCTGATGGCGCAAGTATTGTCAAAGCTTGCCGTTGGTTAAATGCAAAATCTAAACCAAAAGAACGCATTGCTGGTTGGGATTTATTCGAATTTGAAATGGAAAGGTATGAATCAGAGTGGAGGAAAATGTTTCTTTATGGGTAGTAGTGAAAAGGTGTTGAAATTGATAAAGCGGCGAAGTAAAGTAGATTTTCCTAATATTGAGGTAGAAACTTATTCTCCTCCTTATAAACCAGAATTCAGTAAAGCAGAGAATAATGCAATTATATCTGCTATTAATAAAGCTAACCCTGATTTGCTATGGATAGGGATGACTGCTCCAAAACAGGAAAAATGGGTATATACTCATTGGAATGAATTGCAGATTCATTGTCATTGTGGAACGATTGGTGCTGTTTTTGATTTCTATGCTGGAACAGTAAAACGTGCTCCTGTATGGTGGCAGCGGAACTCTTTGGAGTGGTGCTATAGGCTACTAAGAGAACCATGTAGAATGTGGAAACGATATATTATAGGCAATTTGTTGTTTATATGGAATGTGTATAAAGAGTGGTAGCGCTCACTATTATTGTGAATATTTATAAAACTGACACTGTTATATATTGATCAAAAACAATGTAATAGTTATAGGTGATTTATATACTAAAAAGGAGGAATTTCTAATTAAAGAGTATGTTCAATAATAACTTGGTGTAATTATACAGTAGGTTATTGATATTCTTGCTTGATGTGGACGAAATGTTGTATCTGTCTGTCGTATATGAAAAATGTAGTTTTTTAGTTTTAGATTGAAAACATGATTTTCTACATTATGTTAGCTAGGAAAGTTTGTAGTGATGTGTTTGAGGGGCTTTCAATAGGCTATGTAAAAATGAAATATTTATGTGGTATAAGATAAAATGTTGAGATGTAATTAGCACTTAGAGTGTTTGTATGTGAGATGAAGAGAATGTAGGTCCCTAGTTTCATGTTAACGCATGATTCTCCTACATTACATAGATTGGAAAGAGTACGACGGTACCTTTCCGGTCTATAACCCCGGCACCGGGGGGTATCCGGTGTTAATTTCCCACGCGGAGACAGTATTACACTGCCTCCCGTAGCTGTTTATATATTAGAATACTCCTTTGTGCAGCTAAAGCACGGGCACTCCTTCATCGGATTCAAATCATGGTGCCCCACGATCAACGCTTTCGGAAACTGCCTGCGCAGTTCGCGTAATAGAGCCAGCAGGGAACCCCGTTGTTCAAGCGTTCGAGTATCCTTCGGGCAACAGTCAGCATCCAGTCCTCCTTCGTAGCAGATACCTATCGAGTGGGAGTTGTGGTTACGGCAGTGTGCCCCGACCTTTTCGAGAGGACGGCCACGGTGGATCTCATCTCCGTCGCGTGTAATGTAGAAATGATAGCCGATGTCGCGGAATCCCCGGTGGAGGATGTGGTCCAGTCGGCAGGCTTCCGCCGAAAGGGATTTCCCCTCCGGCGTGGCACTGCAATGAATGATAATCAGTGTGATAGTTCTCATCAGCTTACATACAGCTTTGCACTCCGAGCACACCCCCTATGGCGGTGGCGACAGTAATGATAATTTTGAGAACCAGGCTCCATACGGAGCGGCGTGACGATGAATTGCTCATAATTTATTTTTTTAAGGTTAAGAAATTAGACTGACGGATCAGGAGTCACTCCACCGCCGCCCGGGTTGGGATTCCGCGTATTACTGGGCTCGTCAATTTTCACACTCTTGCCGTCGAGCAGCAATTCCTTGATACAGTCCACCATGTCGGTGAGTACACCTTTGATGACACCACTCGAATACGGTGAATTGTGTTTCGACATGTGTTCGGCGAGCTTGGCCAGATCGAATGTCTCGTCGCTTACCGTGATAGATTTTGTAACGAATCATAACACTATAAATTAAAGGGTTAAACATATTGTCGTGGGGAGCTGTTTCCCTTCCGACGATACAAAGATAACACCCCGTAATCCCGGAAAATCAGTTGTATACAATTGTATGCGGTTGTTGTCGGTTAAGGACAGTAACGGTCGGTTATTCAACGGAAAAGCGTAGGAAATGTGAAGGCTTTTTGTTACATTTGTAGCTAATAATTTAAAACTTATCCATTATGAAAGAATTCACGATACGTGCTTATGGACGCATGGAACTGGCGCAACTTTATTCTCCCGAACTGACCGATATTGCCGCATATCGAAAGATGAAGAAATGGATCGAACGGTGTCCCGGACTTCAGCAACGCCTGTATGATCTGGGCTACCAACCCGAACACCGTTCTTATACACCATTGGAGGTGAGAGTGATTGTGGATGCATTGGGAGAACCTTAGAGGGATTCGCTTTAGGATAACAAAAGCACCGCTTTAAGACGGCTAAAGCATAGCTTTACGCACTCTAAAGCTATGCTTTACGTCTTACAAGATACAGCGTCTTACAACACACACTACTGTGGTTTCGGGTACAGCAGGTACACTTTTCCGGGGGCTCTCTTACGCACGCACACGCGCGCGAGCAATCATATAGTTTCCTTTGCCGTCTACGTGAACCAGATCTCCGTAGTCTACCAGACGTTTCAGCCAGATGAGCGCGGTGTTCTCCTTAATACCCATGACAGCTGCCTGCTCTCGTACCTGTTTGCGGGTAAACGTGGTCCCCAGTTTCATGAAGAAAAAATCACGCTCGACGTTTGCCCGGCGACTGATTTCTGTGGGAGGAAGGAAAGAAAGTATATGCATGGCATGGCAGTAGAGGGGCTCGGCAAGTTGGAGCACCGCTTTGAAATCACTCGGAGTGATCTTGACATCCCAGCGGGTGATGATGCCGTCTTTGATATTGTCATCGGGAATCTCCTTGTCCGGAGTCAGGAGAGGGGTCCATGATACGGCATGTGTTGACACCCAGACGGGCCACGAAACTATACATCTCATTCCCGTTGGCTATACCCGAACGGGTGAAAAGGGCAGAGAATAGAGTGTCAAATTCTTGTTTCTGCTCGTCGGTGAGCCGGAGTGTGTGGAGACCGTGTGCCTTCAGTAAGTCCAGTTTCTTTTTCCAATCCAATCCTATGGTGGTGAATATCTCTTCTATGTCTATGTCTCCTGTCGTAAACTGGCTTACCCACTGCCAGATACCGGGCATATAGTAGAACAGTTGGCGGGAGAAAAGCCCGTTTTCCGCCGAAGGGATGAGGGCGGTCGTGGTCGAATGCTTTGCGCAGGGTGTCGCTCCAGTGTCCGTAATCCGATCCTATGGCGGTGGACAGGGTATCCGCTTCGGACTCACAGATAAATCCTGTTCCGTTGGCGTCCATGATGTTTTGCAGAATGCCGGTGCCGGTATTGTTGCCCGCGATGAGGAACATTTTGTTGGCCGGTATTTGCGGGGCGTCTATTTTAGAACGTTCTTTGCCCATTGCTTCGTAGGCGGCTTTGGCTTTTTTGTAGGCTTTTATTTCTTCGGCCCATTCGGCGCGGAGCTGGTCATGGATAGGATCCACAAGCAGCCGTATGGATGACAGGGCACTTTTTCCGGGGCACTTTTTCCGGAAGCAGGGAGAGCTATAATGAAACTTTGCATGCAGGGGGACTGGAGTTTACCGCCATAAGGACACCGTACATACCGTTCCATGCAAGAACCCAGAGCGGTCAGTGCTCCCAATAGCATGACATCGTTCTGTGCGTCGGTACTTCCGTAACTCATAATACGTTGCAGGAGTTCCGGCCAGTCGGCTGCCGGAAAGGTGGGTAAGACTCCGGACTCTCGCTATTGTATACCTTATTACGCGCGCACGTGTGTGCGGAAAGTTTTTGCGCTGTACCTGCTGTACCTTTTGTACCTGTCCGGCTGTTTGCAACCTCCTCTTTGCGGACGGTAACTCCTGCCGCTTCGGCGAGATAGAACACCGTGCCCAGATGCATATCCCCATGATTGGCAGTGAGTGCGTTGGAGAATATCCGTTCGGCGTGTTCGCGTTGGTATTTGGCGGAAACCCGGCACAAACGGTGGAAAAAGTCGCGTCCCTCTTCGCCGCAATCGGTTGCAATGGCGAACGCCAGGTGTACGTATTCGATGTAAGTGGGGGCAATGTCAGCCTTGGCTGTTTCTACTGCCTCCGTGAGGCGGCGTAATGATTCAAGTTCATTCATTTTTTTATAGATTGAGAATTAATAATGTTACGAAATAATGCATCCGGATCGTAATTGAGGAAACAGGCCCTTACGAGGTCTTTTCCCGAACAGTCCACGCCTTTGGAGGCATTTCTGCCAGAATTGTCAGGTTCCGGGCCGTATGCCATTTCGACATACTGCATGGCTTTGTTCATACTTTCCGTGATATTTTGTGCTTCGTCTTCGGGATACAGCGTTCCGGAAGGGACGAAAGCCTTCACTCCCCGGCCGCTCGGACTGACATACGTGAGCACGGGGCAGAGGAAGGGATCATCGAATAGCAGACGGCGCATACTGACGGCTTCGTCGTAGGAGTCGAGGTTGTCCACATCTATCACGACCAGCCCGGAAGGGGATACGAAACACTTGCTGTTGCGGCGTGTGAAGGTGCCGCAGGGTGTCACGTAAGGCAGCAGTGTCGCTTTGGCAGTCCGCATGTCCGGAGCGTTGCGTACCTGAGCGGTCAGGAGTTTGAGATTCTCGTTGCAGGTAATCATTTGGAAGACCTGTTCCACGGAGACTTCGCAGAAGGGGAGGAGCGTGGGAGGAGTAACCATTCGTCCCTGTTCGTTCCTGACAGGAGCGATAGGTGGCATGAAATATGACATTCTGTACTGGTTTGGCATAATCTTTGTTGTTTACGGGTCAAAAACTTTTCTTCTTTCAAAACGTGCTTGATTTTCAAAACACGACGTGAAACTACGAAAAACAAAAAAATAGACGGTTCTGATATGTCAGAACCAATGTGAAAATAAATAACATACTAAGGTGTATTTTTAACAACTAATAGATATTGAACATGAAAAAGAACTTCAAACACGTCCTTCTAGGTACTTTTATCGATGAATCGCTTAAATGCGCAAACTTGACAATGACTCACTTATGCAAAGAAACCGGTATGGGGAAAGCCAGCTATGAGAATATAAAAAAGGGGAGGATATGAAACTGCACTACTACGAATCCATTCTGAACTTCTACTGTGACAGTCTGACAGAAGAGGAGCTGCTGGAGAAGATACGCGAATGGACACTGCGGTATCTCTGGTATAGAAAGAAGCGCGAGGAGGAGGAGGGAAACGAGAATACCCGTGTGCGATAACGAAAACACAAAAAATAATGTTTGATTATACATAAAAAATACGGGGAATGCTTCGTAGTTCACAAATAATGATTAAATTTGCCGCGATTTGTAATGTTGAGTTTGCAAAATGACGAATAATACTATAAAGCATCTGGGTATTGTGGAAAACATACAGGGTTCTCATCTGTCGGTGAGGATCGTTCAGACATCGGCTTGCGCGGCTTGCAGGGGTGTGAAGGGACACTGTTCCTCGGCAGACAGCAAGGACAAAATCATAGATATAATTGATACTGCTGCGGCTTCCTACCAGGTGGGGGAAAACGTAATGGTGGTCGGCGAAACGTCGATGGGAATGCAGGCGGTGGCCTTGGCATTCATTATCCCTTTCGTTCTTTTAATTTTTACATTGTTCCTTTTTATGGCACTGATAGAGAATGAACTGTATGCGGCACTTCTTTCTCTGGCTGTCCTTGTGCCTTATTACTACATTTTGTGGCTCAATAAAACGCGACTGAAACAAAAATTTTCATTTACTATAAAACCAATAAATAACTAAGAACATTATGAATTTGATTCTGATTGCAGTGATTTCATTGGGAG
>ERZ791615.288-NODE-288-length-24311-cov-7.15778_pt1 | contig 24311 bp, 23 predicted proteins | sample MGYA00510273_ERZ791615 | MGnify/ENA primary metagenome ERZ791615 (study PRJEB30046, sample SAMN00715185) | human gut metagenome | study: EMG produced TPA metagenomics assembly of the A metagenome-wide association study of gut microbiota in type 2...
CCGCTCTTCCGGCCCATGTGCGTCGAAGCGATGCCCCCGTTCCGGCCGCATGTCAATCCCTGTCCACTCTGCTTACCAATACTTCGCAGGCGGTTTCCTTTTACGGCAGCCGCCTGACCCATTACGGCGACGGGGCTTCCAAGATGACCGCCCTGCTCGAAGAGATCGAAAAGGCCCGCGACCATATTCACATTCTCTATTATATTTTTTGTGACGATGAAACGGGTGCCCGTCTTCAGCAGGCGCTGATCCGCAAGGCAAAGGAGGGTGTCAAAGTCCGCGTACTCTATGACGACGTAGGCTGCAACGGGGTCAAGAAAGAATTTTTCCAGCAGATGCGCGATGCGGGTGCGGAGGTTCATGCCCTGCTGCATGTACGCTTTCCGATGCTGACCGACCGGGTCAATTACCGCAACCACCGCAAGATCGTGGTCATCGACGGCCGGGTAGGTTTTTTCGGCGGTATGAATATCGCCGACCGCTATGTGAAAGGACCGGGTTGGGGGGTATGGCGGGACAGCCACTTCAAGGTAGAAGGAAAGGGGGTGTATGGCCTGCAATCCGCATTTCTGGTGGATTGGTCGACCGTCGAACGCGTACATCTGGATACCTCGAAGTTCTTTCCCGAAGCCGACAACTATACCTCATCGACCATGCAATTCGCTACTAGCGGTCCGTTGGGGCCTTGGCGAACGTTGTTGCAGGGTATTATGACGGCTATCGCCGGTGCGCGACGGAGTATCTGCATCCAGACGCCCTATTTCCTGCCGACCGAGGGGCTGAACTCCTTGTTGCAAACGGCGGCATTGGGCGGTATTGACGTACAATTGATGCTGCCCGAGCGTTCCGATTCCCGGATTATCGATAAAGCCGTGCATTCGTTCATCGACGATATGCTCCGAGCCGGGGTGAAGGTTTACTTTTATACCAAAGGCTTCCTGCATGCCAAAATGCTTATCGTCGATGATCTGCTGACGGTTGTGGGTTCTGCGAACATGGATTTCCGCAGTTTCGAGCACAACTTCGAAATCAACGCGTTCGTTTACGGACAGGATTTCAATACGGCAATGCGTCGTGTTTTCGACGAAGACCTGCGCTCGTGCCGGCGGCTTATTCCTTCGGAATGGTTGCGGCGACCTCTTCCGCAGCGATTGAGCGAGTCGTTCATGCGGCTCTTTTCCCCGCTGTTGTAAGGCCGGAGGAGGCGATGACGGCGATCGGGGTTTCCGTTGTCGTCCGATTCGCAAAAAACATAGCCACACCACGGAAAGCCCGGAGCCTGTAAAAAATATTTGGAGAATCCGATTTAACTTTCTATCTTTGTAAAACAAACGTATCAGGGTTCTGACCTTCACGGGTCGGGATTCTTATTTTTTTGATAAAACCATGGCAAAAGAGATTATTTATCTGACGGCAGAGGGTTACAAGAAGCTCAAGGACGAACTCGACCATATGCGCTCGGTGGAGCGTCCGGCTATATCGGCGGCCATTGCCGAAGCACGCGACAAGGGAGACCTGTCGGAAAACGCCGAATACGACGCGGCCCGGGAAGCACAGGGACTGCTCGAAATGCGTATCGCCAAAATGGAAGATACCATTGCCAATGCGCGTATCATCGACGAATCGAAAGTCGATAAGAGCAAGGTGCAGATCTTGAGTCGGGTAACTCTTCTGAACCACAATACCGGCAAGGAGGTGATCTATACTATCGTCGCCGAGCACGAAGCCAACCTGCGCGAAGGCAAGCTGGCCATCGGCACTCCCATTGCCAAAGCCCTGCTGGGACATAAGAAAGGGGACCGGGTGGACGTGACCGTGCCTGCCGGGACGATCCATTTCGAAATTCTGGATATCAACATCTGAAATAGGGAGATCGGGGTGAGGCAATCTTTTTAGGATGTAGAAACTGTTGTTGATTATTTTTTGGTAAGGAATGCTTTCGGGCGTTCCTTTTTTTGTTCGTATCTGTATGATTCCGGTGCCTTGTCAGTCGATACCGGCGATTGCTGCTATGTACGGCGGACTGCATGCAAGGGGAGTTCGGTGCCATGATCGCGCAATAAACGGAACGTCCGACCTTAAGGTCGGACGTTCTCTGTTTTCTCGTTTTGGAGGAGCTATTTTAACGATGTGCGAATTTTGCCTGTCGCATATCCATAAGATTGATATTCGACAGGCCGCCACCGATGAGTTCTCCGGCGGGGCTTGCACCCTCTTTGGTCAGATTTACCATTTGGCGGATAACGGGTCCATAGTTGCCTTCTGCATCCGCTGCTACGCCACAGATGGTGTTTTCATCCCAATAGACTGCCAGCAACTGATCTACCGCATCCTTAAATTCAGGTATTCCGTAAGTAACCAGATTGTTGATTATGCTGCGGTCCGAATATTCGTCCGGATTACTCAAATCGCCCATGAAACATCCTGTCCACCAATGAGCTGCCTTGTCGTTGTGGGATACTTTCAACAACAGAACGGCATATTCTTCGAAGCCTGCGAAGTTGATGGGATCCAATTGGGCGAGTTCTGCGCCATCGTACCATGCGTAGCTGTCGATGCTTACTTCGGCAAGCGCAGCGGTATTCTCTTCTACCGTATATGTTTCACTGATGATGAAGGGAGCGACAGGGACTCCTTTTTGATCGATGGCAACGGCCCACATTCGCAATTGATCGCCTGTCTGAAGATTCCGTTCAAATTCTACAGGACCTGTGGCCGCGAGCATGGAAACCGCCTCGGCATGCAGGCCGGTGGTGCCCATATAGTCTTTGATTTTGGATTCAAGCACTTTTTTCATACCCTCCTCGATATTTTCGCCGAAGGCCTGATAATCCTCTTCCGAGATAAGATCGAATATGTAAACGACATCGTCTGCTGACGGAACGGTGGAGAACTTGGAGGCGACAACCGAACTTAAAGTGCATTCGAATTGAACGTCGAACGTTTGGGGATCCCCTCCTTCAAGAGTCTTGAATGTTTCGGTTTTGATCGGTGTGGTCGGGAATCCCTGTTCGCATCCGAAAACCGCAATTTGATATTCCCAGCCCGGGTTGAGTTCTTTTGCTTCATACGTGAAAGGTCCCTCGTGGAGATACATGTCGAGCATACCCCAGCCGAAATAACGATCGATCAGATATTTTTGATAATCCGTACCCGTCGGCACCTGGGACTGGATGTCAGCCGACAGAACATCCAGGAAGTAAACATCGCTGTTCGACGGTGTAACGGTAATCGATGCTCCTGTCTGTGTGATTGCTGTCGTTGCGATTTCGAATGTATTGTATTGGTGGATTCGGGTGCAGTCTGCGCTGTAAAAGCTTCTGCGGTAGGCTTCGTCGTCGTGTGTCCGTCGGCATCGATACCTACTGCGACGGCCCAATACTTGGCTCCCGGTTCGAGTCCTCTGGCCGTATATGCATCGTTGCCGTAAGAAGTAATGGCTTTGACCGCCTCCTCGCGGGTCATCTCCTGCTGCTCCATCATCACTACCTCGATGAAATATTGTAGGTAATCGTCAAAACCGTGTTTTTGGGATTCCAGCCAATCGGCGTCGGTGACGATATCACTGAAATAACTTTTTGTTTCGTTGCTCGGAGAAACCGTGATTTCAGCTGTCGTCGGAGTAATGTTACTTACTGATACCTTGAATGTCAGTTGATTAGGATCAGTTTGGGGGGGGTACGTCGGTTTTGTCGTCACTGCATGCTCCGGCGAACACCGCCAAAATAAGAAAAGGAATTAAAATTTTTTTCATAATCTTATTATTTTTTAGTGATTAATTCACTACTAAAATAAATAAAAGTAGTGAGAAAACAAAAAACGGATGATTTTTTAGGATGTTAAATTTAAGTTTTTTAAAATTGGATTGATGTCTTATGAAGAGGTAACTTTGTATTCGTATTCTCGGAACTGCCGGAAGTAAAGAAACCGGTCATAGTAACTTGGGGTATGATGCTGTTGTGATATTATATTGACCATTCGAATAAATTCGGAGCCTGTGTCCGTTTATACCCGAGGAAAAGGGTATGTTTGGGATTCGAGATATTGATATTTGATTCCCTGCAGAAGCATCCCAATATATAGGTATTTGGGAGAGTGCACCTTGCCGGGTAACCTTTTTTCATTATTTTTGCACCTGAAATGAGCGGACAAAAACTCATACGGGTATTCAATGCGGGGGCGCTGCTGCTGATCCTGCTCGCGGCCTATGCGGGCAAAAGCCTGCATACTCATCCCGATGAGTACTATCGTTACCTCACGGAGAACGATGCAAATACCACGTCGCCGGCTCTTGTGGACGACTGTGCGATTTGCCATTTCCATTTCTTCTCGTATATCCATTCTACCGACTGGGTCCTCGACAGTGAGTTCCGTTTGCTGGAAACCTTTTTCCGGCCGGAGTGTTACGATCCGGCAATCGTTGCGATATCGGGCTCGCAGCTCCGTGCGCCGCCTGCAATCGGGTAGATAAATTCGTTCCGGAACCATTCGTTTCCGGGACTATTCGACCGCACGTGCCGATCGGCGCGGCAAAACATCGTTTTCACAGGGTATTCTCTCTCATCGGCCGTATTACGGGCCGTTGCCCCTACCTGGCGAAAACAGACCCATTTTACATCTTAAAACATAGGATTATATTGTGTATCCATTTGGGAGCATAGCGCCCCGATTCCATTCCGAGAAGGAAATTTAGGAGGACTTCATTACAGACGCAGCCACCGGCCGCGAATAAACGCCCTCGAACTCGATTCCGCGACCGTCGGATAATGGGACATTGAAGATATAATCGCCTAATTATTATAATATGAAAAAATTGATCCTCTTGGCCGTAATGTGCCTGGTTTATCATACACTTTTTGCAGACGAAACGACCCCGAAACCTCAAAGCGACGCTCATCTTTACGGTCATGTCATCGACAGCGAAACAGGCGAACATCTGCCGTATGTTACTGTTACGATCCCCGGCACGACCATCGGTACTGCCACCGATGCGAGCGGGCACTATTTCCTGAAGAACCTGCCGACGGGCACGATTACCGTCGAAGCCCGAATGATGGGTTACGATCCTGTGCGCCATGAGGTATCGCTCAGGAAAGGACAATCCCTCGAACTCAACTTCGAGATCACGGAAAACGGAATCACCATGGACGACGTAGTCGTTTCGGCCAGCCGCAGCGAAACCACGCGTCGCAAGGCCCCGGCCCTGGTGAACGTCCTCGACCGCAAGATTTTCGACAACACCAACTCGGCTTGTCTGGCTCAGGGACTTAGTTTCCAGCCCGGCGTACGCGTTGAGGACGACTGTCAGAACTGCGGTTTTATGCAGGTGCGTATCAACGGACTCGACGGACACTATTCGCAGATTCTCGTCGATTCGCATCCCGTCTTTTCGGCCCTTTCGGGCGTTTATGGACTGGAGCAGATTCCGGCCAGCATGATCGACCGCGTCGAGGTGATGCGCGGAGGCGGTTCGGCGCTCTTCGGCTCCTCGGCCATCGGCGGCACGATCAACATCATCACCAAGGATCCCGACCGTAACAGCGCCGAAGTCGGCCACACGATCACGGCGATCGGCAACAGCAGCAGCTACGACAACGTCACCTCGGCCAATGCCTCGCTCATCACCGACAGCCGTAAGGCGGGACTTTATGTTTATGGTCAGAACCGCCACCGCTCGGTGTACGACCACGACGGGGACGGCTTCACCGAGATTCCGCAACTGCAATCTCAGGCCCTCGGCCTGCGTTCGTTCTTCAAAACCAGCGCTTATTCGCGTATCACGCTCCAATATAATACCGTCATGGAGTACCGTCGGGGCGGCGACCGGCTCCCCCCGCCGCCGCCCGAAGCGCCGAGCAGCCCGACCACAACATCAACGGCGGCAGCCTCTCGTTCGACCTCTCGTCCGCCGACTACTCCAACCGTGTGAATGTCTATGCTTCGTTCCAGCACATCGCCCGCAAGAGCTACTACGGTTCCAAGCAGGATCCCGATGCCTACGGCCGCACGCACGACCTTACCGTGGCGACCGGCGCCCAGTACATCCATTCGTTCGACCGGTTGTGGTTCCTTCCCGCCGACCTGACCCTGGGCGTGGAATACAACTACAACGATCTGGACGACGAATCGATCGGCTACGATTATCGAACGAAGCAAAAGGTGCACATCATCGGCGCCTACCTGCAAAACGAGTGGAAAAACGAGCATTGGTCGCTGCTTATCGGCGGCCGTCTGGATAAGCACAGCCTCGTCGATCACGTAATTTTCAGTCCGCGTGCCAACCTGCGCTACAATCCCGGAGAGGGGGCGAGCCTGCGCCTGAGCTATTCGAGCGGCTTCCGTGCTCCGCAGGCCTTCGACGAGGATATGCACATCGCCATCGTGGGCGGCGAGCGGGTACGCATTCGGCTGGCGGACGATCTGCGCGAGGAGCGATCGCACAGCCTCAGCCTCTCGGCAGACCTTTACCACCGTTTCGGAAAAGTCCAGACCAACTTGCTCGTCGAAGGTTTTTACACGACGCTCGACCACGTTTTTGCCCTGCGTCCGCTGCCCGATCCGGATACGGACGGAAGTACGATCAAGGAGCGTTATAACGGTTCGGGCGCCCGCGTCATGGGCATCAATATCGAGGGCAAGGCCGCCTTCACCCGTTGGTTCGACCTGCAGGCCGGAATCACCCTTCAGCAGAGCCGCTACAAGAAGCCGGAACAGTGGAGCGAAGATCCGGAGGTCGCACCGACCCGCAAGATGTTCCGCACGCCGAACACCTACGGTTACCTTACGGCCCAACTGACTCCCGTGCGTAATTTGCAGGCGGCCATTACCGGAACTTACACGGGCAAGATGCTCGTGCAGCACATGGCGGGTTCGGGTACGCCCGTCGATCGGGCCGTCACGACACCCCGTTTCTTCGACCTGAACCTCAAAGTGTCGTACGACGTCATTCTCTATAAGGAGATCGCCCTGCAACTCCATGCCGGTATCCAAAATATCTTCAACGCCTACCAGAAAGATTTCGATCGGGGGGTCGACCGCGATTCAGGCTACATCTACGGCCCGTCGCTGCCCCGTAGTTGGTTCGTCGGCGCGAAGATCAGCTTCTGACGGTCTGCCAGAAGCTCCGGCGGCTCCTTGCTTCGCCGGACAGGGAATATCGTTGTCGCTCATCCGGATCGACGGCATACGGAACTTTTTTGAAAATATCGCTTTCGGAAAGTCATGATATTTTCCGGATATAAACCGAACGGAGCTGCCTGGCGGCTCCGTTCGCTCATGGCGGCCGAACGCCTTTAGGAACATATTGCATCGATTTGCACGAACCGCAAAACAATTTTACGGTTTTTCTCGTTTTTAATATATCGATCCATCCGTTAAAATTCGTATTTGCTGCGATTTTTGTTCTGTTCTCGAAACAGGGGTGGGTTGAATAACCGACATACGATCCCCATAATCAGATTTAACCCTGAATCGTTATGTTTAACTCCCGATCTTCCATCTCCATCTCGACGTTTCTGTCTTCACTGATTGGATCTATCGTGCGCGGGCGACGCTCCGTCCGCTGCGGCCAGACGTGCGAATACCGCAAGGCCAGACTCATCCTGACCCACGACCCGGGCGAAGAGCTGTTTCTGGGGGCCCTCCATCCGGCTGCGGCTCTTTTCCGGGAACATATCGACATTCCCGAACTCATCGCCGAACATGCTACTTACCGCAGAGTGCTCGAGGAGGCCGGGGCGAGAGTGCTCACGGTACGTCAGATCCTGCTCGACGGAACCGGTGCGGACGGGAAACCCGCCGACCGAACCAAGCTGGAGAACCTGCGCCGCTTCGCGGCCGGTTTTCTCACCTTCGACACCCAGAACCTCTCTCCGGAAACAGCGGGCAGCAGAAGGAGTACCGACAATCCATTCTCGCCAAGACATCGCCTCGGGACTTGGTTCGTATCATTCTGCGACAACCGATCATCCGGCTGTCGGAAACGCAGATCAACACGGGTCTCAAGGCCGAATATTCCGAAAACCCCGTGATGAACCTCTTCTATACGCGGGACCAGTTGATAACTACTGCCAAAGGCGTCGTAATCGGACGCATGAACTCCCCGCAGCGGGAGAAAGGATGCGACATTCTGCAATTCTGCCTCGAAAAAATCGGCATGAAACCGTTACACCGCATCGATGGGGAGGGAGCTCATCTCGAAGGCGGGGATTTCTATCCGTTCGGCGATACGGCTTTCATCGGCTGCGGGATGCGCACCACGCAACCGGCCATCGATCAGCTCATGGAGCACGATCTGCTGGGCTGCAACCGTCTGGTCGTGGTCAAGGACCGGTTGTTCAGCCAAGCGGAAATGCACTTGGACACCTATTTCAACATTATAGACCGCAATCTGGTGACGCTCACAGCCCGGCGTATGACCACCGATCCGGATTCTCCGGATCTGTTGCTGGCCGATATTTATCTCCGAGGTGCAAACGGCGTCTATACCAAAACCGAAGAAGATGTCGGATTCGTCGAATTGTTGAGGAGCCGTATCGGTGCCGCCATCATCCCCATTTCCGAAGAGGATGCCGACCGGCTGGCGGGTAATTTCCTGACGGTCGGGCCGCGCCGTATCATCGGGGTAGCGGGCCAGTCCGAAGCCCTGCGGACCGAACTGAAACACCGAGGGGTGAAGGTTACCTGGGTCGGGCTCGACAACCTTTGCAAAGGCTACGGTGCCGCACACTGCATGACGCAGGTGCTTCGCAGACGGTGAAGACTATCCTCCGACGTATGTAAAAAAGACACTCCGGGGAAGTGAAAAGTTTTTCCGGGAGCGACCGTTGTCGCAATGTTCCGAAAGAATATGGCCGCTGTTGCCCGGCAAGGAGCGAAATCGGCTGTTATGTTCCGTTCATACGGGTCAAACGGGAAACCTTCCGCTTCCGGATGCGGGTAAGTTTCTTATAGAATACGACTTACTTCCGACGAAATGTGCGGCGGAAGGCTCTTTCACGAAAAATCCCCGGTCGAAAGACCGGGGATCTGCTATCGTTGTCGGCAAACGCTTACAACGCCTTGATCTCGTGAAGCACCTGGTTGGTCTTGCGGACCGCAGCAGCCGATGCCTCGAATTTGGCAGCCTCCTCCTTGGTGAGGTCGAGTTTGACGATCTTCTCGATACCCTTGCGGCCGATCACGGCGGGAACACCGATACAGATGTCGTTCTGGCCGTATTCGCCTTCGAGGTAGCAGCAGCAGGGGACGATCTTCTTCTGATCATGCAGGATCGATTCGACCATCATCGAAGCAGCGGCGCCCGGAGCATACCAGGCCGAAGTGCCGATGAGTTTGGTCAGCGTGGCACCGCCGACCATCGTGCTGGCGACAGCCTCTTCGAGTTTCTTCTTCGAGGCGAATTGCGTCACGGGCACGCCATTGACCGAAGCCTTCGAAAGCAGCGGAATCATCGTCGTATCGCCATGACCGCCGATCACCATGCCGTCCACGTTGTTGATGTTGGCGCCGGTGGCTTTCGCCAGGTAACATTTGAAACGGGCCGAATCCAAGGCGCCACCCATGCCGATAATCCGGTTTTTGGGAAGTCCCGAAGCCTTGAGCGCCAGATAAGTCAGCGTATCCATCGGGTTGGCGACCACGATGATGATCGCGCGGGGCGAATATTTCACCACGTTCTCGATCACACCTTTCATAATGTTGGCGTTGGTGCCGATCAACTCCTCGCGGGTCATACCCGGCTTGCGGGGAATACCCGAGGTGATCACCACCACGTCCGAGTTGGCAGTCTGCTTGTAATCGTTGGTCACGCCGACGAGCTTCGTATCGAAATCCATCAGCGTAGAACACTGGTACATATCCAGCATCTTACCCTCCGACAGGCCCTCTTTGATGTCGATGAGGACCACTTCGCTCGCCACTTCGCGGCAAGCCATCACATTGGCGCAAGTAGCGCCTACGGCGCCCGCGCCCACAACTGTTACCTTTGACATAATGTTATAGTTTTAAGGCGAGTCCGACGTATTGATTTCGGATGTAAAACAAAAATACTGTCACAACAGAACACGTCGGACTCACGTTACGGTATCTTTTGATGCCGGATTCTATCCTGACACTCCCTGCCGACACCCGTCGAAAACGGGAGGCTGCGGGGTTCGATTTACATCGAACGAATATTAGCCGATCAACTCTTTGTACTGCGCGTCGGTAAGCAGCGACTCGCACTCCTTGGGATCGGTCAGTTTCACTTTGACGAGCCAACCCTCTCCGTAGGGATCGCGGTTCACGATGGAGGGATCGGCATCCACTGCAGGGTTGAACTCCAACACTTCGGCGCCGACGGGAATGAAAGCGTCGCTCACGGTCTTCACGGCCTCGATCGAGCCGAAGACGTCACCGGCGGACAAGGTTTCGCCGACGGTCGGAACATCGACGAATACGATGTCGCCCAACTGGCTCTGTGCGAAATCGGTAATGCCGATAAAAGCCTCACCGCCCTCTACGCGGCACCATTCGTGGTCATTGGAATACTTCAGATTTGCAGGTACGTTCATAATTTTCGGTATTTGAATTGGTTAAAATGAAATTTATTCGCGGTCTAAAATATCATTGCAAATATAAGGTTATTTTTCGTTCGGCCAACGTTATCCTGTTATTTTTTTAACACGCAGCCCGTCCCGTCCGTTCGAGCCGTCCGCTTCCCCTCGATAACGAACTCTATCTCCCGGAACAGATACCCTTCGGTACGGCCGTCGGGCAGCTCCAGCAGCAGCTCTCCCGAAGGGCGCACGCCCCGCAGCACGGCCTCCACTGTCCGGCCGTCGGGATAACGGTACCGATGCCGCTCTCCGAGCCGGTACATCCGCCGTCGGTAGTCGGCTTGCAGCGCCTCCCGATCCCCTTTCTCGAGTTGTTCGTACCGGGCGGCCAGACAGTCGCCCAAGCGGTGCAGTACCTCCTGCCGATCGTATTCGCAGCCAGTTTCGAGGCACATCGACGACGGGTTCGGCAACGACGGATCGAACCGGGTCTGATTGACGTTCACCCCGATTCCGACGATCGTACGCGACAGGCGGTCGCCCGTCAGGTTGTGTTCGATCAGGATGCCGACCAGCTTGCGGTCGCCCGCATAGATGTCGTTCGTCCATTTGATCCGGGCGTCGATGCCGTAACCGCCGAAAAGGTCCGTCAAAGCCAAAGCTACCGCTTCCGAAAGCAGAAACTGTTCCGAAACGGGCAGGAAACGGGGTTCCCATACCAGCGAGAACATCAGGTTGCGTCCCTCCTCGCTGCTCCAGGTATGCCCCCGCTGGCCGCGTCCGGCAGTCTGCCGCTCGGCGCAGATCGCATCGCCGTGTCCGTAGCGAGGATTCCGGGCCTCGTCGTTGGTCGAGGTCGTCTCTTCGAGAAAGTGATAACGGGTCCTGTGCATCCGAAAGGTACTATACCGAAACTCCGAAATCCCGGAGCGCCGCGGTGAGCGAAGTTTTCTTGTCGGTGGACTCCTTGCGGCGTCCGATAATCAGCGCACAGGGAACGCCGTACTCCCCGGCCGGGAAACGCTTGGGGTAGCTGCCCGGAATGACCACCGATCCGGCGGGGACGTATCCCTTGTACTGTTTGGGTTCCGCCTCCGTTACGTCGATAATATGCGTCGATCCGGTAATCACCACGCCGGCGCCCAGCACCGATTCGCGGCAGATGTGCGCCCCTTCGACCACGATGGCCCGGGAGCCGATGAAACAGTCGTCCTCGATGATGACGGGGGCCGCCTGCACGGGTTCCAGCACACCGCCCACGCCCACACCGCCGCTCAGGTGGACGCGCTCGCCGACCTGGGCGCAGGAGCCGACCGTCGCCCACGTATCGACCATCGTGCCGGCACCGACCCAGGCTCCGATATTGACGTAGGAGGGCATCAGGATCGCCCCCGGCGAAATGTAAGCTCCGTAGCGCGCCACGGCGTGCGGTACAACCCGTACGCCCAGCTCCTCGTAGCCGTGCTTGAGGTCCATTTTGTCGTGCCATTCGAGTTCTCCGGCCCGCATGGTGCGCATCTCCTGCATCGGAAAATAGAGCAGAATCGCCTTCTTGACCCACTCATTGACCTGCCATTGGCTCCGGGACGGATCGATGGGTTCGGCCGTTCGCAGGCGGCCCTTGTCCAGTTCTTCGATAACGGCGCGGACCGCCTCCCGCACACGGGACTCCGCAAGCAATGCCCGGTCGTTCCAGGCCTCTTCGATAATTTGTCGCAACTGATTGTCCATTCCTGTTTTTCGCTTTCGTTATTCCGGTTTCAAAGTTACAAAATTCTCCTGCGGATCGCCGGATGCCGGCAACTTTTTCGTATATTCTGCGAATATATGGAATGTTCGGACAATCTTTGCGAACAAACCTGCACGATTGCGCCGGACTTTTCGTATATTTGTCTTTCGAAACCCTTCAAATACTAAAATATGTTAAAACACGTTAAAATTACTTTGGCGGTTTTCTGTGCCGCTGCTGCACTTACCGCCTGTAAGTCATCTATGAAAATCAAACACCTGCCTTATCCCGATGCCGAGCGTACGGAAGTCGTGGATAACTACTTCGGCACCGAAGTCGCCGACCCCTACCGCTGGCTCGAAGACGACCGTTCGGAACAGACGGCCGCCTGGGTCGCTGCCGAAAATGCCGTGACGCAGAATTACCTGGATCAAATTCCGTTCCGCGAGGCGATGCGTGCCCGCCTGACCGAGCTGTGGGCTTATCCCTGGGAGGGAGCTCCGGCTAAATTCGGGGATTATTACTATTTTTACCGCAACGACGGACGACAGAACCAGGCCGTGCTGTACCGCCAGGCTTCGCTCGACGCCGAGCCGGAGGTATTCCTCGATCCCAACACGCTCTCCGAGGACGGAACGGTTGCGCTGTCGGGCATCTCTTTCTCGGAAGATGGCCGCTACCTGGCTTATGCGGCTTCGGCTTCAGGTTCGGACTGGAGCGACATTCATGTCATCCGTACGGCGGACAAGCAGCCCACGGGCGATATCGTAAAATGGGTGAAGCTCTCCAACGCAGTGTGGACACCCGACGAAAAGGGATTCTATTACAGTACGTTCGACGTTCCGGAAGCGGGCGTCTATTCTTCCCAGAACCAATATCAGAAGGTATATTATCACACGCTCGGTAAGCCTCAGTCTTCCGATCGTCTGATTCATATGGACACACAACATCCGTTGCGCTATTTCGCTTCCAGTGTCAGCAAGGACGGCAAGTGGCTTTTCATCACGGCATCGGAGGGTACGTCGGGCAGTGAGATCCTCTACCGAAAAAGCAGCGATAAGAAGTTCAAGGTGCTGCTTCCCGGCTTTGCCAACGACCACGAGATTATTCGCGCCGAGAACGATAAACTTTACGTGCGTACCAACCTCGATGCTCCCAACTACCGCGTGATCCGCATCGACCTGAATAATCCTTCGGTGATCGAGGAGATTATCCCCGAAAATCCGAAGAATATGCTTGAGATCGTCAGCAAACCGGGCGACTATATGATGGCTTCCTACCTGGAGGATGCCCAAAGCCAGGTTTACCAGTACGATTGGAACGGCAAGCTCATTCGGAAAGTCGAGCTGCCCGCCATCGGATCGGCAGGCGGATTCTCCGGTAAAAAAGGCGAAACGGAGGCCTTCTATTCGCTGACCAACTTCACGACACCTTCGACCGTTTACCGTTACGACCTCGCAACGGGCGAATCGACCCTGTATAAGCGTCCCGAAGTGAAATTCAGCCCCGAAGACTACACTACGGAACAGGTGTTCTACACCAGCAAGGACGGCACGAAAGTCCCGATGTTCATCGTCTATCGCAACGGACTGAAGCTCGACGGCAACAACCCCTGTTACCTCTACGCTTACGGTGGGTTCCAAGTCAGCCTCGCGCCCTGGTTCAACCCGGCTGCCATTATGTTCATGGAACAGGGCGGCGTTTATTGCGTAGCCAACCTGCGCGGCGGCCTGGAATACGGAGAAGAGTGGCACAGGGGCGGCATGCTGGACAAAAAACAGAATGTTTTCGATGATTTCATCGCAGCGGCCGAATACCTCATTGCCAACAAATATACCTCGTCGAAGAAACTCGCCATCGCGGGCGGTTCGAACGGCGGCCTGCTGGTGGGTGCCTGCGAAGTGCAGCGTCCCGACCTGTTCGGCGTCTGCCTGCCGGCGGTCGGCGTGATGGACATGCTCCGCTACCACAAGTTCACCATCGGCTGGGGCTGGGTCGTAGAGTACGGCTCGAGCGACGACGAGGAGCAGTTCGGCTACCTCTACAAATACTCCCCGCTGCATAACATCAAGAAGGGCACGAAGTATCCTGCGACGCTGATAACGACTGCCGACCACGATGACCGTGTCGTGCCGGCTCATTCGTTCAAGTTCGCCGCCGAGATGCAGTACGCCCAGGGCGGCGACGCTCCGATCCTGATCCGCATCGACACCAAGGCGGGCCACGGCGCCGGCAAACCCGTCTCGAAGCGCATCGAAGAGGCTACCGACGTGTTCTCGTTCCTGTTCGAGAATACGGACACGCCTTACAAGACGGTCGAAACGAAATAATGCTATTCCGGTCGCATGTCCGAAACTTCGTTGAAAACGGAGTTTCGGAAGCAGCCGGGCCGATCCCGATGCGGGTCCGGAACCCGGCACGACGAAGTACCGGCCGATAACCATACTGTTTTATTGAGCGATGAAAGTTTACAAGTTCGGCGGCGCATCGGTCCGCAACGCGGACGGTGTGCAAAACCTGCTGAAGATCATCGGTGACGAACGGGATCTGTTCATCATCGTATCGGCAATGGGTAAGACCACGAATGCCTTGGAGAAGGTTTTCGAAGGGTTGCAGAAGGGCGACAAAGCCTTCTCGATGGAGCACATCACCGCGCTGAGGCAATACCACGCCGAAATCGTAAACGAACTGTACGGCGCTCCGACCCGGCTCGAGAAGATCGAACGGCTTTTCGGGGAGCTCGAACAGGTGGCGACCGAAACGGTCTATCGTCCGGAAGACGCCGAGCTGTGGTACGACACCGTCGTCGCTTTCGGCGAGCTGATCTCGACGACGATCATTTCGGAGTACCTCTCCGAACGGGGTATCGACAATTGCTGGCTCGATATGCGACGTTGCTTCCGCACCGAACAGCGACACAAGGACGCCTCGGTCGATATCGCCGCATCGCGGACTCTGCTGCGCAACGCCATGAAACAGTCTAAGGCCTGTATTTTCATCGGGCAGGGCTTTATCGGAGGTGCTCCGGACGGCACGACCACTACCCTGGGACGCGAAGGTTCGGATTACTCGGCAGCGGTGGCGGCCAATATCCTCGACGCGGAATCCATGTCGGTATGGAAAGATGTGGACGGCATCCTGAATGCCGACCCGAAGGTTTTCCCCGATGCGGTGCAGATCGCGGAACTGAACTACCTGGACACCATCGAGCTGGCTTACAGCGGGGCACAGATCATCCACCCCAAAACGATCAAACCGCTGCAAAACAAGAACATCCCGCTCTACGTGCGGCCTTTCGGGGACAAGCGAAAACCGGGCACGGTGATTCGCCGTATGTCGGCGCCGATCGAGGTTCCGATTCTGATTCTGAAGAAGGATCAGGTATTGCTGACGATCCGTTCGCGGGACTTTTCCTTCGTGCTCGAAGAGAAATTCGCGGCGATCTTCTCCCTGCTGGAGCGATACCGTATCAAGGTCAATCTGGTGCATAACTCGGCGGTGAACCTCAGCCTCTGCGTGGATAACTCCTGGCATATCGACGAGGCGATCCAAGCCCTCCGAAACGAGGAGTTCGACGTAATGAAGGTCGAGAACATGGAGTTGCTCACCATCCGGGGCTATAACGGCGATTTGATGGAGCGATATGCTTCGGGGCCGGAGGTTTTTCTGTTGCAGAGAACTCAATCGACGGCCCGTATTGTCCGGAAAAACCGGTAGTCCAACTTCGAAAAAAGACGCTAAAATAAAAGAAGAGAAGTGGGGTCGATGTTGGACGAATACAAGAAAAACATTAGAAAACCGAATCCGGAGGAGCTACGACTCATTAAGTTTTAGCGACAAAAGTACAACGGCTATCTATAAAAAGCAAATCGAAGTATAATAACTGATATTCAGATTGTTATTCATCATGTCGGTATTGAAATATCGAGAGAATGTGAATCTTTCTGCATAAATAACCGAGAGTTGCGTTTCCAAATCATTACCTTGTTTTGGGATGCCTGCGGTTACATACAACGGTTATTTACAGTCTATTACGTTTATATTCATCTTGTCGGACGACTCTGCCGAAATTATTTTTGTCCACCTTAAAAAAGCAGAGTTTATGCGCAGTACTTTCAAGGTTTTGTTCTACCTCAAGCGAACAAAGAACACCCCGCGAGCAGTCTATCCGGTTATGGGCCGCATCACGATCAACGGCACGATTTCACAGTTCAGTGCCAAAATCAACGTTCCGGAACAACTGTGGGAGGTCAAAGGCGGCCGTGCCAAAGGCAAAAGCGTCGAGTCGGAACGCATCAACCGTCATCTGGACAATATCCGTATCCAGATCGGCAAACACTATCAGTCGATTTGCGATCACGATGCCTACGTCACGGCTGAAAAGGTCAAGAACGCCTATCTGGGTATGGGAGAACGATACCGGACTCTTGTAGATGTTTTCGAACATTACACGAATGATCTTTTCAAACGTATCGGCGTAGACCGCTCAGAAAGTACCTGGTGGCGCTATCGGGCGTCGCTGGGACATCTCCGGGCCTTTCTGAAACACGAGTACAACCTCCACGATATTCCGCTGCTCGAATTGGAACAGTCGTTCATCGAGCAATACCACGTCTATTTGAAAACTGCCTGTCATTTGAAAGCGGGCAGCGTATGCCGCTACATAGATTGTTTAAGCAACGTGGTGAATATTTCGTTCAACAACGGTCTTATGCCGCGCAATCCGTTCGCTTTCTACAGTTATTCCGCTCCGATGGAACCGAGAACCTTTCTCAGCGAGGAGGAGCTGCGGCTTTTTCAGACGACGCGATTGAAGAGTGCCAAACACGAATACCACCGCGACCTGTTTCTTTTTTCCTGTTTTACGGGAATCTGCTACAAAGACATGCGCTATCTGACTTGCGAACAAATCATACCAGACACCAAGGGGCACCTGTGGATACACGGTAACCGTTGCAAGACGGGTGGAGAATATATGGTCAAATTTCTCCCTGCGGCTTTGCGTCTTCTGGAAAAATATCGCGGAACAGCTCCGTTACCGCTTGCATTCGACATGCCGAAACTTAGCAGTATCAATTGCTCCTTGCGTCGTATTACCAAACAGTGCGGTATCTCACGGCACATAACCTTTCACTGCGCACGTCATACGTTTGCCACGACACTCTGCCTTTCACAGGGTATTCCTTTGTCAACAGTTTCCAAGATGCTGGGACATAAACAGATCACCACGACACAGATCTATGCGCAGACTACACCGATAATGATCGAGGATGCGATCGATCGTGTCGAATCCCGGCTGGGCGGCAAATTCGCAGTATAGCGTAATCATAGATTAAATCATCCACCGCAAGGAAATTTCATGTAAGTGACCGTGTAAGTTACAAAGAATATCGGTCGGGAGTTGTCACCTTTGCACCGTAACCAACTATCTCGATTATGGATAAAGACGACAAACTCCGCCTTGCGGAAATTCATGCAATGGTCAAGACGATTTCCGTGGACCTTCAATTTTTAAGACGCCACCGCAACGTGCTTTTCGGGACACCGGTTTTGGAGTTCAACGAGGTTTGCTCGGTGCTTCACCTGAGTGCCCGTCAGGTGCAGCGCCTTCGTGAGCGCAAAGAACTCGTCGGGTTCAACGTGGGGCGCCGGCGCTTGTACTTTCAGACGGAGATCTATGACTACCTCTCCCGTTTGGAGAGAGAAAACCTCAAACATCCCGAACAGTCAATGGAACAGTGATTATGGAGCGACCGAACAATCCCAATGAAACGAAGTATCTGCTGATCGGGGAAGAGGAGTTCGAACGTCTTCTGCGCAGCTATTACATTCTCGGCAAGGGGCTTCTGGCTTTCGAATATCTCTGCGGTCACAGCGACCGTCCGATGTACCTGTCAGCCGAGGGCGTGTGCGAAGTGCTCGGCATTACGCGCGACGAGTTGGACGAGCACCGCCTGAAACGACAGATCAAGGCGAAAGTTTTCCAGCGGCAGATGATGTACAGCCTCTACGATCTGGTACTCCTCGCCGAACGTCTCGTGCGCCATAAGATCCGGTACAGGCTCTCGAAAGCGCCCCGCTTCGATGCGACGGGCCAACGCCTGTGATTCGCGTTGTATCTCAGCTTATCAAGACCGGTCGTTTGCGGCCGGTCTTTTTCTCCGATTTCGTAAAAGCGACGAAACGACAGCAGGAAGAAAGGAGGTATAGACAAATACCATATATCCGATCTACCGGCCCGCTTCGAGGGAAGCCTTTCGGAACTCTTTGAGCAGCGTCATCAACTCCAATGCGGCTTTACGAGCCCTCCGTCCGGCTGCCTTGTTGCCTTTGAATCACTGAAGATATGCATCCTTCTGAAAAGCTGCGATGCGATCGTTGATCTGTTCGAGTAATTTTTCCATATCGATTTTTATTTGGTCGTTATGAAACAAATATAGGCAAAATCGGCTGCTGTCGGACTCTTTGCCCGCTTTTTTATGCATGATACGGTATCGTCCCGGTCGGACGCGGGGCAAGTTAGCGGCAGGCTCACAGTCCCTTATCGCCTTTTCCGCGCACGATCTTCCCTTCTTCGAACGGTATCGCACGCGGAAAAGTCGCACGGGCCGCCTGCCGCAGTTTCCGCCCCGTCGTCCGACCATGCAGGACATTCGGTCTGGCGACACAATAAGAATATTCACCAAATTGTTTCGAACCATGAACATCTATCGGATTTCGGCGGAAGGCTACGCCATGTATCTCTTCCGCGTTGCGGCGCGTACACAAGCTGCCGCCTGTATGAAGCTCGCAGTGCTGCTCGGCATAGCGGCCGGGAACTGTCGCGTTATGGAAACACTTCCTCTGAACGACCATGTACGGGAAATCGAATCCTGCCGTACGCGGGTGTCTGCGCGATGATATGCTGGATGGACCAGAAGAGCTTTACACGCTTGACGCTTACTCCCGACTATCGAACTACTTCGGAGATACAGAGGGCACAAGGCTTGTTGGAGGAAGTTCTGCCCACTATTCCCGATGCGGAACTGTTGTACGGCGTTTTCTATAATGAAAATACGGAATACTGCACGTTCGAACAGAGCCGTATCTGTTTCCGACGCAACGGAATCCTCTTTCGGATCAATAAGCAGTATTCTCCCAAACCGACCTATACGATCGACATCGACACCTCGGATTTCAAGCACGTAGATCTTCATATGCAGGCTCGTATCCGAGATAAATATCCGGCACCGCACCGCATCGGTGTCCTTTCCGAGCATAAGGTCAATATTTGGGTGGACTACCTGACTAAGATATGGCACGACCTGGAACACCTCGATCGAGAACGCAATGCCCATATCGCCGCCCATCGATCGCGGTTGGACAAACTCCCGGATGTCAAGTGGAACAAAGATCGCGACAGAGGATCTATCGAGCGTAACGGTGTCTGCTACAGTTTCCGCTACGAAACGGGCACGATTCAGGAAAAGGTATCGCTCGATTACGGCCCCTGTACGCTCGACGACTTCCTGGCCCTTTCAGATAACCGCTACAGACCGAAATGCTGAACCTTTTTCAAAACGATTCCGAATCGGGAATGATACCCTTTCCGGAATATTTCATACGCAACCTGTATGTCCATCGCTTCCGGCTGTCGAGCCGGAGCGCTGACACGCGCCGCCGGATCGTCCGCTGGCTGTTTCTGCATTTCCACGTCTATGACTACCATCCTGCGGATGCTGAAACTACGGGACGCTACCTTTCGCGGGAACGGTTCCCGCCCCTGCTCTTTATGACGCTGACCGAGGATTTTCGCAAGGACTCCTCGCTGTGTCTGCGGATAATCTCCACCGACTTCTATACGCTCTATCTGGAAGGGAACGTCTATTGTGACGGCCGGTGGCATAACATTCGACTGTAACCTGTTCCCGCCTGAAAGCGGCGGGAACGCAAACCTGTTTTACGATGGCGAATATATGTATCAACCGCTTCTATTGTTCGACGGACAATGAGGCGAACTACGAAAAGATTCTCTACGGCCTCGGCGATCGGTTCGACCTGTACGACCTCGACGGCCGCGATAACTGGATGCGCGGGGAGTTCGACTCGAAATGGTGCTACCCCGAGGAGGCGATCGCAGCGATGATGAAGACGTTGGAGAAGGACCCGACGCTTCATATCGAGATCGTCTCCTGTGAGCCGGGGATGCAATACCTCGAAGCGCATATCTACGACAACGGCATGTGGAATAGCTTTTAATAGGATGAAACGGAATTTTCGAGTAGGTGTACGCTACACGTTCGAAGGAGCCTACACCGTTCGGGCGGTTTCCGACAAGGAAGCCGCCCGGCTTGTTTTACGACGATGCGGCCTGACGTGCGGCGACATCCATACGACGCTCGACGAGCTCACGTGTCCGGATTGGGACTTTCCTATACATCCCGACACACGGATAGGAAACGTCGAACCGATCGAGATGCCGGAGCGGAAGGCTTAAAATTATCAATACGAACTAATCTATGACCAAGTACAGATTTTATGAGGACAGGAAGGTCTCGGTGTGGGAGCGCATCTACTTTTCCATCGAGGCCGCAACGATCGAGACAGCGGAGGCGCAAGCTGCGGCGATCGCTCACAGGTCCCTTTACGCTGCGGCGTGCGACGACGCTGCGATCGAAATCGAGGAGAGCGAAACGCACTACGAAACGATCCGAGAGATCGCTCCGTCCGAGAACGAGGGTCGTGCTACGGTCCGAATCCACAGTGTAGACGACAATTACCGGATGATCGCCGACAACGGTCCGACATCGGAAACGAACGAAACGCTAAATTGAATTAAGACCTATGAAACGATTTGAAAAAATTGCTAAGCGCTATGCGCTTGCGAACAGCTATTTCAAAAACCGGCGGCTTATCTGGCCGGATACGCTTTGCGAAATTCACGATTACCTGCAACAACACGGTGAACTGCCGTTCCGCTACGACGGGGATAACTGGCCCTACGACGCACTGTGCGAGCGGCAGAAGCGACGCGGTGTCCGCCTGTCGCAGTACCTTACGCCCGATGCTACGGCCCGGCGGATCGCCGCCCTTGCCGTGCGGTATTTCGAGAATGACAGCCGTATCATGGACGTCTGCTGCGGTACGGGACAACTCACCCGGGCCTTGATCGCCGAAGGCGTGCATCCCTCGCAGATCGTGGGATTGGAAGTCGACCGGGAGCTGGCGGACTTTTACGCACGCCTGTATCCTGTGACGCAAACGCTGATCGGGCCATATCGGGACATCGATTTCCGCTGCGAGAACGTCGTTGCCAACCCTCCTTTCGAAACGACGGAGGTCGTCGATTTTCTTTCGTGGCTTGCGAAGGTACAACAGCCGGGCGACCGGAGTGTGTTGCTGCTTCCGCACGGTTTCATCGACAAACAGCGCCCCAAGGGCATACAGGAAACGTTGCGGCAATTCAAGGTTCTGTACCGTACACCTATGCAGGAGCGGTTCGCGCGGACAAATGTCATAGCCGAAATAGTCGTTCTGGAGCGACGATAGCATCCATTGCGAAACATTCCGGCAGGCCGCTCGCTCCCGGTTCTGCATTTCAGGTCGGGATCGGGAGCGGTTGCGGTATTGCCGTTTCCGCGATTTTTCGTATTTTTACAGAGTATTGGCATTGTTCGATGATGTAAGCAAGACGCCTATGACGACTCTTCGCTGCGTGGTGGAACGCATCACCTATCAGAATCCCGAAAACGGGTATTCGGTATTGAAGGTCAAAGTAAAGGGCTACGATGATCTGGTTACGCTCGTGGGCAACCTGCTGGAAGTTCCCGTGGGGAGTGTCCTGCTGTGCCGGGGCGAGTGGAAAGTGGACAAACGTTACGGCAGCCAGTTCGTTGCCGCAACGTGGGAGGAGACGATGCCCGCCACGGTTTACGGCATCGAGAAATACCTCGGCAGCGGACTGGTGAAAGGCATCGGTCCCCGTTTTGCCCGTGCGATCGTCCAGCGATTCGGTGCGGCGACGATCGAAGTGATCGAAACCGACATCGAACGGCTCTACGAGGTGCCGCAGATCGGCCGCAAGCGCGTGGAGAAGATCCGCGAGAGCTGGGAGCGGCAGAAGGAGATCAAGAACGTGATGCTGTTTCTCCAAAGCTACGGCGTAAGCACGGCCTATGCCGCCAAGATCTACCGAGAGTACGGCTCGGAGAGTATCGACAAGGTTCGGGAGAATCCTTACCGCCTCGCCGACGACATCTGGGGCATCGGCTTCAAGACCGCCGACGGCATCGCCGGCAAGATGGGCTACGGGAAGAACGATGCCCGCCGGTGCCGGAGCGGGATCCTTTACACGCTCGGCCAACTCTCGGACGAGGGACACGTCTATGCCGAACGGGAACAACTCGTGCAAGCGGCCTGCACGCTGCTCGAAGCCGACGCGGCACCCGTCTGCGAAGCGTTGGAGCGGATGATCCTCTCCGAGGAGTTGATAACGGAGCGGGAGGCGATCTACCTGCCGGCGTTCTATCATGCGGAGTGCGGCGCGGCACGGCGGCTGAAAGAGCGCGCGGAGAGTGCGGGCCGCACGTTGTTCACTACGGAGCTTGACCCCGGCGTTCTTACCGCAGAAACGGGCATCGACTACGACGACGTGCAGCTCGCTGCGATCCGGCAGGCCGTGACCTCCAAGGTCATGGTGCTCACGGGCGGCCCCGGCACGGGTAAGACGACCACTACGCAGGGCATCATCGCGGCGTTGAAGAAGGCGGGGCTGCGCGTTCTGCTGGCGGCACCTACGGGACGGGCGGCCAAACGCATGAGCGAAGCGACGGGTATGGATGCCAAGACCATTCACCGGCTGCTGGAATACAATCCGCAGGACGGTTATAAACGCAACGACGAAAATCCGCTGGACGGCGACGCCCTGATTGTGGACGAATGCTCGATGATCGACATCCTACTGATGAACAACCTGATGAAAGCCGTTCCGGTGACGATGCGTCTGGTGCTTGTGGGTGACATCGACCAGCTGCCGAGCGTCGGTGCAGGCAATGTCCTGCGCGACATCATCGACTCGCAGAAGATTCCCGTCGTGCGCTTGACGCGAATCTTCCGGCAGGCACAGAAGAGCCGGATCGTGATGAGCGCCCACGCCATCAATCAGGGCCGTTTCCCCGATATGAGCAACGGCCGCGATACGGATTTCTTCTTTATGAAGGAGGAAGACCCCGAACGGGTGGCTGCCACGGTCGTTCGGCTGGTGAAGGAGCGCCTGCCGCGCGCCTATGGACAACGGCCGGACAAGATTCAGGTTCTCACGCCGATGCAGCGGGGCATCGTGGGTGCCGCCAACCTGAACCTGTCGTTGCAGGAGGCCCTGAACCCTTCGGGGCCGAGCCTGAATCGCGGAGGCTACACCTACCGTCAGGCAGACCGGGTGATGCAGGTGCGCAACAATTATGATAAGGAGGTTTTCAACGGCGACCTGGGGTATGTCGAGAGCGTGAATACGGAAGACCGGACGCTGACGGTGGATTTCGACGGCCGCAGCGTGGAGTACGACGTAACGGAGCTCGACGAGTTGACGCTGGCCTACGCCACGACGATCCACAAGGCGCAGGGATCGGAGTATCCGATCGTGGTCCTGCCGGTGCTGATGACCCATTACGTGATGCTCCAGCGCAACCTGATCTACACGGGTATCACACGGGCCAAGAAGATCTGCGTTCTGATCGGTGCGACGAAGGCCCTTGCCTGCGCCATCCGGAATCAGGCCGTGCTGAAACGCAATACCAAACTCAAGGAGCGGCTGAACCCCGCCTTGAACACGTGATCCGGGCGATCGCCTTTCGACGACGGATCGGATCACTTACCGCAGCAGATGCCGCAGGGCTTCGAGGGGATGATACAGCAGCATCCGGGGTCCGGCATAGCGCATCACGGCCCGAATCTTTTCCCGCTGTGCCGGAGCGTAGCAATGAACCGTGCACTGTTTGCAGGAGCCTTTGAGAGGGCCGTAGCGGCAGGTTTCCAACCGCCGGCAGGCGTAGGACAAAAGGCTGCGG